>ERZ1026868.163-NODE-163-length-52593-cov-41.220850_pt1 | contig 52593 bp, 42 predicted proteins | sample MGYA00380164_ERZ1026868 | MGnify/ENA primary metagenome ERZ1026868 (study PRJEB33269, sample SAMEA4719800) | human gut metagenome | biome: human-associated habitat; feature: organic feature; material: feces | place: Cameroon | collected 2013-10 ...
TATAAGTGAATTATTATTATCATATAATTTAATACAATAATTATTTCCTTCTCGGACATCTATAAAATCTATTCTTAAAAGTCCATTCCATATTGTAGCATTCAATACAGTAATCTGTTCATCAGAATTCCATGCAGGTGGTAGTTTAAATTCTTCATCTTCGCTTGCAGCGGCTGCTGGAGCATAATATATTTCTTCATCATATTCAGTTTCTTGTTCTTCTTCCATTGCTTCATTTATTCTTTTCTCTAACTCGCTGTGGAAATAATCATGTAAATCATCAACAAGTTCTTCATCATTCATATATATAGAATCTACATATTCTGCAAATTTTGAATTGTACTTATAGTACATAAGTAATGCATAGGCAGGATAAAGTATTGGTTGAAAATTAATTGTAAAGAAAAACGAATCTATTTGCGTTTTTGCAAATTTGTCATTTATCAGTTCATGAGATTTTTTAATATCATCATCACTGTCTTCCTCAGGAATTGAATCATACCAGGATCTAATATAATAAAATGATAAATCTCTAAGTAATGTTTCAATTTTCTTTTCCATAGGAAACTCTGAATAATTCATATTAATCCTCTTGTATTGAAAAATCTGTTAATTATAATTTTATCATACTTTTTATTACAAAACCATGCCCAAGACTTTATAATGCCTTGGGTATAGTAATTTTTTTATTTCATAGCTACTGAAGCGGAGCCATTCACAAACACCTGCTTTCGGTAACTTTTCCAGTCCCATGATCCGGCCAGAATATCAAGGTTATCAAAGAACGCAATTCTCTTTCCGTCGGAATCCAACAGCTCAATTGCAATTATCTTCCTTGAATATGTAGTCATATCCTCGGGGTCATCATCATACTTCAAAACGTCAACCACATAGTGTGCCTCCGCACGAACACCAGCCTTAATTTTTGGCGCAAGCGTTTCATACTGTGCTTCAAGTGATTCGTAATCAAGTTTTACAGAAAGCCAGTCTGTTACAAACTTAACCTCGGGATTCACAGATGTAACCTTGCAGAGCCAGGTTTTTGAAACATTATCATAAGGGCTAAAGCAAACCTCAACATCCTTGATAATAAACTCTGTTGAAGCAATTGCGCTGTCAAGTTCAGTCTTTTTCTGATCAATGAGTGCAATGTTCTGGTTGTATTCTGCCTGAATGCGGTTAAGAGTACCGGCTCGCAAGTCTTCTACATTGCGCTGAAGGTTCTCACGAAGCTCCTGCTTTTTGAAGTCAATCTCTGTTGGTGACCAGCATTCAGAGTAATTTGTGGACTGAATCTTAGCGATGCTAAGTGCGGCAGCTGCATCAATCGCTGAATTTGCCTCTACATACTTCTTGTTTGAAGCAGCGTATTCATTAAGGTATTCGTTAAGAACTTTGTCGTATGCACCTCTGAAGTGAGTTTCATTAGTATAGTCATTTACAGACTTTGGTTCTTCGGGTACAGTTACAACAGCTTCACTCTCAAGTTCAATCAAATCTGTGTTGAAAGTAGAAGTAGTTTTGACAACTGACTTTGTTCTGTTATTTTCCATCAAACTCTTCTGTTTTGCTGGAGCGGTACGGTTCTGAGCTGAAAGGCCTGCAAAAACAAAAGCTGACAAACAAGTAATAATAATGATTTTTTTCATATTTAGCCTCCTATGCCAATATGTTTTTTTATATTTTTCTTCTGGACTCATCCAGATCCGTCACTTATTTAATTCTAACCTTATAGTTATCAAAAACTGTTAGTTAGAATGGGGTTTGTGCATTTTTTTTTAGAAATACATTCCCGTAAAAGCAATACCTATGCTTACAGTGTGGTTCCATTCAGTCTGCAAGTTGTTATCTTTAACTCTGAATTCAGCAGGTGTGTATGCTACATTAATTCCCCAGGAGTTTTTGATATGCCAATCAATTTCTCCACAAACTGCATAACCTGCATTCTTGAAATCAAAATCAAAGTTATGGAATACCACTCCTGTACCAATATCCAAAGAAATCTTTCTAAAGGACAAGCCGTTTTTTACAAGGGCAGTAATTTCATAATCATCATTAAAGCTCATTCCACCGCCAACTTTCAGAGTGTAGTGTCCGTTGAAGAGACAAAAAGGCAGATATTGCAAGTCCAAATGAATATTCTTAAAGCCTGTGCTAAAATCGTTCTTAACTGATACAATAAGTTCATTGCAAAGTGAGTTCACATAACGTTCTCTATTAGTTGTCCTTTTTGAAGGCTTTTTTGTATCTTCTTTTTGTACAGTCTTTACTGGTTCAACTTTGTAAGAAAAATCTTCAAAACGCTTCAAAACTTTATCGCCGTTTGGGTCAATAACTTCTGCAGCCACTAAATTCAACTTGTAATTGTTTTTTACATCGACTTTATAAATTACACGTGCTGTAAAATTGTTTTTATTTTCATTGATGTATAATCCCTTTGCATTGTCATTTTTCTCGATTTCCAGACGTCCCTTGTACCCATTCAATTTCAATTTTGCATTACTAATCTCTACTGGAAAGTACTGCAAAGTTGATTGTGCGGTTTCTCTGAAGAACTCTCCAATAACAAGATCAGCAGGTTCAGAGAAATCTATTTGATTAAGTTCTTTTTCCAGTGTGTTTTTTTCGATTGTTCGATTTTGGATAGTCTGGTCATATGAGAGTGAAATTTTCTGTTTTTCCTGTTCCAACCTTTCATTTGAAGCCTTTATTGAAACTTCTTTTATTTTCTTAAGTCTGGCAAAGTAATCTGAATCTCGTTCGGTAAAATCTTGAGATGTAGTCTCCTCGATTTCCTTGAGTTTTGCTTTAACTTCCAGTTTATTCTTTGTTTCAAGTTGATTTAAGGCTTTTACTTTTTCGTCTTTGATGCTCTGAATCTCTTTTTCCAGCTGTTTGAGCAGAGATATATATTGCTCCGCAGATTTCTTTTCAATTTTGAAATCCTGTACTGATGTTGCAGTGATTTGATAGACAGTTTCTTCAGATTCATAAATATCATAAGAAATCGTTTCTACAGAATCTTCTTCTTGCTTTGGGAAGTCAGGTGATTTATCCTCTTCAAGTTCACCATTTACAGCAGCATAAAAATAATTGTCTATGACTTTTTGTTCTTCTGGTGTTACATATGCTTTTTTAGTTTCAGCACCAAGAGCAAATAAACAAAGACATCCGATTAGAATTGTTGCTTTAGTTTTCTTTGAAGTTTTCATATTTTACCTCCAACTGTTTTATACTGTCAGTTTACAACACGATTTACTTATTCCTTCGAATTAGGGAGGGGGACCACGAAAAAATCAGAAAAATTTTCTAACAATATTTATCAGCTTAATGTCAAAATAAGGATCATAAATCCAGTTTATAAATTGCTTCTGAGAATTGCTTTTCAAAGTATGAATTTTTCTGTAAATTCTTTTTGCTTTGAATAAGTTTACAGATTTAAGAAATTCGTAAAGAGATATATCTTCTTCCTTCAAAGGGTTTACAAATACTTCCGGCGAATTATAAAAGGCTTCTACCAGTTCTTTTTTTGTATGAATCTGGTAATCAAAATCTAGCTTGCAACAAGGCTTTTGTTTTTTATTAACAGGAATAAAAAACAAAAGCCATTTTAAGACATCCCAGAATCCCCATCGACATTCAAAAACTTTTGCAATTAATCCTTGTAAAAGTTTTTGAAAACGTTCCGGCAAAGCTAATACTTCTTTTCTTGAAAGAAAATCTTTTACAGTGAAGTTTTCAATTTCATCTCTGTAAATAAATTCTTTTCCTCTGTTTTCAAATGGATTTATTCCTGTAGCGGCATAATATAAAATAAATCCAAATCCATAGTAGTCATACGAGGTTGTATATTCATTCAAAAACAGTTCCGGCGCATTGTAGCCTGCTGTGTGTGAGTAATCAGCTGACCTTTCTTTTGTAAAAATGCTTATGCCAAAATCTGTAATTACATACCGTCCGTTACAACAGATGATATTACTTGGCTTCAAATCTCTATGAATAATGCCAAAATTATGAATTGCTCCTAAGCCAGAGTTAATATCGTGAACAAGTTTCCATAAATGTTTTTTAGAAAGGGGAACTGTGGTTTTGTCTAAAGAATCTCCTTCAAGCAGTTCTTCAATTACAAACTGCTTGTCATCTTGTATGCCATAGTCATAAATTTTCACCACATGCGGATTTTTTATATTTTTAATTTTCTCAAATACAGCTAAATTTACGGTATGATTACTTCGGTAAACTTTCAATAAAGCTTTCTTTGCTGTCTGACTGTTGGTAACATAATAAAGTTCCGCTTCCGAAGAATTTGTATTCATTTTTTCCCCGATAATCCAACCATTAATACGATTGCTTTTATCTGGAGTCGTTTCTGTTGGTTGAGAAACTTTTGGCAATATCTGTGTTTTGTCTACGGTGTTGTTAATAACTAATGTTTCCATCTTTAATCCCCCTATGCCTTTAATCCCAATGCGGTAACACAATCCTGATAATATTTGTAAACATCGGGATTTTCATAAATTAATTCCGGCTTATCCTTTTTACAAAGGTTGAAATATGAAAGACCATCATTGTATTTTCTTTCTTCCGAATACAATGATGCTATGGCAATCTCATTTATCATCGTTTTATCAAAATCGCAATTCATGCCTTTCTCATAGCAAAGCATTGCTTCTTTCTTCATCTCCAGTTTATAATAAATTGTTCCCATCTCATTGAGTAACAAATAAGAGTTATAGACAGGGGCTTTAATTAAAGAATTACAAGTTTCAGTCATCTTTTTAATAAGTGTTGATGTATTAATTTCATCCTGTGAGTAGAGAAAATAGAAATAATAAAACTGGGCTAAAGGGGTAAGCCCTTCAATATGATTCTTGTTTATAAAAGAAAGCACTGTTCTTTCAAAATCAGCATCTTCTCTTTTCAAGTGTTTATATTCAAATACCAGAGAAATAAACTTATTTAGATTCTGAAAATCTTGATTCTGCAAATATGTATTTACGGTTTTAGATAGCTCTTTATAAGCCAAACTATGGATAAAAGATTTTCGTCCTCGTTGTTGAATGAGATATTCCGTATTCTTGTTAGTTTTAAGAATATAACCGTCAGGTATAGCCCATCGTTCTATGAAAATTTTTGTATGAAAAATAGGTTTGTTTTCTATCAGGTTGTATGCTTTGTATTTTCCGTTCTTGCCAGCAAGTAATACATTTTCATTCTTTATTACTTCATTGCAATGAGATATTTTTACAATGTCATTAATGGTCGTCTTGAAAAAATTATCATCAAGCGGTTCTGCTTTTACATTGATTTTCTTGTTATCAAGAAATTCTACTAACAGCGGCCACAAGCCCTTTTCATGCCGCAGCTTGTTGATGGCAAAGCTTTTTGCGTAGTCTTCATCGCCTTCGAGTACCGAATAAAACTCTTTCATATTTACATCAAAAATCCCCGTAAGCCACAAATCAAATAAAACATCCTTTGAAAGTACAAGAAATTCAACTCTTTTTTGCAGCTGCTCAGAAAGTGAATACAAATCTTCTTTGATTTTAAGCTTTTTGCTTGAACACAAATTGTATTTCATATCATTCATTACCAGATAAACAAGAGAACAGATTTCTTTTGCGGAACAATTTTTGCCGTTATCTTTTATAAGTTTATCAATTTGATTTGCTCTTCCAGTAAGCCCAAGGCGTAAAAGATATTTTGTAAATCTGCCATTCTTTATTACGCGAGTCCCTAAAATAGAATGTTTCAAAAAAGTCTCAGACAGTAATTGAACATCAAAATATTTCTTAAATCCAAATACAAAAGGTTCTGGAGGATTCCAATCTGTATAAACTTGAACATCTTCACCATTTAGGAACCGAGAAATTTCATCATATCCCCATCGCTTATCGTGTTGCAGAGTAATCAATCCGCAAATTAGCCGTTTCTGCTTTACACTAAGTACTGGATTTTTATTTACCACGTCATTAAGTTTTCCGAGAAAGAGTAATATCTTATACTTTTCAGCTTTGCATTCATCATATAAACTTTTACCTGTAAGCAGATAATAAAGAGTCATCCCTAAGCAATAATAATCTACTGCAGGACTAATGACACCAGTATAAACTTCTAGTGCAATAAAGCCATCTGTGCCAGTTACATCTTCTTTATCCTTAAATATTTGGGTAAGACTTACATCAACATCATCTTGCAAATCAATTTCCGTAACGCATCCATAAGAAATTAAGATTGGCTCGTTATCATTCATCAAAATATTTTCTGGAGTTATATTTCTGTGAACAAAACCGTTCTTATGAAATTCATTCAGGCATTCTGCAATTTTCTTTATGATTTCGAACGCTTCATTTTCAGATAAAGGTGTCTGTTCGGAAAGTCGAGTAACATTTTCCAGAAACGGCATAATCTCATAATCAAAATACTTTGAAGTCTCTGTATCAAAAATCTTACTTTCTTTCAGAATCTCAATGGCATTTACGATATGTATATCTGTTAAAGAATTAAGATGAGGCTTTTTGTTTTTCTTGTAAAACTTAATTAAACATTGTTTGCCAGTTTTATCATTGCAGGAATAAAACAGCGCCTTTTCAGTTTCCTTTTCCAGCTTCAGAATTTCATAATCATCAATCGTCTTAGGAATGTTCATAAACATCTTTCCTTAATTTATATGAGCCGTAAAACTGATATTCGCAAGTGTTACAATATCGCCGTTATGTATTTCATAGTCTGAATTGGTATCTAGCTTCTGATTGTTTAAGAAACTTCCGTTAGTAGAACCAAGATCCGTAACAATCCATTTATTATCATTCAATCTAAGTTCTGCATGGCGTGAAGAAATCACCTTAAAATCCGCTAATGCCCCAGCATGAGCACCTGTAGTACGCCCAAGGACATCACCGGATTTAATATCCAGAATCAAATCAGCATGCTGCAGTTTTAGTGTAGGAGTTTTTGTGATAATCAATGTTTGCGATGTATTTTCTGTATTGTTTGCAACATCAACAGAAGTGCTTTCAACATGATTCTTCTCTTCTGTCGCTGCAGGTTCCATCCATTTTCGCACTACAGAAGGAGTTCCGCACTTTGAACAGAATGGCGTGTGCAGAATTGCATGGCAATCAGGACACTCTCTCAGCTGGCAACCGCACTGGTCACAGAATACAGAATCATCAGCAATTTCTTTCTTACACATTTCATTAGGGCAAATCATATTAAGCGCCCTCCTTTATATCTTCTGCTTCTATTGTATTTGCAGCTTCCTCTGTCTTTTTTTCAGGTGGTAGATTTTGATAACGAACGCTAAAATCTTTATAAGTTCTTTCCCACAATGTTCTCATTTCACGTCCATTTCCAAAGCTCTTTGTTCTTGCAGCATAAAGTTTCTTAATTCCCACAGAAGCCTTAACCAAAGCTGCATCTGTTAAAGTAAAATTTTCTTTTGCAGCAAACCTTTGGTATATCTTTAATAAATCATCAGGAACATAATCCCTAAACTCAAAATCAGTATTAAAACGCGATGCGAAACCTGGGTTAGATTGAAGAAAGCTATTCATTTCATCTGTATATCCGGCAACAATGACAATGAACTTTCCTCTATCGTCTTCCATACGCTTTAGCAGAGTATCAATTGCTTCTTGCCCAAACGAGTCGTTGTCACTTTGCTTCAGGGAGTAGGCTTCATCAATAAACAAAATCCCACCCATAGCTTTGTCGCACCATTTGTTTACAAGAGGAGCTGTCTGACCGACATATTCGGCAACAATTTTTGAACGGTCAACTTCAACTACTTTAGAACCAGGCATTAATCCAATTGAATTGAAAAGTTCGCCCAGTATTCTTGCTACAGTATTCTTGCCTGTTCCTGGATTACCTTTGAAAACAATATGAATCGCTGGGAGTTTGGCAACACTTGTACCGTTCTTCCTTCGTTCAATAGTGGTTTTTACGGAAAGCATCAGTTGTCTAACTTGTGTCTTAATATTATCAAGTCCAATAAGCGAATCTAATTCTGCAAAGATTTCTTCTTCTGTTCTCTTTCTATTTTTTAATGAAATATCTTCGGGTAAGAGGAGTTGTAAATTTGAGCTAGGCGATTTTTTGATTCTTGTGGAAAACGTTTCATAGATTTTAGGCCATGCCTCTCTTTCTATTAACCAGCCGTTATCATGCTTTTTATCAGGATTATCATTGCATTCCGAGACAAATTCAAATAACAAATCATCTACATCCTCTGAGAATGAATATTCCTTTTCGTTTATTTTCTTTTTCAGAATATTCTTAAGATCAGAAGTACTATAATTAGTAAAAGTAAATGGTGTATCATAGATTTTTTGTTTGATGTCAGGATTATCATTCAAGAATTTTTCAATAGGCTGGTTCAGTCCGATGCAAATAACAATCTTTCCCAATTGATTAGAAGAAACAGCACGGAATATTTCACCTGCATAATCCATATCAATATGAATATTCTCAATAATCAGCAACTTAGAAGTACTTTGATGTAGAAAGTTTGAGAGCATAAATTCATCACCAAATTTTTGTTTTAATTGTTTCGCATCAAATACACAAGGATTTCCATTTAAGAGATTTTCATTTTTTAATTCATTGATAAACCAATTTGCAATTGTACTTTTTCCGGTACCGGATTCACCGGTGAATAGAAAAAGCTTATTTTCCATTTCAGGTTCATATCCGGCATCTTCCCTTCGTTTATCAGTTAAAAGTGTATTAATTACTCCCTTCAATTTTTGAATAATTTCATCACGTCCTATGATATTATCTTCCTGTATTACAGAGTTTTTTGACATCAATTCTACACCACATCTTCTGCAGTATTTAGCTTCATCTCTGTTTTCCAATCCGCATTTACTACACTTCATATCTGCCTCCAGATATTTCTATAGTAGCCTATGCATTCATCAAAACAGCGTAAAAACATGGGGGTAATTTACAAAAAATATTTATTTTATGAAAAAAAAGATTTTACCCCCTATAAGAAATTACATTTTCTCATTTGCAATAGGTTATGCTTTTATAAAAGGAGGCATGATAAAAAAGAAAACGAACAAGCGGTATTGTGATACGCTGAAGTGATTCAGCGGAACCCAGGCGATAGTTCGTCATATTTCATAAGGACATAGATCCTTGTTAAGGAGAATGAAGAGCTTTTGCCGCATCATACTATAGTCATTTAAGACTGAATGGGAGATTGTAACACTATACCGATTAGACTTTCCGCAACAGAATCAAAACGGAGGTCATCATGACATTTTTTATTGGCGTTGATTTGCACAAGACTCAGTTTACTGTTCATGTGCGAACTGAAGAAAAAGTTGAGTCCTTGGATCAGATTAAACAGTATCCGACAACAACAGCAGGCTACGCTGAGTTTCTTTCAAGAATTGAAACCTACAAGGCGACAGGAGCTGCGGTGAAAATCGGAGTTGAATCTACCGGAAATACAAGATTCTTCAAAAATCAAGTTGAGAAAGCTGGAGCAGAAGTAACTGTAATTAACACACTCAAATTCAAGGTTATCAACGAATCAACCAAGAAAACTGACAAGCATGATGCTTCGACAATTTCAGAATTTCTTTCAAAGGACATGCTTCCTGCAAGTTATTTGTGTGGAAAAGAAACTGAGAATATCAGACGTTTATTAAAATCAAGAGAACGGCTTGTTCGTTCAACAGTTGGTCAGAAAAACGAAATTCATGCGTTATTGGTGAGTCTGGGACTTTCTGATGAACTTAGAAGCCTTCAAAGTAAAAAAGGGCGCCAGAAGATTTTGGACACCCTTGAGTCGAATAACGACTACGTGCTCGAGGCACAATCAGTAAAACTGATGTTTGAAATTATAGAGCGTATTGAAGAAAGCGTAAAGATAATTGAAAAACAGATCAGTGAACTGACAAAAGACGATGAAATGGTGAACCGCCTTATGACAATTCGAGGCTGTGGAAAGATTACAGCATGGACAGTCAGGGCTTACACAGAAGATATATCAAGATTTGCGACAGCAAAGAAGTATGCGGCTTTCTGTGGACTTGTACCTTGGGTTCAGGATTCGAATGAGACCATTCACCACGGAAAGATAACGAAACGGGGTCCTCAGGAATTGAGAACCTGTTTTGTACAGTTAGTGTTGGGAATTCGTCGCTGTAAAGATACTTCTGAATGGAGAATGATGCAGCGATATGAATACATGAAAAAGAATAAAGGCAGTGGCAAATCTATTGTAGCTGCTGCCAGAAAGATGGCAGAAATTGTTTGGGCAATGCTCAATGACAAACAGGATTTTGATTCAGCAAAGATGATTGGAAAATACAAACCTATGATTCTTGCTGGCGAAGCTCTTACTGCCATGAATTAGTAATTTAAGAAAGTCGACTTGTTCGTTGACTTTTTATGGGAGAAAGCTATGAGTAGTCCATTTTCAATTCCAGGCTGGAATATTTCAGAAATTAAAAATTCAAACGGTACTCGTGAATCGGTTGGTCAGAAGCAAAAAAATGTCTCAAAAAAGGCAAGGACTTTTTCCAAGATATTGCTAAAATCATTAATTATTCTGCCTTTTTTTGGATTCACCGTTTTATTTATTACAAATAAGCAGACTGCCATAAAAAACTATGTAACGGACTTTGCAAGTAATATTAATTTATCTGATAAGAACTCAATTAGCTCAACTGAGAATAATAATGTTGTAAACAAAGAAGTTACAACTGTAAATAGAACAGAGACAGAAGAAAAACAAAAAAACACTCCAACAAAAAATGTTGTTGAGCAAAAATCAAAACAGCCGGTAAAACTACCTGCTGTAATAAAAGATTATTCAGGAAACAAACCTTGGGAAGCCTTTAATATGATAAAAACTGACCTTAAAACAACAGACAATAAAAAAGTTCTAGATTCATTATTTGATTATCTCTGCACTTTCAGTATATCGGCGAACAATCAAGGGCTCGCAGCAGTATGGAAAAATAGATGCGGTTCAGACAAAACTATCGCGGAACTTTTTTCTTATGTTGTAAATTCAGGCTCTAGTTTGAAATGCTACACAGTAAAAAGAAACTCTGAATATTGGAACGAAGTAAATATTTCAGGAATCACAATCATTTATGACATTTCAAACAAGAAAGTAACAAAAGATAATTCTGATTATCAAAATGGATATAAGTATTAATTAATGGAGGTAATTATGCGGAATACACAACAGTATCAAACAAAAAAAGAAAAACAATCAACTCAAGGAACACCACCTGTAACACCACCCAACTTTTGTTCCTGCGGATATGTTTTAGACCTCACAGATAGATTTTGCCCTCAATGCGGAAAAACAAATTCAGCGTCAAATTCTGCATTTGCATTCGCTCCTGAAGAATATAAAGAAATAAATAAACAACCTGAAATTCTTTCAAAATCGACCGCAGAAGAGATTCTCAAAAATATTGATGATGAAATTGCTAGCTCGAATGTTGAAGCCGTTCTTAATAAATTTGAACAGCACTTTCTATTTGTAAGAGAGAAAAATCTGCATCAAACAGCACAAGCACAAATTCAGAATCATTTCAATTTCATAAAAGATAAACAGTACAGTCAGCAAGATTCAGAATATTTGTCGCAAATCACACGACAGATAAGGGCTTCAGCAATTCCAAGTGGTTTTAGTTTTGCAGAAACTTCATCAAACATTCAACAAAGCGAAAATCAACTGCAACAGATTATGCTGCAGAGACAAAAGGAAAATGAAGCACTCATTAAGTTGGAAAGAGAAGCTATGTCATCAGAAATTGCTGCAATGGAAGCAGAGAAGAAAAAACGCGAACTGGAAGAACTTCAACGTCAAATTAAGCTTGAAGAAGAAAGAAAAAGATTAGAGAAAGAAAAATTATTAAAATCTTTTACAGGATTATACACTAATGCTCATAACTGTCCTTGTGGCGGGTATCTTCATGAAAACCTATGTATAAAAATAGAACATAAAGATGGAATTCTTACAGGGGAGAAAACTTACAAGTGGTCTCCAAATTGCGGTTTCAAGGGCTGTCTATATGCAGGCACCATTTACACAGCAGAACTTGATGTAAAACTAAGTGGTAACTCAATACAACTTACAGAAACAACATTTGGTTTTATCTCAAACCCGCACAACCTTAGTCCATTCGACTTCAAGCATAACTTTGAGGGGACAATTTCTTCAGATGGAACTCTCATAACTGGTCATTGGTTTGATGATACTGGCAATTCAGATGGATATTACGATTATTTCAAATTTAAATAAAAAAGAGGTGTATTATGATAGATGCAGAATTCAGAAAGATTTATCAAAAGATTATTGTCGCATTGCTTTCAATAAATAATTTCACTGTTGATTACTATAAGGCAAACAGGAATCTTCGTCAAATTGTATTAAAATTTCTTGACGATTCATTCTTTGAAAATTATACAAAAAAGAAGGATTTTTTTAAGGCAGTAAATGAAAAGAATCTCGATAATTACTCTGATGAAGAAATATTGGGTAAGGCGCATTATCTAAATTATGATACAATTAATTACCTGTTTTATAAGCATGCTTCCTTGTTTTCATCTCTTACAATCGAGGATAAAAAATGCCTTCTTGTTTTGGATCTTTGTAACCATTCCTTCCTAAAAGATATTTTCTTTTCTAATGATGTTCCATTTCCGCTGGAAGATTTTTACAAGGTTGTAGAATTTGTTTTAAGTATTAAGACAAAGACTTTTAAGGCAGCTATGGAAGAAGCTTTAAAAGTAGGCTTGGTTGATTATGACGAAACTAAGGACGTATTAAATATTAAGGAGGCTGAAAGATTTGGAGATGATTATCTAGAAAGTGTCGTTTCTCGTGAATTAGAAAGGTTGTCTTATATACCTTCAACAGAAATATTCAAATTAGAAGATTATGAAGTTACTGGAAATAATTCAGAACTACCATTATCTAAGCAGAATCTTGTAACATTCTCAGGCGAATGCCTTACATCATATATCTATTCAAAGCTCGAATCAGAAAAAGTTCATTTTTGGTATGCAACAAATATAGTTAAATGTATTAAGATATTAAGGCATTTTAGTGACTGGGGATTAGATAACCAGTATGTTTGGCTTGATAATTATGAAGATGATGATCCATATAAGGAAAGGGCTCTTGCAGATACGGCATTGCGGTTAAAAGCAAAACTTATCGTTTCTGGTCATAACCTGACTAATTCATTTGCAAAAGATGCCATAAAAATTTCACTTAAGGATTCTTGTCTTGAGAAAAAAGTCCACAATCTTTTCCCAGAAGATTTAGCAGAAGCTGTTCTTTCATATATGGCAAAAATTGAATCAGTAAGTAAAAAAAGAGAATTCTTATCCAACGTTGATTCTATAGTAAAAGATACGGATCCAGATTTTTTTAAGAATGCACTGCCAGACTATTTTAATCTTTTTGATAAAAGTCTAAAAGAAGATTCTTCAAAATTTGAAGAAAAGAAAAAAACAATTCTAACTGCTATTAGAGAAGAAGATTTTAAAAGACGTTATGATATTTCTGAATCCGATGTTGAAGATAATCCTGTATTAAATGCTGAATATGGAAAGATTTTTAGAATCTACAAAAAACTTATTGCACCGGCTACATATCTAAAAGCAGACAAACAAATATCCAAAGGTTTAAAGACATTAATTGATAAACATCCAAATCTTCTCAACGAAAATTTATTATCTGCATTTTTGAAAAATGCAATTTTATTCTCAAAGGATTCGATTATAAGAATAGAACCGATTTTACTTGTAGGTAATCCTGGTTGCGGAAAGTCTTTATTCTGCCGACAGTTGCGCGAACTCTTCAGACAAAATTACGATATCTTTATTCCCCTAGGTGCAGGGCAAGGCTCCGATGCAATTGCCGGTTCGACTCCTGATTACAAGAATGCCTCTAATGGTAGGGTTCTTTCCTCTATTTGGGAATCAATGAAAAATAGCAACTGCCTTAATCCTCTCATAGTCCTGGATGAAGTAGACAAAGCCTGTCTGACCTCACAGACATCTGACCATAACCAGAATATTCTACCAACGCTTCTACAGCTCCTTGGAGATGAAAATCGTCTCCATTTTACCGACAACTACTTTGATGTACCGTTAAATGGATTTCTCCCAAATTTCATAGCAACTGCAAATAGTAAAGAAAACATCCCTGAATGTTTATTAGATAGATTTAATGTCATTGAATTCCGAGATTATACTAGAGCCAGTTATAGCTTTCTTCCTGACAGTAAAACGGTGTATGGCGCTGGTATTTTCCCATAAACACATGGGCCAGAAGTTCCGGTGTTGCAATTGAACGCTCAATAATCCGCTTGTCACTTGCAATTTTTGTTTCAGGAGTATCATCATCGTTTACACAATCAGGACATTTGTAGACTTCTTTTTCAATAACTTCGATGTATTCATAGCCTGGAACATGAACAATCCGTTCGCTGGCCTGAACACGAACCTTTGCCATTTCTGTTCCGCATTTATCGCAGATTCTCTCGGATTCTGAAAGAGTGATTACGTAGCGGCGTTTTGGAAGATTGCTGTTTATCTTAGAGGCTGCTTTACGGCCTGCATTTGATTTTTTAGTTGATTTTGATTCCTCAGAAACAGGGATTTCTGTTTCTTCATATAATTCAAAGTTTTCATCTTTTACGGCATTTTCGGGACTCTGATTTTCAATGTCAAAAGGAAGTTCTTTCTGGCCGCTGTTTATATGTGATGATTTTTCAGAACGGGCTGCAAATTCACGCGCACGTTTAATTGCCAGCTGTTCGTTTAGACGTTCAATTTCTACACGGACCTTGATTATTTCTTCCTTATGGAACACGCTGCGTAAAACCGCCGGTAGTATGGGGCGACGTTTCAAGAAAATCAGCCATCACAGTTGAATGGTCGACATTTGCGCAGAGCTGCACAAGCGCTCCGGTAAAAGGAATGTTAACAGGACCGGTAACAATCTTGAACTGGTCATTCCCGCGCGAGGACATCAGCCTAAAGACACAAGTTCTGCAGATTGCGCTTGCAATCCGGGAAGAAGTTCTTGACCTTGAAAAGAACGGAATCAAAATCATCCAGATTGATGAAGCCGCATTGCGCGAAAAACTTCCGCTGCGACATTCAGACTGGCACACAGAATACCTTGACTGGGCAATTCCGGCGTTCCGCCTTGTACATTCCGGCGTAAGACCAGAAACCCAGATTCATACACACATGTGCTACAGCGAATTCAACGACATTATCAAAGACATTGACAACATGGACGCGGATGTAATCACATTTGAAGCAAGCCGCGGAGACCTTACAATTCTTTCCGCTCTTAAGGAAAACAATTTCCGCACGCAGGTTGGTCCGGGCGTTTACGACATCCACAGCCCTCGCGTTCCAACAGTAGAAGAAATCGTTTCTGCCGTTAAAAAAATGGAAAATTACGTTCCGAAACAGAAGCTCTGGATAAATCCGGACTGCGGACTCAAGACCCGCGGCGAAAAAGAAACAGTCGCCAGCCTTAAAAACCTTGTTGCCGCTGCAAAAATCGTAAGGAACGAATAGTTTTTTGTAAAACTCTTACCGGGCGGGTCCCGCCCGGGCATTGCAAGAAAAAAAACAAAAAGTCATCAATTTAAATTCATAGCCTTTCATTGAGTCTGTCTAAATAAACAAATATAGAACAAAGTCTATGCGCAAATCCAAATTTAAACGATAAAAGTTTTTATTTGGCTGGGATTATTATGTGGAAAATAATTTTGAACGAGGAATTTGGTTGTGAAAAAATATTTTCTGTTTTTTATATTTAGTTGTTTTTCTTTCTTTATCAATGCAGAGCAAATGAAAGAAACTTTTTGGGGAATTCCTTTTGGCTCTGATTTTTCTATAGTAAATGACAAGATGATTTCAAAAGGATTTTATTTAGATGAAAAAACAGAAAAAAGCTCAGAGGTTTTGCAGTGTATTTATAGAAATGATGGAACAGGGAAATTTGCAGAGACAAAACCTGATTCTATTATGATAGTACTTTCTAAAAGCAAAGGAATGACGGCTGCTAGTATCCGCTGGAATTTCCTGTCGCCAATTCTAGACAATAAAAGCATTGAATACAAGAATAATCTTGCTGAATTATTCAAAAAAGATCCAGGTATGGTAGCTCGTACTAACAAAGAGTATTTTTCTACACTTATTAATAGCCTTAATAAAAAATATGGAGCTAATGCTAATCTTCCCGATACTCCTCAAAGGTTTTCTTGTGGAATTTTGAATTCAAAAAGTTTGGTTATTTTTTTTGATTTACAATTGATAATAGATGGGGATCCTTATTATGTTTTGAGTTATATAAGCTCTCTGTATAAAGAAGTTGTGAGTGATGATGTTTAGGGAAGATATATATTTTAAAACAGCGTTCTGTACTTTTTTATTGCTGGCAATTTTTGCTTTTCACATTCATTCCGAAGTTGTCCGGGAACGCTGCAGAATATGTTCTGGGACTGGTTCTGTTTTATGCAGGACTTGCGGCGGAAAAGGAAGCGTTAGACGAGAAGGAAGAAACGGCGCGATTCAGTCGAGAGTCTGCGGAAACTGCCATGGCAACGGAAGAACCAACTGTTCGGCTTGTGGCGGCAATGGCTGGAGTTATGTAGAAGAAAAAGAGAGTGAAAACGCACATCGTGTATGCATGGTTTGCAATGGTCGCGGAAATATTCAGTGCAATCAGTGTTTAAATAGCGGCTGGGGCATTGGAAAAACAGGCTGCAATTCATGCGCAGGCTTTGGATATAAATATACCAATATTCTTACAGGTGAAAAAGAAGTCTGTACATTTTGTTCTGGCACTGGAAAAAGAAACTGCACAAGATGCGACGGAACAGGACGAATAGATTGCCGTTCTTGCAACGGAATGGGCTATTTTGGCGGGTAATTCATGTCCGTATGGACTTGAAAATAAATTTTCATAAAAAACAAAAAGGAGGTCTTCTATGAAAAAGAAGATTATTATGGGACTGTTTGTATTGGCAACAGTTATTGGAATGGGATTTGCAGGAACAAAAACTATTGAATATTCTTGTGGCCATAAAGAAGTAAAAACTGTAGACGGAAATATTAAGACTAGTTTTAGTTCGAGTTCAAAATGCCCGGATTGCGAAGATAAAGCATGTAAGGGAATGTATGGAAAGGTTGATCAGTCTATTTATGACAATTTTTGTGGTGGTAAAAAATAAATAAATATATTATATGGACAGTTCTTTTTAATCTAAGGAGGGTGTAATTCCCCGACGCTCTGCGTCGGGGAGCTTCATTTGTCCATATAATATATTTCATAATTCTGTTTTTCCTTAAAAGTATTAAGGTTTTGAGGAGTTTGAATTGAAACAAATCTTTATATCAATTTTAGTTTGTCTTCTTGGTTTTGCTTTTGCTGATACGACTTTTAGATTTAGACTAACAGATGACGGAAGCGGAATTTATATTGACAAATACACAGGAACAGATACTGTTGTTTATATTCAGCCGTACTACAATGACCTTCCTGTAAAGGGAATTGGCAGAAATGCATTCAGCGGTACAAATGTTGCAGAAGTTGTTGAAGTTCATCTTCCTGAAACAATAGAATGGATTGGGTTTGGTGCATTTTCAAATCGCCGTTCATTAAGGACAATAAATTTTCCAAGCAGTTTGCAAATAGTTTGGACTGCGGCGTTTTATGATTGCAGATCACTTTCACAAATTTATTTTTCGTATCCAGTTCATAAAATTTCTTGGGCTGGAGACAGTGCAAATGCGGCAAGTTTTGGAGGTTGCCGTTCACTTCCTATGGATGTTCAGCTTACTCTTATAAAAATGGGATACCCTAGAGGATTTGATTGAAAATAATATTTATTTAAAAAAAATTCCATATCCATTAAAATAACAAAGATTGCTAAAAAATTCTTGTGGGTTTTGCTATGTTTGCTTTCTTGATGAAAAAGAATTGTTGGGTTTTATCAGTCTTGTTTTTTGTTTGCGGCGGATTTTTCTTTGCGCAGGAAAATTCAGTGCAGGTTTATTATTGGCAGAACGCGGACAACGAGCTTTCTTCTGACTTTTCAATTCCTTCTGATTGTAAAAAAAGCGGATTTCGTTTTTCGCCCGGATTTATAAAAGGCAGTCTTTGGTGCGCTGTTTACCGCAAAAGTTCTCAAGAATTTCCTGTGCAGATTCTTGACCTTGGTCCTGAAATTGTAGATTCCGCGGAGCTTTATGTTTTTGAAAATGGCAGCTGGAAAAAAAGCGGCGTTGCAGGAAGAACGGTTTTCAATTCACAAAAATCAATAAAATCTTGGAGAGTTTTTCTTGAAATTCCCGAAGGTCATTTTTTTGACGAATGCTACATTTTAAGGATTAAGAATTCAGATTCAACTTCGTGCACGTTCCGATTTTTTTCAATAAAGCAATTTTTTGAGCAGACAGAGCGATTTTCGTTTGTGCATATAATATTTTTGGGAATTATGCTTATTACGGTGGCGGCTCTTTTTGTTTTGTTTGCAAGCCTAAAGGAAAAACTTTTTTTGTATATGGGCATTATGACTTTTGCATTTTTTCTTTATCAAGTTGCAATGAAAGGATTTGGCTGTACATACATTTGGAACGCTTTTTGCCAGAAACTGTTTTTTGTAAGATTCGGTTACATTGTGTGCGCCATTGGACTTTGCTTTTCGCAGATTTTATTTTTGGAAAATCTTTCAATTGAAAAAAATATTTTGTGCAAAAAAATTCTTGGCTTGATTTTATTTGTCTGCCTGATTTCTGTTTTTCTGTACGGATTTTGCGACGATATAAAAATTCCATACATTGCAACAATCTGCTTTTTGATTTTTGGCTGTGCTTTTTGCAGCGTGCTTCTTGTGCATTCATTTTTTAAAAGAAAAAATATTCCGGCGCTTTTGATTTTTTCCTGGGTTCCGCTTTTTGTCTATATAATTTTCAGGCAGTCATTGCATCTTTTGCGTCTAAAATTCAATGTGAGTTTGCTTTCTGTTTTTGACAACGATTATTATTTTGGCTACGACATTTGTTTTGTTTCGCACATTCTTATTTATGGCGCGAGCATTTTTATAAAAGTCAGGCAAAGGCAAAAAGAATTCAATCTGCCTAGGGAATCTTCGTATTTCTTAAAATCTTCAGCGCATGAGCTTCTTGCTCCGGTTACAATTATTCAGAATTCAGTTGAAGAAATGGAAAACATTGCAAATGAATTTTACAAGCAAAATGATTTCCGTGTGTGTGGGGGGGGGAGAGAGCTTTAAAGAATTTTTCTGCCTGTGTAAAAAGCGCGAACGGAAATATACAAAGAATAAAAAATATTGCGCTCATGGTAAACTCGCTTGAACGGCAGGAACAAAATATTCAGGAAGCTGCAAGAATGAAATCCGCGGTTCTTGTTATGAATTTGTTCCGGCAGTGTCTGGACAATTTTATTTCTTATGCGCAGTTAAAAGGAATTGAAATTTCTTGGACTTATTCATGCGGCGAAGAACTTTGCGTTTTGGTTTTTCCTTTGTTTTTGGAAACTGTTTTTATAAATCTGATTGACAATGCGATAAAATATTCCGCGGAAAAAACTGAAATTGGCGTGAACATTGAATGGGACAGTTCGAGCAAAACGCTGGTTTATAGAGTCTCAAATTTTTCTGAAAATATTTCCGAGCAGAACATTGAGCAGCTTTTTGCGTTTGGCTTCCGTGGAAAAAATATTCCAGAAAATATTGCGGGAATGGGAATCGGGCTTAATCTTGTGCGGCGGATTTGCAGGCTTTATAACGGAAACTGCAATGCGGTTTGTGTTCCTGCTTTTAAGGACGGAAAAAATTTGCACAAAGTTGTTTTTGAAGCCCGCCTGCCTCTTGAAATTGTTTCCGGCACTGATGAAAATTGCGTTCAAAAAACGGAGCGGCTTTTTTATGAAAATGAGCAGGAGCTAAATATTTCCGCGCTTCAAAATTATGACTTTTTGCAGATAATGCAAGGCGTAAAAATTCTTTGCGTGGAAGACAATCTTTCACTTTTGGAAAATATTCAAAATATGTTCAAGCCTTACTGCACGGTTTTTGCCGCTTGCAATGGAAAGGATGCTCTTGAAAAAATAAAGGAAGAAATTCCCGATTTGATAATTTCGGATATGGTTATGCCGGTTATGGATGGAAAGGCTTTTTTTGAAATTTGCCGCAGGGACGAAAATCTAAAGACAATTCCATTTTTGTTTTTAACGGGCGTGCAGGATTCCAAACTTCGGAGAGTTTCAATCAAGGAAGGTGCGGTGGATTATATTTTCAAGCCTTTTTCGCAAACGGAACTGCTTTTAAAAGTCTATTCGATTTTGTCTTTAAAAGTAAATGTTAAAAAAGATTTTGCAAGGACAATAACAGATTTTATAAACAGGTCGGCGGAATCTTTTTATGGCAGCAAATTGAATTCAGACTTGCCGTTTGCTTCTGCCGTTGATTCAAAAGAAAACAGAATTTGTGCCTATAAAAAATTCGGCTTGTCGTCAAGGGAAATTGAAATTGCGGAGCTTTTGCTAAAGAATCAGACTAACAAGCAAATTGCAAAGGAGCTTTTTATTGCTACCAGCACGGTTGCAACTCACATTCAGCACATATATGAAAAATTCGGCGTAAAAAGCAGAAGCGAATGGATTCAGTCCGTTATGAGCTTGTAGCTGAATTTATTTTAAATGAAGAATCCGCTGATTTCTTGAGCCGCGGAATTGCAGCGAAATGTCCTTGAGCTCTTCTATAAAAGGCCCGTCTACAAGAACGTCAATGCAGCTTAAAAATTTCTCTGTAAAGGCGCAGTGTTTTTTTCCGTCGGAAGGAAGAATGTCCTTGTCGTAAACGTAGCCTGTGTAGCACCAGATTGTTTTCTTGGGAAACATTTTTTTTACTTTTGATAAAAACGGCGCAAGAACTTCCTGGTTTTCAGGTTCGAAAGGCTCTCCTCCAAGAACTGTAAGTCCAGAAATAAATTCCTTTGAAAGAGCTTCGGTTATTTCGTTTTCTGTTTCTTCTGTAAAAAGTTTTCCGTACTGAAAATCCCAAGTGCATTTGTTAAAGCAGCCCGGACAATGAACTCTGCATCCTGAAACAAAGAGGGAAACTCTAACACCTTCTCCGTTTGAAATGTCGAATTTTTTAATTTCTCCGTAGTACATTTACAAATGCAGCACACGCTCTTTTATTTCCTGTGTGCGTCCCTGATTCCAGTATTGTGTTCCGATGTAACCGCAGGTTCTTCTTGCAACGTTCATTGTGGCCTGATCGTGATTTTTGCAGTTTGGACATTCCCAGATTAATTTTCCGTCGCTGTCTGTTGCAATTTGAATTTCGCCTGTGTAGCCGCATTTCTGGCAGAAGTCGCTTTTTGTGTTCAGTTCGGCATACATTATGTTGTTGTAAATGTGCTTTAAGAGAGCCATTACAGCCGGAATGTTGTTTTCCATGTTCGGAACTTCAACATAGCTTACAGCTCCGCCCGGCGAAAGTCTTTGGAATTCAGATTCAAACGAAAGCTTTGTAAATGCGTCGATTTTTTCTGTTACATTTACGTGGTAGCTGTTTGTGATGTAGTTTTTGTCTGTAACGCCTTCAATTATTCCGAATCTTTTTTTGAGGCACTTTGCAAATTTGTAAGTTGTGCTTTCAAGTGGAGTTCCATAAACGGAATAGTCGATATGCTCGGCTTCCTTCCATTTTTTGCAGGCTTCATTCAAGGCTTTCATTACATTGAGTGCAAAAGGCTTTGCATCTGGATCTGTGTGGGATTTTCCTGTCATGTAGCGCACACATTCGCAAAGTCCGGCGTATCCAAGTGAAATTGTTGAATATCCGTTGTACAAAAGTTTGTCGATAACTTCGCCTTTCTTTAATCTTGCCAAAGCTCCGTTTTGCCATAGAATTGGCGCGGCATCAGATTTTGTTCCAAGAAGGCGTTCGTGGCGGATTCTAAGTGCTCTGTGGCAAAGTTCAAGGCGTTCCTGAAGAAGCTGATTGAATTTCATCATATCTCCGCCAGAAGAGCAGGCTACATCAACAAGGTTCAGCGTTACAACTCCCTGATTGAATCTTCCGTAGTATTTTGGCTTTCCAGTCAAGTCCAGGTAAGGCGTTAAAAATGAACGGCAGCCCATGCAAGGATAGCAGTTTCCGTTTCCTTTTGCGTCGATTTTTAGCTCCAGCATTTTCTTTTCGCTTATGTAGTCTGGAACCATTCTGCGCGCGGTGCATTTTGCGGCAAGTTCAGAAAGATAATAGTATGGCGAGCCTTGTTCCACGTTGTCATTTTCAAGAACATAAATAAGTTTTGGGAACGCAGGAGTAATCCAGGCGCCTTTTTCGTTTTTTACTCCCTGATAACGCTGCTTGAGAACTTCTTCTATAATAAGCGCAAGGTCGGCTTTTTCCTGCTCGTTTTTCGCTTCGTTCAAGTACATGAAAACCGTTACAAAAGGAGCCTGGCCGTTTGTTGTCATAAGAGTTATAACTTGATACTGAATTGTCTGGACTCCGCGCTTGATTTCGTCCTTTACACGCTGTTCAACCATATAATCAAACTGCTCTGAAGAAACCTGAAGTCCTGTGGCTTTTATGAGTTCTGTTGTTTCCGCCATGATTTTTTTGCGGCTTACGTCTACAAACGGAGCAAGATGAGTGAGCGTAATGCTTTGTCCGCCGTACTGACAGCTGGCGACTTGCGCTATAATCTGTGTGGCTATATTGCAGGCTGTTGAAAAAGAATGCGGACGGTCGATTTTTGTTCCGCTGATTACAGTTCCGTTTTGTAACATATCCTCAAGGTTTACAAGGTCGCAGTTGTGCATGTGCTGTGCAAAATAGTCCGCATCATGAAAATGTATGATTCCTTCGTCATGGGCTTTGCAAATATCCGGATCCAAAAGAAAACGGCGTGTAATGTCCTTGCTGACTTCTCCAGCCATATAGTCGCGCTGGACAGAAACTACAGTCGGATTTTTATTTGAATTTTCCTGCTTGACTTCTTCGTTGTTTTCTTCAAGGAGGCTCATTATTTGCTGATCGGTTGTATTCTCTTTGCGCAAAAGCTGATGGCGGTAGCGGTAGGTTATGTAAAGCTTGGCAACTTCGTAAGCACCGTTTTGCATAATTCCGTTTTCAACGAGGTCTTGAATGTCTTCAACATTAAGCGCATGTCCTGAATTATGGCATTCGATTTCAATATCATCAACAATGGATTCAATCTGGCTTTCTTTAAGGCGATGTGATTCTCTTACCTGCACGTTTGCCTTTCTTATTGCCGTTGAAATTTTATTGCGGTCGTAAATAGCTTCCGCACCACTTCTTTTGATGATTTTCATGCTTTTCCCTCTTTTTTTTAGCACCCTTGTCTATATATGGTGTTACAACTGCCTTTAGTATACTAGCAGTAGTGTTTTCAGTCAATAAAAAGAGCTTTTTGTATAAATTTAAGAATTCTATAAACAGGCGGTTTATGCGTGATTCTTGGGGGCAGATTTTTTTTGATTTTTTTAACTGCGGAATTAAGGGAAAATCTTTAAAAATAAGGGTACAAAAACGAAAATAATTCCAAAAATTCCGCATAATCAGTTGAACTATCATACTTTTATAGTATTAAGGCGTTTTTAGAGCCTATTCTATAAAAAAACAGCGCACTTTATGGTTTTCTGAAAGCTGCTTTAAAGGCGGAATTTCAGAACGGCATTTTTCTTGCGCTCTTGGGCATCTGTGGGCAAACGGGCAGCCAGAAAGGTTTTCCAGCAATGTTTTCATTTCGCCTGTTTTTTCAACTTGAAATTTTCCGCCTGCTCCGGCAAAAAGTGTCTGCGTGTACGGATGCAGGGCTTCCTTGTAAAGGTCTTTTGCCTCGGCTTCTTCTACAATCATTCCGCGGTACATTACACCGATTGTGTCGCAAAAATAGCAGGAAACTTTTAAATCGTGGGCAATAAACAAAAATGAAAGTCCGCGTTTTTTCCTTAAATCCTGCAAAAGATTCAGAATTTGCGCCTGAACAGAAACATCCAGCGCGCTTACAACTTCATCGCAAATCAGAAGTTCCGGCTCAAGAATCAGCCCGCGTGCAATTGAAATGCGCTGCCTTTGTCCGCCTGAAAATTCCTGCGGCCGTCTGTCCAAATCCGCTTTGTCTAGCCCGATTTCTTCGAGCAACTCGGTGGCTTTTTCATGTGCCTGCTCTTTTCCCTGCCAATGCGATGAATATTTTAAAGGCGATGATAAAATGCTTGCAATTGTCATGCGTGGATTCAGTGAGCGTGAAGGGTCTTGAAAAATGTATTTTACTTTTTCCCTATATGCGGAAAGAGCTTTTTTGTCCAGATTTGCAACTTCAATAGGTTCTGTTTTTTCCTGCGGATTAAAATATATTTTTCCGGAATCGGCATTGTACATTCTTACTAAAAGCCGGGCTGTTGTTGTTTTTCCACAGCCGCTTTCGCCTACAAGCCCGTAGGTTTTTCCGCGCTCGATTTCAAATGAAACTCCGTTTACCGCATAGACTTGCTTGTTTTTTTTTGCAAAGAATCCTGCGTCAAGCCCAAAGTGTTTCTGCAAGTTTTCAGTATATAATATTATATCTTTTTTCATATAAAACCAGTCCTTTTTATATCATTTTGTAGCATCTGAAGTTTTCTTTTTCGCATTCATCTTTTTTAAAGCCGCATCTTGGAGCAAACGGACATCCGGGTACAGGTGAAGCCGGATCTGTAACTCTTCCCGGAATAGAAGAAAGTTCTTGTTCTGTGTAGTGGCTTCCGAATTTTGGCGTGGAAGCTAAAAGCGCCTTTGTGTATGGATGCCGCGGATTTTTTATGATTTGGGCGGAAGTTCCTTTTTCCATGATTAGTCCGCCGTACATTACGATTATATTGTCGCAAAGTGAAGCTACAAGGTCAATGTTGTGGCTTATAAAAATTATTGAAAGACCGCGCTTGTTTCTTAAGTCTGCCAAAAGTTCTACAATTTGCGCCTGAATTGTAACATCGAGCGCAGTTGTAGGCTCGTCCGCAATAAGAAGGTCGCAGCCTTGAGCCAAAGAAAGCGCAATGCTGATTCTTTGAAGCTGTCCTCCTGAAAACTGGTGCGGAAAATTCTTTAGGCGTTTTTCTGCGTCTGGAAGTCCGACTTCATTTAAAAGCTCCACAGCGCGTTTTTTGCATTCTTCTTTTGAAAGTTCTGGCTCTGAATTTTTTAAAGTTTCCGCAAAAACATTTCCTATGCTTTGGAGCGGATCAAACGAGCGTCCGGGTTCTTGAAAGATGCAGCCGATTTTTCTTCCGCGCAATTCCCTGAACTGATCTTGCGAAAGTGAAGTAAGCTCTATGCCTTTAAAGAAAATTCTGCCTTCAACAAAAGCGTTTCCCGGCAAAAGTCCTGAAATCGCCGTTGTGGAAACTGATTTTCCTGAGCCGCTTTCTCCGACAATTCCAAGAATTTCTCCGCGCTTCATTGAAAAAGTTACGCCGCGTACAGCCTGAATCTGAATATTTTTGTTTCCTGTTGTAATATCAAAAGTTACAAAAAGATTTTGCACGGTTAAAAATGAACGCTGAAGTTCCGCCATCGAAAATTCGCATTGAGCAGGATGCGTCTTGATTTTCTTTTCAAGCCGCCTTTTTTTCCAAGTTGGAAAGACTGAATGAAACGGATCATAAAAATCGCGCAAACTGTCGCCCAAAAAGTTGAATGCAAGCGTTACGGCAAGCAATATCCAAACAGGAGTTAAGAGCCACGGGAAATTTTTGAGATTGTTCAACGTGGAAATGTCGCGGTTTATAAGCGAGCCCCAGCTTACCGCAGGATCATTTATTCCAAGCCCAAGATACGAAAGTGTTGTTTCGCTCATAATAAAGCCCGGAATCGAAAGCGTTGTGCTTACAATAAGAAGGCTTGCAATCTGCGGAATTATATATTTGAAAATTATTACAAGCGATGGAGTTCCTTCGAGGACTGCGTTCTGAATAAATTCTTCGCGTTTAATTGAATGGATCATTCCGCGTAAAGTCCGCGCGCTTCCAGGCCAACCTACAAGAGAAAGAATTACAGTGATGACCATGTAGGAAGTTCCAGAATCCATGTTTGTGTTTAAAAGCGAGCGTAAAAAAAGAATCAGGTAAAGGCTAGGAATGAGCATAAAAAATTCGCTGAACCGCATTATGAACCAGTCAGTTGAGCCGCCGTAAAATCCTGCGAGTCCGCCGAAAATTATTGCAAGAACTAATGAAACTGCGCTTGCAATAAACCCAATCGTAAGTGAAATTCTGCTTCCGTATACGATTCTTGAAAAAAGGTCTCGTCCTAAATTGTCTGCTCCGATTAAGAATACCGGATATTGGTTTCCATTTGAATCAGGCTCTGTTCCAAAAAGATGAAGGTCGCACGGAATAATTCCAAGGACTTTGTATTTATGTCCATGCACAAAAAATTTTAGGTTGTGCCGCAAATCCTTTACCTTTGCGTAATGCCAAGTTGTGCTTTCCAGAACTCTGAATTCACGGACTTTTAAACCTTTGGAAGTCAGCTCAATATTTGCAGGATGAAAAGTATCTTCCGAAAAAGATGCAGTTGCTGAATACGGAGCAAAAAATTCAGCAAAAATCATGACAATGTAAATCATGGCAATCAAGATTAAAGAGGCAAGCGCAACTGGTCGTCCTGTAATATATTTAAAAAGCTGCTTCATTTTGTTTTATTTTCCAATGGCAAATTTGCTTAGCGGAATTTCTTTTGAGCAAGACAAAGGCAAAGTTACTGATTTTAACTGCGGAAATGAAATGCCGCTTTTAAGCGCGAATGTCGGATTTGTTCCGGACTTGTTTATAATCTGAGTAATAAATTTTCCGGCTGTAATTGTGTTGATTGTGGCTGTGAGCGGGATTGTTCCATCTGCGGAATTTATTTCGTTTTGGGCAACGTCAAGCTCTGTAAGTTCTTTTCCGCCTGAACTGATTTTGCATGAATTTAAAATGTACTTCCAGTCTGCACCGCCTTCATTTTTTACATTCAAGTTGAAATTTATTTTTACGTCCATGTTCACGTTGTCGAGCAAATTTTCTGCGATCGGTTTTCCTGAAGCCAGTGAAGTTGCCGCGCTTGCTGCTTTTACCGCCGAAATTCCGCTTTTTGTAAAAGATGAAATAATTTCTTTTGCAGTCGGCAGAACAACTTTTGGACTTGAAAATGAAAAGCTTGGCTTGAATACAGGAACGTCAAAGTCTTTTGAAAACGGCAATGTTATTGAAGAAATCAGCGGAATGTTGTCGATTGTCGCATTTCCCGCTATCTTGAATGGAAGTGTTTTTTCAGACTTGAAAGTTTTTGCAAAGTTCAAAATTGAATCGTAAGGAATTTTAAAGTTGAACGAATTTTCTTTTGTGGATTTTGCTGAAAGTGAAATTCCTTCGTCTGCGGTCAAAGTTGTAAAAGCTTCACCGTTGCAAGTTATATCCGCCGCAAGTTTTGCAAGTGAAAGTGAAACCGGGTAAGGGTTTTTGATTGCATAGTCGCACTTTAAAGTTATTCCTTCCAAATCGAGCGAAACAAATGAAATTGAATTGAATGAAACCGACGGCTTTGGAATTTCCGTGGGAATCTTGTTCGTTGAGCAGGAAATCTGAACAAAAGCAAGCAGTGCGCTTGCTGCAATGGTAACTAAAAGTTTTTTCATAAAGCACTCCAAAAAATTATTTATATCTGATTCTAGGATCTACAATTGCAAGCGTGATGTCTGAAATAATCATTCCGGCAAGAACCAGCGCGGAAACAAACATGCTGTTTGCCAGAACAAGATTTACATCCTGCTGGGTTACAGCTTCGTACATCAGCCGGCCTATTCCCGGATACGAAAAAATTATTTCCAAGATCAAGCTTCCGCTGAAAAGGCTTGCAAGAAGATTTGCGCTGCCTGTTATATACGGATTGAGCGTGTTTTTAAAAGCATGGTTCAAGTAAATTCTGCGCTCGCAAATTCCGCGTGAACGAAGAGCCATTATGTAAGGAAGTCCCATCTGGTCTAGCATCGTTGAGCGGATCATTCTCATAGTTCCTCCAACTCCTCCAAGAAAAGAGGCAAGCAACGGAAGAAAAATATGATGAACATAGCTGAATGAAAATTTCATAGGATTTTCAGAGAATGGAAAATTCGGATAGCCTGTTACTGGAAAAAGTCCTGTTATAGATGCAAAAAGCTGCAAAAGAATCAAAAGCAAAATTCCCGGGAAAGCATGAAAAAAAAGCGCGAAAAAAGTTGCCGCCACGTCAGTTCTTGTTCCGGCTTTGCTAGAAAAATAAACTCCGAGCAAAAAAGAAAACGACGTGATAAAAACAAGCGAAATCAAATTCAAAACTATTGAATTTTTAAGCCGCGATAAAATCAAAAAGCTTACCGGTGTTCTGGAAATCAGACTGATTCCAAGATCGTGATTTACAAAAACTCTTTTTAGCCAGTCCATATATTGAGAATAAAACGGTTTGTCCAGTCCCAGTTCTTTTCTAAGCTGCTGGCCTTGGTCTGTTGTAAAGCTGTTGTCCTTTGAAATCTGCGATGATGAAAGCGAAGTTGAATTCATGGAAGATGCGATTTGCTGCGTCATCATCTGGTCAACTATGTCTCCGGGCGCAAGTTCCATGAGCGCGAACATTGCAAGTCCCAAAAGAAAAAGAAGAGCCGCCATTGTTGCAATTCTTCCAGTTATAAAAGATGCGAGGGGACTTTGCTTTTTTAAGTAGTTCCAAGGAAAAGAAACTGTTTCCCAAAGTTTTTTTAAAAATGCTGCCATATTTTTTCCCTTACTGAATCTGCGACAAGAAAATCCGTTCCGTCATTGCTCCGTTCATGTTGTCATAAAAAAAATTTGAAATATCCCATTTGCCTTGAAGCGCAAAAAAAGTTTTCATGCTTACAAGATAAATTATCGGGCATTGCTCAAGAATAATGGACTGATATTCGTCCCAGATTTTTTTTGCCTGATTGAAATCGTTTGTAAAAGAGCCTTCGTTGTAAAGGTGGTCGATTCTAGCTTCCCATTCAGTTGCCGGAGTTTTTTGCTCTGGATACCAAAGATGCAAATTTCCGCTTGAAGGCCAGACATTGCTTCCTTGCGTTGGAAAAATATTTGCGCCAAGACCGATGAACACCGACTGCCAGTCATAAGTTGAAGTCAAAAGCTCAATCAGTTTTTGAAAATCAACCTGACGCACATTCACGGTTATTCCTACACTTGAACATTCGTCCGCTACAATTTGCGCCATGTCATTTGAGGTTGTGCTGGATGAAGGGATTGCAAGGTCAAATGAAATTTCGTTTCCAAAAGCATCGCGCATTGTGCCGTTTGAATCTTGGTTTATTCCGATTTTTGACAAAAGTCGCAAAGACATTTCCTTGTCGAATCTGTATTTCAGCGTGATTTCTTCGTTGTAGTACGGATTCACGCTTGGAAAAAAATTGTATTTTGGTTCGGCAAGTCCGCGGTAAGTCTGTGCAATTATTCTTTCACGATTTAAAAGGCAACTCATTGCCTGGCGGAATTCTTTTTTTGTAAACCAGCTGTAGAAATTTTTTCCTCTGTTTTTTGGATTCTGATTGAACGTCCACATTGCAGTTCCGATTGAACCTTCCGAGCGGAAGACTTTGTAAGAATCTTTTTGTCCGTTTATCACAGCGTCAACTTCTTCCGGAACTGGCGAATAGGATTCCATTTTTCCCTGCTTGAATAAAAGATATTCAGTCCGCGGATTTCCTACAATTTGAACTGTTTTTGTGTCTATGTAAGTTGTGGTTTTTCCTTGCGAGTCTTTTTCCCAGTAGTACGGATTTTTTTTGTACACGATTCTCTGGCTCGGAATATATTCAGCTATGTACCATCTTCCCATTGAAGGAATTTCACGGACATTGCACGAAGCCTTGAATAAGTCTTTTACACCTTCTGCGCCTTTTTCTTCTTTTGCTTTTTTATAGATAAAAGACGGACAGAAACTCATGTTTGTGGCAAGAAGCGGATCTGCTATAATCCGCGGAAAGACAAAGTCAAACTGCCTGTTGTTTATTTTTACACATTCAATGCGCGCGGAAGTTCCGTCTGGCATAGAAACAAACTGTCCGCTATAGCCTGAGCTTTGGAATGCCGGGTCTCCTGCAATTTCGTTATACCAGAAAACAACATCATCAGAAGTTACAGGAACTTTTTTGTCTGAGCCGTACCAAGTCCAGTAAAGATTTTCACGCAAAGTGTAATGGACGGTTAGCGTGTTTTTTTTCTTGTTGGTTTCTACTTCAAAGAATGCCGCTTTTGGAAACCATTTTTTTTCAGCATTGTCATAGTCCACAAGCGAATCCAAAGTCTGGTTTATAATTCCTGCGCTTTCTGCATCGCGTTCTGCAATATACTGGTTGAAAGTTTTTGGATCTGCGCTTATTGAAGAAAACCATTCGCCTCCTTCTGTTCCGTCTGCAAAACCGCCGCCTTTCCATGGTCTGTATAGCGTTTTTTCAAGAAGAAGCGAGCCTGAATTTTTTTTGTATTCCGCGATTTCTTCAAGTGTCATTTCAGGAGATTTTTGTCCGCAGCTAAAAAACAAGCCGACGCATAAAAACAAAGCGAATGTTTTTTTCATTTTATGCTCCTACGGTTATAGTTCCTTTAAAGACATCCCGGAGAATTTTTACTTCTGTTGGAATTTCCTGTTTTTTTTCTTCAACTTTTTTCGGAACAAACTGAATTTCAAAGCTTATTGTCCGTCCGTAAATTTTAGAAAGATATTCTGAAATTTTAAAAGCCTGCTGCTGAATCTGCATCTGCTCAAACTGATTTTCACTTATCGCGTTTGCTTTGTTTTCTTCAAGCTTCCATTCTTTTGTCTGCATTAAACTGCTGGCAAGCAAAGCATCGTCTATGGAAAAATCGGAAATCATTGCATCTTTTACTTTTTCTATGTCCGAAGTGTCCACGTTTTTTGCAACGGATTCTTTTTGCTGCGGAATATCTTGATTTTGCTCTAAAGGCTTGGTTTCTGCCTCTGCTGAAAATTTTTCAGGCGGTTCAGCTCCGCCATCATAAAAAGAATCTTCGTCTTCTTCCAATGCGCTGAATGTGGGAATTGGAGCAGGAACAGATAAAAACGAATTCCTTGGCGCATTTATATTTACCGGTTCATTTTTTTTTTCAGCGGGAATTTTTCTTTGTGAGCTTGAGTTTGCCAAAATCGGTTTTACAGCGTCAATTGCTTTTTTTACTTCCGCCGCGGAAACATAATCCTTGAGCCAGCAAAGCCTTGAAACTGCAAGTTCAAATTCGTATCTTGGACTTAGCGAGTAGCGAACATCTCTGTAAAGCTGCATGAAAATTCCAAGTGCTCTTTCTGTCTGCATGGAATTCCATGAATCCAGCACTTCCTTGGAAAAACGGTCTGCGCTTTGTCCAAGCAATGATTCTTTTTTTACGCCGCTTTTTATAAGAAGAATTGAGCGCAAATAATCCGCGCAGTTTGAAATAAGCTGCTCAATGCTTACTCCGTTCTGCAAATATTCATCAAGCTTTAAAAGCGCGTTTTCAGAATCTTTTTTTACACAGAAACCGAAAATTTCATTCAGACGGTCAACTCCAACAAGTCCAAGTTTGTCGCGGATTTTTTCGTAAGTGATTTCTCCGCCGGAAAAAGCTGCAACCTGATCAAAGAGCGTATACGAGTCTCTCATTGAGCCTGTCGATTCTCTTGCAATCCAGTAAAGTGCTTCGTCTTCTGCCTTTATTCCAAGTTCGTTGGCGGCTTCTGCAAGCTGCTGTTTTACTTTTTCAATTGGAACAAGCCTAAAGTTGAACTGCTGGCATCTTGATTTTATTGTGGCTGGAACTTTTTGGATTTCCGTAGTTGCAAAAATAAAAATGCAGTATGGCGGCGGTTCTTCAATTGTCTTTAAAAGCGCGTTGAATGCCGAGGTTGAAAGCATGTGCACTTCATCGATTATGTAGATTTTGTATCTGCATGAATTCGGCGGAAACAAAACCTCGTCTTTTATTTGGCGGACATCGTTAACGCTTGTATTTGAAGCTCCGTCTATTTCAATTACGTCGAGCGAAGATCCTGCTGTTATTTCTTTGCACGCTGCGCATTCTCCGCATGGAAAAGCTGTAGGTCCTTTCTGGCAGTTCAGGGCTTTTGCAAGAATTCTTGCGGTTGATGTTTTTCCGCATCCTCTCGGACCTGAAAATAAATATGCGTGAGCTATTTTTTTTGACTGGATTGAATTCTTGAGAGTTTCCGCAACGAATTCCTGACCAATAAGATTGTCAAAATTCTGTGGACGACGCCGTGTCGCCGTAACTTCGTAAGCCATACTTTATAGAATACATTAAAAAATCAATATTTACAACGGCAGTTTTTAAAGATGAATGGAAGGTATGACGGAATTCATACAGGGAGACATTCAAACGCTTCTTGAATCCGTGCCAAGAATGACATCTCTATATTTGTCTATATTTGAAATTCTATCAGAAAAAGAAATTTTTAAATAGTGCTTAGGTTAATGACATTGTTGCCTACATGCTTAACCGGAACTTGAATTACTATGATAACTTTTTCAGGCCTCAATTAGCATGAAAACTCGAATTTCAGGCTAAATAGGTAGTAAAAGCCGGGACTGAATGGGGATTGCTGATGATTGGATATGGTTTCAAGCAGCCGGTTCGATTAATGAATGCCTAAAGAAAAAAAACAAGACGATAAAAACTGAAAAAAAAAGTTGTCTTTTAAGAAGTTTTGACAACTTAAAAGACAGTCCTTAATATTTCCATGGACCATCTAGGACTTGTCTTTCATTCACTGCCTTTCCTCCCGTAGGTCGGTGTTCATTACGCTTTAAGTCCCAGAACTTTTGTTGATTGCTTTAAAACAAAAACAGATACTTCATTACAAAGTATCCTTTATAGTTTTTTTGGGCCATCTAGGACTTGAACCTAGGACCAAGGGATTATGAGTCCCCTGCTCTAACCGACTGAGCTAATGGCCCGAATGTCAGATATTATATCTGAAATTTTACATTGGGGTCAATAGCAAAAATGTTTCCTCAGCGCTAGATTTTGAATTTCGACAGGACGCTGTCCATGACCTTTATGCTGTCGTGGGTTGTCTGCGCCATTTCGGAAATGTTCTGAGCGGAGATGTTTATTTCCTTTACGCCTTCGGACATTTCGTCCATGCTTCCTTCAACCTGCTGGGCCAGCATATCGAGGTTTCCTGCGGCAGTAGCGACGTTTTCAATTGCGGCGGACATTTCCTTTGCGGTCTTGAGAACTGTCGAAGTCGTATCGTCCACGTCCTGCAGATTCGCCAGAACCTGCTTTGAGGACTCATGCTGGCGCGACATTGTGCTGTCCACATTCTGAACAAGCGATTCGGTGGAGCTGACTTTTTCAGTTATCTTTTCAAATTCCTTTACGGAAATCTCGGATGTCTCGACAACCTTTGCAATCACCTGGCCGATTGTCTCAAGCTCTTTCTTGATTGAATTTGACTGCGCGGCGGAATTCTCGGCAAGCTTTCTGATTTCATCCGCAACAACGCTGAATCCTTTTCCAGCTTCTCCCGCGTGGGCTGCTTCAATCGCGGCGTTCATGGCAAGGAGGTTTGTCTGCGAGGCAATCTGCGAGATTACGGAGTTCGCGTCGGCAAGATTCTTTGACTGCTCCGCCATGTTCTTGATTTCATCCGCCATCTCGTTCTGACGTGTTTTTCCGGAATCAGTAATACGGATAAGCTCCTTGTATTCGCCCGCAAGATTCGCGACGGATTCCGACATTTCCGCGATGTCTGCCACCATTTTTTCGATGAACGATGACGATTCGGTGATTTTTGCGGACTGGTTCTCGATGTTCTTTTCAAGCGACTCAATTCCGTGGCTTGAGCTGTCAAGAATTCCCTGAACTTCATCAAGCGTCTTATTCTGCTTTTCAATCTGATTTTTTACGCTAAGGATGTTCGACATAATCTGCGAGACCGCGCTTGCCGATTCCTGCGAAGTTGAAGCCAAACTTGTTCCGATTGACTCAAGCTGGGATTCCGCCGAATTCACGTCTGCAAGAAGTCCGCGCAAAGTGCCGATAAAATGGTTCACGGAATCTATCATCTCGCCGATTTCGTTTTCATTTTTGGCGTCTATTTTTATCGTCAGGTCTGAAGTTCCGGATTCTCCGTTCAGTTTTTTGAATGCCGCGGAAGTTCTCTTCAAAGGTTTTGTCACAATCTGAAGGATTATAAAAAGAATTATTCCAAGGCTCAAAAGAATCGCCGCAACCACGACAGGAAGCGCGAGTTTTATAAGCCGCGAAGAGCTTTTTTCAAGTTCCTTTAAATTTATTCCGAGATAAAGCATCGCGTTTCCGTCATCGCTGTCAATCGGGCTGAAAACCGTAGCAGAGACGTTTCCCTTGTAGCGGTCAATCAGCTCAAGGACATGACGGCTTTTGTAGACTTCGCCGATGATGAACGGACTTCCCATTTTTCCGCCGGTCTTTGGCTTGCCGTTTTCACCGATGTCCGAGCTTTCAACGCAAGTGTCTTCTATAAAAATATTCATGCTGCATCCGAGCGTGGAGCCGTATTCCGAAAGCCATCCGTGGTCTGAAATTTCCTGCTGAATCACAAGAACACTTCCGCTTATCGCCGGAAATCTTGCGGCTGCCGTTGCAAGAACCTCGTCATTTTTGAGCGAGACGCACGAATTCAGTTTTCCGCCCGCAGCATTTGAAAGCGCCTTTTTTTCGGAGGCAAGTGAAGCTGAACTGTTCTTCCCGGCTGAAAAAATTGTCTCGCCTGAATTTTTGGCAAGAATCACGCTGTAAAGCTCCGCCTCTTCCTGAACTTCCGAAAGCCGGCTGAAAATTTCATCCTGCGAGGAAATGCTGTTCCAGTCAATTTTATCCAGAATCACGGAAAGTTTTTTCTCAAGATTTTTCTGCCGCGCGGTGAACAGAACGTGCATTCTGTCCGAGCTTGCCCTGAGCTCCATTTTTTTCATTCCGGTAATTTCGCCCGAAATCATATTATAAAGCACAAGCGAAACGCAGACTGAAACCACAACCGAAAGCGCGACCGAAATAGCAACAAGCCTAAAATAAATCGACTTCTTCTTTTCCATAAAAACACCTACCGAGAATTTCGTAACCCTTTTTTATATTATTCAGGCGCAGGGGGAATGTCAATTTTTTTTATAATAAACTGCATTCTTAACTAAACTGTATTTTATTGATACAATTTTAGCATGATCAGTGTAACTACGATTATTCCTACACCTTCAACTTTTAAACGCGTGATTCTTGTTATTGCCGGCGCGGTTATTTTTTCCATGAATCTGAATTCTTTTGCCTATGCGGCGGAACTTTTTCCAGGCGGATTTGCAGGAATTTCGCTTTTGATTCAGCGCGCATTTTTGAAGTTTTTCAATGTGAAAATTCCGTATACAGTTTTGTATTTTGCGTTGAATGCAGTGCCGGTTTTTATAAGCTTTAAATACATTGGAAAGAAGTTCACAATTTTTTCTTTGCTGATGATTGCAGTTTCTTCATTTCTTACAGATTTTATTCCTTCAATCCGTATTACAGATGATTTGCTTTTGTGTTCGATTTTCGGCGGAATCTTAAACGGACTAGCCATAACTTGCTGTCTTTATGCTGATGCAACAAGCGGCGGAACGGACTTTATCGCAATTTATTTTTCTGAAAAAAAAGGCATGGATATGTGGAATATGATTTTTGGAATGAATATTTGCGTTCTTGTTGTGGCCGGAATTCTTTTTGGCTGGGACAAGGCGCTTTACTCGATTATTTTTCAGTTCAGCTCGACTCAAATTTTAAATGAGCTTTACCGACGCTACCAAAAAATCACTCTTTTGATTATTACGGAAAAACCTGACGAAATGTACCAGGTTGTAAAGAATTCTACAAATCATGACGCTACAAAATTTATTGGAACAGGCTGCTACAAAAATTCAGAAAAAACAATGCTTTATACGGTTGTTTCTGCGGATGAGCTTGGACCTTTGAGTCGCGAACTGAAAAAATGTGATTCTGCAGCTTTTATAAATGTTTTAAAAACAAAAGAAATTTTCGGGCGTTTTTTTACAAGAAGCAAAGATTAAAACGTTTGCTAAACATTTCCGCAGCATTTGAGAAGAAAAAATATGTGCTGAATTTTTCTTGGAAGAATTTTCCGCAGAGGCTCGGTGCTTTTGTTTTCGGGGCTGACTGCCATTGCCTGCGCCATTATGTCGCTCATTGCAGGAGGAACTTCGCCCAGAATTTTTTTTGCCATATCTTTTGAATATTGTCTGTGGGAAAGTCCAAAGTCTGAAAGTTTTTCTTCCGGATAAAATTTGCATGGCCGCCAGACAAGTGAACGGTTTTTGCTGTAAAAACTGCTTGCTCCAAAAAGTCTGCAGATAAAAGGTCGCGCGCCATAAATGGAGCAGTGACAGTCATTTTCCGCATTGAAAAAAATGCAAGTTTTACTGGAATTTTCATTTTCTTCAAGAAGTTTTTCTGCGGTTTGTCTTTTGTTTTGTATAAGCCACAATACCATAAAATTTGCTTCGGCTTCTGTTAAGTCCGGCTCAAAGTTGTGGCAGCACATTCCGCAGCCAGAATGGCAGGTGAATTTTGTTTTTTTGTACCAATCCGACTGCTGTTTTTCAAGTTCGGCATAAAGTTTTTCTATTTCAGCGGCAATTTTGCCTTCGCAAGTGTCTTTAAGATTTTCAAAAACTGATTCCATAGACTTTGCCCAAGTTAAGATTTTGCAAGAATTTTGCGCTGCGCAGAAAATGAAAATTCCGCACAGCATATTTTTTATTTAGCTTTTGTAGGCGTCATTATGCACGCCGCTAATGGCTCTTCCGCTTGGTTCGTCCATTTTGCTCCAGGCTTCATCCCATTCCAGGGCTTTTGCTGTTGAGCAGGCGACTCCGGCTTCGTGTGGAACTGCAAGCGCTGCGCTTTCGCTTGGGAAGAGGTTTGAAAAAATTTCCCTGTAATAATATTCTTCCTTTGTAACAGGAGTGTTTACCGGGAATCTTTTTGCTCTCTGGGCGAATTCTGCATCCGAAACTTTTTGTGCTGTCATTTCCTTCAATGTGTCAATCCAGCTGTAGCCTACGCCGTCGCTGAACTGCTCTTTTTGTCTCCAGCAAATGTCAGGTGGAAGAATGTCTTCAAATGCCTTGCGTACAATCCATTTCTCAATGCGCTGTTTTCCGTTCGGAAGTTTTATGTTCATTTTGTCAAGCGGATTCAGTCTCATTGCAATGTCGATAAAATCCTTGTCAAGGAAAGGAACACGGCCTTCAACTCCCCAGGCTGCAAGAGATTTGTTTGCACGCAGGCAGTCGTAAAGGTGCAGTTTGCTCATTTTACGCACAAGCTCTTCATGGAATTCGCGGGCGTTAGGCGCTTTGTGGAAATACAAATATCCGCCAAAAAGCTCATCGCTTCCTTCGCCGGAAAGAACCATTTTTATTCCCATTGATTTTATAACGCGGGCAAGCAAGTACATTGGTGTTGAAGCGCGCACTGTTGTAATGTCGTAAGTTTCAATGTGGTAAATTACATCTTCAAGGGCATCTAAAGCTTCCTGAATTGTAAAGTGAACCTCATGGTGAACTGTTCCTATAAAATCAGCGGCTTTTTTTGCTGCGATTAAGTCAGGGCTTCCTTCAAGTCCTACTGCAAAACTATGAAGCTGCGGCCACCAGGCATCTTTTAAAGAGCCGGTCTCAATTCTTTTTTTTGCGAATTTTTGTGTGATTGCCGCGATTACAGTTGAATCAAGTCCGCCTGAAAGCAAAACTCCATAAGGAACATCGCTCATAAGCTGCTGTTTCACGGCTTTTTCAAGTCCGTCGCGCACATTCTGAATTACATCTTCGTTTATGATTTCTCCGTTGTCATCCGTCGCGCGTTTTGCATTTTCTACTGCGCTGAATTCTTCCCAGTCGCGTTTGTACCAAAGAGCCGGCTTTTTGTCTTTTGAATAGAAATAATGTCCGTTTGGAAATTCTTCAATAGAAACCATGTTTTGCCCTTCAAGAGCCTTTAGTTCTGAAGCAACATAGTAACGTCCCTGCTTGTCCCATGCCTGATAAAGCGGAATAACGCCGATTTCGTCACGGGCAATTAAATAAACGTCTTTTTCTGAATCATAAAGCGCGAATGCAAAAATTCCAGAAAGCTCTTCTATCATTTTGCAAAAGCCGTTTTCTTCTGCTCTGTATTTTTTGTAAAGCGGAATTATAACTTCGCAGTCGCTCTGTGTTTTAAAGCTGTATTTTCCTGCAAACTGTCTGCGGATTTCCTGATGATTATATATTTCACCGTTTGCCGCAAGAATGATTTTTCCGTCATCGCTAACAAGCGGCTGTTTTCCAGAAAGCGGATCTACAATAGAAAGTCGTTCGTGGCTTAAAATCGCATTGTTTCCTGTGTAAACTCCGCTCCAGTCCGGTCCCCTATGACGGATTTTTTTAGACATATCCAGAACTTGGGAACGAAGCTGTTCTTTTAAGCCTTCATCAATCGGCTGCGAGCCGCTGTTTAAATCAAATGCGCCAACAAATCCACACATAAATAACCCCTTTTCAATTAATTGGCAAAAAAAAAAGACGCCTGCTCTGAGGGCATAAAAATACCCAGAAAACAGACGTCATTGTCTAAAAACAATATATTGATTTTTTAAATTTATGTCAATTCTTAGATTGAAAATTGAAATTCCCTTTGCTTTCTATTATTCTGTTTTTGGCAAAAAAATAACGGACTGCCCTAAGGAGGAAAAAGACAGTCCGTTTCTGAAGCGTGTTGACTTCATTTTGTCGTTTATTTACTGCTGGTTATAATTTACATGAAAACTGTAATGCAGTCAATGGTTTTGAAGAAATTTTTAGAAGTTTTTTGTAAATAATGCGGTATTTCGCAAGGAGTAACATTTTATGTCAAAAAAGGTCGGGATAATCGGCGCAATGAGCGTTGAACTGGAGCTTTTAAAGTCAAAATTGGAAGAAAATCCGGCGGTAACCAAGGCTGGCGGAATGACATTCACTGAAGGAAAAATCAACGGAATTTCTGTAGTTCTGGTTCAGTCTGGAGTTGGAAAGGTGAATGCGGCTTTGTGTGCTCAACGGCTGATTCTTAAGTTTGGATGCACGCATATAATCAACACTGGAATTGCCGGCGCAATGGCTTCTGGACTTAAAGTACTTGATTTTGTTGCTTCCACGGATGCAGTTTATCATGACATGGACGCGACAGGATTCGGCTACAAAAAAACTGAAATTCCGCAGATGAAATGCAGCGATTTTCCGGCGGACGGCAAAATGCTTGAAGCGGCTCGTTCTGCATTTAAGGAATTTCCGGCGGAACATAAGCTTGTGTTCGGACGGATTGCTACAGGCGACCAGTTTATAAGCGACAAAGAGAAAAAATCAGCAATTCAGGAAACTTGTTCTCCGGCTTGTGTTGAAATGGAAGGAGCTGCTGTTGCGCATGCCTGCTGGATAAATGAAATTCCATTTGTGATTATCCGTTGCATGAGCGACATGGCGGACGATGACGGAGAATCAATTTACAGCTTTAATGAAAACGAAGCGGCTTCATTGAGCGGTTCGCTTGTTTTGTCCATGCTTGGCAGGTTTTAACCGCATTTAATTCTTTTTCTTGCATTATATTGCTAAATCTTCCCATTTGTTGTAAAACTATAACTTTAGTTATTTACAATAAATGGAGATGTTTTCAATGAAAAAGTCATTTTCTGCAGTTGCGCTTTTTGCTATTTTCGCAGGTTTTCTTAACGCTGAGCCTAAAATCACGAAGTTTGAAATTCAAGGCTTAAAGCGCACAAAAGAATTTGCAGTTCAGCGCGACTTAAAAAAGTTCATTGGAAAAGAGGCTTCCGCGGAAACTTTGCACAGCATAGAAAATTCACTTCAGGCGGACAACCTTTTTACAAATATTTCCATTGGATGCGAGCCTATAACCGAAAATGAGAGCCGCGTTAAAATTTCACTTGAAGAAAAAATGTCCATTTTGCCGCTGCCGATTGTTGCCGTTAATGACGGAGTTTTTTCTGCGGGCGCGTTTCTCATTGATTCAAATGCGATGGGTCTGAAAGATTTTTTTATGCTGGGCGGAATTTTTTCGCGGGACAACATTTTTGGAATGGCATTTTTTTCACGTCCGCCAAAAGGCTCGTCGCTTGGATTTTCGATTTACACAGGAATTTCAAAATCGGACACGGAGCTTGTTACAACAAAAGATGATTCAGTTTACGATTTTGGCTCTCTTTCTTTCCGCGGAAGCCTTGGTGTTTCCAAGAAATTTTTTGACTGTTTTTCTGCGGAACTAAGCACAGGATTTGGAATTATAAAAGTTGACGGCTCGGACGAAATCAAAGGCGAAATTGAATCTGAAAAAGTCTGGGAATCTTCCGCCGCAATAGATTTTAAATCCGCTGACTGGAACGGTGTTTTTATGTCTGAAAAATTTGCAGCTGTAAAGGCTTTTGTTGATGTTACGCCTTGTCGGGATGTTTTTAACGGATTTGAGCTTAAAATAAAAATTCAGCAGCCGATTCTTGACAAACTTAGAATTGTTCAGTCAGCATCTTGCTTCTATGAATTCGATGCTCCGATTGTCTTTTATACTGGCGGACGTTCGGCTTCTGTGAGCCTTTTTCCTACTGAATTTTCTTCTGATTCAATGGCAGGGCTTTCTCTTGGGCTTGAATATGCCGCTCTTAAGACAAAAATAGGTCTTTTTTCTGTTTATGCGGTTTATCAGACAGCGCGCGCAAAAAACTTTGACAGGACTTGGGTTTTTAATCAGGGAGCTGGCGGCGGAATGAAAATGTACCTTTCAAAAGTCGCGTTTCCGGCTTGTTCGGTTGAAGTTATTTACAATATTACCGAAAAAGAATTCAGGACAGGCTTTTCTATAGGAATGTCGATGTAGTTTTTTTATAAAAACTGAAAAATTATATTTTGCCATAAAGGACGAATGTCGAGTTTTAATAAAACAGCTGCTAAACAATTATTCCTATGCTAAAAAGGCTGTCATTGCCGTGCAAACATCGCAGGGTCAAGTACGATAATGACTAGAAATTTCAAGAAATCCTAAAACCCGACATTCGATCTTATAATCTTTTGATGACAGATAGTTGAAATCAGTAATAAAATTAATGTTTTTAAATGAACAGAACCCCGGTTGCCCGGGGTTCTGCCGTTCACTTTCGTGAACTAAAGGAGAGAGTTTTATCAGCTTTATAAGCTGATTAGAATATACATCATTGCATTTTCTTTGTCAACAGTTTTTAAAAAAATTTTTTAATTTTTTTTACTCGCTTTTGATTGCAATTTTCTTTTCTGTGGAATCTTCCTTGCGTCCGATTTCAATAGAAAGAATGCCGTTTTTGAATGTCGCGTTCACTTTGTTGGAATCAATGTCCTTTGGCAAAGTAAATGAACGTTTGAACTGGCTGTGCCTTGTTGTGCGTTCGCGCAGAATGTAGTAAGCATCGTCAACCTTTTCTTTCTTTTCGCCTGAATCAGACTTTGCGTTTTCAACAGAAGAAATTGTAAGAACATCGTTTTTAAGTGTTATGTCTACATCTTTTTCAGTTTTTCCAGGCAAATCCATAGAAAGCACATAGCTGTCTTTTTTCTGCACAACATCTACTTTCGGGGCAAAAGCTGCTTCGCGGTAGCTTGGCAATGCAAATCCATCATTTCCAAAAAGTGAATCTAAAAGTGAAAGTTCGTTCATATAAATCTCCTCGCTGATTTTACAGCATTGTTTTAATTTTTTTTCGTACTGCCTTTCAGCCGTACACTAGATATATAGCAGAATACGTGCCAAGTAAGAAAAATCAGCAATTTGCCGAATAAATGCCTTTTTCGCTCGTTTTTGGCTGAATGTCTGCGTTTAACTTTATGTCTGCATGGAAATTTGTGCTATTGCTGTTGAATTTGCCTTTTTATTTGAATTTTTTTGACGCAGAAAATAAAATCAGTTTGTTAAAACTTGGGAAATTTTGGCTCACATTAAGTATGCGAAATTGCTGTACAGATTGGAAAAACTTGACGGATTTTTTTTGGGATTTAGCACAAATGTCGAGTTTTGATAAGTCTGTTGGAAATTTTAAATATATTATCGGGTCAAGCCCGATAATGACATTAAATTATAAAACTCGAAATTAAGACTATTTGATAAATTGCCATTTCTGCGATTTGCTTTAAGAAATTTCTTTTGAAAAAACTCAAATTTTAATTTGCAATTCTTTCCGATATTAAAAACATTTGTTGACGATACAAGAAATTACCATTATAATTTTCTTCACATATATATATGGAGGACATAATGGCTAAGACCAAATATGTTTATTACTTTGGTGATGGCGACGCAGAAGGCGATGAATCAATGCGTCCAATCCTCGGTGGAAAAGGCGCAAACCTTGCTCAGATGGCAAAGAAACCTTTGAGCCTTCCTGTTCCATCTGGATTCACAATTTCAATTGATGTTTGTCAGGAATACTACAAATTAGGCAAAAAGTATCCGGCAGGACTTGATGCAGAAGTTGCTAAGTATCTTGCAAAGCTTGAAAAATCAATGGGCAAAAAGCTCGGCGATGCAAAAGATCCGCTTCTTGTTTCAGTTCGCTCAGGCGCTGCAGAATCTATGCCTGGTATGATGGACACAATCCTCAACCTCGGTCTTAACGACAATTCCGTTCTTGGTCTTGCAAACAAAACACAGAACCCACGCTTCGCATGGGATGCATACCGCCGCTTTATTCAGATGTACGGCAACGTTGCAATGGGTGTAGATCATGACAAGTTCGAAGAAATCATCGACGAAGTCAAGTCTCACCGCGGAATCACACAGGATACAGATCTTACTACAGAAGAACTTCAGGAAATTGTTTCTAAGTACAAGGCAATGTACAAGAAAGAAAAGGGCGAAGATTTCCCGCAGGATCCACACAAACAGATGTGGGGAGCAATCGGAGCTGTATTCGGTTCTTGGATGAATCCTCGTGCTATCACATACCGCAAGCTCAACAACATTGATGAAAGAGTTATCAAAGGCACAGCCGTAACTGTTATGGCAATGGTATTCGGAAACATGGGAGATACATCAGGAACTGGTGTTTGCTTCAGCCGTGATCCTTCTACTGGTGTTAACGAATTCATGGGTGAATACCTTATGAACGCACAGGGTGAAGACGTTGTTGCTGGAATCCGCACACCTCAGCACCTTTCTCAGCTTGCTGAAACAAATCCAAAGATTTACGATCAGCTTTGCAAAATCCGCGCTCGCCTTGAAAAGCACTATCACGATATGCAGGATATGGAGTTCACAGTTCAGGAAGGAACTCTCTATATGCTCCAGTGCCGCAACGGAAAACGCACAGGACCGGCAGCTGTTAAGATGGCAGTTGACATGGTTGCAGAAAAACTAATCACAAAAGAGCAGGCTCTTCTCCGTGTAAAGCCGGATCAGCTTGACCAGCTTCTTCACCCGCAGTTTGAGCCAAAAGCTCTTAAAGCCGCAGCACCAATCGCAGAAGCTCTTAACGCATCTCCTGGAGCCGGAGCTGGACAGATTGTATTCACAGCAGATGAAGCTGTTGAATGGAACAAGGCTGGAAAGAAAGTAATGCTCGTTCGCAAAGAGACATCTCCTGATGACATTGCAGGTATGTACGTTGCAGAAGGAATCTTGACATCTACAGGCGGACGCACTTCACACGCTGCTGTTGTTGCACGTGGTATGGGAACTCCTTGTGTTTGCGGATGCGCGGCAGTTGTATTTGTAGACAAAGAAACAGTAAAGATTGGCGACAAGACTTTCAAGAAGGGCGACAATATTTCTATTGACGGTTCAACTGGTAAAGTTTATGCAGGTCTTATTCCTGTAGAAGAAGCAAAAGTTTCTGGCGATCTTGAAACATTCCTTGGCTGGGCTGATGAAATCCGCGAAAAGTCTGTACGCAAGACAGCTTCCGGAAAAACTGTAAAGGGATTCGATGTTCTTGCAAACGCAGAGCAGAACGAAGCTCCACAGGCATTCAAGTTTGGCGCAAACGGAATTGGTCTTTGCCGCACAGAGCACATGTTCTTTGAAGAGCCAAAACTTTCTTCGTTCCAGAAGATGATTATTTCTGAAAACACAGAAGCCCGCAAAGAAAACCTTGCAAAGATTCTTCCACTTCAGGAAAAAGATTTCTACGGAATCATTAAGGCAATGGGTGGACGCGCTGTAACAATCCGTCTTCTTGACCCGCCTCTTAACGAGTTTATTCAGGCTGCTACAGATGTTGAAGCTCAGGCACTTGCTTCTAAGCTCGGAGTTTCTGTTGCAACAATCAAGGCAAAGTTCGCTGATCTTAACGAGCACAACCCTATGCTTGGACACCGTGGATGCCGTCTTGCAATTACATATCCTGAAATCTACGAAATGCAGGTTGAAGCAATCGCTTTGGCAACTGCGCACGCAGAAAAGGACGGAATTGCACATGATGTTCGTATTATGATTCCTAACGTAACTTCTGTAAACGAACTCAAGCAGATCCGCGCACAGGCAGAAGCTGTAATTGCAAAAGTAAACGAAGCAAAGGGAACAAACCTCAAGTTCCAGATTGGTTCTATGATTGAATTCCCACGCGCAGCTTGCACAGCAGATCAGATTGCACAGTACGCTGACTTCTTCTCATTCGGTACAAACGACCTTACACAGACAACATTTGGTTTCAGCCGTGATGACTATGGCAAGTTCATTGATTCTTACCTTGACCAGAAGATTCTCGAAAAGGATCCATTCAAGACTCTTGATCCAGACGGACCAGGTGCTCTTATGGAAATTGCAGAAGCTAAGGGACGCTCAGTAAAATCTGATCTTCACCTTGGAATCTGTGGAGAACATGGTGGAGACCCAGATTCAATCGCTCTTTGCTACAAGCTTGGTCTTAACTACGTTTCTTGCTCACCATTCCGTGTACCAGCTGCACGCCTTGCCGGAGCACAGGCTGTTATTAAAGCTCTTGCCGCTGCAAAAGCTGCAAAGGCACCAGCAAAAAAGCCAGCCGCAAAGAAAACCGTAGCAGAAAAAAAGACTTCAACGACAAAGAAGCCGGCTGCAAAAGCACCAGCAAAAAAGGCTCCTGCTAAAAAACCGGCTGCAAAGTCAACAGCAAAGAAGCCGGCCGCAAAAGCACCAGCAAAAAAGGCTCCTGCTAAAAAAACAACAAAGAAATAATTTTCATTGATGTTTAGCGGCTAAATGCTAACTTCCCCCCTCTAGGAAACTGGAGGGGATTTTTTTATGCCCTTAACATAATTCTTCTTTTTTAATAAAATCAAGCATATATGAAATCAATTTCTAACTTTCATACACACACAGAGCTTTGCCATCATGCAAAAGGACAGCCGGTTGACTATGTTAATCAGGCTATTCTGGAAGGCTGCACTGCTTTGGGGTTTTCTGACCATTGCCCATATCCGGAAGATTTTTTTGACTACTGGCCGGAAATAAGAATGACAACAAAGGAGGCTTCTGAATACAGCGAATGGATTGAAGAGGCAAAAGAAGCAGCGATGTTTCCTATTTATCAGGGCTATGAATGTGAATGGGAAGAATCCTTCGTTGGCTGGTATGACGAGCTTAAGGCGGATTTTGGAGCGGACTATCTTGTTCTTGGCTCGCACTGGGTTACAGACGGTTCAAGCCATATTTATATTCCCGATGTTGAAAGCCCTTCGCTTTTGAATAAATATATTGACCAGACCATAGAAGGAATGCGGAGCGGCCATTTTGCTTTTCTTGCCCACCCGGATTTGTTTATGGCAGGCTACAAGGAATGGGACGATCAGGCAAAGGCTTGCAGCCAGGCGATTTTGGATGCGGCTTCCGATTTGGATTTGCCTATTGAAATAAACGGTCTTGGAATAACCAGAACTCCAAATCATACAAAGCGCGGAATGAGATACCCTTATCCGTTTGTTGAGTTCTGGGAAATGGCTTCTCTTACAAATGTCCGTGTAATATGCAATTCCGATGCCCACAATCCGCAGGATGTTATCATGAACGCCTGGAAAGCTAGGGATTTTGCAAGCCGCTTTGGAATTGAGCCTTTGGAGCTTCCGGATTTTTGTACTGATTAAAAACAAGAATTCCGCTTTTCCTTGAATCTATCAGGCTGAAATTTTCCGGGCAATTTATAAAAATTTTTGCGTCTGGAAAATTCCTGCAAAAAACTGTTTCATAAACAATACCGTCTACAAGATTTTTGCTGAACGCTTCTGTAAAAAGTTTCTTTCCGCCGATTAAAAAAATATCGTCCGGGCAAAGAAAATCAAGCGCATTTAAAGCTTTTTTTATAGAAGAAAAAAAGAAAAATTCATTGTCTGTGCGTTCTATTTTTTGCGGGGCGGCGTTTCTTTTTATTACAATGTTCAGCCTGTTTTTAAGCGGAAAGGGCAGAGTCTTAAATGTATTGAATCCCATTATGACGGCTTTTTTTGCGGTCATATTTTTGAAGAAATCCATGTCTTCTTTGCATTCTTTTTGAAGCGAAGAGTTTTTTTTCCATGGAAGTGTTCCGTCTTCTAGCGCGAATTCTCCGTTAAGTCCTGAGGCGTAAATTGCATTCATTCTTTCACTGGTCCTTTTACCTTAGTTTATAGTTCATGAGATTTCAAAGTCAAGGCTTTTGCGCCAGGGCAAACGCATTATAAATAATTTAAGTAAAGTTTGCGCGAAGGAACAGTTCTTTGGTCAAAAACACTCTGATTGTTGCGGCCGCATGAGCGGGGAATTCTATAGTTACTTTGCAACAATCAGCGTGTAGCGCATTATTGCGCGATTTTGAACCAGGAAACCATGCCTGGGAGCCAGTTTTATGCTGAATATATTTATAATGCGTAAGCCCTGTTTTGCGCGCAAGGTCTGTATTGCCATATTTTTGCAAATCAGAGATAATGTTAAGTATGAGAATTACAGATTTTATGAAGAGGCTTTTTCAGAAGTCTGGAAAGAAAAATGAAAACTCCGGTTTGCTGGACAGAATAAATTTATCAATGAACCTTCTTGTACAGAAATCGCAAAATTTAAATAGCCAGTTTGATGAAGAAAAAAAACAGATAGCGGAACTTGCCGAGGAAGCAAAAAAACTTTCTGGTTCTCCTGAAATTTTTTCTGCAAAGCTTGAGCAGGACATCCTTGGAAACATTACGGCCGTAAGTTCAGCCTGCGATTCAGTTCTTTCAGGAAGCAATGAGTCTGCGGTAAAAGAAACACTTGCTTCCCTTAAAACTGTTTTGGCGCAAAGAATGGCATTAAAGTAAACTATAATTTTGAAAAAACATTTCCAAGACTTTCGTGCAGAACGAGGTTCGCAATTCCGTCGCTTGGAGTCGGGTCGCGGTTTATAAGCACGATATTTTCTCCGCGGAAATAATGAATCATTCCTGCCGCAGGGTAAACAGTGAGCGAAGTTCCCCCGATAATCAAAAGGTCTGCGCCGCCTATTGCTTTTATTGCACCGCTTACAATTTCATCCTTTAGAGATTCTTCGTACAGAACAACGTCTGGCTTTATAAGGGAACCGCATTTTTCGCACAGGGGAAGTCCGTCTTGGTCTGAATGTGAAGCGATATATTTTTCATCATAAAACTCGCCGCATTTTGTGCAGTAGTTTCTAAGAACACTTCCGTGCAGCTCAAAAACTTTTTTGCTTCCTGCCGCCTGATGAAGTCCGTCAATATTCTGAGTTACGACTGCCAAAAGCTTTCCCTGCTTTTCAAGTTCCGCAAGTTTAAAATGCGTAATGTTCGGTTTTATTCCGGACACAAGAAGTTTTTCCCGGTAGAACTTGTAGAATTCCTTTGGATTTGAATGAAAAAAAGTCGCGCTCAGTATTGTTTCCGGCGGATAAGCCCACTTTTGATTGTAAAGCCCGTCAACGCTTCTAAAGTCTGGAATGCCGCTTTCTGTGCTGACTCCAGCTCCTCCGAAAAACACAATTTTCTGGGATTTTTCTACAATTTTTTTTAACTGTTCGATTTTTTCTTCCATAAAACGCCTCCGTAATTTTTTTAAGTTGCCGTTTACATTTCAAGTGCGGAAAGTTCTTCCCATCTTGAGTACGCTTTTTCAAGCTCCTTTTCTAGGTCTGTGTATTCTTTTCCAGCCTTTGAGGACTTTTCGTAGTCTGGACAGGCCATAAGTTTTTCAAGCTCCGGCTTTTTGTCTTCAAGCTCAAATATGCGCTGCTCAAGCTGCTCGAATTCCTTTTTTTCCTTGAACGACATTTTGTTTTTTTTCTGATGGACAGAAACCTTTTCCTGTTTTTCTTCCTGCTTGGATTGTGATTTTTGCTGTGCGCTTTGTTCCTGCTGAAGATCAAGATATTCAGAGCATTTTCCCACAAAGCCTGAAACGCTTCCATCGTTTTCCATTATAAACATTGTATCGCAGATTTTGTCCATAAAGTAGCGGTCGTGGCTTACAACTAAAAGACAGCCCTTGAACGAAAGCAAAAACTGCTCAAGTATATTCATTGTAAAAATATCAAAGTCGTTTGTAGGTTCGTCCAAAATCAGAAAGTTCGGATTGCTGATTAAAAGCCGCACAAGATAAAGCCGCTTGCGCTCTCCGCCGCTCAAAGTTCCCACTGGCGAATGCTGAATTTTTCCTTCAAAGCCGAACTGCTCAAGAAAGAGTGACGCGCTTAAAACTGTACCGTCATTCATTTTCATAACGTCCGCCGCTTCCTTTATGTATTCAAGAACAGTAAGCTCCGTGTTTTCAAAATGCGGATTCTGCTCGTAGTATGCAATCGAAGTGTTTTCGCCTTTTACAACTTCGCCGGAATCTGGCTGGATTTTCTGCGTGATTATATTTAAAAGCGTGGTTTTTCCAGAGCCGTTACCGCCGAATATTCCGATTTTTTCGCCCTTGTTAAAATTGTAACTAAAATCCTTAAGGACTGGAAAAGAATTTTCAAGGCTGCTTTTGCCCGAAGATGCGAATCCTTTTTGAAAATTCTTTGTGATTTTATGAAGCTCTAGAATTTTTCCGCCGAGCCTTATTCCTTCAACTTCAAAAGTAAAGCCTTTGTCTGCGGAAAATTTTTCGCGGTTTATTAAAGCCTGGTCCCGCTGGATTCTTGCCTTTGCCTTTGTTCCGCGCGCGCATGGTCCTCGCATAAGCCAGTCGCGTTCAAACCTCAAAACGGATTCAATGCGGCGTTCTGTGTTCGCTTCAATCTGCGCTTCTGTCTGCTTTTTTTCAAGGTAGGTTGAATAGTTTCCTGTGTAAAGCTTTATCTTGTTTCGCGCAAGTTCATAGATATTGTTGCAGACTGCGTCTAGAAAGTAGCGGTCGTGGGTTACCATAAGAACTGACCTTTTTGTTTCGGCAAGATAATTTTGAAGCCAAAGAATTGTGGAAATGTCCAGATGGTTTGTGGGCTCGTCCAAAAGAAGCAGCTTTGTGTCTTCAACAAGAACTTGTGCAAGCGCGACTTTTTTTATCATTCCGCCTGAAAGCTCGCCCATTTTTCGGCTAAGGTCGTTTATTCCAAGCGTGGTAAGAATTGATTTTATCTGGGACTCGTAGTTCCAAAGATTGTCTTTTTGCATTTTTTCGTTCAGGGTGTTGAACTTTTTCTGGGCTTGCTGCGAGTTTGTTTTTTGAAGCTCGTCGCAGGCTTCTTCATATTCGCGGATTGTCTTGAGCTTGGGACTTTGGAATTTGAAAATGTGGCTTTTTATTGTGTCATCCTTGCTGTACAAAGGATTCTGTGCAAGAAAAGAAACTCCGGCCTCTTTGTTCAGCACAACAGTTCCTTCGTCTGGAGAAAGCAGTCCCGCAATTGTGTTAAGCAAAGTTGATTTTCCAGTTCCGTTGCGTCCTATAAGAGCCGCCTTGTCTCCTTCGTTTAAGCCGAACGTTACTCCTGTAAACAAAGGTTTTTCTCGTCCGATTTTTGCAAGGTTATTCACAGATAAAAGATTCATGCCAAGGATTTTAGCAGTTAAAAAGTGAAGTTTCAATTGCAATGTAAATGGGTAGACGTTGGACAAAAGTTTTGTTATTATACACACATATTTTGCGCGACTAGCTCAGTTGGTTAGAGTACAAGCATGACACGCTTGGGGTCTTTGGTTCGATTCCAAAGCCGCGCAGTTTCCCGCTGCCAGAAAAAATGGCTGTTTTTTATCAGAACTCGATATTTGACTTATTATATTTCTTCCAAAAAGAGCATAAAATGGATTATTCATACATTCTGAAAACATCAAAAGTTTTGCCGGAAAAACTTGCGGAATTTGGCTTTGAAGAGAAAAACGACTCTTATTTTTGCAGAAAAAACATTCTGAACGGCGATTTTTATTCAATAATCGAACTGAAAGGAAACTTTCTTACCGCTAAAGTTTTTGAATCCGGCTCAGATGAGCGTTACGTTCTGTTCGATGTGGAAAATGCAAACGGAAGTTTTGTAGGCGAAATAAGAAATCAGGTTCGCAAAATTATTGAACTTTTCCGCTCCCAATGCTGCAAGACTTCGGACACAAAGAAAAACTACGTGGACTTTATTCAAAATAAATTTGGCTGCAAAGGCGACAATCCATGGTCAGATACGCCTGAAAACACAGTGTTCCGCTGCAAAAACAAAAAATGGTTCGCCCTTATTATCAAGATAAAATTTTCCCGGCTCGGGCTCTCTGGCGATGAAGAGGTTTTTGCCGTAAACCTGAAAGCCAATCCCAAAATAATTCCAGAAATCACAGACAAAATCACGGTTTTTCCGGCGTGGCACATGAACAAAAAATACTGGATTACAGTGCTTTTGACAGAAGCGGCCGACTGGGAAAAACTCTGCGCGCTGACAGAACAAAGTTTTGAACTTGTAAATTCAAAAAACTAAACTTTTTTCCATTCTGCGCATATTCTCAAAACATTCCGGATTTTCATGTTGACTTTGTTTTATCCGCCAATCTTGATATAATAAGAAGAATAAAATTTTATCTTAATTCAAACTGATTTACGGCTTACAGCCACACCAGTTTTCGGAGGCAAAAATGAAAATTGCGGCGACTTACGATATTTCAACAGATTCTATTTTTCAGCATTTTGGAAAAACACAGAATTTCAAGGTTTACACGATAGAAGACGGAAAAATAGCCGATTCAAAAGTTATTGACAACGGAGGCTTCGGACACCACGACCTGGCGACATATCTTAAAAATCTAGGAATCGAAACTTTGATTTTGGGAAACCGCGGCCAGGGAGCAATCGACGCATTGAACAATGCCGGCCTTAAACAGATTGCAGGAATCACAGGAAATCCGGACGATGCGGTAAAAGCGTTTCTGGCAGGAACACTAAAAGACAATCCGGATGCAAAGTGCGACCATCACCACGGAGAACACAATCACGGACATTCAGAAAACACGCATGCAGAACAACCAGTTTTTACGCCGGTAAAATAAAGTCTATCTGGCATTTTTTCGCGGCAACATGATTTTTCCATACAAGACAACAAAAATGACAAGCGAACTTTTAGAAAATCTTGAAAAACTTCACACAACGGAACTCGGCGTTGTCCGCACAAAACGGAATCTTGGACTTATGACCGATGATGTTATTGGTTGGTGCAAAAACACAATTCTTTCCGCGGCAAAAAACATTGAAAATGAAAAATCTGGCGAAAACGACGGAAAATCCGCCAATAAAATCTTCCGTCAGGGAAAAAACTGGTACATAAAAACAGACGGCTGCACAATCACGGTGAACGCGCACAGCTACACGGTGATTACAGCGCATAAGGGAAAAAAACATTCTTGACTAAACGTACGAAAAATATGTACGTTCTAAACATGGAGATATTTTATGTCAATAATTACAGCAACTGCAACTCAGGAAACGCTTTATCTGTGCTCTGTTCCGGGAATGAAGAAATCCATCATCGAAGCTAGCAAAGAGCCACTTGAAGACAACGTTGAGGACATCGGCTGGTAATATAGACAATAAAATATTCCAAACAGGCAGCAAAAGACACCAGAAAGATTGAACAGTCAAATTTAAAGCAGAACGTGATAAATCTCATTGAAATCCTGAAAATCAACCCTTTCCAGAATCCTCCACCTTACGAAAAACTCGTCGGTGACCTGACTGATTGTTTAAAGATAAAAAAATTCTTGGAGAACGACAAATTAAATATGAGTACGATTAAAAAACTGAAATGTGGCTTTCGTACTTAGTACGATTCAAGGAAGTCACAAAAAACACGGTTCGTAATCAGTACGAATGAAGAATTCTGAAAAAGCAAGGTTCATAGTATGTATGATTACAAAACTGATATGAAAATAAAGATTATAATGGAAATTATTCTCCCCAAACATTTGCAGTTTTTGAATCAAAAAGATGAACTTTACATTTAAATTTTGATTTTATTGATTCTATATGCTTTTCATCAGATTCATTAT
>ERZ1026868.164-NODE-164-length-52427-cov-4.581284_pt1 | contig 52427 bp, 37 predicted proteins | sample MGYA00380164_ERZ1026868 | MGnify/ENA primary metagenome ERZ1026868 (study PRJEB33269, sample SAMEA4719800) | human gut metagenome | biome: human-associated habitat; feature: organic feature; material: feces | place: Cameroon | collected 2013-10 ...
GGATTGCATCGGCCAGCGTCTCGTACTTCTTGCTGCCGACCCCGGCAACATAGCTACCTTCCTTTACGCCATAGGTGCCATCCGCGTTCTTTGCAGGGATGAAGCCATCGGCGCAGTAGCCATCGGAAATGCTCTTGTTGAAGGTACCGCCGGAGACCTCGAAGTTGTCAGAGGTGGCCTTGCCGTAGCCGTGGAAAATGTTGTCGCCCGACTTCTTGTTGGTGAAGTGGCCGCCGGTAACCCGCGTAAAAGAGGTATAGCCCTCCACAACACCGGTCATGACAACCTGCGGATAGCCCCATTTAGGAGTTGCGGTCTGGACAAACTCGCCGCCGCTGATGGTTGTATCACCGTACACCAGAATCACTGCGGTGTAACCGTAGCTTGGCGCATAATCCAGCGTGAACGTACCACCGGTGATGGTCAGCTTGGAACCCTCCTCGCTCTTGACAACGTTCAGACCGCCGGTGTAGGTACCGCTTTCGATGGTCAGGGTACCCCAGTTGTCGATCATGGAGGAGCCGGTGTTGCCCGCCGTAGCCGTCACGTTCGCCAGCGTCAGGTTGGCGTTGCTGCCTTTCGTGACCTCGATGTTGTAGTAGCTGGTGCCGCCCATAACATTACCGTTCTTCACAGTAACAGTGCCGCTCTGCACGGAGATCGTGGCCTTGCCGGCATTCGTGTTTTTCAGGGTCTTGCCGCCCAGATCGAGGGTGATGCTCTTACTGATGGCCACGTCCTCGGCGGCGTCCGCCAGCAGCTTAACGGTTTCGCCGTCCTGGGCTGCATTGATTGCGGCCTGTAGGCTGGAATACTTTGTGCCATTCACTTCCGCAACCGCAGCTTCAGTACCTTCCCCGCCAGTTTCGGCTACAGGAGCTGCTGCTTCGTTGGTCGCAGCAGCAGGGGCTGCGCTTTCGTTCGACGCTGCCGTCGCGCCGGCCGCCTTGGACTGCGTGGCAGACGTGGTGCCCGAGCTTGCGCCTGCACTAGAAGTTTCTGCCTGATCAGCAGGCTGCGCCTGCTCGATCGTAGAGGAAGTACCTGCTGCCGCGCCATCATCAGCCGCTAATGCTGCGGTTGGCAACATCATGGGGCACATCGCAACACTCATGAGAACCGGAATGACCTTATTTGCATTACCTTTCCTCATTTCTTCCGCATCTTCCTTTCAGTTTTCTCCGTTTCCGATAATTGGATCACAAGTTCCTTCCGGCCTTCATAACTTCTGGCAAGAGATAGCTTGCTAAATTAATTGCGGATAGCCACTCCGCGTTAGAGAAGCCGCTAAATCAAAACGCACAGATAACAGGGGCTAAGTTGTTGCGCAACTTAGTAAACAATACACTGCATCCTTCAGCGAGTTTACTCCCGTTCGCCTCGCAAAAAAAGGTGCCATCACTATTTTGAAGGCACCCTACCGTTTACATAGTTAAATCAAAGCGCACTACGCCACTGGTGATAATCGTAGCTTCACCACACGACGATCCACTTGATTCATTGGTGGGGACAGCAGCAGAATTGCTTCCAGAGACACCAACGGCGCCCAGGCTTTCATCACCAGCAGGCTCAGAACCTATAGCTGAATTGCCTTCGCCTGTGCTATTCCCTTCGCTCACAACTCCACCTTGTGCCGCTTGATCTGCTGAAGAAGCAGGTTGCGACACATTAGGGTCTTTTTCCCCTGCGGTGTTTTCATGGTAAGATGCGGAATCATCAGCACTCGCAGCAATAACGCTATCAGGCTCTTCAGCAAATGAAGACGAAGGAACAATGGGAACAAACGAAACCACAAGCGCAATGCTTAAAATCACACGCAAAGCAACATCGGAAATGCGAGTTCGTTTCTTCATAAGAATCACTTCCAACCGCAGGAAAATGCTGCTTCAGACGCGTGCGGACAATATTGTGAAAGTATACAGGAACAACCCTTATCCCCCTTAGTTTAAGGAGGGGAGAACGGGGTCGCTTGAACTAGCAAACGGCATACCGAGTACCCTTGAGTCTGCAGCGGTTAAGGACGCTCCCTGGGGAACGGCGGTTGTCTGCCGGAGCACATAATGCTATTTCGAATCAAGCCACAGCCACCCCTGAATGCAATCGAGCTCTCGCAGTAGGTCCACCCAGCAGCTCCGATACAACGACTCTCGCTTCAGCAACCCAATGCAGCAACCCACCTATGCGCGCAATGCGCAATGGATCGAAACCTTCTTCCCCAAGCTCCTTGATACGAACGCCTATCCACGCGCAATATGCCGTGGATACCACTTCCGGAACCATGCGGTAAAGACGCCCATCAGCGCAGGCAGAACAGAGTTGATCGCCCCAACAAAACTTGCTGCATCCGTTTGCATGATGAAATACGTCCAAATGGGTGTAATCAGGTAAAGCACTCCCCACGCCGCCGTAAGGATGCGATTCGTTCTCATGAAGATCGGATTGTGCAATGCCGCTTCTCCGTTATAGCTGTTCTTGGAATAATGCGCAGTCAGTGGCACTTTCAGGAAGCACGAAACGGTCCACATTAGACCGAACAGCAGGTATGACACCGGGATAACAAGAATCGGCGACGCGCCCGCCAACAACGCAACGGAACATGCGCCCACCCCTAAACCAGAAATCTGGTCATACAACGTAGCCTTCGTCCGATGCATCAAAACCGGCAGCAACACGCATACCGCCACGCTGACCAAGCTGCCCCAGAACCCATCAATAGACGCAACGACCCAGAACACGATCCAGGGGATCAACAACAGCAGCATGTTGGTCTTCGGCTCGATGGCGCTTTTGCTGTTGCCGCCTCCGCCTCTGCCGTTCACGCCCTCGAACGCATCCGGATCATTTCCGCCCGCGCCAGCACCCGCGCTCGTTGCCGCACCAAAATAATCATCCCAGTGCATCATCAGGTCGAAATCGCCTTCGACCGAGTACAGATGCTTCATAAGCGCCTCGTCGCCAGCAATCTCGCCGCTTGCGATTGAGCGCCAAACATCAAAGGGCGTATTAATGCGTGTTGTGAAACCATCAGCAAAGCCGTCTTCAGGCTCTGCTTCAACGCGGCTCCCTTTCTGCCCGAGAGTGACGCGATAGACCTTGCCAATATCGGTATAGTTCATGTCCAGCACAACATCGTGCTCCTGCCATGACTCCTTACGATAAAGGGCCGCCATTTGGCGAGTGAACACCAAGCTAGGGTCTTCCTTTTCACCTGATTCGCCAACGCCCCAGCTGGCATCTGCCATCGCCTCGAAGACATCGCGCGGAAATAGGTTCTGGTCAAGCCTGCTGCGAGTTTCCCCAGTAATGCCGCCAGAAGCGAATTCCTGCCCCGCTTTCTTCACCCAAGAAAGATATTCGTCGGTACGCTCCGAAAGCTCTTTCACCCTGAAGAGCTCACCTTGACCGCAGAAAATCGCGGTGTAGCCGCCTTTTCCGCACAGTCGGTCGTACAAGCTGGTAACGCAGTCGTAGTTTCCCTTTGCGGTATAAAAACCGCACGTGGAAATAACCACGGTGCGCTTGCCGCTCATATCATAGCGAGAAGGATGCCCGCCGCTTTCCGTTTCGGCGCTCATGAACGGAAGAGACATAGGGAGCTGACGGTCGATCAGGGTTTTCAGCTGACCGGGCAGCCCAAAGTAGTACAGGGGAAAACTCCAAACAACAACGTCAGCCCACAGGATTTTATTGATAACTCCCTGCATATCGTCGTGAATACAGCACTCCCCCGGCGTCTTGCTCCAACACGAAAAACAACCCAAGCAGGGTTTGATGTTAAGCGAGCCGATGTTAAGGGTTTCGATTTCAGTGGGCGAAGAACCACTGCTTTCTTCCTTAGCAGTGATGCCCTCAAGAAAAGCGCTGGTTAGGCGCCAAGTATTGCTTCGTTTGCCTTTAGGACTGCCGTTGATGGCAAGGATCTTCATTTCGCATTCCTCAATTCGACGGCACATTGTTCGGCCGATTCAATATGTGCTTCAAGGCTTCTTCTGCCGAAATCGGCGGTATTACTCCAATGCGAGCTTTGCTTTGCGCTTGTATCGAGAATAGCCATTTCGCTTTCGTACTAAGAATATAAGACACGGCCAAAATTGGCTCGTTGGGCATGTTAGAAAAAGGTAAAGCCGAAACCAATTATGAGGCCAGATTGGCAAGGTGATCCACGTTCGGCTTGCCGCAATAATAAGCCATCCGTCCACGAATGGGCCTAAAAAATGAGACACAGGGTGGCATGAATAATCAGACGGTCAAATAGAATGACAAATATTTACCTGGTCGCTAAACAAACAAGAAAGCGAATACTGCAACTATCACAACATGTCGCCATATGCAGTTCCGGGCAATTCTGCAAAAACCAATTTGTTCCTGCGCGAACCCCTAAACAGAAGGAAATGTTATGAGCAAAGCACAGAAACTACTATCCGCCATCTTCGCGTTTGCATTCGCCCTAGCGATAGCGCCTACTGCGTCATTCGCCGCAACCGATTACAACCTATCCGTTAACGGCGAGCGGTTCACCAGCGAAAAACTCACCATCCAATGCGGCGAAGGCACGGCAACGTACGACCCCGCCACGCAGAACCTCACGCTCAACAATGCTTCCATAACAAACGCGGTAGACTATGGCGGCATCGATTCAGAACTAACGAGCGATTTGACCATTACGCTCCAGGGAAGTAGCCAAATCACCTTCAGCGACAATATAGGCATCTGGGCCACGGGAAGCGTCATTTTCCGTGGATCGGGAAGCCTTGCCATCTCAGTCGCAGGAGTCACGATGGACGGCATAAGCGTAGGCGGCGACGTCACCATGCAGAACACAGCCGTCTCCATCCATTCCCCTGGCGGACTCGGCATTGCATGCGATGGCGCAGTCTCCCTTAACAACACGCAACTCACTTCTAACGGACTGTATGCAGGCATCGATGCCGCGGACCTGGCTATCAAGAACGGCTGCACCGTAAACATCTCGGCAACAGAGCAAAATTGCAACGCAGCGTACATTAACTCCACCGGCAGCTCTGCAGGCAATATCAACATTTCAAATTCAACCGTTACCGCCAAGAGCCTATTCCCGGGACTCTTTGCCACAGGCAATATGACTATCGATGGCGGCACTCTCCAGGCCACCTCTACCGTTGACTCTCCTCTGTGGGCAAAGGGCAACATCGCCATCAAGGGAAAAGCGAAAGTCTCGCTTAACGGCGAATACCCTTCTGGCTGCGACGGCACCTTTACGGTTTATGAAGCAGAGATCGACGCCAAAAGCACCAGCCAGAACAACATTCCCGCACTTGCCGACTGTCCTACTATCAACGATGACTTCGAGCTGACATATGCCATGGCTGTTGATAGCGAAGGCACGTCGATCGATCTTATTGAACACGATGGAGCCGAACAGGCTAAAGGCTTCCTTCACCTTTACAAGAACATCCATTTCATCACTGGCGAAAAAACCGTGACCTATTCCCTCCCGTTCACGAAGGTAGTCAAAAAGGGCGGCGACATTGCTCCCGGCAAGCAGGAATTTGAGTTAGAGATCTTTGACGTTGGCGTTGGCCAGATTGAGGATTACAACGATGTAACCATAACGGCAACCGTAGCTACGAATGGTGAGGGAGAATACGAAAGCAACCTCACCATCCAAGGCCCGAAGAAGCAAGTGGACAACATAACGTGCGAAGGCTTTTACGTACGTGAAAAGAACACCGGCATTGCAAACTGGACCTATTCGGATGCCGTATACCAAATCTTCTGCAACGACGGAGCAACCGACAATCAGGGAACAACCCAGCCAAGCTTCGAAATATTCCCCGTTGAACTGGTAGCAACTGACAACGGCGAATTCTTCGAAAAGACGCAGGATACCCCCGTTGATGTCATGACGTTTGAAAACGTCTATACCGAAAAGACCGCTCCTGCTGAAGACACCAAGCCAGCAGAGGGCAGCGATCCCAACGCGAGCACTAAATCCGCAGCAGACGACAAAGCAGCGGCAGCCACCCCTCATACGGGCGACGGCAATACGCCAATCATTGCAATCGCCGCATTGGTGATAGCGGCAAGCGCCCTGTTTGCATCCGCATTGAGAATAAAGAAGCGCTAAGAACAAGACACATGCCGTTTGCGAGCGCCCATCGATGGTTACCGATGGGCGCTTTTCTTCGCTGTTCGCATGCTTAACGTGAAAGCGCAGGCCGATGGAACGCTTACTGGCAACCACATTGCAGGCCGCCCAGGATAGCCCGAAACGCTTACCGCAAACGCGCTGTACATGTTGGAATCGGGCACCAACGCTTCCAAACCCGCCGCAGGTGATGTTATCGAAGTGGAGCTTCGTTAGAGGGCGGGTGCGGCTGTCCATTCCACAAGACACTCGATAACAGGCATTTGGTTAGTATTCGTGTAATGGCCCCGATACCAGACCTCAAACGAGGGAAGCCTACCATCGGGGACCAAACTTGCAAATACCGCGGGAAGGGCCTTTTATGGAGTACAACACGAATCCGAACAAAGCAAAACTGTCGGAATTCAATCCTTCTACTAGCAGCGCGAACGCACCAGGTTTAATGTCCATGGCTGCTCACCTTCTGGAAGATGGCTACACAAATACACAAAGCTTCCTTGCATCGCCGGCAAGCCTCTACGTTGCACTTGAGGTACTGGCAAGGGGCGCCAAAGGCGAAACACTCAACGAAATTGAAGGGGTGCTGGGGAACGCAGACTCACGGCGGGAAGCATGCGCTCGACTATTTGAGGAACGCCCCGAATACGTTCCAGAGGGATACAGCCTCAACATTGTCGCCTCTGTTTGGGCAAACAAGCTTACCGCTCCCCTAAACCCAGACTTCCCCCAGGCAATAGCAAATGCGAACGGACAAGCAACCGAAGTTTGCTTCGGAGCACCTGAAACAAAGTCCAAAATTTCGGCGTGGCTGAGAGAAAACACGGGTGGGAAGTTTTCAACTGCACCCGAGTTTGACGCTGAAACTCTCTTTGCCGTTATAAGCGCGCTGTATTTCAAGGATAACTGGGTGGATCCTCTAGATGATGAGGATGGAATCGTCTTCAATGCGCCAACGGGAAGCCACGCCATCCCAATGATGGGCGGCTTCAGCTCTGATGCCAAGCTGCTACAAACACATGAGGCGATAGCTGTTTCATGGCCCATGCAATCCGGCGCCCGAGCCGTGTTCGCCATGCCCGACAACGCTGAGGAAATGGACCGTTTCGTGAAAAACGGAGCAGCTTGGGAGGCTATTTCGCGTTGTTTCGGAGGCGAAGGCACCACCCACCCCAATGGGGGTATTGAGCTCTACATGCCACAGTTTGAACTCAAATCCGAAGATTCTGAACTCGAGCATGCACTTCGCTCTATGGGAGTACGGAAAGCATTTACGCCAGAAGCCGAGTTGGAAGGAATAACCAAAGCAGATGCCACGGTAAGCAAGGTTACCCAAAACACCATGCTTAAGCTTGACCCCAACGGAGCCGAAGGCGCAGCATATACCGCTTTTGTTGCGGTGGCTGCTTGCGCAACCTTCCCCAAAACGGACCCTGTAAAGGTCGTGCTCGACAAGCCGTTCGTATTCGCCGTGTTCTCGCATTCCGGCGCGCCGCTGTTCGTGGGAACGTATATGGGAGACTAAACGAGGGTGTCGGCGAACTCCCAAGTTCGCCGACACCCTCGACGACGAAAACTCGCAATCCCAAACAGCGCGTCGTCAATTTTTCAGGATCGACTTCGTGGCCATCCCCTTCGATGCGAACCCGGATAAACTACTTGCTAACAGTGGGATAATTACGACAACAAACTGCAAATCAGGAGCGCAATATGGTAAACGAAGAGCCCAAGGCAACAACGAATAACGAGCGCAGACAGATTGCGGTTGAGCGGCTCATGGCAACCGAAATCCGTCTTGCCCCTACTGAAGAACATGCCAATACCTCAGACGCCATAAAGCTCCCGCTTGAGCACATTCCAGAACTGGGCGTTGCATTTTCCTCGCTACCAGAAGCATTCCGCACCGTAACCACCACAATTAAAACCCCCACGTTGCTTCAACCAACTGACAAGTTTGGCAATCCACTCGACCCCTCAATTCTCCAGAAGTTCAAAGACGACAGCGGATTGATGGGATCCTACCGAGATCCGGCTAACAACTTTGCCCAAGCTCGCTTTCATATTGCCGGCGGCGAAGCTACGAATACCGTTCAGGTGCCTTATGATCCAACCATGCTCTTTATGGCGGCAGCGCTCATGCAAATAAATCAAAAGTTAGATTCTATCCAAAAGACTCTTGATGACATGTTCGACTACATGCGCCAACGCGATAAGGCTAATATGCGCGACAATCTTAAGACGCTTGTCGACATCCTCAATGGCTATGGACTGAATTACGGTAACACTACCTACATGGCAAACGCGCATATGAAGGTGCTCGATATCAAGCAGGCTTCCGCCCAGGACATTGAACTTTACAGCAACCAAATAAGAGCAACGCTCACCAAAAAGAGCATCGAGTTGCGAACCAGCGTTGGCAAACGTTTAGATAAGGTTCTAGACCTCCTCAAAGATTGCCAACTTGCCACCTATATCCACGCATTCTCGCTATTCCTTGAGCCCATGCTCGCAGAAAACTTCGAATCAGCTAAACTCGCCGACACTGTGGCAAAAATAGAGTCGGATTCTATCGCATACCGCAAACTCTATACCCAGTGTTACGACAAGCTCGAAGCCAGCGTCACGGGCACTATTGATACCGCGCTATTGAGGGGCCTTTCATCGGCTGGAATGAAAATCGGGCATGCCATAGCAACAACACCAGTGGGAGACCATACGCTCATCGATGAAGCCCTTGAAGGAGCTGGAGAGGGAATCCGCAAGTACAACGATCATCAAGCAAAGAAGCTAATCGAAAAACTTCACCAGGCTAAGACCCCCGATGTTTCACCCTTCAAGCAGAGCGTTCGGGAGATCAACGCTCTCTACAACCAACCAGCGCAGATCGCGGTTGACAGCGAAAACATTTATATCCTACCCGCGGAGTCAGAAGACAACGAGCATTAGAAGAACCACTGAAAACCGAGCAAAAAAATAACGCGCTCAAGCCGCCACAGCCAGTGTCTGCCTGTTCAATACCTCATCGAATGCGCCGTAGACCCCAACAATTAACGCTCAGATGTGTTTTGAGACTGATACCGCCAACCACAACCCAAAGCAGATACAGCAGCATAGCCATTCCGCTACGCGGACAAGACGAAAGACGGTGCAGCCATATTGTACTATCCCCTGATAGATACCCTATAACGTATAATTCCTCGTGGTATACAAAGGTAAAGCTTTCGCATTTTCATAGATGGGTATCACAATGATCTTCGATAAAGAGGCTTCTTTCGAAGAAGCAGTCATCACCGTGCTGAAGCAGCATGGCTGGGACGACGCGGGGGGCGTGCTTCGCTATCCCACCGAGCAGGACCTCATCAACAACTGGGCGAAGATTCTGTTCCAGAACAACGTCGACATAGACCGCTTGAACGGCTGCCCGCTCACCCAGGGCGAGATGGCGCAGGTCATCGAGCAAATCGAAACGCTCAAGACCCCGCTCGCGCTCAACGGGTTCATCAACGGAAAGACTGTCGCCATCACGCGCGACAACCCTGATGACGCCCTTCACCTGGGCAAGGAGGTAAGCCTGAAGATCTATGATCGTCAGGAGATCGCAGCCGGCCAGAGCCGCTACCAGATAGCTCAGCAGCCTGTCTATCCTGCGAAGAGCAAGATCTTGAACGATCGCCGCGGCGATCTATGTCTGCTCATCAACGGCATGCCGGTCATCCATATCGAACTCAAACGCAGTGGTGTGCCCGTAAGCCAGGCAACCGGACAGATCGAAAAATACGCGCACGAAGGCGTGTTCACGGGTCTCTTCCGCCTGGTTCAGATCTTTGTGGGAATGACCCCCGATGAGGCGCGGTACTTTGCCAACCCTGGAGCAGGCGCGTTCAACCCCAACTTCTATTTCCACTGGGAAGACTTCAACAACGAGCCCGTCTGCGCAGGTGACAAACCCGGCACTGACGAGTGGAAGCGCTTCACCTCGACGCTTCTCTCTATTCCCATGGCGCATCAGCTCATTGGGTTCTACACCGTGGCTGACAGCTCGGATGGCTGCCTAAAAGTCATGCGCAGCTACCAGTACTATGCCGCCGCAGCCATCTCGGACAAGGTCCGCAGATGCAAATGGGATGAGCCGCGGCGCAGCAGCACGCCAGGTCGCCCAGGCGGCTATATCTGGCACACCACCGGCTCCGGCAAAACCATGACCAGTTTTAAATCGGCCCAACTTATCGCCGACTCTCATGATTCCGACAAGGTCGTGTTCCTCATGGATCGCATCGAGCTAGGCACGCAGTCGCTCTCGGAGTATCGCTCCTTCGCTGACGACGCCGACGACGTGCAGGGCACTGAGAACACGCAGGTCCTCAAGTCCAAGCTCGCCAGCGACGACCCCAAGAATCGCCTTATCGTCACCTCTATCCAAAAGATGAGCAACTTGAAGGCCGGTGAGTCTAGAATCACCCAAGCCGAGCTCGACCGCCTGGCCGGCAAGCGTATCGTATTTATCATTGATGAGTGCCACCGATCCACCTTCGGCGACATGCTCCAGGACATACGCCGCGCCTTCCCCAATGCCCTCTTCTTCGGTTTCACGGGAACGCCGATCCTCGACGAGAACCAGAAGAAGGGATCGACCACGGCTATGGTGTTCGGCGAATGCCTGCACCGATACAGCATCGCCGACGGCATCCGTGACGGCAACGTGCTGGGCTTCGACCCCTACATGGTGACGACGTTCGATGACCACGACGTGCGCGAAGCGGTCGCCCTAGAGCAAGCGAAAGCCGCAACAGTAGCCGAAGCCATTTCCGACGATCGAAAGAGCAAGGTCTTCTATTACTATATGGACTCGGCAAAGGTCCCCATGGGTCCGATGGTCGACGGCGCCGGCAACCGCATCAAGGGAATCGAGGATTTCCTCACCCGCGCCCAATACTGGCCAGGCACTCCGCACCACGGAAAGGTCGTAGAGGACATCCTGCGCCGTTTCCCGGTGCTCTCTCACGGCAACAAGTTCCATGCAATCTTGGCAACGAGCTCCATCCCGGAGGCGATCGACTATTACCGAGCCTTCAAGGAACACGCCTCGCAGATGAAGGTGACCGCCCTTTTCGACCCGAGCATCGACAACAACGCCGGCTCCACGGTGAAGGAAGATGCCCTGGTCGAGCTCATAGAAGACTACAACAAGGCATACGGCCAGGAGTTCACCATCCCCACGTGGCCCGCCATGAAAAAGGACATCTCGGCGCGTCTGTCCCACAAGAAGCCCTACGTCAACGTCGACTCCAACCGTGACTCCCGCATCGACCTGCTCATCGTGGTGGACCAGATGCTCACGGGCTTCGACTCCAAATGGCTCAACACGCTCTACCTCGACAAGGTCATCGACTACGAGAGCATCATCCAGGCGTTCAGCCGCACGAATCGCCTGTTCGGCCCCGACAAGCCTTTCGGCACGATCCGCTATTACCGTCGTCCCCACACCATGAAGGGCTATATCGAAGCGGCAGTGAAGCTGTATTCGGGAGACCGCCCGCTCGACATGTTCGTCCAGAAGCTCCCGGACAATATCGCGCTGATGGACGCGCGGCTGCAGGAGATACTCATGGTGTTCGAGGCCGCGGGCGTTGGCGACCTCTCGAAACTTCCCGCATCGCAAGAGGCTAGGCGCAAGTTCGCCAAGGAGTTCGTCGAGCTCAACGAGTTCCTCGAAGCCGCGAAGGTGCAGGGCTTCACATGGGAGCAGGACACCTATGAGTTTAAGGAAGAGCCAAAAGAGGGTTCGCAACACAGCGAGTCCATCTTTGTCCAGCCCGTCATCGACGAGCGAACTTATCTAATCCTCGTACAGCGCTACAAAGAGCTCTTCTCTGGCGGCACCCCTGGCGGTGCTCCCGATGCGCCCTACGAGCTAGACGGGCACATCACGGAAATCGACACAGGTCTCATAGACAGCGATTACATGAACTCAAACTTTGAGAAGTGGCTGAAGTGTCTAGAACAGGATGACGAGGGCCTCGCAGCCGCGCGCGAGGAGCTTCACCGTTCGTTTGCGTCTTTGAGCCAAGATGACCAGCGCTTCGCAGAGCTGTTCCTTCACGACGTGGAGCGCGGCGACGCAACCCTTGAGGAGGGCATGACGCTGAGGGACTACATCACGTCATATGCCCACATGGCAAAAAACGCTCAGGTCCAACGCGTCGTCGAGGCACTCGGCATAGACGGCGAGCTTCTTGCCACCATGGTCGCACTCGACCTGGCGGAATCGAACATTAACGAGTTCGGGCGCTTCGACGATTTGAAGGATTCGGTGGACAAGGCACGCGCCAAGGCCTTCTTTGAGCAGAAGGAAGGCAAGACGCTCCCCCTGTTTAAGGTGAACACCCGTGCGGCGGCGCTGTTGAAGAAGTTCATCCTGGAAGGCGGCTTCGACATCGACGAATGAGCGGCGATTTTGAACAGGCGAAATCGAGAGTTTGTCAATCCGAGGGGGGGGCGTATCTGACCATGCGCCCCCTCGCTTCATCTTGGGAACAGCGTAAGTTTTCCGACCCGGTTCTTATAGAGCGAGGCGGATCACCTCGTCCTATCGACGCGTATATCACGGAAGACCCTGCGGGCCTAAACTGGGTAAAGATTGGTGACGCGCCTAGCATGGGGCGATACATCACTTCTACCTCGGAAAAGATTAAACCCGAAGGGCTTTCTAAAACGAGGCAAGTATATCCAGGCGATCTAGTTCTCTCTAACTCCATGAGCTTTGGCAGACCGTACATTATGGCTGTTGAGGGCTGTATTCATGACGGATGGCTACTAATCCGAGACACTCAAAACCAATTCGATCCTGTATTTCTTTGCCATATGTTGGGCACTCCCCAAATGCTTGACCAGTACCGAATGTTTGCCTCCGGAAGCACGGTAAATAACCTGAACAAAGAGCTCGTAGGGAATGCTACGGTTCCTATACCCAATAGAAACGAACAAGTGGAAATCGGCAAATATCTAGACGAACTCGACAGCCTCATCACCCTTCATCAGCGTGAGCCACCTCACATGATGAAAGAGGGTAAAAATGCCAATCAGCATTAATGAAGAATCGCTTTTCTGCGATTACTACTCGCAATGGATTAGCGTCTACAAAGAAGGGGCCATCCGTGAGGTCACCATGGGAAAGTACCGGCTCACCCAGTCTTGGCTTGCCAAGCTGATTCCAGACCTTAAAATAAAAGATCTGGACCGGACCTCGTACCAACAGCTCATCAATGGTTATGCAGAGCACCACGAGCGCCAGACGACCATGGACTTCCACCATCAGCTTAAAGGGGCGATCCTTGACGCAGTTGACGAAGGACTCATCCCCCGCGACCCTACGCGCAAGGCTATCATCAAAGGGAAACAACCGCGTGCGAAAAAGATCAAATATCTCAACCAGTTTGAGCTTCATGCCATGCTCGGCGACCTTGATTTATCAGGCGGGCCGAGTTGGGATTGGCTTATTCTCATAGTCGCTAAAACGGGCCTGCGCTTCTCCGAAGCCCTTGGGCTTACTCCCGAAGACTTCGACTTCGCCCATCAAACGCTCTCGGTGAACAAGACCTGGGATTACAAGAACGGCGGCGGATTCGTTCCCACGAAAAACGCCTCATCAGTGCGGAAGGTTCAACTCGACTGGCAACTCATCATGCAACTTTCTGGGCTGCTCAAAGACCTTCCGCCGACCGAGCCCATATTTGCGAAGGGAAAGGTCTATAACTCGACAGCTAACAGCGTTTTGGCGCGCCACTGCAAGAACGTTGACGTGCCTGTCATATCCGTCCACGGGCTGCGGCATACGCATGCGTCACTTTTGTTGTTCGCCGGTGTCTCTATCGCCAGCGTATCCCGAAGGCTCGGCCATGCAAGCATGACCACCACTCAAGAAACCTATCTGCACGTCATTCAAGAGCTCGAGAACAAGGACATTGACATCGTCATGAGGGCTCTTTCGACTCTAATTTAACCTGTATCAGCAAACCGTGGCTCACGCTGATGAAGGGTGATGAGGTTGTCAAGCTCAGCTAAGCTCTTCGCAATTGCTTTCTGCTCGGCGTGATCGGCAGGCACGACGAAGAATGATTGCGAAATCAAATTCCAATCTGCGCGAGGCATCTTAGAGCCTGAAGACACATTTGCGAGCTTCTGGAAGCTGTCCGTTTGAACCAGCCGATACAAAAATGAACTGTCACACTCTGTAGCCCTAAGGACCCAAAAATCACCTACAGCTACACCATTGAACTGCGGGTATAGCCAATTCATCAAATAAGGACGGAGCTTCCCGTATAGAACATCTCCGGCGTAAAACTTAATTCCCGTTTTGCCGCCTTCTTTGTCGCACAAATCTTTGTTCAGCGTGCCCATGCCAGAAATGATGTCCTCGTATTCGACTTGAGGCAAATCGGGATCGCTTGACTGAATGGAAACCCTGTCGGTCAGATCAGAGAACTTACGCTGTTCCCAAGATGGAGTCGTTCAATCTGGATAACCGCTTGGGAACAGCGTAAGTTGGGAGAGGTTAGTGAAAGCTATTCTGGAGGAACTCCCTCTGCAGGAAAAGATGAATACTATGGCGGAGATATTCCGTTTATCCGCTCAGCCGAAATAGCCGATTGCAAAACCGAGCTCTTCCTTACGGAGGAAGGTTACAAATCGTCTTCTGCCCGAATGGTAAAACCCGGCGATATTCTCTACGCTTTATATGGTGCGACAAGCGGCGAGGTGGCGGTTTCAAAGCAAAAAGGAGCCATTAATCAGGCAATTCTTGCTATTTTTCCTACGAAAAAGTGCGACGCTAGCTACCTTGCATCGTGGCTACGTAACATGAAGCAAACCATTGTTACAACATATCTTCAAGGCGGGCAAGGCAATCTTTCGGGAGCCATAGTCAAGGAGCTTGAAGTTCCTCTGCCGTGCGTTGCCGAGCAGAAACACATAGGCTTTCTTTTCGCCAATCTCGACAACCTCATCACCCTTCATCAGCGTAAGTGCCAATACCGTGGCTTATACGGGTATCTTTCTTGGGAACAGCGTAAGTTGGGAGAGCTTATTCAGCTAGGAGGCTCGGGTGGTACCCCATCCGCAAATAATCCCGACTACTACGGTGGAGACATACCGTTCTTGAGCATTGCCGACATCAACGGAAGAAACATTACCAATACAGCCAAAACGCTGACAGATGAGGGACTACAGAACAGCGCTGCTTGGATTGTTCCGTCAGGAGCTGTTAGTCTTGCAATGTACGCAAGTGTCGGAAAAGTCGGCATTATTAGGCAAGATACAGCCACGAGCCAGGCTTTTTATAATATGGCATTCGATAATGAAGCTCTTAGAGATTTTGTTTTCACTCGTCTTGAAAAGGCGGAAGCTGATTCTGAATGGGAGCCTTATATCTCTACGGGAACGCAAAGAAATCTTAACGCTGATAAGGTCAAGTCGTTTTCTTTGGATGTTCCATCTATCGAGGAAGCCTCTGAAATCAGCGCATACTTCGCGAACCTCGACTGCCTCATCACCCTTCATCAGTGACAGTCTAATGGCAAGGCGCACAACAATAATATCCTCAGTAGAACGAAAAACCGCCAACTTGACATAGCGAAATCGGCGGTTCTGGAGCTCGAAACTAGAGGCAACTCACGAAAGTTATTAAACGAACATCCTATCCAACAGCGATTTCTTGATATTCCTTAACAGCTCAAGCTTACGCTGATGAAGGGTGATAAGGGAGTCAAGGCGGGAGAAAAGATCGCCAATAGCTTGCTGCTCTTCAATGCAAGGTACCTGAACCATTTCGACGTACATATGCTCATCAATGACTTTGTTTGAGGAATTGCCAGATGCAGCAATTGAACGTGCAAAAATAGGCCTCCAAGTCGTTTCGAGCATTACGGCATATTTCCAGAATTGGTTCCTGTAATCGCATTTATGCCGGTAGATAGGGAAAAGTTCTGAAATAATGCCATCTCCGATATCGTTTACGACAAAGCGCCCATACTCGTGCTCTGAGTTTTTGTGTCCCTCAAAAGCAATATCACCGTACCTCATGACATAGGTTCTTGTATCTAAATTATTCGATTGAACCTTCTCGGGGTTCTGAAAATACATCTTTGCAACCGATATCCACCGGTCATTTCCGAAGCCTTCGCGATTCCGTTCTTGAATCCTTTCGAACTCATCTCCCAACTTACGCTGTTCCCAAGGGTCAGTGAAACCCTCGAAGCGGATTTCGGGTTCGCTTTCGCCGGGTTTCGGAAACATCTTGTCGAGCATCGATTTCTTCACCGTACACAGCTTGTCGTACTTACGCTGATGAAGGGTGATGAGATTATCGAGACCGAGAACGACTGTAGATATGCGCTTCTGCTCGCTCTCCGATGGGTAAGAGATCTCAACTTCGGCGATGTCGTTGCCATGGACATGTACGACTGATTTTCCTTGTGCTCGCTTTGCTAAATCGTCATGAGCTTTGCTGTACGTTATAGCAAGCGCGGTGTAGTCTGGATCAAGCTTGCTTACTGGAGTAACGACATTCAAATCGCCTCCAAAAATGATTCCTGACCTGCGCACGGATGATGCAACGGCAATATCTTCTGCCGTTTCCCCGGATGCAGGAACGATTACTTCGTTGCCCTTCGAAAGAAGCGATCCCTCTTGCTCAACGGCAAAAGTGTCCACGTCCTCAATACGTGATTCATATTGGGTATACAGGCGTCCATACAAGATCAGTGGGGTGCCAGCATCCCTAATGTCGGCTTTACTGTAGCTATGCCCCTTAGAAATAGTGCAGAGCTCGCCCAACTTACGCTGTTCCCAAGGGTCAGCAAAACCGGCGAAGCGGATTTCGGGCACATTGGTCTTTTCCGCCATGCTATTCACCTCCCAACAGTTTCCGCAGCTCAGCAATGCCCGCCATATCGTGCTCGTTGCCCGTGAGCTGGCTCAGCATCGCCGCCAACTCGTTTTCCGCCTCAGCAATCTGGTTGCATACGTCCGAATATGTTGTCGCGTATTTTGCGTTCAGCGCGACGACCTTTGCGATGAAATCGCTTATGACAGCATTGGACAGCTCAAGCAAATCAGTTTGCAGCGGCTCAATCCACTTCGCAGCAAGCAATTCGTCGCACTGGGCGTCGGTCAGGCTCTCGACGACCTCCTTGGTCTTCTCCTCAAGGGCAAGCTTCGCTTCCTTACTCGCTTTCTTGAGCGACTTCTCCTCGTCGAGGAGCTCCTTCGCTTGCGCAAGGACGTATTCAAAGCTATCAGCAGGAAAGCCTACTCCCAGCTTTAACTTTCCTATATAGGATGCAACCTTTGCTTTGCCGTATGTTCCGTCTTTGTTTGACTCCATTTCCTGCCAGGAAACCTCAGAGTGTTTTTCAATGAAGCCTAGCTTTTCTTGTTTCTTCGCTTTTCGATCAAGAAGCTTCAGATATTCTTCCAGGACACGAATCTCTGGAGAGGAGATATACTTCATTTCGCTGTTAAGATGAGAATTGACCTCTTTGAGGACGAATGCATCATTTGAGTCGTTAATCGCTGGAGAGTCGAGCTGCTCGACGTCCAGGGAATCGATCAATTCAGAACAAGACGAGGATATGGCGGACAGCCTCTCCTGCATCGAGTTTATTTTGGCAACATCGGCTGTGAGCATGTGGCTTTGCACTAGCTCGAACGGGAGTATACGGCCAATCCAGCCGTCCTGAACTTCAGTTTCCTTTCCGTCTTTCTTTTTTATCACCATATTCGGATCGACTTTGCGTACGGCCTCGCTACCCTCGGTCTGGATAACCTCGAGGTCGCCGGAGATGCCCGTCCATGCATCGTCGAGAGCCTGGTAGGCATCGTATCCGTCAACGAGCGCGACATCGGAGAGGGAGTCGCGGAGCAGCTCCGCGATATGGTCCTCCTCGGCCACGGCGTCGACTTGCAACGAGCCGTCTACCAGTCTTTTCCGCAGCTCTGCAGGCAGGTGTGACAGCGTATCCCGATAGCCGTCCAGGAATGAGGCGACGTCGGCGTTTGCCTTTACTGTTGCCGCGACGTCAGCCGTCATGGAAGCAAGGCACGACCCGCCGCCCTCACCGTACAGCTGACCCTTCAGGCTCGGCCATACCTTCCAGTAGCGCTCGAGCGCGTCGACCTCGACCTTCGGCACGCCGCCAAACATGGTGGCGTAAACGTCCCAGCTCTCAGCAGCTTCGGACGAATCAACATAGCGCGGAATGTTGAGGTTGTAATCGTTGGCGCGTATCTCGTCGATGGTCACCAGACGGCTGAACTTGTCGACGGTCGCCCCAGCCGTGACCGCGTCCACGATGCGGCGTATATCGCTCGCGCGCAGCTTGTTGTTTTTACCTTCCTTCACAAAGTGCTTCGACGCATCCACGACCAGCACATCGCTGCTCTCGCGCTGCTTGCGAAGCACCATGACGATGGTCGGGATGCCCGTACCGAAGAAGATGTTGGCAGGAAGCCCGATGATTGCTTGAATATGGCGGTTCTCCACCAGGTTCTTGCGAATAGCGCCTTCCTCGCCGCCGCGGAACAGCACGCCATGGGGCAGAACGATGCACATGATGCCGTCGGGGCGCAAGTGGTACAAATCATGCAGAAGGAAAGCGTAATCGGCCTTGGATTTAGGGGCAACGCCGAACTTGAAACGCGGATCGAGCTCCTTGTCTTCGGGATCCCAGTTCTGGGAGTACGGGGGATTAGACACCACGGCATCGACGAACAGCGGATTGTAGGTCTCGTCCTTGTTCTCGACCGTATCGAACCAGGGCCAATCGTCTTCGAGCGTATCGCCATTGCGCGCCACGATGTTGTCGGGGAGTATTCCGCGCATAACCAGATTCATGCGTGTGAGGTTGTAGGTGTTCTCCTTGAGCTCCTGAGCGTAGTACTTGATGGAGTTCGGGTCGCCGTTGCGGCGCGCAACGGCCTTGCCGATGTTGATGAGCAGCGATCCCGATCCGCTGGTGGGGTCGTAGATGGTGATGTTCTCGCGTCCGGCCAGGTGCCACGAGACTATCTCGCTCATGAGCATGGAGACCTCGTGCGGCGTGTAGAACTCGCCGGCCTTCTTGCCAGCGTTGGCGGCGAAGTTGCTGATGAGGTACTCGTAGATGAAGCCGAGCACGTCATAGTCGGCTCGGCCGTCCATTGGGATGTCTTTGATGAGGTAGATGAGGTCGCGGGCGGCCTTGGACTGGCTACGCGCATCGGTGCCCAGCTTGGAGAGGCCCGTCTGCAGCGTGTCGAAGATGCCGTCGAAGACGCGCTTGCGCGCCGGGTCGATGTTGCGGCTAAAGGCAGAAAGCGCGTCGCGCACGTTCGATATATCGAAGTCGCCGCCCTTGGCGACCCAGGTGGAGAAGAGGTTCTCGTAGGCGATGAAGTAGCCGCACTCGCCCTTGACGAACTCAACCGTCTCCTCGTCGTCTTCCACCAGGCTGGGCAGGTCCTCCTCGGCGAAGTCGCGCGCCTTCAGGCGGGCAACCTCGGTCTCGGAAAGGAACTTGTAGAAGATGAATCCCAGAATGTAGTCCTTGTACTCGTTAGCTTCGATCTTGGATCGCATCTTGTTGGCGGACTTCCATATCTTGGAGGCCAGTTGCTGCTTGTTCATCTAGTTTTCCTCGCTTCTATAGATTTGGTTGAGCGTTTCCCCGTCGTCGCTTACCCATTCGGTCCAGCCGTTCTGGCTGCCGCCGAGCACGAACACCGCCGCGGCGCTGGGCGTCGGGAACTCGAGGTCCTCGGCGAGCTCTGCGATGTCGCCCGAATCGCCGAAGATCTCCCTGCGCGCGGCCGCGACGCCCGCGTTCTTCAGCACGGGCCTCGAGAGGTTCACTTTCGAGCCAGCGAGCACGGTGAAGTGCCCGGTGGCCTTGTCGTAGCGCCCCGCCCCGCGTATGCCGTTCTTCTTCGTGTGGAAGACCGCCGGCGCACCCGCGGGGCCCCGGTCGACCCTGTCGAGGTCGTACCCCAGAGCCGCCATCCTGAAGAGGATCCTCTCGTGCAGGCGCTCGACGGCCTCTTCCTTGTACGGGTCGACGTAGGGCTTGGGCGTCGCCGAGTTGTCGGTCTCGTACGATCCGTGGGTGCGCACGTAGTCGATGGCCTTCGCCTCGAGGACGTCCAGTGCGTCCCTGCTGATGTTCTGGTCGTCGTCGAGGAACATGACGGCCTTGTTCCAGAACTCCTTCTTTGCCTTGTGCGCATCGAGCCGGGCGATGCCCTGGGTCGTCTGCCCAGCGTAGACGCGGCTCACATTGCCGTGGTCTTCATCAAGTAGATAGTAGATGCCACGCTGCGGGATATTCGGCAATGCTTTTGCCTCGGCGAGGTCCTCCCTTGGGACAACAATAGTGACAAGGGACTCCCCCTCAACACGACAGATACGAATACGGTCTGGCTGCGCGTCAATAAGCTGAACCGTAAGAGTCTTTACGCGAATCACGCGCATGCCCCCTTCTTTGCAAGATCCTCAACCATGCTGGTGCGCACTAATTCAGAGAAGCCGATGCCGCAAAGGGCCGCTTCTCCCTTGACAACGCCACGCGGAGCGCAGGGAATGCGCAAAGTTGAGGAAATCCAGCTTCCATCTGCCATGAAACTACGAGCCTCCGGTTCGCAAGGATTACCCCTTGTTGGCTCTTTACAGCCCTTAGCCATACACGCTCCCGCCCCTTAAAATGCTGCACAAATACGTTGTAGCATTATAACGTGACAGCGCAGCTCAACAGCAAAAACCCCGCAACGGCAAAGGTCCGAGTCCCACGCCAGGTCAAACGACAGAGCAAGCAATGAAGCAGCTTTCACCACCCCGCCCCATCATCCAAAATTGGGAAACAAGGGCGCATACCTGCAGCAATAATGGGACATAGGTTCATTCCTCCGCGCACGCATCTGTGGCACCCTTTCATAAGGAACACTTTCCCCCAGCAAACGCACGCGAGAAAGGCACGGACATGAACAGCGACGTACAGCAAAGCGTTGATGCGAAAACGCACTACTTCGATGAATACCTCATCGTGCCTGATGGCTTGCGACCCGAAGTAGACGCATTCTGCGCTGAAGTGATAGCGCTTGGTGAACGGTGCGCAGACTTCAATACCTTCGAGAATCGTTTCGCGTCTGAAGGACTTTCGGAACAGTTCGTGGCGCTCATCTGCCAATGCACCCAGAAAGTCTCCCCGCAAACAAAAGAGCAGCGACGGGAATCGCTCAAAACCGCCAAAAGCATGATGCGCGAAAACCGAAAAGAAACCGCGGAATACCTCGCCAATTCCGTACTAACATCCGCCCGAGTTGAAGCCGAAGGTCGCATGCTGAAGGAAAGCCGAGAGCACATGATCGAAAACGACACCATGGGCGACTACACAAGGACAAAGAACGCCATAGAAGACGGAATCGGCCTTTTCGGATTCCTTTTGAATATGTTCAAGAAGTAGCAGGATCAAATAAAGCGAAGATACGTTGCCGCCCCACTAACGTAGCCGCCCCGTCCTACCCCTCGTCCACTTCACTAACGAACCAACAAGTATCCCCATCGGTAAGAATGGTTCGCGAAGCACGAGAAACAGCTGCAATTCGCTTGATGCCGTCGGTGCAGGCCTGGGCTTCATCTCTAGTGTTCGCTTCAGCTGCACGTAAGTCCGACTGCATCCCCATCTTCGACACAAGAAGATTCCGCTTAGCAGCAGCACGAGGGGTCACCGACACCAGATCTTTCAAAGACCCCTTGCCCGACCCCTTTGGAAGGGCAACGGGCGCGCCCTTCATCGCACCGATTTTGATCTCCAAAACCCCAGCCACCATTGCACGCTTCTTAAGGAACCCCTGCGATTTCTCTAGGATACGTTCCTGCTCAACCAGAGAACTTCTTTCGTCGGTTGCACCATCGTAATACATGCGGGTAACGGCAAGCGCAGATAGCGCACGAAGGCTCAACCCAAACTGATCCTCGTAGGAATGAAGCTCACCCACTATCGGCTGAAGCTCTTTCTGGCTCGCTTTAGCATCCCTGGCCTTTCCCTCAAGGGTGCCCAGCTGCAAAGTAGTCCAATCGACAACCGCTCCAACATCGTTATAGCAGCGTTCAATTTCGTTGCGTGCTGCTCGCAGCGCATCGGGCTTCTGTCGATAGTCGTCATAGAGCCTTGAATACGTTTTAGCAATGTCCAAGGCATTCATGAGTTTCGCCTTCTGCTCGTCGGCGATCATCGAAGTAACCCTATTGAGCTTCTCGTCAATGCTGTGAAGGCTATCGCTGATCTCGGTCATATACGCCTGACCAACTACCATGGCAGCAGCGGCAAGACCAGCGCCTGCAATTTGCGTAGGGCTGATTCCACCCGTCTGGGTGAGCTTTGCATGTCCTGCCATCTTGCCATTTGAGCCTTTTACTATACCCCTGAAAGCGTCCTTATCACCCTTCACCTGAACAAGATCCTGAAGCGTAAACCCTTCAGGGACTTCGACCTTGAACAGGCCTTTCTGAGGAATCATCTCCAAAACGTTGGAACCCGCCTGAAGGACAGAATCAGCTTTAGCAAGGAAGCCGATTCCACTGGAATCACCATCGATTTTTGCAATGACGTTTATGCCTTCAAGCTGTTCGGGCAAAACTTCTTCAACGCTAACGGTTGCGAGCGCCTTTTCGGTTTCCTTCATCTATTTAGGCCTCCCCAATGAGGGTTTGCACGTCCCACTTGTTATAGGAATCTACCGCTTGCAAAGCCTGCAGCAGATTCGTGAATTGAGAGCCCAACTCTTCTTCATCGCAGGGATAAGAAAGAATCCACATGGGCTCTTTGAACTTGAAATCGGCGTAAACATCAACGTTGCCAAGGCCGCGCAGCTGGGAATACACCGCAAGCCCCACAGACTTGCCGCAGCCAACAAAAACATCTTTATAGGCAGAAAGATCTTTCTCGCGCGAAGACTTCATAGTTAGGATCGCATAGCAACCGGTAAAACCCATATATCCCGAATCGAGCTCGCTGCCGTCTGAGACATTGTTTTCGAAGTTCTCAAAAAAGGCTTTTGCAGTAATGGGCGGCAAGGAGCTGCTAACTGTTTTCTTACGATTGTCATCAGCTGCCTTGTTCAGCTCTTTGACTTCCTTTTTCTCCTGAATGCCGTTAAGGAACTCACGTTTTGCTTTCTTGCCATTCTCCGCAGCGAGGTTAGCCTTTTCCTGTACCTGCTCGATAACCATCGGAGCATACTGCTCTATATAAGGCTGGACCATCGGAAGAACCTCTTTCCCAACCTTAATGGCCTTCTGAACATCCTTAAGTTGGATTTTTGGCATTTGCAGCTCCTTAAATCAATCGGGCATATTCACAAAACTGCTGATCAATAGAAGATTCAATTTCGCTATTGTACACCTGGCACACATAAGAGGTTTTCCCAACAAAACATCATGCAAAGCGGTATATGCAGACTGATGAGGATGGTTTAGCGATTTCAAGCCCACATCATTCACATTTGAGTTCAGCGATATCCTTTAAACATCAACTACAGGGATAACGATCCAGGGAACCCCAATATGGTGTTTATTCTCATAGTGCTGCTCATTGCCGCAGCTAACATTGCAGGCTGCATCCTTATCAAAAAACGAGGAATCCAGATCTTCCTGGGAATTGCAGCGTGGATCTGGGTTCTTATTGCGCTGGTAGGCGGTCTGCTTCTTTACAATATCAATTACAAAGTAACCGATATCGACGTATCGGAATCCCCCGATGGCGCCCATGAACTGCATTTCCAGCAAATCGGAGAACCAGATTGGCCCTTCGGCTCAACCCATGCCTGCCTTGTTCTCGAAAATAACGGGAGAACCGTCACAACGTGCAATTTCGACATCGCTAACGACGGTAAGAACCTTGGTTCCGAAAATTGGGAAGCAACATGGGGCAACAACCACGCATCGGCCACCATATTCGGCGAAGAGCAAAACGACTATCGCTACAACCTCAACTTCGATGGGAAAATTGAAGAACTCCAGCTAGACACCTATAACGGTAAAACAATCCCTGACGCGCAGAACGAAACCCCAAAACTAGACGAAGATGGCTACCCAACCACTCAGGACTACCAAACTTACAAACGGGAAATGACAGCCGTTGCCAACTACCTTGGACTCGACAAATTTGATATGGAATACGAGATTACGGCAAAGGGCTACCCCTATGCCGTAATCTCCAGGGAAACGAACAACGCAACTGGCCAGGTTACCGAGCTACGCATTATCCTGAACGAGCAGCACAGCGAATTATCGACCCGGGAATACGTTCTGCAAAAACACCAGTTCGCACCAGATGGAACAGAATCCGCTTCTGCCGAAATAGTCGACTTCTATCTGGTCGACTGCGCAACGCTCAAAGTTACGGACGAACACTCAACCCAATGGCACTAGCGCGAACCGCACACTGCAAGGCCAATTCCCGCTGTCCCATCCGCAACAATCATTGCGCTCATGCAATCCAGCCTCATAACTTCATTTGAAAAGACCAAGAAAGAATATACGAGAGAACGCACACCGCTCTAATCAAGAGAAGATTTAGCAAACACGCAACCAAGGGCCATAAGCGCAAATTGACTTCAGACAGGACTAGGATTCAAGCCTATCCTTATTCAGCGCCAAAAAGAAATAGCGCCTCACCTGGCAAAACGATACGTTGCTTAAATGAGCAAAGAAATAAACCAAGAAGAATGGCTCACACACATAAAATCTGAGCCGATCAAACAAGATGAACATGTTCGTTGATTTCTAACAATTCTTAATCTATTGTAAAAAAGCCAATAGCTCTCGAAGCTATTGGGATCTATTTTTTGGGGGAGGCTTACATGAAAACTGTTGCTATTATTGGCACTTTTGACACCAAAGGCGAAGAATTCGCCTACGTTAAAACCCGCTTCGAAGAGCTGGGCATCAACACCATCACCATCCACTGCGGCGTATTCGATCCGCAAACCATGCCTGACGTTACCAACACGGAAGTAGCAGCAGCAGTTGATATCGAAATGTCAACCATCGCCGAAAAGAGGGACCGCGCCTTCGCCACAGAAACCATGACGCGCGGCGTTGAAAAGCTTTTGCCTACACTGTATGCCAACGGTCGCTTTGACGGCGTCTTTTCCATGGGAGGATCGGGCGGAACCGCTATCGCAACCGCAGGCATGCGCAAGCTGCCGGTAGGCGTTCCCAAGGTTATGGTGTCCACCATGGCTTCAGGCGATACTTCGCCCTACGTCGGCGCATCCGACATTGCCATGTTCCCCTCCATCGTTGACGTTGCGGGCATCAATTCCTTCTCTGCAACGATCTTCAACAATGCAGTTGCCGCTATGGCAGGCATGCTCGAGCACACTGCTCCCAAGCACGAAGATTCCAAACCACTTGTGGCCGCAACCATGTTCGGCGTTACCACGCCCGCTATCCAGAAAGCACAGGCATACCTGGAATCAAACGGCTATGAAGTACTTGTATTCCATGCAACTGGCACGGGCGGAAAATGCATGGAATCACTGATCAACGGCGGCTTCATCAAAGGCGTACTCGATCTGACTACCACCGAATGGTGCGATGAAATTGCTGGCGGCGTTCTTAACGCTGGCCCTGATCGCTGCAGTGCTGCCGCCCTTAACGGTGTTCCCGCTGTGGTGTCCGTAGGCGCTGACGACATGGTGAATTTCGGCCCGTGGGATACAGTCCCCGAGCATTACCAGTCTCGCAACCTGTACAAGCACAATCCAACCGTTACGCTTATGCGCACCACGGTTGAAGAAAACGAGCAAATTGGGCGTGCTATCGCAGACAAAGTCAACATGTCCATTGGCCCATGCGCTGTAATGCTGCCTCTGAAGGGCGTTTCGATGATCGACGCCGAAGGCCAACCATTCTACGGTCCTGAAGAAGATGCGGCACTGTTCCAGGTGCTTCGCGACGAAATCGACCCGACAAAGGCCGAGCTCATCGAAATGGATGCCCATGTGAACGACGACGAATTCGCCATTGCTGCAGCACAAAAGCTGATCGACCTCATGAATCAATAACGTATATAAAAAAGACGAGAACGCACAGTTCTCGTCTTTTTCTTGCAGAAGGTGCCCGAGCAGCACCACTACCCTAGCTTCATTGAGCCTCTTTCCATAAGGGCAGTATTTCTTATTGGAAAAATGCTCATTAAAGTGACAGTTCCTCAAGGAAAAGGAGAAAACCATGCTTGAATTGTCCCGCGCAGAAATCCTCGACCGGTTCCGCAAGTCCCTCGACGAAGGCAACATCCTGCTCGGTGTAGGCGCCGGTACGGGCATCACGGCTAAATCCGCTGAGGCCGGCGGTGCCGACATCTTCGTTATCTATAACTCTGGTCGATTCCGCATGGCTGGCCGCGGCTCTCTTGCTGGCCTGCTTTCCTACGGCGATGCAAACCAGATCGTTGTTGAAATGGGCGCCGAGGTTCTGCCTGTTGTGAAGGACACCCCCGTGCTCGCTGGCGTATGCGGCACCGACCCCTTCCGCGTAATGAAGAAGTACCTGGCCGAGCTTAAGGAGCAGGGCTTCAACGGCGTTCAGAACTTCCCCACTGTAGGCCTTATCGACGGCACATTCCGCAAGAACCTCGAAGAAACCGGCATGGGCTACGGCCTTGAAGTAGATATGATTGCCGAGGCTCACAAGCTCGACATGCTTACCTGCCCATACGTATTCGATGAAGAGCAAGCAGCCGCAATGACCAAGGCTGGCGCAGACATCATTGTTGCCCACATGGGCCTTACCACCGGTGGCACCATCGGCGCAGAAACTGCACGCACTCTCGAGGATTGCGCAAAGATCATCGAAGGCATCGTAAAGGTTGTAAAGGACATCAACCCCGATGCACTCGTTATCTGCCATGGTGGCCCCATCTCCGAGCCCAAGGATGCGGCTTACATTATTGAAAACGTTCCTGGCATTGACGGCTTCTTTGGCGCAACTTCCATCGAGCGCTTGGCGGCCGAACGTGGCATCAAGGCCCAGACCGAAGCATTCAAGTCCATCAAGAAGTAGCTTTACCAGGTCACTTACCTGCAAAGTTAAGGCGCTCGCCATTTGGCGAGCGCCTTTTTCGTTCACAAATAAAAATGGGACCAAAACCTTGGCAAATGCCCAATCTTCCCAATCGTCCACTTTCGGCATGCGCTATTCATCTGTGCTAAAGTTAGCTATATTTAACTTTGTCTCTGCGCTTGTCTACGAAAGCCCTGAACAAACCTTGCCACCACGAGGTTTCCGTTGCGAAACGAAAGATTTCCACCGAAGAAACCCAGCAACTAGAAACTGGAAGAAGGTGAAGCAAATAGAAACCGTTCTCGGAATTCTGATTCCTTTTTTAGGCACGACTATGGGCGCCGCTTGCGTTCTTTTCATGAAAAACAATCTAGGAAACCTGGTACAGCGTTGCCTTGCGGGATTTGCCGCAGGAGTAATGGTCGCCGCATCGGTTTGGAGCCTTCTGATTCCTGCTATAGAGCAATCGGCTTCGATGGGGGCGCTGTCGTTCTTCCCTGCTTTTGCAGGATTATGGCTCGGTGTGCTGTTCTTGCTTGCGCTAGACCACCTGATCCCCCATCTACATGTGGGCAGCGAACAGTCAGAGGGTCCAAAAAGCAAGCTTAGCCGTACCACAATGATGGTATTGGCAGTGACGCTGCATAATATCCCGGAGGGCATGGCAGTTGGCGTTATGTACGCAGGCTTCCTTTCTGGAAATGCGCAGATCACGGCGGCAAGCGCATTGGCGCTGTCGATCGGCATCGCCATTCAGAACTTCCCAGAAGGCGCAATCATCTCGATGCCGCTTCGGGCAGAAGGAATGAGCAGAAGAAAAGCATTCGCGGGTGGCGTTGTTTCTGGCATCGTTGAGCCCATCGGTGCAGTGCTGACGATCATCGCGTCACAGCTGATAATTGTAGCCCTACCTTATTTACTGAGTTTTGCGGCAGGTGCCATGTTATACGTGGTGGTCGAAGAACTAATGCCTGAAATATCTCAAGGCAAGCATTCCAACCTTGGCACTGTGTTCTTTGCGGTCGGCTTCAGCCTGATGATGGTTCTCGATGTTGCGCTAGGGTAAAAGCCAATCGGCAAGAAGGTCCCGTGCACTTAATAACGCACGGGACCTTCTTATGGGCTTTGACTGACTACGGGAACCGAATAAACCACCTATCTCAATGCAGCCAAACTTGCTTTGCCTGTAATCGTCGAATGGCCGAACGAGGCAAACCTATCGCAAGAGCCTCACAATCGCCATCCTTCGCTTTCACGCTGCAAAGCAACCATATGAGAAAACAAGCCACCAGCGGCCTTCAATTCATTGGGGCTGCCCTGTTCTGCAACGCACCCATCCTTAAGCACAACAACCTTGTCGGCATTTTCAACCGTACGCATACGGTGGGCAATTACAACAACGGTCTTCCCCTTAAGTAATCTCGACAGCGCAGATTGCACTTGCGTTTCGTTTTCAACGTCAAGGGATGCCGTCGCTTCATCAAGCAGCACGATAGGCGCATCTTTCAAAAGCGCGCGAGCAATCGAGATCCTCTGACGTTCGCCGCCAGACAGTTTTGAGCCATTTTCGCCGATTTTCGTTTCATAACCCTGAGGCATCCTGCTGACGAACTCGTCACAGTTTGCCGCTTTCGCAGCGGCAAGTACCTCAGCGTCGCTTGCGTCTCTTCGACCCAAGCGAATATTGCCCATTACCGTATCGTCGAACAGGAGCACATCTTGGAACACGATGGCATAATCGCGAAGCAGTGTCTCGGGGTCAACCGTCGAAACATCAACGCCACCTACACGTACCGCACCTCCCGTGGCATCCCAGAAGCGCGCCGCCAAACGCGCACATGTCGACTTGCCTGAACCGGACGCTCCAACAAGTGCTGTAACCTCGCCTTCGCGAGCGGTAAAGCTTACATCGTTAAGCACACGATCTCCCGCTCGACCATCTTCGCCAGCGCCGTAAGAGAACGCAACATGATCGAACTCAATATCGTAGCCAGCTGGAGCAAATCCGGTGGCCCCTGACGCAACTGGCTCTTCCATAATAGAGCGCATGCGGGCAGCCGAAGCCTCGGAAGCAAACAGCTCGCTTATCAGGGTAAGCGCCTGATCGAAAGGAGCGTAAATACGCGAAATTACAAGCAAGAACGCGAACATTACCATGAAGTCAATACTGCCCGCAACGATAAGACTCGCGCCCACAATCAACGTGGTAGCAATACCCAATCGGAGAACCGCAAAAGCCGCATTCACCAGAATGCCGTTGAGCAACTCGCCCTTTGCACATTCAAGCTCGGTCGCATCGATCGTTGCATTGAGTTCCGACAGATAATGCGCTTCTTGGTTAGTTGCGCGTATTTCACGGATGCAATCAAGCGTTTCCTGGATGTCCTGCGTCACCTTCACTTTTACGGCTCGATTGCGCTCAAACACAGGTTTCATTGGCTTGCGGGTTGCAAACAGAACGGCAAACGCCACAGGAACGCTCCAAAAAGCGGCTATCGAAAGCTGCCAGCAGAAGAACAACGACACCAAGAACACAATAGTCGACGAAATCGCAGCGCCCCACAATTCGCCGAGTACATGGCTATAGGCGTGCTCCATGGCTTGCACATCGCCCATTATGGTTTCCGTTAAATCGGCAAGATCACGTCGCCCGAAAAACGAAAGCGGGAGCTTACGAAGTCGTTCGGCTATTTCGATGCGCTGGTTGCCGCATTCCTCGTAAAAAATGCAGTAACTGTAGTAGTACTGCTGCCAGTTTGAAAACAGCAGAGCCACAAAGAACACTGCCAACCCCACGCAAAGTGGCACCACATTTGGCAGGTCGGCATTTTCAGTAAGATGCTTTACAAAACCGTCCATCACGAAGAACAGAAACGCCATTCCGCTCATAGTAACCAGATTGGTTACGCAGGTCCAAAAAATACCGCGTTTAACGCCTGAAACGCCCTTATCGGAAAGGAAGTACTTCTTCTTAAACGAGGCAAACATTATGCCTCACCTCCCTTCACGGCAGCAGCTTCCGTCTGCGCACCCGCGATCTTCCAACTTACCGCTTGCTCGTAGTCAGCCCACATGGAGGCATACAGGCCGCCTTCGTTTAGGAGCTGCCCGTGTGTGCCTCTTTCAACAACGCTCCCCTGGTTAAGCACCACAATCTGATCCGCCCCCACCACCGTTGAAAGCCGATGGGCAATCATAATAACCGTGCGGTTTTCAGCAAGCTTAGCGAAACCTCGTTGGATAAGTGCCTCGTTCTCTGGATCCGCGAACGCAGTGGCTTCATCAAGCACTACAATTGGCGCATTTTTCAGAATCGCGCGCGCCAGAGCCACGCGCTGCACTTCACCACCCGACAAATACGCCCCGCCAGCTCCAAGACGCGTTTCGATACCTTGTGGCAGTTTTGCCACGATATCATCGCATTGCGCTGCGTGAAGCGCGGCAATTACCTGCTCGCGCGTAGCGTCGGGCTTAGCCGCACGTACGTTTTCCTCGAGTGTTTTGCTGAACAATTGGTTTGTTTGGAACACAAAAGCAATTTTTTCCATTAGCTCATGCGGGTCGATCTCGCGCACATCAATGCCGCCTACAAGCACTCGACCTGCTGAAACATCCCAAAATCGCGGAATCAAACTGGCGCATGTCGACTTACCTCCGCCCGAAGGCCCAACAAGCGCCAGAGTTGTGCCCTCGGGCACTTCGAGGCTCACATCAGTAATCGCATTGCCCTCAGCACCGTCGTAGGCAAACGATACCCGTTCAAAACAAACGTCATACTTTTCAACAGCACGAGGGTGCGTAGCAGCAGGCAAAGGTTCTGCATCCATGATTTCACAAACACGACCAAGCGAATCGCCAGCCATCTGAGACGCCTCGCTCAGGAACATCAGCTTCGCCATAGCCGTAGGAATCACGGCAGAGAAAATGGCATAAAACGCGAAACTCACCACAAAGGTTGGAAAATCAGGTTCCAGCGGAGCCAAGACGAGTGCCACAGGCAGCAAGAAAATCACCAGACCGTTAAGCACCGATAGCTGAAGCACCTGCGGCTTACGGCAAAACGTACCCGCATAGTCCTGAGCCATTCGCGCATAATCGGTGATGGCATCATGAAACGCCTTAAAGGAATACACCGTCTGCTGAAACACCTTAACAACAGGAATACCTCGAACATATTCGGTGCCCGTTTCATTCATACGCACAAGAGCACCCATATAGCTCTTCATGAATTTCATGCCCTTGCCGCTCATCATGGTCATTAAGCAGCAAACGGAAATCAATACAGCAGCCAGGCACGACAACCCTAAGCGCCAATCGAACACGAACAACAGCACGACCATGCCAATCACCATGGCAATTGAGCCTGCCGAATCGGGCAAAACGTGAGCAAGTAACGATTCGGTGCTTGCAGCACAACCATCTATTACGCGACGCAACTCGCCAGTAGCATGGTTGTCGAAGTAACCCAACGGCAAGCGCATTAAGCGCTCGGAAGTTTGCTTTCGCATGTTTGACGCCGTGCGAAACGCAGCCAAGTGAGTACACATAAGTGCGAGGAAGTACACCAAAATCGAAGCTACAGCTCCGCCAACCGCCCACCATCCATAAACAGCGATTCCTTCTGCTGCCTGCCAATTTGGCGCAACCTCAATAAGGTCGCGTGCCACAAGCCATATGCACACATATGGAATAAATCCCAGAACTTGCGAAACGGCGCTCAGCGCCAAGCCACAATAGGTAAGCCACTTTCTACTGCCTGCAAAATCAAGCAATCGAGCAATGTCGCTACGCTTGCGGCGATTACTTACGTCCTCGACATTTGGATCAGCATGCGCGTTGCCACTGCCAACGTAATCAGCATCGTTTTTTGCCGTCTCTTCAGCCATAATCGCTCCCTTCTATTTCCGGCTTTCGCAATGTCCAGATAGCCTCTTTGACATACGAAACGCCTCTTGTTAGTTAACGTGGGTTAACTTATCATGAAGGTTAACCTAGGCAGACTTTCAGATCCTGCGCTTGTACGAAAACGAAAAAAATTGAGACGAAATCGAATGACCAAGGCATCCACATATAGTGATATTCCTCGCGCGATTCGATCGCTCTATGAACCGCAGCTCAAACAGTTCGGAATCGAAATTCACCGCGATGGCGGAGGTTGGTCAGGCACGGGCCGCAGCACATGGGGAAGCGGGTCGGTTTGGGGCATGCCCGTAGGAGATTTCTGCATTGCGTTCAGTCACGAGGTGTATATAGAGCGCGAAATGGCGCTTGTCGAATCCCCTGAAAGCACCTATGCCTGCGTGTGCATGGTGTCGGAAGATTCCAAAGCAACCATGCCACGAATGATCGATCGCCCAAAAGCGCTGCTTGATGGATCGTTGTATTCCTTCGTGCAACCAGCGGGCAAGTTCTCGGGCACCCTTCATTCGGGAGGTCTGTACTCGTCACGATGCATTTGCTTTTTGCCTCAGTACTTCGAAGAACTCGATCAACGCTGGCCTGGCGCTTTTTCATGCCTATTTGAACGGTTCGATGACGGATGGAATGAAACCGAATCGCGCATCATCATGTCGACACTCATTGGTACTGGACCGCAATACCAACCAGGTTCGGCATTGCTTATCGAGGCACGAATCGAACAAATGGTTGCCATGCTTGCCGCATCATGCAATAGCAATGGCGCCAAATACCGTAGTGGCGCAACAAACGAACAAGCTAGGCTCGCGCTTGAAGCGCAAGCCGGCATTGAACGTATGCTCGACGAGGGTCGCGCGCCCACCATTAGTGAACTTGCAAACATGCTGTTCGTAAGCCGGTCGCATCTATGCTCTGCCTTTTTGAATGAAACAGGACAAAGCATTGGCCACTACGCTAAAGCTCGCCGTATGGAACGCGCCAAGACCATGATTGCTTGCGGCTGCCCCGTTGCACAAGTGGCAACACGCCTAGGATGGGCGCGCTGCTCGACTTTTTCGCAGGCCTTCAAACAATCAACAGGCGCTTCTCCCACTGAATGGCGCAATTTGAATCCGAATTGCGCCAAACGACAAAACCAGTGCAAGCCCCACAAACACCCTAAAACGCAAAAGAGCTAGATCGGTAGCAGAGTCCTAACCAGATAGTGATGCTCGCAACAGAACCAACAGCAGCACCGGCTGCAATGCGGCTATTCCCGTTCACATGCCCTTGCGCCAGTATCGATCTCGAGACCATCGCCATGGTCAAGCTCCCTTTCCTTAGGGATAGTTGGAATAACAACCAGCATTAAAACCGCCAGGAAAACCGCAACAGCGGCCAGAACGACCCAGACGAGCGGTTTTTGAACCAGAAATGCACTAAGGCCCATCACCGAATAGGAGATAACCAAGATCCTTGCCTTCCTGGGTAGCGAAATGCCGCCGCTTTGTTTAAAAGGCTCAACATATGCTCGGTAAATTGGAGTTTGAGCAATCCAAGAGCTAAGGCGATCCGAGCTGCGCGAAAACAGAAATGCCGCAAGCAGCACAAGCGGCGTCGTAGGTAGTACCGGCACAAACATCCCAATAAAACCAAGGGCAAGGCATACGCTGCCCGCAATAATAAAAAGAATCTTCTTCGCAAAACGCATGATGGAGGTCCTTTCAGGATGGGCATGCTCGCAAATGAATATGCACGGTTATTTTCCCACGAGACTCTGATTTCCCAGCCAACAAGCAGGACGCATGGTCGGTATTTCCAATTAACGGGTTAAGCTTTGGTATTCCAACGTATTGAGGCTCGGGGGCGCTTCTATGCTTGCTACAACATCGCACTTTGAACGCAAACGTGCGATAGCTGCCACTTTATATCAGCCTCTAAATCTCCTTATGCCACACTTGCAGCCCAAAAGACTTGTGTTGCTAATTAAACAAGGAGCGGAAAGAGAACCATACGAAATAGCGATGGTTTGCTACGACATATTTGCTCGGATTTAACTTATATTAATATGTCGTTAATTCGTACTCCTTTACCGAATCTGAACAAGCGCACGCACGCTCTCGCCCAGATTCAAAAGACTTTGAAAGCGAGATGCCGTGAGCAAAATCCGCATGGCGCTGACCTTTGTTGCAGCATTGACACTCTACGCATTGGTAATGCCAATATCGGCATTCGCAGCAACGCCAACCACTATCGAAACAGGCAGCAGCAGCGAATTCGATAATGCGGTAGCCACCGTAAACGCTGCTACCAGTGGCGAATACATCATTGAGCTCACCGACGACATTCAAACTGGAGGAGCCTCATTCTCCTCTTCGCAGCCCGTAAGCATTGTTGGCAACGGGCACACCATAACACTTGGTCAGTACAGCTCGATTTCCGTACAGTCGGGAGCGCAATTGAACTTGGGCGCGGCAGACGGCAGTGACACGCTGAAGATCAGCGGCGGAAACGAGCAGAGCAACGATGATCCTGGCCTGTTGCATGTCAAAGGCACGTGCAATATGCACCCCGGCGTCACCATTGCCGACCGTAAAGGGAACAACTACTTTGGCGGCGGTGTTACCGTAGAGGGCGGCACCTTTCATATGTACGGCGGCACCATTGAAAACTGCGGAATCAGTGGCGGCTCCATGTGCTATGGCGGAGGTGTAGGGGTTGCTTACGGCGGCTCGTTCACCATGGACGGCGGCGAAATAAAGGACTGCTTCGCCACTTCTTCCTTCAAATGGGCGGATGCCGGCATGAACTACCCTTGGATCGCGTCTGCCGGCGGCGGCGTGTTCGTTTCCGGCGGATCTTCGTTCGTTATGACGGGCGGAACCATTTCGAACAACAAGGCCAGCGAAATGGGCGGCGGTGTTGCCGTTGTTGCGTCAGCCGATGAAATCGACAGTGGCGGATCGGGCAACCTTAAAAGCTCCGCACAAATCCTTGGCGGTACCATTAGCGGAAACGAAGCAAGCGATGGCGCAGGCGTTCTTTCTTCCGCATATTTCTACAACCCATACTACCTGTGCGCCGACACCCCGAACGTAGGCGCTGCTGAGAAACCGGGCTTGTTCCTTAAGAACGCCACCATAACCAACAACACAGCTAACCAAGACGAAGGCTATGGAGCCGGCGTGCTTGCAGTGATGGTGAAATCACCTGCCGCAGCTGAAATTCGTAATTGCACGATAACAAAGAACAGCGCCGCATTAGGCGGCGGCGTTGCATCGTATGGCAACCTCACCAGCTTGACCATTGACGGATGTACCATCACGAAAAACAAGGCAACAAATTACGGCGGAGGCTTTGCTGCAGAATCGAATTCCGGCGAAGGTGCAAACACCACCATCACCATCACCAACACCAAACTGTGCAACAACAGCGCAGACAAGGCGGCTGCCGACGTCTACTTGAACGGCTCTGTTGCAAAATTGTCGGCCGCAAAAGACATGAACGAGCTTTACCTGGGCAAACCCGATGATGTGACCAACAAAAAGATTGACGGCTGGTATCTTGACAACGAAGATGCCCGCTACGCAACGCAGACAAAAGAGCAGCGCAGCGAGTACGCCAATTACGCCAACATCGGCTCCGATGGCAAGGTTTGCCTGGTTGCCGCCGCAAAACCGTCTTTGGTAAAAGTCACCTTCGCGAATGAAGACGGCTCCACCATCTATAGCGAAGACTGGTACGAAATCGGCACGAAGGCAGACCAAATTACGGTACCCACCCCTACGAAACCGTCCGACGACAAGTACGACTACATCTTCGATTCGTGGCACACCACGATCGAAGATGTCACGGGTGACGTTGTTTACAAGGCTCAATTCAAAAAGGTCTTCAAGAAATTCAGCGCAAAGTACTTGTTCAGCAGCACTTCTTCCGACAAACAGCTGCCAAGCGAGATTTTAGCGGTACTTCCTAAAGACACAAACAACTATGTGTACAACGATGCAGTAAACGCTATTGCGCCATCCCAGACAACCGTAGATGTTGCCAACGGCACCTGGATTTTTATAGGCTACGACAGGGATTCAGCCATTGCCGATATGACTACGGCAGATTCAGAGGGAAATGTAACCTTCACCGGTTCCTGGAAATTCGTTGAGAAGAGTAACACTCCGTCCGCGCCAGACAATAGCGATCAGGGCGGAGCAAATGGCGACGATAAGTCGCAGGTTAACTCTAACGACAAATCTGGAACTGAACAGGAAGCAGATTCGCCTTCCCCCAACACGGCAGACGGCACAAGTGCCGGTTTTTGCTACACGTTGCTTATAGCCGCCATAGTGGCGCTGGGAAGTGCTGCGTATGCAAATAGCAGGATAAAACGTAGGCGAAACTATTAATTCCGATCCGTATCCGCAGAGTGGCAGAAGCTCCGAATCGATTTCGGAGCAAACACATTACCCAATCAGGGAAAAATGTTCCCAACTGGATATAATTAACAGACATGAAATATGCGTCGTGGTGTTAGCGACGCATTCCGTCCGAATTTAAAGGAGCTCTGCATGGATCCCAATAAGCGCCCTGACGACATGGTTCGTATCACCACCCCTGAACTCGCCCAGGCATTCATCGATGAGCAGATTGCTGCAATTCGCGAGCAGATCGGCAGCAAAAAGGTCCTGCTGGCCCTTTCCGGCGGTGTTGACAGCTCCGTTGTTGCTGCACTGCTGATCAAGGCTATTGGCAAGCAGCTTATCTGCGTACACGTAAACCATGGCCTTATGCGCAAAGGCGAAAGCGAGCAGGTTGTTGACGTATTCAAGAACCAGATGGACGCAAACCTGGTGTACGTAGACGCAACCAACCGCTTCCTGAACAAGCTGCTTGACGTAGAAGAGCCCGAAACCAAGCGCAAGATCATCGGCGCTGAGTTCATCCGCGTATTCGAAGAGGAAGCTCGCAAGGTTGGCAACGAGGTAAGCTTCTTGGCTCAGGGCACCATCTACCCCGACATCCTTGAGTCGCAGGACGGCGTGAAGGCCCACCACAACGTAGGTGGCCTGCCCGACGACCTGCAGTTCGAGCTGTGCGAGCCCGTTAAGCTGCTGTACAAAGACGAGGTGCGCGTAGTGGGCCGCGAACTGGGCCTGCCCGAAAACATGGTTGAGCGCCAGCCCTTCCCCGGCCCCGGCCTGGGCGTTCGCTGCCTTGGCGCCATCACCCGCGACCGCCTGGAAGCACTGCGCGATGCCGACGCTATCGTGCGCGAGGAAATCGACAAAGCAGGACTCACCATCTGGCAGTACTTCGCCGTAGTGCCCGACTTCCGTGCGACCGGCGTTCGCGAAGGAAAGCGCGCATACGACTGGCCCTGCATCATCCGCTGCATCAACACTGTTGACGTTATGACTGCTGAAGTTCCCGAGCTTGACTGGGCGCTGCTGAAGCGCATCACCGCACGCGTTACTGCAGAAGTTCCCGGCATCTGCCGCGTCTGCTACGACCTGACGCCTAAGCCCGTTGGCACTGTGGAATGGGAGTAAACCGATAGGGATTTGACCTGCACTTTTGAGTGCCGAACCGTGCCGCTGAGTTTCGTTTCATATGCGACACACGGCAAAGCCCGCAGCGAGGACGGTGAGCAAATACGGTAATCGAGCCTCCGTTCCCATGTTGGGACGGAGGCTTTTTCTTTGCCGTTTTACTCCCCTTCGCCTGCGACCTGGGCACCACGGTGCTCTTCGCCGTTGCCGCCGCAGGTCTGCCCCTCGCACGTGCCAAATCCTACGCCTAGCCACGACCCGTTCCCGATAACTAGTTTGGAAAAAACCGCGCTCGTCGCCAAAAAATAGTTCATCAAGGTTTACTATTAGCCTAGAAAAGTAACAGATGGCTAACAGCAGGGGATAACATGGCGACAAAGCATGTTTACGTCCAGGTCAACGGGCTTAAAAAACACTACGGCGACGGTGATGCGCGCCTTACGGTGCTCGATGGTATCGATACGTCCATCAACCGCGGCGAAATCTGCGTCATGCTGGGGCCTTCGGGCTCGGGCAAATCGACGTTTCTCAACCTCATCGGCGGTCTAGAGGATGCCGACGGCGGTTCCATTATGGTAGATGGTTGCGATCTCACGGTGCTCAAGCCCGCCGATCTGGGCGAGTACCGACGCCGCGAGCTGGGTTTTGTCTTCCAGTTCTACAACCTGGTGCCCGACCTTACCATCAAGGAAAACATCGAGGTCACGGCGCACCTGTCCAAAAAACCGCTTGACGTCGACGACCTGCTGCGCTCGTTGGGTCTCTACGAGCACCGCAACAAGTTCCCGCGCCAGGTCTCGGGCGGCCAGCAGCAGCGCTGCGCCATCGGCCGTGCGCTCGTCAAAAATCCGGGCTTGCTGTTGTGCGACGAGCCCACGGGCGCGCTCGACTACAAGACATCTAAGGAAATCCTGCAACTCATGGAGGACGTTAACCGCACCTACGACTGCACCATTATCATTGTCACCCACAACGCCGCCATCGCGCGCATGGCAAACCGCGTGCTACGCCTGCGCGACGGCCGCATTGTCGAGGACGAGCTCAACGAGTCGCCCGTCGCTGCCGCCGAGCTCGATTGGTAGGCGGAGCCATGACACCTCTCGCAAAACGACTCCCGCGCGAGTTGCGCCACAATATCGGCAAATACCTGGGCATCTTTTTGCTTATGTGCGGAAGCATCGCCCTTACGTCGGGCTTTTTGCTCGCAGCTCATTCCATCGGCTGCCTCATCGATGACATGCACGACGAGTACACGATCGAGGACGGCCGCGTAACCACCTCCTTCGAGGCCACCGACGAACAGCTCAAGGCTGCCGAGGACGCGGCGGAGGACGTCGGTGGCGTTACGCTCTACAAGAACTTCTCTATCGACGCCATCATCAAAAAGGCGGCTGACGACGACGGCACCAAGCGCACCCTGCGCACCTATGCGCATCGCACCGAGGTTGACATTGCGTCCTACTGCGAAGGCGAGCAGCCTAAGGCGGACGACGAGGTAGCCATCGACCGAGTCTTTGCCACCAACAACGATCTTGCCGTGGGTGATAAGGTCGAGCTTGAGGGGCGCACCTACACCATCTGCGGCATCATGACACAGCCCGATAGCCAGGCGTTATTCCTCAACAATTCGGACTTTACGGTGAACACCATTACGTATGGCGTCGCCGAGGTCACCGACGCCGGTTTTGCCGCGCTCGAGGATGCCGGCGGCGCGCCCGCCTACACGTACTCTTTTACCTTTAACGACCGCGACCTCTCCACCGCGGACCGCATTGATGCCGAGCAGGATATGGTCGAGGCGCTAGCGGATGCCGACGCGCGCGTCGACGATCTTACCGATGCCGATTCTAATCAGGGCATTGGCTATGCGCGCGATGACGTGGACGGCGACTCCATGATGTGGACGACATTGCTCGACATCATCATCGTGATCATGGCGTTCGTCTTTGTGGTCCTTACCAACGCCACCATCGAGGAGGAGAGCGCCATCATCGGCACGCTGCTCGCCAGCGGCTATCGCCGTCGCGAGATCGTGCTGCACTACCTTGCGCTTCCCGCCATCGTGGGCGTGCTCGCGGCACTTTTGGGCACCGCGCTCGGCGTTGCGTTCTTTACCGAGCCCATGCGCAGCCTCTATTACGGCTCGTACAGTCTGCCGCCCTTCCAGGTGTACTGGAGCTGGGAAATCTTCGTAAAATGCGCCGTGGTTCCCGCCGCCGCACTCATCCTCATCACGCTGGTGGGCCTGCTCCGCAAAATGGGCAAGACGCCGCTGCAGTTTCTCCGTCGCGAGGCGAGCGGCAAATCGGGCACCAAGCGCGGCCTGCGCCTGCCCGAGCGCATGGGTTTTGTATCCCGCTTCCGCCTGCGCATCTTCCTGCGCAACCTGGGCAACTTCGCCACGCTCTTCGTGGGTATCGCGTTCGCATCGCTGCTGATGCTCTTTGGCCTGGCGATCCTGCCCACGATGACACACTATGCGGATAACCTGGAGACGAGCCTAGTCGCCGAGCATCAGTACACGCTCAAGGCTCCGCTAGAGCTTGAGGGCACCGCCGAGGAGCGCGAGCAGTGGGCGGCGCTTGAGCGCTTGCAGTCGGTGGACGGCGCGCTGCTCTCCGCTGCTCAAGATGCCAGTGACAAGCTCGATGACGCGGCCAATGCCGCTCAGACAGCAGCCGATGCCGCAGCCAGCTCTCCGTCTGCCGAGAGCCTGTCTGCGATGCAACGCGCGCTCGCAAACGCTCAGGACAAGAAGGATACGTTCTACGCGCACCTCGACGACTTGGCCGATGCCCTTGGCTGCGACCGCGACGAGGCCATCGATTTGATCGAGAAGGCCTCGAAGATCGACGCCGACAACGACGACATTCATCCGGTCAACACGACCGACAACGGTGCGGCTAAGATTGCGCAGGCCGAGAAATACGCTGTTTACCAGCTGCAGTACGACCGCGGCGACGGAAACGGCGAGGAGACAATTTCCGTCTACGGCGTCTCGGCAAACTCGCACTACTGGAAGGACCTCAACGTCGGCGATGGTCGTGTCGTCTTTGGCGGCGGCCTGCTCGACAAGTTTGGCTGGAGCGAGGGCCAGAAGGTTGAGCTCCGCGACAAGTACGAGGCTCAGAATTATTCCCTTGAGTACGCAGGTAAGGACTACGCTTGGGGCTCAAAGTCAGACATGAATATCTATATGAGCATCGATGACTTTAACGAGCTGTTCGGCAACGATGCTGCCTACTTCAACGGCTATGTGAGCGATGAGAAGCTCGACCTCGATGCGCGCTACTTTGCCGGCGACACCACGCCCGACGACATGCGTGCCGTGGGCGACCAGTTCATCGGCATGATGAGCAAAATGATCGGCATGATGGTCGGGCTCGCGGTGTTTATCTTCCTGCTGTTTATGTATCTGCTGACCAAGGCTGTTATCGACCATAGCGCCCGGTCGATTAGCTACATGAAGGTCTTTGGCTATCGCGATGGCGAGATCTCGCATCTGTATATCCGCTCGATCACGCTGTGCGTGGCGGCATCGCTCGTGCTGAGCCTGCCGTTGATCATCGGCTCACTCACTGCCATTTTCCGCTCCATGTTGCTCGCCTATAACGGCAATATAGAGATTTACGTGCCGGGCTGGTCCATGGCAGCGTGCGTGGGCATCGGTTTTGCAACGTACCTGGTCGTGGCGCTGCTGCATATGCGGTCCATCAAGCGCGTGAGCCTGGCCGAAGCCCTCAAGGTGCAGGAGTAGTCATCGGAGACGTCCTCAACGACTGGGCGCCGCGCTTGACTTCAACCCCACTTCAGCAGGTGCCGTCCTCTATGTCTGTAGTGCCGTATAGACCGAGGGGATATATCTATGACCGCAACTACGCCCGCTGCACCCGCCAAGGCGTACTTCACCAACCTGTGCGCATGCCAACAACTTGCACCCACACCTTCTGGCAGAATGCCATGCGATACCTGATACATTTAGCACAGCACGAAAGGAGTCGAAGGAACCATGACTGAACGCATCGTAGAGCAACTTCCCTTCTGGGATCATCTTTCATCGGATGAAAAAGCGCTCGTATCGGAGCGTTCTTTCCTTCGTATGTTTAGCGCCAATCAGCTAATCAGCAACACCGACAACTCCTGCACCGGCATCGTATTCATTGTTCGCGGAGGAATCCGCACCAGCCTAATCTCTGAAGAAGGCAAAGAAATAACGCTCTTCAGGCTGGGCAGCGACGAATGCTGCGTTACCACCGCTTCTTGCGTTATAAAGCAAATTTCCTTCGGCACACTGGTAACCACCACGGAAGATTCCACGCTTCTTGTGGTGCCCGCCAGCCTTTGCGAACACCTAACCACTAGCAACATCTACGTCAAAGCCTTCATGCTTGAAGTTGAAGCGGAACGCTACTCTCAGGTTGTGCGCGTGCTGCAGCAAATGCTGTTCAAACGGCTAGACCAGCGCGTGGCTAGCTATTTAATTGAACGCGCCCAAGCATGCGGCTCCCCCGAACTGAAAATCACTCAAGACGAATTAGCGCGCGATATCAACTCTGCTCGCGAAGCGGTAACGCGCGTGCTGCACCGCCTTGCCGACAATGGCCTTATCGAAGTAAAGCGTGGGCGCATTCTTATCCTTAACGAAAACGGCTTACGCCAACTGGCATAGCCCAAAACCCGAAACAACGCGCTCAACCGCCACGCACCCCCAGTTTCACCCCCTACCCGCCAGCCAAGAAATATCCCCCTGAAGGTGACCTAGTCACAGAACGGGCATGCGGATACTTGGCATACTTGCGTTAAGCAAAACAACAAAGGAGTTAGCAATGGGACTGTTCGAGCTATTCACAGGCGCAAACATCAACAAAGGAGTTGAAGAGTGGCAAGCCACCGAAAACGCCATACTGCTGGACGTAAGAAGCGCAAGCGAATACCAGCAGGGCCATATTCCCGGCAGCGTAAATATCCCCCTCGACAGCATTAACCGCGTACTGAAGAAGTACCCACAGAAGAATACTCCGCTGTTTGTCCATTGCTTAAGCGGCGGCCGCAGCGGGCAAGCCGTTGGCTTCCTGAAACGCGAAGGATACACCAACGTAAAGAACATTGGCGGCATAAACAGCTACACAGGAAAGGTGGAGCGTTAATCATGAAGGTTGTAATTGTTGGCGGTGTAGCTGGCGGCGCATCGGCTGCAGCACGTTTGCGCAGGCTCGACGAACAGGCAGAGATCATTGTTTTTGAACGGACCGGCTTCGTATCGTATGCGAATTGCGGGCTCCCCTATTACATTGGCGGGGTTATCGAAGAAGAAAGCGCCCTTACCCTGCAGAGCCCCAAGGGCTTTTGGGACCGCTTCCACATCACCGTGAAAACAAGCCACGAAGTAACCGCCATTCATCCAGAAGAGCACACGGTGGAAGTGCATAACCTGGAAACGGGCGAACACTTCATTGAAACCTACGACAAGCTTATCCTTTCGCCGGGTGCACATCCCATTCGCCCAGAACTGCCGGGCATCGATTCCAAGAGATTGTTCTGCCTGCGAACCGTGGAAGACACGCTGCACATCCACAGTTACGTACAGGAGCACAAGCCCACTAGCGCTGTTGTGGTAGGGGGCGGCTATATTGGCATCGAAGCAGCCGAAAACCTGCGCGAACTGGGCTTGGAGGTAACGTTGCTTCAGCGCCCGAAGCAGCTGATGAACAGCCTCGATTTCGACATGGCAACGTTCGTCCACATGAAAATGCGCGATTCAGGCATTAACCTGCACCTTGGCGCAAACGTAACGGGCTTCCAGGAAGTGGATGGCCGCATCGTTACCAACGTTGCAGAGGGCAGCCCCATCACTGCAGACATGGTGCTGCTAGCCATCGGTGTTATGCCCGAAAGCCATCTTGCAAAAGAAGTGGGGCTGCAGCTTGGCATGAAGGGTGCCATTGCGGTGAACGACCGCATGGAAACTTCCGCCCCTGATGTATATGCCGTAGGCGATGCCGTACAGGTAACGCATCAAGTTACCGGCGAAGATGCCGTGATATCCCTAGCAGGCCCCGCCAACAAGCAAGGCCGCATTGTTGCCGATGTTATCGCGGGGCTAAACAGCCGCTACAAAGGTTCGCTGGGCTCTTCGGTAATCAAGGTGTTCGATCTAACGGTTGCCAACACGGGTCTTTCCGAAAAGGCAGCAAGCGCAGCAGACTACCAGTACGAAAGCGTTGTACTTTCACCTGGCTCCCACGCCGGCTACTACCCCGGCGCCACCCCTATGACCATGAAGGTAGTGTTCGAGCAGGAAACCCTGCGCCTGCTAGGCGCTCAGATTGTTGGCGGCGAAGGCGTAGACAAGCGCATCGACGTGCTGGCAACAGCCATTCAAGCAGGCATTCGAGCAGACCAGTTGAAGGATTTGGATCTGGCGTACGCCCCGCCGTATTCTTCTGCAAAAGACCCAGTAAATATGGCTGGCTTCATGATTGAAAACCTAGCAACCGGCATTGTTAAGCAGTGGCACTGGGACCAAGAACCAAACTTACCCCGCGACGGCAGCGTGCAGCTGTTAGACGTACGCACTACAGGCGAATACAAGCGCGGGCACATCGAAGGCTTCACGAACATCCCCGTTGACAGCCTGCGCGACAACCTAGGCGAACTAGACCCTTCAAAGCCCGTCTACGTTATTTGCCAGAGCGGCGTACGCAGCTACATTGCGAGCCGAATCCTAACGCAGCGTGGTTTTAACTGCTTCAACTTTTCGGGCGGCTACCGTTTCTTCGCAGCCGTTACCAAAGAACGCCGCGCCAGCAACAACGTAATGCCCTGCGGCATGGAGCAATAAGGTTTCGGAATTCAGGGAAACCATCCCAAGAACAGGGGCAGCCCTTATTGAGCTGCCCCTCATAGTTTAAAGCGATGTTCGTTTGGGTCGATGTCAGCTTCTTCCGGTGCTTCACATTGCTCTTTGAAGCTCATCGACTCAACTTCATCAATCTCGATTCCGACTTCGTTAAGCGGTTACCATAGTTCATCTTCTTCGTTATCGCCCTCGAAATCGTCGTCGATACCATCATCGTAATCGTCGCTGTCACGATCGTCAAAATCACTATCATCGTCGTAATACGATTCCGATGAACGATCGCGGTCGGCTCCGTCATCGTCGGTTACCCAATAATTGAACACCGAGAAATCCATCATATGTTCGGCCGCGCTGAGCCTGCCATCGTGATTCAAATCGAACTTGTCACCAAATAATTCGTACATGACAGTCTCTTTTAACGTGAACACCTGAAGCTATGTATCAGCAATAGAAAATTGCCGTTTACCTGGATCTATCCGAACGTTATCGCAATTATACACATAGGCACAGCCTAGCCTGTACCGCGTAATGGACAGCAATGCGATTAGGGCTCGAACGCGCTTACAGCTGAATCAGGAAAAAGACCAATACACCTAAAGCAAGCGTCACAATCCCCATAACCACCAAGAATGTGCATGCAAAAGTTGCCGAAACCGGTCTGTCTACATAGCTGGATTTAGGGTTAGCGGGATCGTAATAAACCATCATTGAAGAACCGCGCGGCCAAAGATCTTCTGCAAGGGCGCGTAAATTAGCCACTGGCCCGTATTTCACATGCAGCCAGCCTTTGTCGTCTTCATATGCTTCGGGATGAATGGAAACAACTGGCAAACCTGACATCTGAACGAGCTTTACACCGTTATATTTCTTTCTTACATGATAGGAAACCCCGTCAACCGCATACATCACAACGGGATACAACCTTTCTTCGCCATTGAACCCGTGCCTCACCACAATACCGGTAGCTGAAGCAGTGCAAGAACTGTTCTTTCTAGCAATTAACACCTTGGCAAAAACGCCGGCAACAATCAGCGCAATGCCAATAAACCCAACAACGCCCAAAGCAAGCAGTGCGATTAGCGAATCGGTCATAGCGCCTCCCCGACATACATTCCAGCTGCATACTGAATTTATTGTAATGAAGGCCCATCAAAAAAGGGGAAGCAGATCGTCCACTTCCCCTTTGGTTTCAAAGCATTCTGCTATTTGTAGCGCAAGGCATGCAGCCAAGGAGAACGGTACAGCCTAGCCCATCTGCACAACGCCAAGCGGAAACTCAACGCCAACCCGCTAGGCCATCTGCGTTATTCGGAGAGCTCGTTGGCTAGTGCAGCAATTTGGGCACGCGCAGCTTCGTCGACAGAACCACGCACGGTAACAACCGTTTCCGCGAACTCGATACCGGCCATCTGCTCCACCTGCGCACGCATGGCCTTAGCGGCTACTGGAGCCCAGGCGCCAGATTCGATGAAGGCCACCTTGCGGTTTTGATACGCGTGCTCGGCAAGCGTATGGATGAACGTAGTCATAAACGGGAAGATATCCCCCGCATACGTGATGCTCGCAAGCACCAAGCGATCGTAGCGGAACGCATCCTCCACTGCTTCTGCCATATCATCACGCGCCAGATCGAAGAGCGAAACGGTTTCGCCTTTTTCCCGAAGGACACAAGCCAGCTCTTCTGCAGCCTGCTTGGTGTGGCCGTATACGCTGGCATAGGCAATGGTTACGCCGCTGTTTTCGGGCTCGTAATGTGCCCACGTGGTGTACGTTTCCACGTAATACGTCAGGTTTTCAGAGAGCACCGGACCGTGAAGCGGGCAGATGCATTCAACGTCAAGCGCAGCAACCTTCTGCAGAACAGCCAGTACGTTCTTGCCGAACTTGCCCACAATTCCGAAATAGTAGCGGCGCGCTTCGCATACCCAGCCTTCAGGATCTTCGATATCGTTTGCACCGAACTTGCCAAAGGCATCCGCGGAAAACAGCACCTTGTCCTGCGAATCGTAGGAAAACATGACTTCGGGCCAATGCACGTTAGCTGCGCCGATAAAACGAAGGGTGCGCCCGCCAAGATCAAGCTCAAAACCTTCCCTGCACACAATCTGACGATCGGGGAAATCGGTGCCGAAATAGGCAGCCATCATCTTGAAGGCCATCTTCGAAGCAACAATCTGCGCTTCAGGATAGCGATCCATGAACGCAACGATGCCCGCCGAATGGTCGGGCTCCATATGATGCACCACAAGATAATCGGGCGTGCGCCCATCAAGAGCGACTTCAACGTTTCCAAGCCACTCGTCAACGAAATGAGCATCAACGGTATCGGCGACTGCCACCTTTTCGCCGATAACAACGTAGCTGTTGTACGCCATACCGTTTTCGCGAACATCGTACTGCCCTTCGAACAGATCGATATCGTGGTCGTTCACACCCACATACTTGATAGTTTCGGTTACCTGCATGAATAGCTCCCATCCCGTTGACAACGCACAGCACTTTGCGCCTAGTCCGCATGGAGCCAAGCGCAACCGTAATAGCAATAGCAGCTCAAAAGCTTGTTTAATTGTAGCGGCGAAAGCCAGCTTAACGCGATTGCAGATACGGCAAGAAAGCACACGGTTGCTTTTACTGGCGAACAGCCCCGAAGCGTCTAACGCTTTCCGCAACTAAATTATCTGCCCCGACTAAATAGAAAAGGGAGCGGATTGAACCGCTCCCCACTTCTTCGAATTATTTCCTTTTTACGCTATGAGCCCCACGAGGGTGCTGCGCACGAGATAGCGCGTAGGCACCGCAGGCGACCAATGCCGCAATTACAACAACCGCAAGGCAGAAGGGCACGTTGCTGGAATCTCCGGTTTGGGTACCCAAAGAACCCTTGCCGTCAACGGAAGAATGGTCGGCACCAGGGTCACCGCTGCTGTCTCCCCCGTTGCTCGGAACATCCGCGTCAGGGTCTAAGGGCGTGGCAGGAGGCTCCTGATTCGCTCCGCCATCGCCAGAAGGAACAAAAGTGTTCTTGATCGCAAACCCGTTTTCGGCATCACCAGTAATCTCGGCAGAATAGCCGGGAACGCTTACCTCTTCTACTGAATAGTTCTGACCAACAGGAAGATCCGTAAAGGTGCCTTTCCAATCGGATTGAGCGGTAAGATCCATTGAATCAATTACGGTATCGCCATTCTTCAAGTTAACCGTAATCACTTCAGGCCTGGAAGACTCAGGGTTCGAGCCGTGGTCCCATGTTTTTTCAACAGGGATCTGGCACTTGTCTTCCTTGCCGATAACCACACCGCCATTGGCGCCGATTCCGCCGCCTAGCTCAGCTTTGTTGTCGGTGATAATCAGCGAAGCAAGATTGCCACCAAGATCGAATGAGCCATCGGAAGTAACCGCTTTAACCGCCACATTAGGCTTTGCGTCTACAAAAGTGAGCGGATCACCATTGTTTCCGCCTTCAACGAAACGCGGGACATTGGAATTAATCGCTGCAAACATTCCAGCAGGCTCAAACAGCCCGCCATCCTCATACCAAAGAACCTTGCCACCACCAGGAGCACGATTTGCAAGAGTCAGGGTATACGGATCATCCTTAAAGCCGATGAACACAACGTCGTCGCCAACGCCATCCGCCTTGTTCTTCGCAATCAAACCGCCATCTTGAACGTAAGCCTTGCCATCTCCTGTAGGACAGAACCACAAGCCTCCGCCCTGCTTGCTTGCTGAGTTCTGAGTGATGGATGCGTTCTGAACATGAAGAGTGCCGTAGTAGTCGCGGTTGCCTTCGCTGTATACGCCACCACCCATGCTCCATGCGGTGTTGCCTTCGATAACACCAGCGCTCAAGGTAACGCCATTCGAGTACGAATACACACCACCGCCAGCATAGGCAGTGTTACCCGAAATGGTTCCGCCCGTCGAAGCAGATCGAGAATTCGCATCGTCTTCGGCCTTCATGGTAAACACGGTGCCCATTTCAGAGCCCGAACCTTGAACGCCTGGATCAACCACGCAAACGCCGCCGCCCTTGCCGCCGCCCGAAGCGCTGTTGCCGCTGATTTCGCCACCAGTCATCACGAATTCGGCATTGCCTTCTACATGAACGGCGCCAGAAGGCGTTCGATTACCAAGCTTGCTGCTTGCATTGTCCTCAATAGAGCCGCCCTTCATAAGGAAAGTGGCTCGCTTGCCTTCGCCAGCGTCGGGGCCGTAAACCATAACCGCACTGCCTTGGTAACCGCTGTTGTTGGCGATAGTGCCGCCTGTCATTTCCAGGCTGGCATTGCCTATCAGCATTACGCCCGCAGAGGAACAGTAATTACCGTCGCCCTGTGCACCTGCGACATGATTGCCCTGAATAGATCCTGCCTGCATCAGAACCTTTGCGCCGTCGGCTGCGTGTACAACACCGCAATAGACTTCATCGATATTGCAGCTTTCGATAACACCACCATTCATGGTAAGCACCGCTTCAGAACCTGAAAGATTTACAACGCCTGAATTGGTAGAGCGAACTGTGCCATCATATACCGTTGCATCGCCCGAAATAACAAGCGCGCCCTTGCAGTCGATGATGGCGCCAGCATTGTAACAACCACGCAAAGACACATCCCCCGAAAGCTCAAGGGTGGCACCTTCGGCAACCGAAACCAAGCTTCCTGCAGTATTCTTCTTCGCCAAGATGGTATGGGGATCGTCGCACGTGATAACGATGTTCTTACCCGCCGGGATGTTCAGGGTGGAGCCCAGCTTCACATGCTTCTTAATGGCAATAGTGGTAGCAACGCCATCAGGCGCTTCGTTTACCACCTGCTGAAGCGTTTTAGTGCCAGCCTCTTCAGAAATGGTGTCGCCCACACTATCATCGATAGATTCATAGAGGTACACAATCTCAACACCGGAGCCTGGAAGATTATCAGTGCCGGAAATATTATCGGCGCTGTTGTTGATCACGATTTTCGAAACAGAGCTTTCGCTGAAAGTGTCCTTGCTAATGGAGGTAAGACCGCTACCGATGGTGATCTCCTTCACTCCTTCTGTTTCCTCAAACGCGCCCGTTCCGACAGAAGTTACGGAATCGGGAATAGCGAAGGTTTCAGGCAAGTCGCACAAAAAGAAGGCGTAATCGCCGATGGACTGGAGCGTTACAGGAAGACTATCTTCGATAGTTGCCCAAATCAAAGCCCATTTGCCGATCGTCTCCAAAGAGTCGCTGAACTTTTCAACGGTAACAGGCGCATAGCAGAATGCGTATCCGGAGATCTCGGAAAGAGACGACAGATCAACGGAGCAGCTAAGGCTCTTGCAGTTATAGAAAGCATAGGGACCTAGCTTAGTTACTGCACTCAAATCAGGGGCATTTTCCAAACTGGAGCAATCTTGGAAAGCCGAATCGCCCACTGAAGTAAGCTTGCCCTGCAGCCCCACTTCAGTTAAAGCTTTGCATCCCGAGAATGCACTGCTTCCGATTGATTCAATATTGCCCTTAGCGGTAATAGAGGTAAGCGAATCGCATCCCTTAAACATGTTGGAGTGAATAGTCGTAACAGAAGCGGGCAGCGTAATGCTGGTAAGCGAGCTGCAATCGGAAAACGTACCTCCCACGTTTTCGCCAAACTCCACACCATCGGGAAGGTTGATGGTCTCAAGAGCAGATGCATCCGAGAAAGCACCCGGCTGTGAAATAGATTTCAGGGTGGAAGGAAGAACGACTTCCTTAAGACTGCTGCAGTTGGCTACCATCATGTTTGCACTAAGCTCTTCAACACCTTCGCTGAAAGTGAGCTTTTCAAGACAATCGCTATTCTGCAAGGTGCAGCTGAAGTTTGTAACGGAACCAGGGATGGTAAGCTCTTTGACTTTTTCAAGCTTCCAGAAACAGTATCCGCTCATAGTTTGAAGCGTATCAGGCAAGACCAGCTGCTCAACATCGCTTCCTTTAGTTCCATAGGGGAACTTGACACCGGTAACCGTATAGTCTTTCCCATTGTTCGCAAGAGACGAAGGAACGGAAACCGTGGTCACGCCATCATCGGCAACGATCTTGGTTACCACTGCGGTGCCGTCGTCTAGGAAGTCGCACGTAAACGTAACACCATCCTGAGATACCTGCACGTCCTCTGCATCATAGGATGCCGCATATGCCGTATTAACAAAAGGACTGCCGAACCCACATGCAGCAAAGCCGCTAAAAACAACTCCAATTGCAAGCAGCGCAGAAAAACAAAAGGCCGCAGCCTTTCGTCTCCTGCTCGATTCTGTTTTCAATCCCCTCTTCTCCTCTTCGATAACTCGGATGTTTAAAAGGTTACGTTTCATCCGCTATTCTGATAAATACGGAAGAATAGTATACAGGGCAAAATCGTCACTTATGGCGAAAAACGCCACTATCTTTTGCAGTATCGATGCCGTTCAGCAAAGAAATGAGGAGTTCGGACCGGCAGGTTAATTACGCTTCGCGCTCGATTTCGCTTACGCATTCGTTTTTGATAGTACCCACCAAGGCTTGCAGCGCATCAACCACGCGTGGCCGAACGTCTCCGCCAATGAGCACGAACATAATGTCATCCCCCACTGCTAGCTGACCATCGGCCAACCAAACACGCACGTATTTGATGCCAGGCATAGGAAGCGTGCTTTCGATGGTGGCCTGAACCTTAGCGGCATCGTAGCTGAACAGCATGCCGCCCACTTTTTTGCCAGGAGCCACCCCATCGGTTTCGACACCGCGCGCTTCCGATTTAGGCGTAACGCGAACCGTGCCGTTGTGCGTCAAGTACATACCGCATTCCGCGGCGGTAGGGTCGGCCTTCGCTTCGCGCAGCCATGCGTCAACAGAGGGAGCTGTTTTACTGGTATCGAGCATTGGTTTCTCCTTAAGCTTCTACTAACAACATGCCGCCAAAAGCCTTAATCCATGTTTTTCGCCTTAGCTTTCTTCGACTTCTTCATGCCAGGCTTGAATACCGAAAGGGCAAATAGCGCAACAACGCACGCAAGCATTGCGCCCACCGTTGCCGTCGAAAACGGCAACAATGCAAAGCCGACAATAACAACAATGCTCAGAACCCACTTCGCCACCAGACAACTATGCTTGGCGAAACCCCATGAAGTCAGAGCACCATATAGCACTGCCGTTGCCATCAGAAACGGAATGCATGGCACGATGAATTGCGAACGAAATGCATCAATGGCAACAGGCGCGTCGAGGTTTGACAGTCCTAGCGCCGCGCCGTTGCTGAGGGTCAGAGCAAATAGGACGGCAAACCCACCGAGCCAGACAGATGCAGCAAATAGATGAACAAGATCAATGGTTCGTTTTACCATTCGGTTTGCTTTAGGAAGTTCCATGATCATCGATCGCTCCCCACATAATCGTTCGAGCTCAGTAGCCCCTGTTCAACGTCGCAGTTATTCATAAAAAGAAGCCGCGCTTTTACGCGCGGCAAAGTTTTGGATATTCTACCATGCGCCAATCAGGAAACTAAAACGCTTGCACGAATGGCGCGTTTCGCGCGCAGCGCTTCAATGTTTAAGTCGGGACCTACCGACGCACCGACTCCTATGGACAGTTAGAGGTCCTTCTTTCCCAAAATACGGATACTTTAACCGAAAGAGCCACACCGCAGGCGCAATAGAATCGCTGATCTTCCAGGCGAGACAACTCATAGCCGATGCACCAGGTGGAATCATTAACGACTGGCAAGATAAGCGTATTTTGTACGCTCGGGCAGAAATATCATTGCTATTTGGCAAGATCTTGCTGAAATGTACCCTCGGACAGGATTTTTTGGCGAAATTGGCTTATTTTGTACGCTTTTTACTGGAAAAAAGCTGTCCGAGGGTACATTTCGGATCGCGTCCCAATAGCTGGTGTCCGGGCACCTTGCCAGAAAAAGGTGCGGCCGC
>ERZ1026868.167-NODE-167-length-51751-cov-7.672218_pt1 | contig 51751 bp, 49 predicted proteins | sample MGYA00380164_ERZ1026868 | MGnify/ENA primary metagenome ERZ1026868 (study PRJEB33269, sample SAMEA4719800) | human gut metagenome | biome: human-associated habitat; feature: organic feature; material: feces | place: Cameroon | collected 2013-10 ...
TAGCTCAGTTGGTAGAGCAGAGGACTGAAAATCCTCGTGTCGCTGGTTCGATTCCGGCTCTGGGCATCTTTTTTATTTGGCGGAAACCACGTAGAATCAAGGGTTTCCGCCGCTTTTTTATGGATGAAAAATGGCTAGGTGCGCAAAAATTAAATATTTGATTTTCCCCAATATCCTTCAATAACTGTTTGGCTCAGTCCTTCTCCAATGACGATTAGGATTGCCTGACCATTTGCAATCGGTTGAATCTCCGTTTTCTGATGGGTGACATTCAATGAGATCCATGAACCATCAGAGAGCTTTTGAAATCCTTTGATTCGAAATACCTTTCCACATGCAGGATCATTTAAGATTTTCGCGCAGGATTCTTTCAGAAATTCTTCGGAGAAATCCATATTCATAAAATATAAGCTGTCGTATGTTTTCTTATCATCGAACCACAGTTTGGTATAGTCTGCGGAATGATAGCCGGATGTGAGGATAGCTTTGAAGTCTTCATCGGTTAAATCATCCCAGTTTTTTTCTATAGTAACAGAAGGGACAGGTTTCTTATCGCTGTGTAGAATCTCGAAGGATTGTGCTACAAAGTCTTTTGTTGAGGCAAGTCTTTCTTCACTTACCTCCTGGACATGACTGTAGAGAAGGGCACCTGCCTGTGCAGCCTGGGATGCAAGCAGATAACGGGAAGAATCGGATAAGGTCTGCTCGAGATCGGCGTCTACGATCGTGATAACATTTCCGATTTCATACCAGCGGTCAAGCGGGGATTCGTGCAGGGCATCGAAAAATTCGTCCATATCGAAAATACCGGATGGCTCTACGAGGACACGATCATAGCCGCACATGCCCATAGCAATCAGCTTTGTCTTGAACCGGCGGCGGTGGCAGTCAGCATCACAGCCACCTGCAACCATTTCCAATGTGCAGTGATCGCCTAAGATATCCTGCAGGAGCATGGCATCGACATTGACAGCACCGAAATCATTTTCCAGAATGCCAATATTTAAGCCCTGTTCCAGAAGATAGGCAGCGTATTTTTTGATGAATGTCGTTTTGCCGGAACCTAAGAAGCCGGTAATTAAATCAATCTGTATCATCGTGAGACTCTCCTTTTCAAATATAAGATACATAATGTATGAATACCATTATTTCAGCGTTAATTACGATCCCTGTTTGGAAATCAAATTCATTATATAGTTGTCAGAAATGAGCGTCAAACATATTTTCTGCAAATGAATAAGAAAATATATCATATAGCATTCATAAACAATCGGTTGGAATCTGCATATGTATAATTTAAGAGAAGGTTGCGGAGAAAAAATGGATATATCAGGTTATGCAACAGTATTGCCAATTGTTATTATCTGCTATCTGATAGGGACGGGGTGTAAATTGTGCCCGAAGATCAGTGATAAGATGATTCCGGTGATTGTCGGAGTTGCAGGAGGAATTGTTGCGATTCCGGCAATGTATCTGATGCCGGATTTCCCGGCGGAGGACGTAATCACAGCAGTTTCTGTTGGAATCATGTCAGGGTTCGCGTCCACAGGAATCAATCAGATATATAAGCAGAATAGAAAAAAACATTGCTGATTTTGACAGAATAGATGCAATTTATGCAATCAAATGAAAAAATAGAAAAGAATATGGTAATATGTTATTTATGTGTTAGTACACAAGATATACATGTTGGAGAAATTTGGGATTATGGGTAACGAGAAGAAGAAAGAAACAGATGGTTGTCTTCTGAATATTGTTTCAAATCGCAGGAAGATACAGGTGCCTATGGAAACAGTTGAATATGTGGAAAGTAGTGGAAGAAAGCTTATTTTGCACTTAAAGGAAAAAGAAGTATGTTTTTATGCAAAGCTGTCAGAGGTCGATTTGTTCTTGAAAAAACATGGTTTTGTCAGGATACATCAGAGTTTTATGGTTCGCAAGAATCAAATTAAGAAAGTGCATAGAAATTATGTGGAGTATGGGGAATATGAGCTTCCGGTCAGTCGAAGGTATTTCCCCGAGTTGCGAACGATGTTTGCACAAGAAAATGATGGTTAAGTAAGATAGGAAATCTGATAGATTTAATAATCAGATTTCTTTTTTTGGGCAAAAAACGGCAAATTCTTATTTCTGTATTCACAAAAAGTTCAAGAAAAATATCATAATTATTGATTGCCATTTTACAATGTGAAATCTATAATAAATTTATATATATGAAATTAAGGGAAAACGGAAGCATTGATTTGAAGGAGGACAATACCGATGAATATAAAGATTTGTGAGAATGGACATTATTATAATGGGAATCGATATAAGTGCTGCCCATATTGCGAAGAACAGCAGATGGTATCACAGGGGAAATTGAAAACAGAAAAACAGGAAAATGTAGTTGAAGAGGAGCATGTGGACATTCAACAGGAAGTACAGCAGGCAGAATCAAATAAAGCTATAAAGGCAAAGAAGGCAGAAAAAAAGAAGTATTCCGAAAAAGAAATCCGTAAAGATTATGCGAAACTAACAAAGCTTCTGATTGAATGGAACATGTCGATCACCACGATGGAGAGTGCGACAGCCGGACAGATTGCATCGTTGATTACAGATACAGAAGGAGCATCTGCCATCTTCAAAGGTGCGAGCATTACATATAGCAATGAGACGAAGATCATGCAGGGTGTGTCCGCAGAGGTGATTCATAAGTATACGGTGTATTCGAAGGAGACAGCGGAAGCCATGGCGACCGCCTGCGCGAATATGTATGGTGCGGACATCGGAATCGGAGTCACAGGAACGATGGGAAATACGGATCCGGATAATGCGGATGCATCGGTACCGGGACAGGTTTATTTTGCGATAAATATGAAAGGTAGTGTCCGGTCGTATGTTGTCGAGATTCCACAGCAGCCAAGCCGGTTAATGTACAAGCTGGCGGTGGCGAAGGAAGTCTATGATGTATTGATGAGATTATTGGAGGCATAACATGAAATATTACATACCAACAAAAGTATATCAGGAGATAGATGCAGTAAAAACAAATGCGGAGGAGCTGGCAGGTTATGGAAGCTGTGCGCTCATTGTGACAGGAAAATATTCTGCACGGGCGAATGGAGCACTCACAGATGTGGAAGCAGCACTTGATGCATATGGGAAGAAACATGTGCAGTATGATGAGGTTGAAGAGAATCCATCTGTGGAAACGGTTATGAAAGCGACCGAGTTTGGAAAGCGAAATGGCGTGGACTTCGTAATTGCCATCGGTGGCGGCTCACCAATGGATGCGGCAAAGGCGATTGCGATTATGCTTGCAAACCCAGAGAAGGATGCGGATTACCTGTATGAGAGTGTTGCATATACAAAGGCACTTCCTGTCGTTACGATTCCGACGACCTGTGGAACCGGATCAGAGGTGACGGGCGTCGCTGTGCTTACCGTTCATGCAAAGCGGACAAAGGCGTCGTTGCCACACCGTGTATTTCCGGTGCTTGCATTGGCGGATCCGAAATATCTGAAGACCGCATCGAAGAAGGTTATCGGACAGACCGCGATTGACGCACTTGGTCATATGATCGAAAGCTATCTGAATACCACAGCTACGGATTACAGCCGGATGTTTGTTGATCAGGGCCTAAAGGTATGGGCGAGAAGCAAGGATGCCCTGCTTGGCATGCGGGAGATGACAGATGAAGATTACAGCAATTTCCTGTTGGCATCGACGCTTGCTGGTATGGCGATCGCGCAGACGGGAACGACAATTCCGCACAGTTTAAGCTATGCGATTACCTATGAGCTTGGCGTGCCGCATGGCATTGCAATCGGGTATTTCCTGCCGGGATATATTCGTGAGGCAGATGCAGCAGATCAGGAATATCTGTTATCAGCAATTGGATTTGCTTCAGTGGATCAATTCGCAGATTTCTTTCAGGTGGTGAGCGATTGTGGTATCCTGCCGGAAGAAAACATCCGTCAGGTCGTTGACATTGTAGCCGATAATAAAGCGAAGCTTGCGCTTTGTCCATATCCTCTTGACAAGGAAGTGCTGCTCCGAATCGCAAGCTGGAGGAAGTAATATTAGTTATAGATAAATTAGAAAGGAACATTCAAATGAGTTATGTAGAGTTTAAGAACGTAAGCAAAACCTATAAGACCGGTGATGTCAGTGTTGAAGCCTTAAAGGATGCATCCTTTGAGATCGGGAAGGGTGAGATCTGTGTCATCGTAGGACAGTCGGGGGCAGGTAAGACCACCCTGCTCAATATCCTTGGCGGTATGGATCGCCTGACTGAAGGAGAGGTGTATCTGGATGGCACAGCGGTTTCGGATTACAACAAGAAACAGCTCGCGACGTACAGACGGCGGGATATCGGATTCGTATTTCAGTTTTATAATCTGATCCCGAACCTGACTGCACTGGAGAATGTCGAGATCGCGTCTCAGTTGTCCAAGGATCCGATGAATCCATCGGAGGTGCTTGCCCATGTCGGATTGGAAGAACGTATGAATAACTTCCCGGCACAGCTATCCGGTGGAGAACAGCAGCGTGTGGCAATCGCACGCGCACTCGCAAAGAATCCGAAGCTTCTGCTCTGTGATGAACCGACCGGTGCTCTCGATTATGAGACGGGAAAGGCAATTTTAAAGCTGCTGCAGGATTGCAGCCGGAAGCGTGGCATGACTGTTGTGATCATCACCCACAATCAGGCACTTACGGCGATGGCAGACCGGATCATTAAAGTAAAGAGTGGTAAGATTGCTTCGGTGAAGATGAATGAACAGATTGTACCGGTAGAAGAAATTGAGTGGTGATAGAAGATGCGGGCATATAGAAAAAATATACGTAGAACAATTGGACAGAGTATGGGACGGTACCTGGCAATTCTTGCAATCATTGCGCTGGGCGTTGGATTTTTCTCCGGACTGAAGGTGACAAAGCCGGGCATGGTGGAAACCGGAAATAAGTATTTGCGAGAGCATAACTTCTATGATTTCCGGCTGCTTTCTTCGATTGGATTTGATGCAGATGCGGTAGAGGAAATGCGGAAGCAGGAGCATGTGCTGGCGGCAGATGGCTCTTACTACGAGGATATGATCTATGAAGATGCGGATGGTAAGGAGAAGGTGTTGCGCGCACAGTCCATTACGGAGCATGTGAATACACTGGAACTGCGGGATGGTCGTATGCCGGAAGCAGACGATGAATGTGTGGTGGATGCATATCAGTTCAAGGGACAGGATATCATCGGACAGGAAATTGAGATTGCGGACAGCAACACGCAGGATACAAAAGATGCATTTGCACACAAGAAATACAAAGTTGTCGGTACGGTGAATTCGCCAATCTATATCAATATCGAACGTGGAACGACGGATCTTGGAAATGGACGGATCAGTGCATTTATCTTTATTCCGGAAGGCGGATTTTCCTTTGATGCATATAAGGAAATCTATGTACAAAGTCAGGATTCCTATGATATCTATACGGATGCGTATGATGATTTTATCGATGATGTCACACCGGATATGGAGACTGCATTGAAGGCGGTTACCGATGATCGGTATGACCGGCTTGTGACAGATCTGGGCAGGACACTTGTGGAGGACGCGGTTGAAAAGCAACAGCAAGAATTACAGGCGATGATGCAGGATGCGCAGAGCGGAACGCTCACACAGGAGCAGATAGCCCAGATGGAACAGTTACAGCCTCTTACGCAGGAACAACAGGATGCACTCGTACAGGAATATGGAGAACAGGCGGCGAAGAAAGCATTTGGAGATGTAAAGACGTATGTGCTGGATCGTTCGACGAATGTCGGTTATATGTGCTATGACAATGATACGAACATCGTCGATGGCGTAGCAAAGGTATTCCCGATTTTCTTCTTCCTGATTGCGGCACTTGTCTGTTCGACGACGATGACACGTATGGTGGATGATGAGCGTGGACAGATCGGAACATACCGGGCACTTGGTTATACGAATGGACGCATTATGGCGAAGTATCTGATTTATTCCGGAAGCTCGGCGTTCCTTGGCTGCGTGATCGGATTTTTCGGAGGAAGCTATCTGTTCCCATATGTAATATCTGAGGCGTATAAGATGTTGTATGACTTCGGAACAGGCATTGACTTTTATTTTTCACCGGGACTTTTTGTAATCTGCCTGATCGTATCGCTGATTTGCTCGATGGGAACGGCGTTCCTTGCCTGTATCAATGAGCTTCGGTGTATGCCGGCAGAGCTGATCCGGCCGAAGGCTCCGGCAGCAGGAAAACGTATCTTACTGGAGCGGATTCCATTTATCTGGAAGCCGATGAAGTTCTTACATAAGGTAACCGCACGAAATGTATTCCGATTCAAGAAGCGTATGTTCATGATGCTGCTTGGTATCGCCGGATGCACGGCGCTTGTCCTGACGGGGCTTGGAGTGAAGGATTCAGTATCAAATCTGGCCGAGTTTCAGTATGGTGATATCGATACTTACGATATGGAAGTAACCTTGAATGGCACATATAACGAGGATATACAGCAGGAGGTGGAGGATGCTGTCGGTGATGGCTTTGAGGATTCCACAGCAATCCTCAAAAGCACGGTAGAATATCATGCAGCTTCTGCAATTAAAACAGTGTATCTGATTGCTGCAGAGCCGGAAGATTTAGAAAGCTTTGTGAAGTTTGACATGACAACCAGCAATGGCACTTATCCGGGAAACGGTGAGGTGATGTTGTCAAAGAAGATTGCGGAGATTGCGGATGTGACGGTTGGCGATCCGATTACCTTGCATGATACGGATGCGGGAGATGTGACGCTGACCGTATCGGGAATCTTCGAAAACTATGTATGGCACTACGCATATATCACACCGGAATGCTATGAGCAGTATTTTGACAAAGCATGCGAGGCAAATACAATGTATTTGCATGTCGATACAGACAGTACCGCTTATGAGGCAGGCGGGAAATTATCTGCACTCTCCAATGTGATGAGCGTCTCAGTTGTTGCAGACATCAAAGACCGTGTGGAGAATATGATGAAGATGATGGATGCGGTTGTCGGACTTGTAATTGGCAGTGCGGGTGCGCTTGCATTTATCGTGTTATTCAACTTAAGCAATATCAATATTACGGAGCGTGTGCGGGAGATTGCAACAATCAAGGTACTTGGTTTTTATCCGCGAGAGACAGGATCGTATGTTTTTCGGGAGAATTTCATACTGACGCTGATGGGAATCGTTGTCGGACTTCCACTTGGCTGTTTGCTGCATCGGTTTGTTATGTCCCAGATTCAGGTCGATATGGTGGCATTTGCAACGAGAATCATGAATATCAGTTATCTGTATAGCGTTCTGATTGTGCTGGCATTTCTGATTATTGTGGATCTGGTGATGCGCCGGAAAATTGATAAAATAGATATGGCAGAATCGTTGAAGTCTATCGAGTAGGTATGTTATAATATAAATTGTGTTTGTGTGTGCAAGTCAGGCTATGTATTCAAAAAAGCAGCTTGGATATGCATTTGCGAATATTGACAAAGACGCATAAGTAATATTTGGAGGAAAAAGAAATGGGTTTACATATGGTAAAGGCGGTTCCAACGCCGGAAGAGATACGCGCAGCGCATCCGATGGATAAAGAGTTACAGGAGATCAAGGCAAAAAGAGATGCTGAGATCAAGAAGATATTTACCGGGGAGTCCGATAAGTTTATCGCAATCATCGGCCCTTGCTCTGCGGATTATGAGAATTCCGTGCTTGATTATCTGTGCAGGCTGGCAGCCGTTGCAGAGAAGATCAAGGATAAGGTCTTTGTAATTCCAAGAATCTATACGAATAAACCACGTACAAACGGTTCCGGATATAAGGGCATGCTGCATCAGCCGAATCCGGAGGATAAGCCGGATTTCATCGAGGGTGTGAAGGCAATCCGTAAGATGCATATCAAGGCAATCCGTGAGACAGGACTGACTGCGGCAGATGAGATGCTGTATACCGATAACTGGCCATATCTCGAGGATATTTTATCTTATGTGGCAATCGGTGCAAGAAGTGTGGAGAATCAGGCACATCGTCTGACATCAAGCGGTATTGACGTTCCGGTCGGAATGAAGAATCCGACAAGCGGAGATTTTGCAGTCATGCTCAATTCCTGTGTCGCTGCACAGGCAAAACATACATTCCTGTTCTCCGGTTATGAGGCAAAGACAGATGGAAATCCATTGGCACATTGTATCCTGCGTGGATCTTTGAGCAAGAGCGGACGTTCGATTCCAAATTATCATTATGAGGATCTGAAGTACCTTGCTGAGGCGTACGGTAAGTATAAGCTTGTGAATCCTGCATGTATCGTAGATGCAAATCACAACAATTCCGGTAAGAAGTGGGATGAGCAGCCACGTATCGTAAATGAGATATTACATAGCAGAAGACATAGCGATGAGGTAAAGCATCTGGTCAAGGGCGTGATGGTAGAAAGCTACATCGAAGATGGAAACCAGCCAATCGGTGGTGGATGCTATGGTAAGTCAATCACAGATCCTTGCCTTGGATGGAAGAAGACAGAGAGACTGCTTCTGGAGATGGCAGAGCAGCTGTAAGCAAATTGAGACTTATGTATAAGCTGCTGGTTTGGATTAATCAGCAGCTTATTTTGAGCCAGGAGGTTACATATGAATATATTTAGTATTTTGATTCCGAAGCACACATTGACGTACTTAAATGCAAATGATCCTCTGGATCAGGCAGTTGCTTTTCTGCTTGGTGCCACATATACGGCAATCCCTGTGGTGGATGACCAGGGACGGTATGTCGGAATCGCCAGTGAGGGTGATTTCCTGCGTGCAGTCATGGAGCACGGACGCGAAAACCTTGCGAAGTACAAGGTAGCAGATATTGTCAACAAGGACGAAGGTGCGAAGGTATTAAATACTGTAGAAAAAGATGAGATTATGGAAAGGATTCTGGATCGGAATTTCCTCTGTGTGGTCGATGACCGGGATTGCTTTATCGGTATTATCACACGAAAGAGCATCATTCTGTACCTGAAGAACTGATATGTATAAGTATGTATTTTTTGACCTTGACGGGACAATCACGGAACCGGAAGAAGGCATCATCAATGGTGTACTGTATGCGCTTTCGAAGTTTGAAATTACGGTAGAAGATCGGACCACGTTGTATCCATACATAGGACCACCGCTTCGGGATTCGTTCCGGGAATTTCATGGGCTCTCGGAGGAAGAAGCGGAGCAGGCAGTCCTTTATTACCGGGAATATTACAGCACGAAGGGCATCTATCAAAATGGTATCATGCCGGGGATGGAAGCTGCATTTCAGACACTTCGGGAACATGGCTGTCATCTGTATGTGGCAACGTCGAAGCCGGAGCTTTATGCAAAGCAGATTCTGGAATATCTGAGGTTGGATGGATATTTTGATATCATTGCCGGCAGTACCTTTGATAAATCAAGAGATACAAAGGCCGCGGTGATTGAGTATCTGCTTACAGGCATTGCATCGGATCAGACAAAACCATCGGTGAAAGAGATTATCATGGTCGGAGATCGGAAATTTGATGTGCTTGGTGCCAGAGCGTTTGGAATTGAGACGATCGGTGTATTGTTTGGATATGGCAGTAAAGAAGAGTTTGAAGCCTGTGACTGCAGATATCTTGCAGAGAATGCGGAAGAAATGGTACGGATCATCCTGCAATGATGCTGGAATGCAGGTGATTGTGGTTTCATATGTGTGGTTGTTAGTGTGGATGACTGCTGTAACATAGGAAAGGGGTTATGGCAAATGGATTTTCAGATTGGACAGATCATTCGGATGAAGAAGCCGCATCCATGTGGCGGAAACACATGGGAGATACAGCGCGTTGGCATGGATTTCCGGCTGAAATGCCAGACCTGCGGGCATATGGTTATGATTCCGAGACGCGTGGTTGAAAAGGGCTTTCGTGGATTTGTAGAGGAATAAAAAGAAAAGTAGAGCGGGTTGGCTCTACTTTTTTTGCTTTTCTTTTTTGGCTTTCTTCTCTATATATAGCTTTTTATCTGCCTGTTCTAAGATTCCCTCGATATCCAGATCCTTCGAGCAGGATACTTCACAGATGCCGATACTCATCTCAATCCGGTATGGCTTTTGTACCATCTGGTTGTGCCGTTCCGTAATTTCTGAAATTCGGTGTTTCATGATCTTCTCATAATTCGGAATGCCAAGCAATGCAAAAGCAACAAACTCATCGCCACCGAAACGTGAGATAACATCGGTGTTCCGGAAGGCTTCCTTTAAGATTTTGCCAATCTCGCGCAGGGCAAAATCACCTTCTTCATGTCCGTATTTATCGTTGATCATCTTCAGGTTGTCCATGTCTGCGTAAAGAACAAGTACCTCGCGGTTTTGATTCATCGGATTTTCGATAATTGTTTTTACGTAATCCAAAAATCCCCAACGGTTGTACAGACCTGTCAGTTGATCGGTCTTGGAGATTTCCCTTAAGATCAGGTTGTGCTTCGACATCTGCTCCAGGTTTTGCTGCAGATGCTCGCTGATTCCTTTCTGCTGTTCTAACAAAAGCATTGTCTTTAATGCGGCGGAGATATGGATGCCAAGCGATGGAACCATATTGAAATAATCAATCTCCGTATCACAGACGATCAGACCAAGCAACTGCTCCTGCGAGAACAGAGGCGAAAGAATGTAAGTGCTCCGTTTATCCGATCGCATCTTTGAATTGTTAAAAATACTGTTCACGGTTACAAGCTGTTCATTCTTTGGTACACCGAAGGACTGGTTTTCAATCGTATATGCCCGAAATAACAGGGAATCCGGTTTACGGAATACTGTATCGTGTGGATGATTGATTGGCTGTCTGTATGTATATAAGAAAGAAGCGTGGATTCCGATCGCATTCATATTTTTCAGGATGGATTCAAATGGGAGATCCATCAGTTTGGATAGTGAGAGATTTGCGCTGATCTCATCCACCAGATGCGCAATCTGTGTTATACTGCCGTATTGCTTCTGATAGGTTTGGAAGTTGGACATCGACAGCTGCTGGTACATTGAAGAAAAGAGATCAACAAAAGCAATCCGTGCCTCGGGATTCTGAATCTGTCGTTCCAAAACAAACTGTAAGGAGAACAGCAGATTCACAAAGAACTCTACCGATGTGTAAGAAAAAATCGGTTGCTCAATAATCTGGGTAAACAGAGTCCGGACATCGAGACGATCATTCGCAATGTCCTCAGATTTAGTCAGGTCACAGACAAGCCGGAAGAAGACAGACAGATCATCCTTTAATTGGACAATCATGCTGGTGTCTGTGTAGGTGCTGAACAGGTAATTCATGATATGTTTTAAAATTTCAGGCCGTTTTTCCTCATCGAGAAGTCCTGTCAATTGAAGCTTGGAGGCCAGAGAATCATAATCATAGTTCGGACAGCCGCAGGAACAGCGATGAATGTAATGGGTTGCAACACGCTGAGCCACCGGCGAAGCATTCTCATCTAAGAAATCTGCCATATGGACGATTGCTTTATATGCAAGCTCTGCGGCGTTTGCCTCGACGGTTGTGAGGGGAGGGTTCAGTGTGGATGCATATGGCGCGTTATCAAAACCGACAGCCAGAATATCTCTGCCGACTTTCAGACCGAGTTTCGCAAACACACGATAGCCACCCTTTGCCATCTCATCATTCGCAAAAACCACAGCGTCCAATTCCGGATGGGTTGCTACGAACGCGCCAATCAGCTGCTCGCTGCTATCTTCAAAATTTCCATAGACAACATAGTTTTCGTTGTATGGGATATTCTGCTCTTTCAAAACGTTTTTGTAGGCAGTCAGACGTTCCATGGCATCAATGTTTGTCTTTGGACCGCTGACATAACCGATGTTTTTCGCATTGTGATCGACAATCAGATGACGGATGCCTTGCATGAAAGCTTTTTGATTGTCAAAAATCATAGATGGATAACCGGGCATATCGGTGTAGAGAATCACAACCGGAATTCCAAGAAACTGTGCAAGGAATCTGCGGCGTGCATCAAGATCAACACGACAGCCGATCAGCCCCATCATAATATACAGGATATCCAGATGAGTATCATTCGCAAACTGGAACACCGTATTATACTGATATTCGTATTGTAAATGGTCATCAGAAATAAGGGTATTATTAAGATACATACCCGGGAAAATGTACATATTTGCATCTATAGCGCGCGCACCAAGCTCGGCACCCTTGACTGCTTCGGATGTAAACGGAGTATTCAAATCATTGATTAATAATCCAATATTTTTTCGCAAAAAAATTCCCCCTTGTTTCGTAAAACAAACCCAAAACCTTATATTTTTATTATCGACATTTTATCCTAAAAATCAACGTTTTTTTCCTGTAATGTAAAAATGTGTCATATTATTGTGAAAAGATACAAAAAAGCAGTACGTTGTCTTTGCAAAAGTGCTGAAAATCCGGCGATTCAGAAAAACCGACTTACGATTCCCCGGGAAACGTGATATTATAAAGAAGTAGGAAAAAAGAGGGTTTAACAAAGAAAAGATGGAGGCGAGAGCGTGTTTCATGTAGGAGATTATATCGTATATGGAAGCAATGGTATATGCCGGGTGGAAGAAATCACGCATCCGGATATAGCGGGAATTGATGAAAACAAATTGTATTATGTGTTAGTGCCGGAGAAAACAAGAGACAGCCGGTTATTCTGCCCGACAGATAACAGCCGGGTTGTGCTTCGGAGTGTTATCACAGCAGAGGAAGCGGCAGCCCTGATGGAAGAGGTCAGGGAAATTGCACCACTTCAGGTAGAGAGTGAACGGATGAGAGATGACAGCTACAAAAAGGCGATGAAAAGCTGTGATCTGCGTCAGTGGGTACAGGTAATCAAAGCGCTTCTGATACGGAAGGAAGAACGGGAAGCAAACGGTAAGAAAGTGACAGTCACGGACGAACGGTATATGAAGCTTGCGGAGGATGGTCTGTACAGCGAGCTCTCATTGGTCATGGGGAAGGACCGGGAAGAAATCAGAGAGAAATTTTTGTATTATTGCAAACAATAGGCTTTTATTTTTTCCCATACTATTGTATAATATGCCTATCTAGGATAAAATTTTTAGAAGATGGAGGAATTACAAATGTTAGTTTCAGCTACAGAGATGTTGAAGAAGGCTAAGGCTGGTCATTATGCAGTTGGTCAGTTCAACATTAATAACCTTGAGTGGACAAAGTCAATTCTTTTAACAGCACAGGAATTAAACTCCCCTGTTATCCTTGGTGTATCTGAGGGTGCCGGAAAGTATATGACAGGATTCAAGACAGTTGCAGCTATGGTTAAGGCTATGGATGAGGAGCTTGGAATTACGGTTCCGGTAGCACTGCATTTGGATCATGGAACATACGAAGGATGTTATAAGTGTATCAAGGCTGGTTTCACATCTATCATGTTTGATGGTTCTCACTATCCATTCGAAGAGAATCTTGCTAAGTCTACAGAGCTTGTAAATGTTGCTCATCAGCTTGGCCTTTCTATCGAGTGTGAAGTTGGTTCTATCGGTGGAGAAGAAGACGGCGTTGTAGGTATGGGTGAGTGTGCAGATCCAGAGGAATGTAAGACAATCGCTGATCTTGGAGTAGATATGCTCGCTGCAGGTATCGGTAATATCCATGGTAAGTACCCGGCAAACTGGAAGGGACTTTCTTTTGAGACTTTGGATGCTATCCAGCAGAAGACAGGTGTTATGCCTCTCGTACTTCATGGTGGTACAGGTATTCCGGCTGATATGATCAAGAAGGCAATTACACTTGGCGTATCTAAGATCAACGTGAATACAGAGTGTCAGCTTTCATTCCAGGAAGCTACAAGAAAGTATATTGAAGCTGGTAAGGATCTTGAAGGTAAGGGATTTGACCCACGTAAGCTCCTTGCACCTGGTGCAGAAGCAATCAAGGCAACAGTAAAAGAGAAGATGGAACTTTTCGGATCTGTTGGAAAGGCTTAATAAGTATCTTCGATAAAAAGACTAGATGCAGCCGCTCTACTTTTGTAGGGCGGTTTTTTAGTTGATTTTTCGACTTTTTTCTTGATTCAATGTCTTGTTTCCTGTGGATGCTTGTATTATAATTATTATAATTATGCGGCAGTATGCCCTTTTGCGGGAACCTGTCTCAAAACGATGCATATAAAAGGAAGAACGCATGGCACTTAAACACGTGATGATCAATGACATAATTGCAGAACACAGCGCACGGATGCAGAATCTGAAAAAATACTATCCGTTTTTTGTGCTGAACGAAACGACCTTTGCGCAGTACAAGGATGGAAAGTATGCGTTTTTGGACATGGGATACATCACGATGGCGTCCCTGCGATTCTTCATTAATGAGAACAATTTTCACGAGAAGGACGTTACATACGAGGAATATGAAGGATTTCTACGGGAATTATTGATACGGGACTTCAAATTAGAAGTGGAACCGGCAGAGCTTCGTGAGTTGATTGCTTATATATTTGACAAGATCAAGAATGATGGAAGAGCATTTGAATTCCATTTTTATGATCCGGAGGTACACGAGAACAAAGTAGCACGTGTCAAGTTGATCGATAGCCATATCACACAGGGAACTGTATATTATACGATCACAGCGGAAGGAATTGAGTTTTATCTGGATACAAAGGAAATTAAGGATGAAAGCAAAATCAATGTATCCCAGCTGTTACTTGAGAAGATGATCAATGCGAACAACTTTAAGGGCGGCATCGACGTCGTGCGCCGGATCAACAGCCAGGTGATTTCGCTGATCGAGCAGAAAGAACAGGTTGTAAAACTGCTTGGCGTGGATGTGTTCGAGGGTGCTAAGGCATATGAACATTTCATGGACACAACTGCAAAGTGGTTTGCAGAAGAACAGAAATTATTTGTTAAGAATAAAGCCCTTGTGGATAAGGCAATAGAAAAGGCAGAGTTCGAGAGGGATACGGATGGCGGTTCGCCATCGTTACATTCGAAGGCCCTTGCAGAGATCAGCCAGCTCGAGACGGAGCTGAAACGGACCATCTACAACCATAGTCGTCTGATCGGAGAGACGACGGAGCTGTCCCAGCTGTCAGACCAGATTATCAGCCGCGCGAAGCTCCGGAAACTGAGACCGGTATTTGATTTTAAACAGAGCCTGACACGGATTATGAACAAGGATGATCCCGCACTGATGCGGTATGTGTTGGAGCCGTTGTTTGCACCGCGGATGGAACGGTTTTTCACGATGCGTAATATTGATAATATTCTGACACTTCGGAGCGATGACAAGCAGGAGACAGAGAAGATAGAGAAGCGTGAGATTGCCCCGGACTTCAAATACGAGGATGAGCTTCTGGATGAGCAGATCGGGCATAATTTTGCGAAACTTTTTTATGAATTATGTGACCAGCTGCAGAAATGGAATCACATAAGTCTGAAGGAATATAATGGGATTCTCGAGATTAAATTCGGGCATGAAATATATGAAAACCGGGACTATTATGCGTTTTTGATACATCTGGCAGGAAAAAAACAATACGATGTTGCCGCTATGATTGAAAAACAGGAGACAATGTTAGAGGAGATGGTTGTAGAGTATCTGACAGAGGAGGAACGCGAACGAATCCGAAATGTAAGATTTCATCTGTCATTCGGTACGGAGGAAGTCAGCATCCAGCCGGAATTTACAGACAAAGAACAGATAGCAGGAGAACCATTTGTTGTGACAGATATGAATTTTGAAAGAGAGGCAGCCGTATAATGGAACAGCGAAATCTTGAAAAAGCATTAGATATATATGCAGCGTTGATCACCGGACAGGAGATCGCGCGCAGCAACCCGGATACAAGAGATCTGTATGAGGAGTTTTATGCAAATGCTGCGGTATACGATATTGTGACAAAGATGATGAAGAAACTGAATCTGAACCTGTACGAATATCAGGACGCTATCTATCTGACAGCGGGGGAGGGAAACCGTGTGTTTGGATATACGAATGATGATATGAAGCGCATTCTTGGTCTGCGGCTGAACCGGGAATTGTATATGGTTTACTTTATTCTGTATAATTTTCTGCTTCTTTTCTATCAGGATTCCGCGTCTTACCAGGTGAAAGAATATGTCAGACTCGAGGATGTGATTGAGCAGGTGAGTACCTATCTTTCGGCAATTACGAAAGATTTGTCCGTATATTCCATGAGCGATGTGGAGGCAGACAGCTTCAAGTCACTGGCACTGTTGTGGGATGAGCTTCCGCTTGTGACTTCCGATGAGAAGGATAAAAATCGTGCGAGCCGTGCAAGCCGGACAGGTTATGTGAAACTTACATTTAATTTTCTGCTTGATCAGAAGCTTTTTATTGCTGTAGAAGACCGGTATTATCCAACAGACCGGTTCCATGCGATTGTAGAGAATTATTTCGAGGAATATAAAGGGAAAATCTATAAAGTACTGGGAGGAGAGGAACATGCCTAGTATCAATCGAATCCGTGTAAATAACGTAAAATATAATTTTGGAACGCAGTTTTATGATGATTTCACGATGCGTATGTACGGAAAAAATACGTTGTATGATCTTGCAAACGGTGGTGGTAAGAGTGTGTTAATGCTTTTGCTGTTGCAGAACATGATTCCGAATTGTACTTTGGATGAGAAACAGCCGATTGAAAAACTGTTCCGGACCGGAAATGGGAATACAACGATTCATTCTTTAGTCGAATGGAAACTTGATGAACAGGATCGCAAAGAAGGATACCGTTATATGACAACGGGATTTTGCGCAAGAAAGGCAAAAGAGGTGGAAGGTGAGTCCGCGAAGAAGGATGTTGCGGCAATCGAGTATTTTAATTATTGTATCTTCTATCGTGAATATAATAAAAATGACATCATCAACCTACCGTTATCGAAGGATAAAGAACGCATTACATTTCAGGGGCTGCGTAATTATCTGAAAGAGCTGGAGCATCGCGATATGTCACTGAAGGTGTGTGTGTTCGACCGGAAAGGCGAGTATCAGCGGTTTATCAGTGGGTATGGTCTGCATGAGAGTCAGTGGGAAATCATCCGTGGAATCAATAAGACCGAGGGCCATGTGCGTACCTATTTCGAGACAAATTATAAGACTACGCGGAAGGTTGTCGAGGATTTGCTGATTGAGGGCATCATTGAGAAGGCATATGCGGTCAAGACGATGCGGGATGGCGAGAATTCGGATACAATGGCGAAGCTTCTGATGGATATCAAGGAACAGCTTACGGTGCTTGCAAGAAAGAAAAAGGATATCGTAAGCTATGACCATCAGGCAGAGCTGATTGAGGTGTTGCGGGACAAGGTGGCATCCTTTATGGGACTGTACCAGGAGCAGACATCCATGGAACGTCTGCTTGCTGATATCTGTGTGACCGGGGAAGAATTCGTAAAAAATGATGCGGAGACATTAGAGAAGCTTGATCAGACCAGAACCGGAAAGCGTGCAGCAAAGGATGCACAGCGGAAACGTATGGAATGTCTGAAAGTAGCAAGAGATAAACGTCGTCTGGAATCCCTTCTTGCCGAGCTTGAACAGGTGGAAAAACAGACGGAACTGCAAAAAAAGAGACTTGACGGGGAACATGCAGATCTGACAAAGAAAGAAAATATGAATGAATATCTCGAGTATATCGCAGACCGGAAGAAGAAGGATAGTCTTGAGGCGAGATTGAAAGCGCAGATGAATGCATCGCAGTTTGATGAAGAATTGCTGTATACATATGCGTACAATATGAAGATGCGTCTGGATGTGAAGATGACAAGTCTGCGTGGGCAGATAGCTGCACTGACGGAGCAGCTGACCAGAGAAACTGCGAAGAAGGAGTACAATGAAAAGATGCTTGCGCAGATGCAGGTAAAACAGGCAGTCTGTGAACATAGCCGCACGGAAGCACAAGAGCAGATCAGGCAGTTGTCGGAGCAGTTGTCAAAGATACGGATGGAGATGAATGAGATCCGTTTCACGGGAGTATCGGAACAGTTGGCAGATACGAAGGCACAGCTTGATATATTGCAGCAAAACCGGGATCAGGAGCTTCAGAAGGAAGAGGAATACCGGGCAGATGCAGACCGCGAGCGGAGACAGCTTTTCATGTTGCGTATGCAGCAGGCGGAAAGTGAGAAGCAGCTGCAGGAACTGCTTGAAAAAGAGCAGGCATATAATGAGGCGGCTGAAAAGTATGGAAAGATACAGAAAATCTATGGTGCAAAGGAATTTGAAACATTATCGGAAGTTCTGGCAGAGCGGATCCGGGAAGCGGTATTAAAGATTGCAGATCTGAAGAAGCAGGCAGAGAAAAGCACGAAGAATGCGGAACGTCTGGCAGAGGGCAGGCTGATCGGAATCTCGGACGGAGCAAGAAAGGTGCTTGATTATATAGAAACGCGGCATGGGATTCAGGCAATGTACGGGATGGATTATGTGTCCGCACTGCCGGCAGATAAACAGGCAGCAGCACTTTCTGTCAATCCGCAGCTTGTCTACGGAATTGTGACAGATGAATATGAAACCCTGGAGAGTGATCCGAATATCCGCGCTGTGGATACCGGAGAGATTCCGGTCTATATATTTGACCGGAACCGGATCGAGGATCGTGCGTTTCACCTTGGTGAGAATGTATTTGCAATCTCCGCATCTCCGGATTATCTGCTTGACGCAGAGACAATCAGTGCATTGGTAGCAAAGGAGAGACAGCGGGAAAAGGAGATCGGAGATCAGCTTGAAATGCAGGAGGAGATGCTTCAGACATACCGGGAGGATGAGGCATTTTTAATCCGCCTTGCAGACCGTGATCTGCTTCAGGCAGGCAAACGTCTTGCAGATGAACAGAGGAAGAAAAAACAATTTGACGAGCAGGTATCTGCAAGTGAGGATGCACTTGCAGAGTGTGAGAAGAAGCTCGAACAGTCTCAGGAAGCACAGAAGAAATATAAAGAAGAGTATGAGGCATGCCTTGCCGATGTAAACCGTCTGTATACGGTACAGCAGCTCTCGGAAGTGATAAAGAAGCAGGAAAACCGTCAGGCACAGGCAGAGGCAGAACTGAAGCAGTTAGAGGAACAAAGACTTGCATTTTTGTCCCAGGGTGGAGATAGCCGTGTGGACACGGAGGAGACGGAGGCGAAGATCCGGTCGATGCAGGAAACACTGGATTCATTGACACGGGACTGGAAAGAAAAATATGACGCATATTACAATCTTGACCGGGAGTACGAAGTATTGACGATATCGGATGATGACCTTCAGGCACGATTTTTCACGATGCTTCAGGATAATCAGGAGGATATGCGGGCACTTGAAGATAAACAGCTTGTCATTGAGACATTGGCTGCATCTATGGAGAAATCAAAGAAAAATATTGAACGCCGTGGCGGAGATATGCGTGAGCTTGCAGATCTCGAAGGGAGAAATCTGCTATTTGAATCCGATGAGAAGGTGATGGCGGCATGCCGGGATAACATTACAATCTCACAGGAGGAACTGAAAAAACTGGAGCGGCATCTGTCTGAGATAAAATCCAAATCGGACAAGTTGGAGGGAAGTATTCAGTATGCGATCGAGAATATCCAAAACGGGTATGGAGGTTACGAGGAGATCGAGGCTGCAGAATCGGAGATTATTGCAAGCTTAGAGAGTGGGCAGGTGCTGCTCTCCAGACTCGCGGAAGAAGCAGATGCGAGTGAGGAAGCGTATCGCAGTTATGAGAAGCAGCAGCGTTATATGACAGAATTATATAAGGATGTGAAACGTATTGTTGTGACACACGAGATCTCCCTTGATGGTGCACAGCCTATGGAAGAAGATAAAGATAAACTGCGGGAAATATTTGAACCCCAGCTTATGAATTTCGACCGGACATGCAAGCAGCTGGATCGTGCGAAGAATGAACTGCTCAAATTCAAGGGCAACACAGCACAGGCGTTTGATGAGATGCAGGCGTATGAACTGGCGGGAACAATCCGGGATGATGTTGTGATTCCGGATGATTATACAGAGGCGAAAACGCTTGTTGAGAATCTGGAATCTATGGTTGGCTATGTACGTCTGGAACGTGACCGAGTGGAGAAGAGCCTGACCGATATGGAAAGCCTGAAGGCAAATTTCGAGGAACAGTGTTTACAGCGATGCCTTGATGTGCGGACAGAGCTTGATAAGCTGCCGAAATTATCCAGAATTATTATGGATGATGAAGTAATCCAGATGGTTGGACTTCAGGTGCCGTATGTGAAAGATGAGTTCTTAAAGCAGAGAATGTCAGATTATATAGACCGGATCGTGGCACAGGCAGATGACTATGAACAGGATCGTGACAGGATGAAATTCATCCGTAACAGCCTGACCTTGAAGAAGTTGTTTAGTGTGATTGTGACCGATATGAATGCGATCAGACTGAGTCTTTATAAGCGGGAGCGTATCAGGGAACAGAGCCGGTATCTGCGGTACGAGGAGGCAGTCGGAAGTACGGGACAGTCACAGGGAATCTATATACAGTTTTTAATCTCTATCATCAATTATATTTCCGGTATGTATCGTGTCGGAAATGAGGATACGGGTACCAAGACGATATTTATTGACAATCCGTTCGGAGCGGCAAAGGACGTGTATATCTGGGAGCCGATCTTCGCATTGCTTGCGGCAAATCATGTGCAGCTGATCGTACCGGCGCGTGGAGCAACACCGGCAATCACAGGACGGTTCGATGTGAATTATATTTTAGGACAGCAGATGGCAGGGGGAAAACAATTGACTGTCGTTGTCGATTATACGAGTAAAGTGGAGCAGGAAGAACTTGTGTATCAGGATCTGGAATATGAGCAGGTCAGCTTCGACTTTATATAGGGAAAGAACAGAGGATAAACTATGCATTACAAGGAAGTAAAAGCAATTTTATCTCCGCAGAATGGATTGAATATTTATCGTGGATGCAGCTATGACTGTATGTTTTGCGATGCAAGAAGCGCATGTCACAGACTCGATCATGCATTTGACGATATAGAGGTGAAAGACCATGCGGTGGATATGCTGGAGAATACGCTTAAGAAAAAAAGAACACGGAGTATGATTCAGATTGGGGCATCTTCCGAACCATATCTTCCGTTAGAACAAGAACTGCAGTTGATCCGCAGATGCTTAAATCAGATCGAACGGTTTGACTTTGGTCTGGTATTGCATACGAAATCATTGCTTGCGTTACGTGACATGGATGTGCTTACAAAGATTCACCGCAAGACAAAATGTGTGGTAGTGGTCCGGGTATTCACGCACGATGGGACATTGTCAGAACGGCTTGAGCCGGGGACAGCCTCTCCGGAAGAACGTTTTTCCCTGATCCGTACATTTGCGGAGCAGGGGATTCCTGTGATAGCCAATATTTCGCCAATCTTACCATACATCAATGATTCGGAGGATGGGATGCGGCAGTTGCTTGAAGCGTGTGTGGATGCAGGGGTCTATGGTGTTTTGACAGACAAGATGTGTCCTGTGCTCAGGGAGGGAAACAAAGACAGGTTCTATCAGAAGCTGTATAAGAGGTTTCCGGAAGTATATGATCAGTATGAAAACGAATTTGCAAACGAAAAATCGCTTAAGACGAAAAAGCAGTCAGCACTTATGAAGATTATCCGTGAAGTTTGTGAGTCGCATGATGTGCAATACGACAAGGAAGAATTACTCCGGTTTACAAGAGAGTATAAGAATAAGACGGTCGGAACACAGCTTAGTTTATTCGACATGATGTAATGAAGCACGCTGATGCGTGCGCAGGTCATCACGCTATGGCGTGGTGACACGTAATATGAGGAGATGGAGAAGATGAGTAAGAGCAAAAAAGAAAGACAACAGGAAAAAATGAATCAGAGACAGGCACAGGAGAAACTTCAGCCAAAACAGCCGGAGGCAGAGAAAAAGACAGAAACAAAACCGGTGGAAGCAAAGAAAGAGCAGCCGGATGCAGCTGCAGATGTGAAGATGAATTTCTATTCCGGCATGTCTATGGTTATGACGATTATGGCAGCAGCTTCGGCAGTGGTTGCGATGATTGTGGCGGCAAGAGGGTTTTATTATATTTTGCAGACCTTGTATGATGAGACGCAGACTGATATCGTGCTTTTGAGCGATAATCTGATTGCAGCAGATTTCAGCCCATCAATCCGCATTTTCCTATATGTGATGGGACTGCTGATGGCGGTACAGGTTGTGTTATCTCTGGTTGGTACGGTAACGGCAATCAATCCGAAGAAGAAACCACTCCTTCCACTCGCCGTCGTAATGACGGTTCTGGCAGTTGCAGCATTGGCGCTCTATCTGGTTGGACATTCCCAGGCAGGCGATATTGCCAATATGTTCGCTAGAGTGGAAACGCATAAGAATATGGGACTTTATACAATCTATCTGTATGTATTGATTGCAAATTTGGCATGTGCGGTTGTAAATCTGTTCGGACAGCTGTATGGTTTGAAGTTGTATAAGAAGACAGGAAAAACCTGTTCATAGAATATGAAATTTCCTGTGGAATATCGCGGGGATAGAATCAAAAACGAGGAGGTATTTAGAAATGGCATTTAAAGATTTTGTTAAGACGGTCAAAAGTGAAGCTGGTGACGCAGTTGAGGTGACAAAACTGAAGGCGAAGATCAGTAAAGAGAAGTCAAATATCAAAGATACTTATGAGGCAATCGGCGAGATCTTCTACAATAAAGTAAAAGAGGGAGCGCAGATGGATCCGGAATTTGGACCGCTTGTCGAGAAGATCGATGCAGCGAAAGAGACAATCAAAAACTGCAACAATGAGATTGATCATGTAAAGATGAATTAAGATGGATTTTGGTGAAACCGATCAGGCAGATGCATGGGAAAATGAAATTCGAAGTTAAGGAAATAAAAAATAAGTAAGATAGAAGAAAGCAGAGGAAAAAGAAGATGGACTATAATCAGATGAGCTTGAAGATGCATGAGGAAAATCATGGTAAACTGGAGGTCGTATCCAAGGTTGAAATTAACAACCGGGATGACTTAAGTACCGCATATACACCGGGTGTTGCAGAACCATGCCGCAAGATTCATGCAAATCCCGCAGATGTCTACAAATATACCTGTAAGGCGAATACGGTTGCGGTTGTATCCGATGGTACGGCTGTATTAGGTCTTGGAGATATCGGACCGGAGGCAGCAATTCCTGTCATGGAGGGAAAATCTGTACTCTTCAAGCGCTTCGCCGGAGTGGATGCATTTCCAATCTGTCTGGACACGAAGGATGTCGATGAAATCGTGGAGACAGTAAAGCGGATTGCACCGGTATTTGGAGGTATTAATCTGGAGGATATTTCGGCACCACGCTGCTTTGAAATTGAGCGCCGGCTGAAGGAGGAACTGGATATCCCGGTATTTCATGACGATCAGCATGGTACGGCAATTGTTGTATCTGCAGGTCTTATCAATGCTCTGAAATTAGTCGGAAAGCCGTTTGATAAGGCAAATGTTGTGATCAATGGTGCCGGATCCGCAGGCATTTCCATCTGCAAGCTTCTGCTTGCACTTGGTATCGGAAATGTTGTATTGGTGGATAAAAATGGCGCACTCTGCCCGGGTGAGGACTGGATGAATCCAGCGCAGGCTGAGATGGCGGAAATTACGAATAAAGAAAGACAGACAGGAGCACTTGCGGAAATCATGAAGGGAAAGGACGTTTTCGTCGGTGTATCTGCACCAAATATTGTAACCGCGGAGATGGTTGCGTCAATGGCAAAAGATCCGATTGTATTTGCAATGGCAAATCCGACACCGGAGATCATGCCGGAGGAAGCGAAAAAAGGCGGCGTGCGTGTCATGGCAACCGGACGTTCCGATTATCCAAACCAGATTAACAATGTACTTGTGTTCCCGGGTATCTTCCGGGGAGCGTTAGATGCAAAGGCAACTGGAATTACAGAGGAGATGAAGATTGCGGCAGCGAAAGCAATCGCTTCGATTGTGACGGATGAAGAGTTGAACGAAGAATATATCATTCCGGGTGCTTTCGATGAGAGAGTTGCAAAGGTGGTTGCAAAGGCGGTTGCGGACGAGGCAAAGAAGCTTGGAATCGTAAAATAGTATGCATGTCATGATTGCAGGGGTTATACAACGATGAAACGCAGCTTTTATAAGGTGTTAAGGATTGTGGGAGGTGTGTAGATGGAAGGAATCGGACAGAAGCTTGAGCAGGTACAGGCGGAAGTAAACAAAGTGATCAAGGGAAAGGAACATGTTGTTAAAAAAGTTCTTGCTGCCGTAATTGCGGGCGGGCATATCCTGATGGAAGATATTCCGGGGGTTGGAAAGACTACGCTTGCGACTACATTTGCAAAAAGCATGTCGATGCATTATAAGCGTGTGCAGTTTACGCCGGATGTACTGCCAAGCGACATTCTGGGTTTTTCCATGTATAACTCTGCTACCAAGGAGTTTGAATACCGGGAAGGTGCGGTTTTTACAAACTTGTTTCTAGCGGATGAGATCAACCGGACCTCTCCAAAGACACAGTCCGCATTGCTTGAAGTTATGGAGGAAAAAACGGCGACGGTCGATGGCGTGACCAGACCGTTGCCGGATCCTTTTGTTGTTATCGCGACAGAGAACCCGTATGGCTCTTCCGGTACGCAGATGCTGCCGGAGTCACAGCTTGACCGTTTCATGATCTGTTTGTCCATGGGGTATCCAAGTCACGCGGATGCAGTTGCTATCTTAAAAGGAAATGCAGATAAGCCGCTTACGAAGGTGCAGGAGGTTATCTCTATGGATGAGCTGATTGCGCTGCGTGCGATGACGAATGATTTATATGTACGGGATGAAATCTTTGAATATATCGTCAATCTTGTAGAGGCAACCCGGACAATGGAGATCTTCTCGATGGGGGCAAGCCCGCGAGGCACGATTGCACTTTTGCGCATGGCGAAGGCGATGGCGGTGATTGATGGCAGAGATTATGTGTGTGCGAAGGATGTGCAGGATGTGGCGAGGGATGTATTGGGACATCGCGTGAAGCTTTCGGCACGTGGGAAAGCACAGGGGATTACAATGCAGCAGGCGATTGGAATGGTGATCGCAAATGTTGCAGCACCGAGGGTATAAGATTGGCTGAATATATTGTTCGGATAATTGGATATGGGATATTACTTTTTGTAAATGGAATGCTGTATTATTTTTTACATAGCCAATTTTATTTCTTCGTGCTTGTATTAATGATTGCAGGACCGATTCTTTCGGGAATAGCGGTGGCGGTTCTGCGGCGTTTCTTACAGGTGGAGATAAACTATGCGCAGGATTCCTACGGAGTACAGGGGGAGACTGCGTATTTTGTAATACAGTTAAAAAATCCAACGTGGTTCGTGTCGTTGGATGCAAAGGTGATCGTGAATGTGGAGAATACGTTGCTAGGAACGATCGGACAGCAGGTGTTCTCGGTTCCAATCCATGCGGGAAAGGGTGAGACGCTCACACTTCCGATTGTAGCTGGATATCCGGGGCTCGTCCGTGTCAGCGTATCGCGCGTGTATGTCAAAGATCTGATGGGATTTTCCCGGTTGAAGAAGGCGGTCGATCAGGCAGCGGAGCTTAGCATTCTGCCACGTGAAGTCAATGACATTGCCTATGAGAAGACGGCACTTGAGCAGGGCATGTTAGAGAGCGAGGAAAGTTCCAAGCGGGGAAACGACTTCTCCGATGTGCAGGAGGTTCGTGAATATATTCCAGGGGACAAGCTGATGAGCATTCACTGGAAGCTGTCGGCGAAGCGCGACATCCTGATGGTGAAGGACCGTGTCAGCATGTCCGATCATCAGCTTGTGATCGTGCCAGAGCTATTCCTCGATCAGCCAGTCAATCTGGCTGCGATTCTGACGATGACCTATTCGGTTATTGCAGAACTGATACAGGAGCAGACGACGGTACGCCTTATGTACTGGAGCATGAACCGGTACGAATACGAAGATGTAAGAATTGATTATAAGGAAGAATTAGATGCGGCATTTGCGCGCATGTATTATGAGAAAGCATATAAGAATCCGAATGAGGCAGCCGAACATATGGCACTCGTTCACCCTGAGATGCATGCATATCTGCATGTATTTACTGAGGGACAGGGAGCACAGATGATGGTGCGGGAAAACGTGTGATGGATAGAATGCTGTCGATAGGTGCAAAGCGTGGGAAAATGTATGACGGATAGATAGCACCCTATAGATGTGTGCAGTTAAGGGAGTTTCTACATGGCAAAAAAGAAACGCGTAAATACAATTGAACCGGTGGAATTATGCGAAGGCGTGCACCTGCAGGAGGAATTCTTTGAGAAAAAAGAAAACAGGGTACTGACACTTTTGTTGAAGGGATTTATTGTATACCTTCTTTCTATGGGGAGCATAGGCTTTTATCTGACGGCATTTAACATTTCATTTCATGTTGTGCTTTGCCATGTTGTGATTTTACTGGTGTCACTTGGCTGTGCGATGTTATATTATCGTCTTCTTGTGGAAAATCTCGGATATCTGTTTTTGTTTATCAGCTTTGCATTTCTGGTATTTACGTTCCGTGATTATATCAACAGTGGTTTCTACGCGGTTGTGAATATTACCGTGGATGATGCGGCACAGTATTTTAATGTAGATATCCAGAAGTTATATCAGGAGCGGATTGGCAACCGGTATGTGACAGTTACCTTTGTTGCGCTGTTTATCGGAATTGTTCTGGACATTTTGCTGAATGTTTATATATCGAGACGGATGCAGTATGTGACGGCGATTGTGATTATCATGAGCCTGAACCTGATTCCGCTCTATCTGACGGAAGAACCGGATCTGCTGTATGCGATTATGATGCTTGCGGGGATCTCCATGGCAATCGTGTTCAAGGCGGGAAGGCATTACAGTCCGCAGGTATCGGTCAAGCGGAGCAGTGCAAGATTTCAGGTGCAGGGGAAAAAGAAAAAAGAAATTGCGTATGTCTATGATGTGAAGGCGATGCTGCAGGCGGGCGTGCTTGCAGTAATGCTTGCAGTGATCGGAACGACGGTGGCAAGCAGCTTCCGTCCGAAGGAAACATTCAACGTCGGATATACAGGAAATAAATACAAGGATCTTACGATGGCGGCGATGTCAACGCTGCTGGTCGACGGTTTTGAGGGATTGTACCACAGAACGGGCACCAATGGAGGTGTCGGCGGAGGAAAGCTGGGTGATGTCTCTACTGTTTATCTGGATAATCAGACGGATCTGATTGTCAAGATGGCACCATATACATCGGACCGGATCTACCTGAAATCATTTACCGGGGTTCGCTATAATCCATATGCAAATGAATGGACGCCAATAAGTGAGATCAAGGATTATGATGGAATGCAGATGGATGCTGAGGCGAAGACACTGCAGGAAGGCTACGAAGAGAATCGCTCAGAGAGTGCCAAAGCAACGATGGAGATTCAGTGTGTGGGTGTGAATTCGCGGTTATATCAGCCGTATTATACTGCGGATGCGGAAGAAATCAGAAATGGATATAAGATCACTTATTATCCGCGGGAAGAGGGCAACCGTACAGCCGTTACTTATAACAGTAGGGCGTACAATGATTCGGATCTGTATGTGCCGGAGGAAAATCTTGAGGCAGTGTCAAAGATTGCCGGAGAACTGGGAACGATTGGGAGAACGGAGGATGTGATTGCGAAGTTACAGCAATATTATGAGGAAAATTATCCATATACGATCCGGCCGGGCAAGACACCGAGAAATAAGGACTTTGTGAATTATTTTCTGGAGGAAAATAAAAAAGGCTATTGCTCTTATTTTGCAAGTGCGGCGGTACTCATCTTCCGGTATATGGGCATCCCAGCACGATATGTGGAGGGCTATGCAATTGACTACAATCAGATATTGGGGGGAGAACTTGTGGAAGGTGCCAATTACGAGGATTACTATGATGGATATTCTGAGATTGGCAAGACCGCGTATGTCAGTGTGGATGTCACAGATGCAGATGCACATGCATGGGTGGAGGTCTATGATCCGGTGATCGGCTGGTATCCGGTGGAGGTAACACCTTCTTCGACAGAAGAGGAGGATATCACAAGCTTTTGGGATGAGTTCGCGGATTTTATGGGAGATGACGACAGCGGAGCTGACACTGTTACAGATACAAATGCGAATTCAATCCGGATCCCGGACAATATGATGAATAATATTGTCTATGGAATTATAGCTGTGATTGCGGTTTTTTGTATTTTCCTGTTGGGAAAACGATTTGCAATCTGGGCGTTGTTCTATATTCGTTACTGGAGAGCTTCCTATAACGATAAATTGATTTTGTATTATAGCCGGATGATGCATAGGTATGAGAAGCGGGATAAAGATTTCTTCAAGTATAGAAATTATGAGACACAGATTCGGTATCTGATATCCCGTGTGACGGACGAGGATGAAAAAAATGCACTTAGTCGTGAAGCAGCATGGGTATATGAAGTATTGAACAAAGCCGGATTCTCAAACCAGGAGATTGATCAGGCAGGATTCGAAAAGACACAGAAGTATCTAAGACGTTTACGGAAGGCAGATAGAAAATAGGCGCGCATATAAGTGCGCGTCTTTTTTTGCCTTTTTCCGATTATTTCTCATTTTTTTCCAAATTTATTTGAAAACCTATTGACTTTGTAGGAATTGAGTAGTAATATCTTCTCAATGAATACATACTATTCCTATTAAAGAGGTATGAAATGTAGGAAATGACGACACATAAATGAAAAAGAAAAGGAGAAAACAAAGATGAAGATTGTAAAACAGTTAACAGAATTGATAGGAAATACACCGCTTCTCGAGCTTACAAATTACGAGAAGGAGCAGGAATTAAAGGCGAAGATCGTTGTCAAGCTGGAATATTTCAATCCACTGGGAAGTGTGAAGGACCGTGTTGCAAATGCAATGATCGAGCAGGGTATCAAGGATGGCAAGATCAATCAGGATACGATCATTATTGAGCCGACAAGCGGTAATACCGGAATCGGTCTTGCATTTGTATGTGCGGCAAAGGGACTGCATCTGATTCTGACGATGCCGGATACGATGAGTGTGGAGCGTCGGAAGATTGTAGGTGCACTTGGCGCAGAAATCGTCCTGACACCTGGACGCGATGGCATGAAGGGCGCGATCGCCAAGGCAGAGAGTCTGAAGGAGGAATATGGAAATGCATTTATTCCACAGCAGTTTGAGAATGCTGCAAATCCAGCCATCCATAAGGCAACGACAGCACAGGAGATCTGGAATGATACAGACGGACAGGTTGACATCTTCGTATCAGCCGTAGGTACAGGCGGAACCGTAACAGGAACCGGACTTGGGCTGAAAGAGAAAAATCCGGATGTGAAGGTGGTTGCAGTAGAGCCTGCAAGTTCTCCGGTTCTTTCCGGAGGAAAGCCTGGTCCGCATAAGATTCAGGGTATCGGTGCCGGGTTCGTACCGGATGTGCTTCGTATGGATATCTTAGATGAGATCATCCCGGTAGAAAACGATGCAGCATTTGAGACATCCAGAGATGTGGCAAGAACGGATGGCGTGCTTGTTGGTATTTCTTCCGGAGCTGCACTTTCCGCTGCAACAGAGCTTGCAAAACGCCCGGAGAACGAGGGTAAGATGATTGTTGTATTGCTTCCGGATACCGGAGAGAGATATTTATCGACTTCTCTGTTTGTATAATAAAAGGAACATTATGAAAAAAAAGATAATTCCCGTTCTACTTGCATTTGCGCTGCTTCTTACCGGATGCGGAAAGCAGGCGGATGGGACAATCCAAATTACAAATGTATCGTATGATCCGACACGGGAATTCTATGAAGCATATAATCAGATGTTCGAGGAACATTATCAGGATACATATGGCGGGACTGTGGAGGTGATCCAGTCACATGGTGGTTCCGGTGCACAGGCGCGATCCGTCGTGGAGGGCTGTAATGCGGATGTTGTAACACTCGCACTCGAACATGATATTACACTGATCCAGAATACCGGATTGATCGATGCGGGATGGAAAGAGGAATTCAGCGATGATTCCTCTCCATATACATCGACGATCGTATTCCTTGTAAGAAAGGGTAACCCGAAGCAGATTCAGGACTGGGACGATCTGATCCGCGAGGATGTGGAAGTCATCACACCCGATCCGAAGAGCAGCGGTGGCGCGTGCTGGAATTTCTTGGCTGCTTTAAGCTATGCGAAGACGGTATATAAGGAAGAATCCGGGCAGGAGGATTTCATGCGGAAGTTATACAGCCGGGTTTCTGTGATGGATTCCGGTGCCAGAGGCGCTACAACGACCTTCGTAGAGAACAAAAAGGGCGATGTGCTTGTGGCATGGGAGAATGAGGCAATTACAATCCAAAATTCTTATGCCGGTGAATATGAGATTATCAATCCTTCCGTCAGTATACTGGCACAGCCGAGTGTGGCAATCGTCGATGATAACGCGGATGCCAACGGCACCCAGGAAGTAAGCAGGCACTATCTTGAATATCTGTACAGTGATGAGGCACAACGGTTGATCGGAACCTATGGATATCGTCCGGCCGATGCAGAAATCCTGAAGGAATATGCAGATAAATTTGATCTGACTATCGATCTGTGGAGTATCGATGATTTTGGTGGATGGGACAACGCCTATGAAACGTATTTCGATGATGGTGCATTGTTTGATCAGATCTATAACCATTCGTAGAGGAAAGAGTACAAAAGTGATGAAGAAAGCAAAAAAGACGCGTGTGATTCCGGGATATCATCTGACATTTGGAATCGTAATTACATTATTATCCCTGATCGTACTGATCCCGCTTGCATCGGTGCTTGGCTATGCACGGAAGCTTTCGCCGGGGGAGTGGTTCCGGCTTATCATGAAGGAAAATGTGAGAAATGCATTTCTGACAAGTATCGGATGTTCCTTCCTGGCAGCTGTGATTAATACCGTGTTTGGACTGATCCTTGCGTGGACACTTGTCAAATATGAGTTTCCGGGGAAGAAGCTGTTAGATGGATTCATCGAGCTTCCGTTTGCGCTACCGACTGCGGTTGCAGGTATCACGCTTTCAAAGCTTTTTTCGGACAGTGGATTTTACGGGAAGATATTCGCGAAGCTTGGAATCCAGATTGCTTACACGAAGACCGGACTTGTGATCGCACTGATCTTTGTCGGAATCCCGTTTGTTGTGCGGGCGGTACAGCCGGTATTAGAGAAGATGGATGGACAGTATGAGGAAGCGGCGTTCATGCTTGGCGCAAGCCGCAGGAAAACATTTCTTGCCGTGATCCTTCCGGAGTTACGACCGGCACTGTTGACCGGATTCGGGCTGGCATTCGCCAGAGGCATCGGAGAGTACGGAAGTGTCATCTACATATCGGGAAATAGCGCGAAGGACAAGACGCAGGTCATCTCGTATGTGATCATGCAGAAGCTTGGAATGATCGATTATGAGAGCGCCACAGCGATTGCCTTGCTGATGTTAATTATATCGTTTGTATTGTTGCTATTTATCAATGTCGTTCAGGCGAGACAATCTGCCAGAACGAATCTGCTTTAGTCAGTGTCCATGGGACGAAGTCCCATATTAGGATGACACTGACGATCTGCCGCCGAACGGATGTGAGGGGGCAATACATTATGAGGGAGGAACCGGTATGAGTGAAAATGAGAAATTAGAGCGAAGCAGACGCCGGACAAAAATTATATTAATCACGATTACGGTACTGTTTATCGTGTTGATGCTGGTCGTGCCACTACTCTCTGTGATCGTCAATTCCCTGCGGGAGGGATTCGCATTTTACATCGAGTCGATCTCGACGGAGTATGTGCGACACTCGCTGCTTGTGACGCTGCTTGCAACCGGTATCGCAGTTGTTGTGAATACGATATTTGGAATCTGTGCCGCATGGCTGCTCACGAAGTTTTCTTTCCGTGGCAAACAGATTCTTGCAACTTTGATTGATATACCATTTTCAATCTCGCCGGTCATCGTAGGACTTGCCTACCTGATGACATTCGGCAGACTTGGATGGTTCTACCCGGTGATCCGGGCATTTAATCAGCATTTTGGAACGGATGTGCGAATCGCATTTGCGATTCCGGGCGTAGTGCTTGCTACGGTGTTTGTCACATTTCCGTTTGTCTCAAGAGAGATCATCCCGGTATTAAATGTACAGGGAAAGGATGAGGAAGAAGCCGCTGCGCTGATGGGTGCAAAGGGATTCACGATATTTCGGAAGATCACATTTCCACATATGAAATGGGGACTGATCTATGGCATCATCCTCTGTACGGCGCGGGCACTGGGAGAGTTCGGCGCGGTGAATGCGCTCTCGAAGACGAGAGGCGAGACATTCACCCTGCCGCTTGAGATCGATGCCCTGTATATGTCGGGGACGAAGACCTCAATCACCGCGGCATTTGCGGTATCTTCGATTCTTGTGATTTTAGCGATCATCTTACTGATTGCAAGAAATATTATCGAGCATAGAGGAAAAGAGAAGGAGCCGAAAGGAACAAGGTAGAGACTATGTATGTGGAAATGAAAAATATCTATAAAAAATATGGTAATTTCCTTGCATCGGACAACGTGAGCTTCGGCGTCGAGAAAGGAAAGCTGGTCGCTCTGCTTGGACCATCCGGAAGCGGAAAGACAACACTTCTCCGGATGATCGCAGGACTGGAGAATCCAAACGAAGGTGATATATTTATTGACGGCAAGCGCGTCAATGATATCCCGGCGTCAAAACGTGGAATCGGGTTTGTATTTCAGAGCTACGCACTGTTCCGGTATATGACGGTGTATGAGAATGTCGCATTTGGATTGGAGCTTCAGAAGATGCCGAAGAAACAGATCAAGGAACGTGTGACCGAGCTGTTATCGCTGACCGGACTTTCTGGCATGGAGAAGCGGTATCCGAATCAGTTATCCGGTGGACAGCGGCAGCGTGTGGCATTCGCCAGAGCGTTAGCTCCGAATCCGCAGGTACTGCTGTTGGACGAACCATTTGCAGCGATTGACGCGAAGGTGCGGACCGAGCTTCGGACATGGTTAAAAGAGATGGTCACAAAGCTTGGTATCACAAGTATCTTCGTCACGCACGATCAGGATGAGGCGGTCGAGGTTGCGGATGAGATTATCATCACGAACCACGGTGTGGTCGAGCAGATGGGAACGCCGCTTGCGATCTACAAATCTCCGGATACCCCGTTTGTGGCACAGTTTATCGGACGGTCGTCGGTGGTGGAAGATTACGACCGGCTGAAAGGATTTGAACGAATCCCACATGCAGACAAGGCGGTGATCCGGCCGGAATTCGTGAAGATCTCGAAAAGCGGAAAGCTTGACCGGTATATCAGTGCTGCCGAGCTTGGAACGGTCAAGGAAGTGATCTTCAAAGGGAACCGCATGGATGTCGTTGTCGATATCAACGGAATTGAGTTAACCGGCGAGCGGTCGCTCGAAAAAGATCTTGTATCGGTCGGAGAGACGGTACATGTGCTGATCTACCGGTTATATGTATTTGATGAAGAAAAGACATATTTGTTAGAGAATAAAGAGATGCAGGAGCAGGATGTATTCTACATCTAGTGCAAAGGAAAACTGGAAGGGAGTCGCTTATGAATATCGAGAACACAGAGATTCTTCATACGGACGTGCTGATCATCGGAGGCGGAACCGCCGGATGCTATGCGGCACTTACCGTGCGGGAGAATTCCGATTACAAGATCATCATAGCGGAAAAGGCAAACATCAAGCGGAGCGGATGCTTAGCTGCCGGTGTCAATGCGATCAATGCCTATATCGTGAAGGGCAGAAAGCCGGAAGATTATGTGGAGTATGCGAAGAAGGACGCGGACAACATCGTGCGGGAGGATCTGCTTCTCACGATGTCCGAGGGCCTGAACCGTGTGACAGCGAAGATGGAACAGCTTGGACTGGTCATCTTAAAGGATGAGAATGGAGAGTACGTTGCCAGAGGCAACCGGAACATCAAGATCAACGGGGAGAATATGAAACCGCTTCTCGCATCGGCAGTGGAAGCACTTCCGGATGTCACGATCTTAAACCGGGTGAATATCACCGATTATCTGATCGAAGATAACGAGATCAAGGGTGCGATCGGATTTTCCATCGAGGAACAGAAAGTCTATGTGATCCGGGCGAAGAAAGTGCTTTGCGCAACCGGAGGTGCGGCTGGTCTGTACCGACCGAACAATCCGGGCTTTTCGAGACATAAGATGTGGTATCCGCCGTTTAATACCGGAGCGGGATTCGCAATGGGGATCCTCGGCGGTGCCGAGATGACAACGTTCGAGATGCGGTTTATCGCCCTTCGTTGTAAGGACACGATCGCACCGACCGGAACGATCGCCCAGGGCGTTGGCGCGAAACAGGTCAATGCACTCGGCGAGGTCTATGAGACAAAATACGGACTGACAACTTCGGAGCGTGTGTATGGCACGGTGATGGAGAATCTGCAGGGCAGAGGTCCTTGCTATCTTCGTACCGAAGGTATTTCAGAGGAACAGAACGAATCGCTGAAAAAGGCTTACCTGAACATGGCGCCGAGCCAGACACTGAAATGGCTTGAATCCGGCAGGAAGCCGAGTGAGCAGAATGTCGAAATCGAAGGAACCGAGCCGTACATTGTAGGCGGACATACCGCGAGCGGCTACTGGGTTGACACGAACCGCCAGACGACGATCCATGGATTATATGCAGCCGGGGATGTGGCAGGTGGTTGCCCACAGAAATATGTGACAGGCGCGATGGTCGAGGGTGAGATCGCAGCGAAGCATATCGTACAGATGCTTGACGAGCAGGCAGGTACATCGAATGAGAGATCCGCAGATGCGGCACTCGATGCAAAGCTTCAGGCGGTTGTGGATGATAAGATTACCGAATACACCCATTACCTGAACAATCCTTCCGGGATGTTCACGACAGAGGCACTTGAGGAAGCGATGCAGAAGGTCATGGATAATTACGCAGGCGGAATCTCCACCCATTACCAGTTTAACGCAAAACAGTTAGAGCTGGCAAAACAGAAGATCAAGCAGCTGCAGGAGCTTTTACCCGATGTGAAGGCGGACGACATGCATGAGCTGATGTTTGTCTATGAGCTGCGGGAGCGATTGGTTGTATGCTTATCCGTGATCGCGCATCTTGAGGCAAGAAAAGAGACACGATGGCACAGCTTCGCAGAGAATCTGGATTATCCGGAGAAGAGCGATGCGTGGTTAAAATATGTAAACTCCAGATACGAGGACGGCGAGATTAAAATCATCTTCCGTGATCTCGTTACATTGTAACAAGGGAGGACATCTATGAGCATCATCATTGATAAAGAAAAATGTAAGAAATGTGGCAAATGTGCAGTCGTCTGTCCGGGCAGCCTGATCGGCAAAAATCCGGATGGAACCGCATGCATGCGTTACCCGAAAGACTGCTGGGGCTGTTCTTCGTGCATCAAGGAATGCAAGTTCGGTGCGATCGCCTTATACCTTGGCGCAGACATCGGCGGCATGGGAAGTAAGATGACCGTGAATGCAGAGGACGGCAAGCTTTATTGGAACATCGAGAAACGGGACGGCACGACCGAACAGGTTGTGATCAACCAGAAAGAATCGAACAAGTATTAGATCGAAAGGAAGGTACAAGAGGATGGGACAGTTATCACATCTGGATGAATTGGAAGCAGAAGCGATTTACATTATCAGAGAAGTGGCAGCCGAGTGTGAGAAGCCGGTTATGCTTTATTCCATCGGAAAGGACAGCTCCGTTATGCTGCATCTGGCGATGAAAGCATTTTACCCGGAGAAACCACCATTTCCGTTCCTGCATGTCAACACGACATGGAAGTTCAAGGAGATGATCGAGTTCCGGGATTACATGGCAAAGAAGCTTGGCATTGAGATGATTGAGTATATCAATGAGGAAGGCGTAAAGCAGGGTATCAATCCGTTCGATCACGGCAGTGCATATACAGACATTATGAAGACACAGGCATTGAAGCAGGCACTCGACAAATATGGATTTACCGCAGCATTTGGTGGTGGCAGAAGAGACGAGGAAAAATCGAGAGCGAAAGAGCGTATCTTCTCCTTTAGAAATGAGCATCACGCATGGGATCCGAAGAACCAGAGACCGGAGATGTGGAAGCTTTACAATTCCAAGATTAAGAAGAAAGAGGAAGTCCGGGTATTCCCGCTTTCGAACTGGACAGAGAAAGACATCTGGCAGTATATCAAGCGTGAGAACATCGAGATTCCATCGCTGTATTTTGCAAAGGTAAGACCGGTCGTATACCGGGATGGAAATATCATCATGGTAGATGATGATCGTATGAAGCTTTTGCCGGGCGAGAAGATTGAGTACAAGAGCGTGCGTTTCCGTACCCTTGGATGTTACCCGCTGACTGGTGGATGCGAGTCAACCGCAGATACACTGGATGCAATTATAGAGGAAACACTTTCAGCAGTTTCTTCCGAGCGTACAACGCGTGTCATCGACAACGAGGCAGCCGGAAGCATGGAACGAAGAAAACGGGAGGGATATTTCTAAGATGAGCGGATTATTAAAATTTATCACTTGCGGTAGTGTGGATGATGGAAAATCTACATTGATCGGACATATCTTATATGATTCCAAGCTACTTTACGCAGATCAGGAAAAGGCACTTGAATTAGACAGTAAGGTTGGAAGCCGCGGCGGTGCAATCGATTATTCCCTTCTGTTAGATGGACTGATGGCAGAGCGTGAGCAGGGTATCACGATCGACGTTGCCTACCGGTATTTTACAACAGACAAGCGAAGCTTTATCGTGGCAGATACACCGGGACATGAAGAGTACACAAGAAACATGGCAGTCGGAGCATCCTTTGCAGATCTTGCCGTAATCTTGGTGGATGCCAAGCAGGGCGTGCTCGTCCAGACAAGGCGGCATGCAAGAATCTGTGCATTGATGGGTATCCGGTACTTCGTATTTGCAGTCAATAAGATGGATCTTGTCGGTTACGATGAGACACGTTTCCGTGAGATCGAGAAGCAGATTGCGGAGCTTACAAAAGAGCTGTCACTTCCAAATGTAACGATCATTCCGGTTTCCGCAACCGAGGGCGACAATGTTACAACAAAGTCAGAAAATATTCCTTGGTACACAGGCAAGGCATTGCTTGCATATCTCGAGGATATCGATATTGCGGAGGACGACAGTGAGCAGGGCTTTTATATGCCGGTACAGCGTGTGTGCCGTCCGGACCATACATTCCGTGGATTCCAGGGACAAATCGAGCATGGAAGTATTCATGTGGGTGACGAGATCACAACACTTCCAAGCAATGAGACAGCGAAGGTAAAGAGCATTTACATCGGTGACAAGGACAGCGAATCCGCAGCGAAGGGACAGCCGGTTACCATCCAGCTTGATCGAGAGGTGGACGTATCAAGAGGCTGTGTTCTGACCGTCGCATCCGGCGCGAAGGTTGCTTCTTCGATCACAGCAACACTGCTTTGGATGGATGATGAGGAGCTGCAAAACGGCAAGAATTTCTTCTTCAAGCTCGGCACGAAGATGATCCTTGGTGCCGTGACCGATATCGAATATGCAATCGATGTCAACACCGGCGAGAAAAAGAAGGTTAGCAGCTTAAGCAAGAATGAGATTGCGGTCTGCAAGATCTCTCTGGCAGATAAGATTGTGGTCGATGAATTTAAGAATCATAAGACACTGGGCGAGTTCATCCTGATCGACCGTGTTACAAATATGACTTCTGCCTGCGGTGTCGTAGAGCAGGTACATACCGAAGAAACCGGATTGTACGAGGGCAGAGTTGACAGAAATACAAGAGCCGCATTAAAGAGCCAGAAGGCAATTACAGTGAAGTTCGTGGAAGGAAAGACGATCAACCGTGCGTATGTCGAGGAAGTGGAGAAGGCACTGAGCATCGAAGGACGTCATACATACCTGTACGCACCGGCCGATGGCGAGGCGATTGAGACCGTTGTGAAGCATCTGCACCGTGCCGGACTTGTCGTATTACTGCTTGTCAATGAGAAGCAGGACAAGACACTTACCGGAACCTATGATTTAGTATTTGCAGGTGATACAAATGAGGAAGAGGTCAGCAGGCAGATAAGAACAGCATCCGCATATGCGGGTACGATCGTTGCAGGAAGAGATTATATTTAGGAGGCGCCACATCATGAAGTTTAATACAAAACTTTTACATGGAAATAAAATGGGCGATGCCAATACCGGCGCGACACTCACACCTGTGTATCAGTCAAGTGCCTTTTACCAGCCATCTGCGGAACAGCACGAGAAACTGTTTCACAATAAGGCAACCGGATTTTCGTATACGCGAATCAATAACCCGACAATTTTTGCCTTTGAGGAACGTATGACGACACTCGAAGGCGGACTTGCATCGGTTGCCTGTGCATCCGGTATGGCAGCCATCACGAATGCTCTTTTGAACATCGTAACATGCGGACAGGAGATCGTCGCATCGACGAGTCTGTATGGCGGTTCGATTGATGTGTTCCATGATTTCGAAGCATTTGGAATCAAGACGGTGTTCGTAGATATCAGCGATGTGAATGCGGTCGAGGCAGCGATCAATGAGAAGACGCGTGTGATATTCGCAGAGACGATCGGTAATCCGAAGCTCGATGTCGTGGATATTGAGGCACTTGCCGAACTGGCACATCAGCACAATCTGCCGCTTGTGATGGATAACACCGTGGCAACGGCATATCTGGTAAAGCCGATTGAGAAGGGCGCAGACATCGTTGTCAATTCCACATCGAAATATATCAATGGTAACAGCAACGCGATCAGCGGTGTGATCACAGAAAGCGGACGGTTCAAATGGAACAAAGAGAAATATCCGGGGGTTGCGGAATACTTGAGATTTGGTAAAATGGCTTATACAGCAAAGCTTCGGAATGGGTTGTTCCGCAATACGGGAGCCTGCATGGCACCGCAGACGGCATTTTACAATCTGATTGGAATGGAGACACTGGGACTTAGGATGGAGCGTGCCTGCAGTAATGCAAAGGCGCTTGCAGAGTTTTTGAATACATACCCGGATATCACGGTGAACTATCCGGGGTTAGCCTGTAGTCCTTGGCATGATGTGGCAGATAAGGTGCTTGCAAATGGATATGGTGCAATCTTAACAATCCGTGTAGGATCAAAGGAACGTGCATTTTCCGTTATCAACAACCTGAGTATTCCAAAGATCGTATCGAATATCGGAGATACGAAGACGTTGATTATTCATCCGGAGTCAACGCTGAATGCACATAGTACAGAGAAAGAAAAAGAAGATGCAGGCGTCTTCGACGATCTGATCCGAATCAGTGTGGGCATAGAGGATATCGAGGATCTGATCGAAGATTTCAAAGCGGCACTCGCTTAGACGTTAGGGCATGCATTACCAACAGGAGGATGAAAAGAGATGGCAGTTGATTATGCAGCATTAAAAAAAGGTGGATTTATGAGACAGAAGCAGAAGAACAACTTCTCGCTTCGTTTACAGGTAGTCGGAGGAAATCTGACGGCGGAAAATCTGAAGAAGATCGCCGAGGTAGCAGAAAAATATGGGGATGGACATGTCCATCTGACATCGAGACAGAGTGTGGAGATTCCATTTGTCAAGCTTGATGATGTGGAGGAAGTAAAGGCAGAGCTTGCCAAGGGCGGCTGTAAACCGGGTGTGTGTGGACCACGTGTTCGTACCGTAACTGCGTGCCAGGGTAATCAGATCTGTCCAAGTGGAAATATTGATACTTACGATATCGCGAAGAAATTAGATGCGCGGTATTATGCGAGAGAATTGCCACACAAGTTCAAGTTCGGTGTGACCGGATGTCAGAACAACTGCTTGAAGGCAGAGGAAAACGATGTCGGAATCAAGGGCGCATGTGTTGTTTCTTATGATGAGCCAAGCTGTATCATGTGTGGTGTCTGTGTGAAGGCATGTCGCGAGAATGCGATCACGATCGAGGATGGCAGGCTGACACTCGATACAAGCAAATGTAATTACTGTGGCAGATGTGCCAAGGCGTGTCCGACAGATGCATGGAAGGGCGAGAGCGGATATCTCGTATCCTTCGGTGGTTTGTTCGGAAATCAGATCTGCAAGGGAGAATCCTTCCTTCCGGTTATCACATCGGAGGAACAGTTATTCCGTGTGACAGATGCAGCCATTCAGTTTTTTGATGATTACGCAAATCCAAGTGAGCGTTTCCGTTTTACACTGGAGCGTGTTGGAATCGATAAATTTAAGGAAGTTATAAAGGAGGCTTATAATGGGTGATTTTGAGATTGATGAGAGAGTTGATATCACAGATGTTGTCTGCCCGATGACATTTGTAAAGGCAAAGGTAGCAATGGAAGAGCTGGAGATCGGTCAGGTGCTTGCAGTTACCATGAACGATGGTGAGCCGGTGCAGAATGTACCACGAAGCTTCAAGGAAGAAGGACAGCAGATCTTAAAGCTGATCGATAATGAGAACGGCACATACGATCTGATCGTGAAGAAGGTCGAAGAGTAGGAGGCAGCGATGGCAAAACGAGTAGGAACCGCAGAATTTGAAGCGGAAGTGCTGAAAGAGAAGCTTCCGGTGATTGTAGAGTTTTATTCTGACAGCTGCATCCCATGTAAGCAGTTATCACCGATCCTTGGCGGGATCGAGGATGATTACGAGAATCAGGTCAAGGTTGTCAAGGTCAATGTAAATTTCGACGCAGACCTTGCCGGGGAATATCAGGTAATGGCATCCCCAACGATACTCTTCTTCAAGGATGGCAAGGAAGTTGACCGTATCCGCGGACTGGTAAAGCGCCCGGAGCTGGAAGGCAAGGTCAAGAGTATACTGGAATAAGGTAGAACAGTTAATTACAAACAATTATGAAACTGGACTTAACTGAATAGAGTTGCACATAATTACTAATTCTAAAGCAGACCATTGAAGCACGCTGGCACTTAACGAACGGCAAACTTGTTTGACGTGAGTTTAGTACCATTGCGTGATGAAGTGAGCGAGAGCGCGTCTGCATGGAATTATGTAGTTATATACATCGTAGATACAAGTATATATTTTAGAATTGCACAATAAAGGAGGATAAATAAATGACAGTTGTAGTGGCAGGCGTTAAGAAGGAAGTAGAAGCAGGAACAACCATTGCAAAGCTCATCGTAGATGAGAAGGTGGAGAATCCGGATTATGTAACAGTTACCGTCAACGATGACTTCGTTGACAGCGACGCATTTGACAAGACAGAACTGAAGGACGGAGATACGGTAGAGTTCTTGTACTTCATGGGAGGAGGCGCATTTTAATGGCATTTACGAATGAACAGATGGAACGTTACAGCCGTCATATCATTCTGCAGGAAGTCGGTGTAAAAGGACAGAAGAAGCTGATGAACGGCAAGGTTTTAATCATCGGTGCCGGAGGTCTCGGCGCACCTGCAGCAATGTATCTGGCAGCAGCCGGCGTTGGTACGATCGGTATTGTCGATGCCGATGAGGTTGACCTTTCAAATCTGCAGAGACAGATCATTCATGGAACTGCAGATGTAGGCAAAGCGAAGGTAAAATCCGCAAAAGAGACAATGAATGCGATGAACCCGGACGTCACAGTCAATACATACCGTGAATTTGTAACCTCAGAAAATATCATGGATCTGATCAAGGATTACGATTTCATCATTGATGGAACCGATAACTTCTCGGCGAAGTTCCTGATCAATGATGCCTGTGTTATGGCGAAGAAGCCATTTTCCCATGCAGGTATCATCCGTTTCAAGGGCCAGCTTATGACGTATGTGCCGGGAGAAGGCCCTTGCTATCGTTGTGTATTCAAGAATCCACCACCAAAGGATGCAGTTCCAACCTGTAAGCAGGCTGGCGTCATCGGTGCGATGGGCGGTGTCATCGGAAGCTTACAGGCGATGGAAGCAATCAAGTACCTGATCGGCGTCGGCGATCTGCTCACAGGCAAGCTTCTGACTTTTGATGCATTGAAGATGGAATTCCATACGATCAAGCTTCCGGATAACCATAAGACATGTGCAATCTGTGGCGACCATCCGACGATTCACAAGCTGATTGATTATGAACAGGTCGAGTGTGACGGAAAGTAGGTAGAGCCATGTTAGTGATGACAAAAGCAGATTATGAGAAGATTCTGGAGCATTGCAAGAAGGGGCTGCCAAATGAATCCTGTGGATTGATCGGCGGTGTCGTTGAAGATGGAAAGAGATACATCAAGAAGGTATATCTGCTCACGAATATCGATGCGAGCAACGAGCATTTCTCGATGGATCCAAAGGAGCAGCTTGCCGCAGTCAAGGATATGCGTGCAAATGGATACCAGCTGCTTGGCAACTTCCATTCTCATCCGGAATCCCCATCACGCCCGTCCGAGGAGGACAAGCGTCTGGCATATGATTCCAAGGTGAATTATCTGATCCTTTCTTTGATGGATTTAGAGAACCCGGTATTGAACGCATTCCATATTGACGAGGAAAAAAATGTGACCAGGGAAGAACTTGTAATCGAATAAGATTATTTGAGCGGCAGGAAGGGGATTCCTGCCGTTTCTGCGTAGTAGGTTGACAGGATGTGAGATGTGGGCGTAGTGAGCGGGAAACAGGTTGAAAAACCCACGAGGTGGGTTTTGGAGACGGAAAAACAAGCAGAAAACCCAGAACCGGAAACTAAATCGTAGAAGTGGAGCAGGATGTGGGCGTAGCGAGCGGGAAACGGGCTGAAAAACCCACGAGTTGGGTTCGGGAGACAGAAAAGCCGGCAGAAAACCCAGAACCGGAAACTAAATCGTAGAAGTGGAGCAGGATGTGGGTGTAGCGAGCGGGAGACAGGCTGAAAAACCCACGACGTGGGTTTTGGAGACGGAAAAGCAAGCAGAAAACCCAGAACCGGAAACAAGAGTGATTTCGAAGGTTGAATGAAATAAGAATGTCAATTATAATATGCAGTATGTATATGAATGAAAATATATAAACAAAAAGATATAGTAATAATATAACAGACATCAATATGCGGATTACATCAGGTAATCAGAAAAATAACAGATAACAGGAAGAAGCACCTATGATATGCATCAGTATCACACATAAGAATTTAACAGCGGCGAAGCGGGAGTGCTTTGCCTGCAATGATGAGGAACAGATAAAACTGGCAGACACCGTGGCGAAGGCATATCCGGAAGCCGGGTTGGTTTTACTTATGACATGTAATCGAAGCGAGATCTATATGAGTGGCACAGGCACGGATTTTGTATGGCTGGAACAGCAGTTTGCGGACACGAAGAAATTTCCGGTTGAGGCACTGAAGGGTGCCTCTATGCGGTATGAAGGAAAAAGTTGCCTGACACATCTGTGCCGCGTAGTTTGCGGATTGGATTCTGCCGTGCTTGGAGAGGTTGAAATCATCCGGCAGGTCAAGCAGGCGTATCTTGCAGCGAAAACGCGCGGGCAGACCGATGCAGAGATGAATATGGTGTTCCAGGGGGCACTGCGGCTTGCAAAGGAAGTGGCTGAGACTTCGCAAATGACACATCTTCCGGTATCGGTCGGAACACTTGCATGTATGGCAGCGTTGGAGTTTGGTGCAGGAAAAAATATCCTCATCATCGGAGCTGCCGGGCAGATGGGAAGCATCGTGATGCGGGATCTGCTCGATGCGGATGCGCAGGTACAGATCGTCGGGACGAGCCGGAAGCATAAGCAGGCATTGCAGAAAATCCTCTCGCATGAGCGGGTGCAATGGGTGCATTACGACCAGCGGTATGAATATCTAAACTGGGCGGATGTGATTATTAGTGTGACGAACAGTCCGCATTATACATTTCTTGCAGATAAGGTAGCGGAAGTACGGAAGAAAACGAAACCACGGTTGTTCTTAGACCTTGCGATTCCACGGGATATTGATGCAGAGATCGGAAGACTGTCCGGCTGTGTCGTGAAAGATCTCGACTACATCAAGTCGCTTGCATCGGAGAATAACCGGAAGAAGATTTCCGAGGCAAAGAAGATTGAATTGCTGATTGAAGAACATGTGGACGAGATGCAGAAGTTGCTTACATTTCGTACGTTTGTCGGGACGAGGAAGGATATCACGGAGAAGCTTGGTGAGAAATCCGCGATGTGGCTTTTGTACCGGTTGAAAGACGTTTTAGATGCACAGGACTTAAATCACGTATTAAAGGGGATAGAAGATGGCGTATTTTCCATTCATGATACAACTCGATGATAAGAAATGTCTGATTGTAGGCGGCGGTGTAGTCGCAGCACGGAAGGCAGCACAGATGTGCGAATTTGGCGCGCGTGTAACGGTGGTAGCACCGGAGATCTGCGCGGAACTGCTGGCTATCGCAGATACGGAACGAATAGATGAAACAGCAGGCATAGTAGAAAATATTGATGGTAATTACCAGAAAAAGCCGGAACGAATCCGGGTGTGGAAGCGCAAAGTCGCAGAGGCAGACATTTCCGGCATGGACGTTGTAATCATGGCGACAGATGATGCGGAACTTAATTCGCAGTATGCCAAGCTTTGCAGAAGCAGGCATATCCTGGTAAATGTGGTCGATGTGAAGAAAGATTGTGACTTTTATTTCCCGGCAATCATCAAGCAGGGTGAGGTTGTTGTTTCGGTGTCTACCGGAGGCAGCAGTCCGATGCTTGCATCGAAAATCAAGAAGGATATCCGGCAGACGCTTCGGACAGACTATGGTCAGATTGCGGAAGAACTTGGTGCTATCCGCGAGGAAATTATGGCAGAGGAGCCGGATGAACGGGCAAGAAAACGAAGATTTGCAGCAATTGTGGAGGCAAAAATGCAGGAACAGAGAATCCGGATCGGAACGCGGGGGAGTAAACTTGCGCAGATTCAGACAGATATGGTGATTGAACAATTAAAGAAGCATTACCCGGATGTGCGGTTTGAGAAAGTGATCGTGACGACAAAGGGTGACAAGCAGAAAGAGGCGGCAATCAGTTCCTTTGGAGGCAAGGCAGTGTTTGTAGAAGAAATCGAGGAAGCTTTGCTGGATGGTACGATCGATCTGGCGGTACACAGCGCGAAGGATATGCCGAATCCATGCAAGAAGGGGCTTGGCATTGCGGGTGTTCTGCCACGCGCCTGTGTGCAGGATGTGCTGATCTATCGTGCGGGTACGGATATCCGGTCGAAGGATACATTTACCGTGGGAACAGGAAGCCTGCGCAGACGCTGTCAGATCAAGGAGTTGTACCCGCAGGCAGCGTGTATGGAGCTTCGTGGAAATGTCACGACGCGCATACAGAAATTGCGGGATGGCTTATATGATGCAATCATCCTTGCGGCAGCGGGAATTGAACGGTTAGGTATCGAGAAGGAACCGGATTTAGTCTATGAATATCTTGCTGTGGATGCGATGCTTCCGGCAGCCGGACAGGGCATTATCGCAATCGAGGCGTGCGAGGGAACACTTCCGTATCGTATGGCACAGACGATTAGCGACGCGGAGACAGAGGCCTGTCTGCGTGCCGAGCGAGCCGTAGTCCGGGAGATGGAAGCGGGCTGCCATGAGCCGATCGGTGTATATGCTACATGGAAAAATGAGAAGAAGCTTTGCGTGTGCGTGATGAACGCCAGAAGCGGAAGCATCGAGCGTGAGACATTTGAGCGTGAAATGGAAGACGTGAAATGAAAGACACATGGTAAGCGAGCGGTTAAAAACTTTATAAATTAATCACAAAAACACTTGACAAAACAGTTAGGCTATACTAACCTATATACAGAGTTAGGAAAAACTAACTCTGGTGTAAATCATTGTGGCTCCTTTGAAATATTACAAAATGGAAGGCTGGCTACCTGCCATGTTTCGAAGGAGCAATAAAAATTTTGGAGGTGTTTTATGGATAAGGTTTATATCGTTTTTTGGACACAGGGTGGAAATACAGGTGCGATGGCATCTGCAATTGGTGACGGCGCAACAGCAGCCGGGAAAGAGCCTGTGTTCCTATCTCCTTCTGAGGCAGACATCAACGAGTTGAAGGATCTTCCGGGATTCGCAATGGGATGTCCGGCAATGGGAGCAGAGGTATTGGAAGAGACAGAGATGGAACCTTTTGTTGCAGAAGTGGAAAGCATCGCAGCCGGAAAGCAGATCGCGTTGTTCGGTTCTTATGGCTGGGGCGACGGCGAGTGGATGCGTGACTGGGTTGACCGTATGACAGCAGCCGGCGCAAGCGTGATCGACGGAGAAGGTCTGATCGCACATGAGGCACCGGACGAGGAAGCGGTTGCAGCATGCAACGAACTCGGAAAGAAACTTGCAGCAATTTAAGGATCTGATATATATGGGATTTGAAGAAAGCTTAATCCGGAATGCGGCTCCGACCTTAGCAGGGATTAAAACAGCAAATTTATATAATTTCCGATTTAAGAATCTACGGGAATGCATAGAATCGATTCATAGGATGAACAAGCGTCTTAATCAAAAGGGAATCTATATAAAGCTCATGAAAAATGTAAAGGATTTCTATCTGCTTTATGTGTATCGCAAATCGAAGCTGGAAGAACGAATCGCGGATCCGGAAGTGCACGCATTTCTGCAAAACTATGGTTATAAAGATTCTGGAAATCTTGCTTCTTACATAGAGAAATTGAAGGAGCGGATCAATACGGAACCCTGTTTTCCGCATGAAATCGGTGTATTTCTCGGATATCCGATCGAAGATGTAAGGGATTTCATCGAGAAGAAAGGGGAAGGCTGTGCCTATTGCGGTGAATGGAAGGTGTATCATGATGTCCCTGCGGCCATATCATTTTTCTGCAAGCTGAAAAAGTGCAGGGATGTGTATGCACGGGTATACGAAGATGGCAGGAACATATACGATATGACGGTCCGTGCATAAAATTGAGAATATGCATCCACCCATTATTATAGGGAAATGAGTGAATCTATATGGCGTATGTGGGGATTATTTATCAGACAGAAACAAGTATGAAAGGAAGTAGTAACATGTATTTAGAGATTGAAAAAGTATATGGAAGAGAAATTCTTGATTCCAGAGGAAATCCAACGGTTGAGGCAGAGGTTACTTTGATCGATGGAACAGTTGGACGTGGAACCGCACCATCGGGTGCATCAACCGGAGAATTCGAGGCGTTGGAGCTTCGTGACGGTGACAAGTCAAGATATCTTGGCAAGGGAACCACAAAGGCAGTGGATAATATCAATACAAAGATTGCAGATGTGCTTGTAGGTATGGATGCTTCCGATATTTATGCAGTAGATGCAGCGATGCTTACACTTGATGGCACAAAGGATAAGTCTAATCTTGGTGCAAATGCAATTCTTGCCGTATCTATCGCAGCAGCAAGAGCCGCATCTATCGCACTTGATATTCCGCTTTATAAGTTCCTTGGCGGTATTCAGGGTACAACACTTCCGGTTCCAATGATGAATATCCTGAATGGTGGTGCACATGCAGATTCCGCTGTTGATACACAGGAGTTCATGATCATGCCGGTTGGCGCTCCTTCTTTCAAGGAAGCTCTTCGCTGGTGTGCCGAAGTGTTCCATGCATTGAGAGGTCTCATCAAAGATATGGGCGATGTAACAGCCGTTGGAGATGAGGGCGGATTTGCACCGAATAAGCTTACGTCTGATGAGGAAGCAATCGAGAAGATTCTTGAGGCAATTCGCGTGGCCGGTTATGAGCCGGGAAAGGATTTCATGATCGCTATGGATGCAGCATCATCTGAGTGGAAGTCTGAGAAGGGAATCGGGTATTACAAGCAGCCAAAGTCCGGCAAGGAATATACATCCGATGAGCTGATCGCACATTGGGAATCGTTGGTTGACAAGTATCCAATCATTTCCATCGAGGATGGTCTCGATGAAGAGGACTGGGAAGGCTGGAAGAAGATGACAGCCCAGATCGGACACAGGGTTCAGCTTGTCGGTGATGACTTGTTCGTAACAAACACAGAGAGACTTTCCAAGGGAATTGCCATGGGCGCAGCGAACTCTATCCTGATCAAGCTGAATCAGATCGGATCAGTTTCCGAGACATTGGAAGCAATCAAGATGGCTCACAAGGCTGGCTATACAGCTATTTCATCCCACCGTTCCGGTGAGACAGCCGATACAACGATTGCAGACCTTGCAGTTGCATTGAATACCTGCCAGATCAAGACAGGTGCACCTTCAAGATCTGAGCGTGTTGCAAAGTACAACCAGCTGCTTCGTATCGAGGAAGAACTTGGCGCAGCAGCAAGCTATCCGGGCATGAAGGCATTTAACGTAAAAAAATAATAATGAAATATAATAAATGAGAGACAAGGCGGGCAATGAAGCAGATTCATTGCCCGTTTTTTCGTGATAAGTCGTCGTGCAGAAATTGAGTTTGCGTGAATTTCTCTGATGGACAATATTCAACGAGCCGGTTGGCGAGAAGTCACTATAAAGGTCTTGGCATGCGGGAAATTGTTTATTATAATTAGAGTATAATTGTGTCAAGGAAGAGAGGTGCGGATCTATGAAAATAAAATTCGACAATATAACTGCAAAAACTGCGAAATATTGTGCACTTATATTTACAGTGCTTTTGCTTATCGGTCTGGTTTTTTCATTTCTCGAAATCCCCGGTACAGAGGTGTTCTATATTATGACAGTTTATACAAGCGTGCTTGTAGGACTTCCGTGTTATGTTGTGGTTCTCGCTGCAAAGCTGTATTTTGCCCGTCTGCGGGCCTACGGCTACGAAATCCCGGAAAATAAAAAAACATATGGGAATAATCTGAACAATCTTCCGAAGACGTGCGAGGCAGGAAGCTCGCTTTTTGCAAAGCACAGCCGGATTGGGATGTGGATGTATTTCGCATGCTTTGTCCTGTTTCTGGTGGTGGATGTGATGTATCTGATCAAATGGCATTTTATGAAGGATATCTGTACATTTCTGTTCACTGTGTGTCTGGTTCTGGATAGCGTCTGGCTTATTCTGGCTATAATCCTGCGGCGGCAGAGGAACACAGAGAAGTACCGGGATGATGTGGAATGTGACAAAACGCGTAAAGAGCGCCTAAATCTTGAGAATATAATTGTATTCGCAATCTTCTGGGCGATTGTCTGTGCGCTCGTGAGTAATCTGGCGGTGTCAACAACAAAATATATGTATAAGACACAGATGGGTGATAAACAAGTGGCAGCGTCTGAATTAAAAATGGCGGATGATGTGGTGAGATTGGAATATTATGAATAAAAAAGAGAAACTATTTCCGGTTTTTGTATCAGGACAAGAATATTATTATTGATTTATCTCCTAAAAACACATTGAATTTGGGAGATAAACGGTAACTTGGGAGGAGTACATGAGCAGTTTGTATGAACATTATCCAATAGCAATGTGGATAATCGACGGAGTTTTCTGGGCGATTGGTTTGTTGTGCTGGATCGCTACTTATATTGGGGCACCGCTTGAAAGCAAGAAGCGGGGATATCATGTTTCCGGAGTGCCGGGAGTTCCTTTCGTATTCTTCTTGCTGGCAGGTTTTTTCTCACCGAATAAATGGTTGATGCTTATTGCACTGCTTGATTTTAGTCTTACATACTTGCCGGTCTTTTTGTTGAAAGAACATCTGAAAAAAAGCAAAAGCGAGAGAAAAAGCAAGGATATTAAAAGGTGAAGAAGATAATATCGTTTCCTGTAATGTATGAGAAGCGAATGCTATGTTGGATGAAGGAGGATACAAAGTGAGAAAAGTACCAGAAAACAATAGTTACAAAAAAGAAATTGAAGAAATTGTAAAGTTATGTGAGAAAGCGATACCTGAATATGGTGAAAAAGCATCGTTTTTTAATGAAGGTGCATCAGAAGAAGAAATGAAACAATGGGAAGAAAACAATCAAATAAGGATACCTGAGTCTTATAAAGAGTGGTTAAGGTTTTCCGCTGATTGCCAAATAAGACAGAATTTGGCAGGTTTTTATTTTCCGCGATTCTCGGAAATTGTTCCGTCAGATTTGGTTATTATCGGATGGTTGATTGGGGATGGAGAATTACTTTGTTTTTCAAAAGAAAATGGGAATTTTATACGATGGTTTGAGGGAGAAGTAAATGATGAGTTTGAAAATTTCGGAGATATGTTGAAAGAAATAATTCGAATGCTTAAAGAAGAAAGCAAAATTTCAAAAGCAGCGGAGGACTTATTTATGAAATTTATGAAAAATGCTGAGGAAAGAGAAAAGCATTCGGAGGAATGACAATGACATTTGAAAAAGCAACTGCTCAAGATACAGGTATGTTGACAGAACTTAGAATCGCATATTTGCAAGAGGATTTAGGAGAAATTGAGGCTGCGGATTTAGAATTGATAGAGTCATTATTGCCAGGTTATTATGAAAGACATCTTAATAGAGATCTAATGGTCTATGTTGCACGCAATGAGAAGGATATCGTTTCCTGTGCATTCTTGTTGATCGTGGAAAAACCTATGAGCCCATCATTTATTACCGGGAAGACGGGGACTGTTTTGAATGTTTATACGAAGCCAGAGTATAGGAAAAAAGGATATGCTAAGAAATTAATGAACATGATGTTGGAGGACGCAAAAGCAGAAAACGTGAGCATTATTGAATTAAAGGCAACAGAGGATGGATATTCCTTATACAGATCTGTTGGGTTTGAAGATGTTGTAACCAAGTATCATAATATGAGAATTTCGTTGTAGGATTTGGCAGGAATCTAAATGCTATGTTGGATGATGGAGACAATTTCTTAACAGTCTTCAAACATGCCTTAGAGGATAGTCAGGAGTTAGGATTACCAATAGAGATAGAGGCATTGTAGATGTAAGCGTCCCTACTGTATGACCAGAAATAATCCCAATATGCTGTATAAGGATTATTGGAGAGAATAGGAAAATGAAATATTATAAATTGTCAATGGATATGAATAGGGAAAATGATATAATCTGTCATTTTGATGACAAGTTTACAATTCCGCAGAACGCATTGATTATGGGTAAGTACTTTAATCAATGGGATGATAAAACGGTTATTCGTTTTTCAATTGGAGAAGGAAGTGTTTGGACCGATTATTTGGCAAATGACAAAGGATGGTTTTTGGTGTCCGAGAAATTGAAAAAAATCCTTGAATCCGTAGATACAGATATTCAGTTCTTGAAAGTTACTGTTGAAGAATATAATGGGTTACGATTATCCCGAAAATATTACTTCGCAAATGTATTACGGGTCGTAGATGCACTCTGTTTAGAAAAATCAAAGTATTTTGAGACCGAAATTTCGGGTATTGGGACAGTGTATACAGTAAGTATGGTATATATTCTGACAAAACGGAGAATTCGGATGTATTCAAATTAGGAAACAGACAACAGGTACCATTGTTTGTTTCTGAAAAATTTAAGAGCCTAATGGAGGAAGAAAGTATAACAGGAATAACACTTATGGAAATAGCTGCTCAGTAAAAAAATATTTGCTTTATATTTTTGAGACTCCAACAACATTAAAACTTATGTACATCATCTGTCTGACATAGAAAAAAGGCAGATCGGGAAGGTGGATGCGGAGATATTTAGGAATATTACCTGATGAAAGAAAAAATAGAAGGTTAGAAAATGTACAATATATCAATT
>ERZ1026868.169-NODE-169-length-51719-cov-36.432506_pt1 | contig 51719 bp, 53 predicted proteins | sample MGYA00380164_ERZ1026868 | MGnify/ENA primary metagenome ERZ1026868 (study PRJEB33269, sample SAMEA4719800) | human gut metagenome | biome: human-associated habitat; feature: organic feature; material: feces | place: Cameroon | collected 2013-10 ...
CATAATGTTTTTGTATTAAAGGAAAAAGCTTATCCGAGAGGATAGGCTTTTCTGTTGATATATAGATAGTTATATAAATGTTGGTGCTGGTACTTAAAATTCCTAGCACCAAAATAGCACCAAATTATTTGCTAGCACCAAAAAGAAAAATAACAAATTGCTGCTCAGAAGTTTAGCCTAGCTTTTATTCACTATTATTTTTATAGTCTTTTAACAAATTGTCAAATGTATAATACGTGTATTCTAAATGTATAATAAAGTGTAGATTTGCTCGTATTTCACAAAACTTCACATTTGGTGGTTCAAAAAAAAGTCTCTATCTTTGCACCAGTCAAACGTAGCGGAATGACAAATGAAAGAAGACCTCCTTTCCGGCGAAAGCCGACAAGATATGGAATCCCTGAGTTCTAGACCGCTACCTAGGCTTGGGGATTCTCCTTTTTTATATATTCAGTTATGCAGTACATCAATATTACCATAGAACTTTTAAAGGCATACTCTTCAAGCAAGAGCATGAAGGAACTCCTTGCGGTTGCTATTTGGATAAAGATGCAGCATAGCAATTCTGTAATGTGGAATGTTACGGAATACAGATTAAGAAAGGAGTTGCATATCGGAAAGCCAAAAGCAGAAAGACTTATTCAAGATATGAAAGATGACAGCTTGTTTTCTGTAGATGGAAATAAGGTTGTTGTCTCATCATTCCGTGACAACACGATAAAGTGGACACGTAAGGGTCGAGAGTATCGTGGTGCTATGGTCTGTAAGTTTGAGGTTAAAGAATATACCTTGAAGGAACTATTCAATCTTATCAACGAGAAACTTTTTGAATTTGAGATTTGTGCTGCCGAGCATAAGGACTGTTGTATGAAAGCACCTGAGGGTGAAAAGGTCGGTGCCAAAGGTAAAGCAATCACAATAAAGCAATTTCAGAAGGCTCTCAATACAAGTAGTAGTTCTGTTTCAAGGATCAAGAAGAGACTTATTGCCAGTGGAAGGATTGATTCTACTCTTGCAGAGAAACATTCCTTTGACATCAGGAATGAGGAAGAAACAAAGAGAACATTGTTGAGAACGAGAAAAACAAAAGCTGATTTCATTATTGGTACTCTTGGTTTTGTTGTTCTTGCCTGTTCTTACTCTATTGCAGACAGAGCGGTGTCGGATGGATTCAGACATCTTATCTATGGCAAGCAGAGTGAAAAGGTTATTCAGAGAGACATGAGCATCGGAGGAATCCCTGACGGATTCTTCTGTTAATTGCTTAGGTGTTTGTTTTGGTAACATACATTGAAAGAAAGAAAATATTAAATAATTTATTAGTTATGGATAAACCTACCTATGAGAAGTTCAAGAGATATTGTATATCAAAGAACTATGGAACAGATGAGTACATCAAGAGTCTGTATGATCATCTTGAAGAAAGAAATTGGAAGAAGGCAAATGGTGGGGAACCAGTAAACTGGATGATTCTCACAGATGCTAATTTTGGAGTGTTCAATGCCAAGGGAAAGTTCTCTAGTGCAATAAGAGCAAAAATGGCTGAAAAGTCGGATGATTTCGACCCAGTGGAGCCTTTTCCTGATAATGGAATGAACTATGTGGCTTATACGGATGGAAGTTGTGACAATCATTCCAAGTATAAGGCAGGAGGTTCTGCATATATCGTATTGAAGGATGGAGAGATTGTCAAGATGAAGAATCACGGCAGATTGCAGACAACCAACAACCGTATGGAGTTGCTTGCTATCATCAGTGCAGCTAAGTCTTGCCCAGATGGTTCTTATCTTGATGTTTACACAGATAGCCAGTACTGCATACTTGTGTTGGGGAAGAGTACTCCACCAAAGATGAATCCTGACCTATATGAGTTATACAAGAAATGCTCTGCTCATTTGGCAGGAGTCCGTTTTCACTGGGTGAAAGGTCACAATGGTGACAAGTACAATGAAATGGTTGATAGCTTGGCTTATGGAGCATACTGCGACATCTGCGAGCAATATAACATCGAGAAAACAAAGAGACATTAAGATATTGAATGAAGTTAATAATTAAAATTATAAGATTATGAGTGAATTATATTGGTTAAGTGTTTTGGGTAACTTGAATGAATTATGTGGGGTTACTGTAGTTCTTTGCTTTTTTGTTTTTGCTGCTTTAGGTATATGGGTACTTATGAGCATTGATGATTTTGAAGAGCCATCTCCTTTTATTAAAAAAGTATTGAAGGGTTCTCTTTTCGCTATTGTGTTTGCGATATTTGGGTGTATATTTATTCCTTCACAAAAGAATCTCCTTATCATCTATGGGGTAGGCGGCACTATTGACTATCTCAAAGAAAACAAGGATGCAAATAAGATTCCTGATAAGTGTGTCAAGGCTCTTGATAAGTATCTTGATGATGCGTTGACGGAAGATAAAGATAAGGAGTAACTATGGTATCAGAATCAGCTAGATATTATCAGACTCATCCGGCTGCAAGGGAGCGCAAGAAGAAATACGATACACGCTTTGGGTCTTCACCTACACAGAAGGCTAAGCGTAGGGAGTTGGCTCGTCATAATGCCGAACACGACAAGAAGTATGGATCAGCATCCCGAAGGGGAATGGATGCTTCACATACCAAGTCAGGAATCAGGTATAAACCTTCATCGGTGAATCGTGGTTCCAAGACGGATATGGCTGGAGATAGAAGAGCCAGAGGCGGTCGCTGATAGTGATTGCCGGAACATACGGAAAGAATAAGAGGGAGTGCTCACGCATTCCCTCTTCCGTTATCAACAATCTATTAACCTTAAACAAAACCCTTCAGCCTATGAATTTTAATTTTACATCTATCAGATTAAATGAAAAAAGATATTTTAAAGAACCCATTAACCTTCTTCCTCAGACATCTGCTTCAACTTCTCTGTAAGCGCATTTGCAATCTCACGCTTATCTTCGAGAGTGACGGTCTGCAGCTTAGGACAATTAAACTCCAGCATCTTGATGAAGGTGCTGACCTTATCCTTCGGCTCGCATTTATACCATGCTGCCATGAAATCATCCCAAGCATCTCTAGTGAAGTCGGCACACAGCTCACGAAACTCCTTCTTGATAGGAGACTCGTAACCTTTCTGCTTTCCTCCTGATTTCGCCCGACCTTTCTCGAACTGACCTTTTGAATTTCTGTCTGTAGCCATATCCTTCACTAAATATGATGCAAAGGTACACACAATCCTGCACATAGAAATCTTATCTATTAACTTTTTGCTGCTAAGTTAATGGATAAGATGCTTATATAATAAGGTATAGTTATCTTTGCTGCAGTTTAAACGTTTAAAATAAATTTTTATGTTAGGATCATTAATCGGTGCAGGACTCGGTGTTGCAAGTAGTATCTTTGGTGGCATATCAGCCCGAAAAGCAAGACGAAAGCAGGAGCGGATGCTTGCACAGCAGGAACAGGAAAATCAGGCATGGTATGATAGAAAGTACAATGAAGACCCTACCAAACGTGCCGATACCGTAAGATTGCTCACTCAGATGCAGGAGCAGATCAAGAACAGAAACAAGGCTGCCAAGGGCAGACAAGCGGTGATGGGTGGTACGGAAGACTCCACCACTGCGGTGAAGGAAGCAAATAACAAGACTCTTGCCGACACGACCTCCCAGATTGTGGCTGCAAATGAGTCTCGCAAGGATGCCATCGAGGGGCAGTATCAGGCTAGAAAGGATGCTATCCAAAACAAGAGGATGGGTCTGGAAGCTGAGAAGGCTGCTGATACTGCTAATGTGGCTGCTGGTGTTGCCGGAACTGCTGCCAATATCGCTTCTACCATTGATAGTGGATTGAGCGGTGTAAAGAAGGCTCCGAATATGAATGTGACTCAGGAGCAGTTAAGTGGTATCTCCAAGAATCCTGATGATGTTCTCGGATTGAAGGCAAAGACAACCAGTCTCCCTTCTGAGGGTGAGCTGAATAGTCTAGGTGCTAAACTTCAAAAGGTAAACGTATAGCTTATGGGATTGGCAGATTATTTACGAACGAACAATGGCTTGAAGACTACACAGAGTGTACTCAACAAGCAGCAGAGTGGTGTGGATGCTGTTCATAAGGCTTCTCCTGAACAGATCAATATGAACACCGCACAAGCTATGCTACATGGCAAGGAGGAGCAGCTTACTCCTCCCAAGGATGCCCATGAGCAAGCGGTGAGAATGAACCAGCAGACTGCCGAGGGTATGCTGAACGGCTCTATCCCTATCGTGAAGAAGGAAGAGCCGAAGCCGGAGCCAAAGCAGGAGCCGGAAAAGAAGCAGTTGACCTATGCGGAAATGTATAAGATGCTGAACCCTGCTGATAGTGAATCTCCTGAGCAGAGAGCACAGAGAGAGAAGAATGAGAAGCGGAAGGCTCGTATCGCTGCACTGGGGGATGGTCTTCGGGCACTCGCCAACATCTACTTTGCCAGCAAGGGAGCCAAGGTGGTACACAATCCTGAGTCGGATATGACTGCTGCCATCAACAAGCGCAAGGCTTATATGGATGCCCAGCGTGAGAAGAATCGGGCGGCTTGGCAAGCTGGCTATCAGAGGGCACTGGCTCTGGATGAGGAAGCAAGAAAGAATAACCTGACTCTTGCTGAGCAGATGAGGTATCACGATATTATTGCAAAGAACAATGACAGCAAGAATGATCTGAGTCAGCAGAGAATTGATCAGGGCAACAGAAGACTTGATCTTAGTGAGATAAAGATTAATTCCGATGCCGATTACAAGAACTTCATGAAGGTTTTGAAAACTAAGTTGGCTGATGGTCAGTTGAAACATTGGCAAGCAGTGGATGCTGCTGCAACACTGAGGGCTAGGAGAGCAGGAAGAAGTACTCCAAACAAAGAAGATTATGATTCTGCTTTATTGGATATTAGCGACAGAGACCCTAAAGGCTTAGCTGGTGCTTACGAATCTGTCGGCAAGGCTGGTCAAAAGGGTACACCAAAGAGAGTCGTAACAGCATATCGAAAGAATAAAGCAAAGACTTCATCTAAAGGTGGTGGAAAGATAGTTATCAAAGGTGTAAACTGGGTAAAATAATTAAGATATGACAAAGTACAAACCATTGTATGCCCTTTATAAGGGATTGAAGGAACACGGAACAGACTTACCAGATAGTTATGGTAGCTTTGAGCGTTCAATGACACAAGCAGGAAATGCAGGAGCGTCAAACAGAAGAAATTTCTATCAGTCTTTGAAGGATAGTAACTATGATGTTCCTGATACTTATGAGAAGTTCTATGAATCTATGTTTGTTCCAGTGAACAATACAACTTCTAGGGCAAGAAAGATAGGTGAGACACCTATGACGGAAGAAGACCGTAAGGGATTCACTCTTGGTGCTCAGGACATCAGAATGAATGCCAGTAAGTTTGTTGCTGGTGATGCTTTGCGCTACAATAAGTTGAAGCAGAACAAACAGAAGCAGCATAAGAGTTTCGGTCGTGTAAATATTGGAACCAACAAGACTCCTTATGCTCCTAAGGATAATGTAGTGAAGGATGAGGGTCTTAATACTTATGTTACTTCTGATAATGGTGAGACTGCCGATCTCGACAACGCACAGCAGAAACAAGCAGTCCTTGATGTACAGAACAAATTGTACATGGATGCTCTAGATAAGGGCGAAATACCTATGGCTTCAGAGACTATTGATAAGAATGGACTCTATGACCTTCAAGAGAATATTGGAAAGGATGGAACGGAAGTTACAGAAGAGGGATTGCAGAATCAATGGAATGCAAAACTTGACTATGCCTACAAGAGACGTGATGAACTCAACAAGGAATTGGACGCAATTCGTCAGAAGGAAGGTAATGCCTTGCTGTCTTATTCTGCCACATTTGGTGATACTTCTTCACAAATATCAGATGATCATCGTACTCTTGATGCTGCAAAGAGAAAGGTTGAGGAGGAGATTAGAAATCTCGAAGCTCTGACTGGTAAGGAAAGCAGCACTTTCTGGACTACTCTAGGTTATGTAGTAAATGCGATTCCTATTCTTCACAATATCAAGAATGGAATAAACTATCTTTTTGGTAGTAATACATCAAGAGATATGGGGAAGGCTGTTGAGAATAGTGTTGGTGCAGCAGAGACATGGGATTTTGGATTATCTAGTTTTGATACTTATGCTCGCTTGGAACGTATCAAGGCTAAGGTAGAAAACAAGATACCGTTGACGAAGGCAGAACAAAGTTTTGCTCAGAATATGATGGCTGCTGATAAGTCGGCACAACTTGTAAATGATAATATGGGTAGGGCATATCGCTGGACTTCTGTTGCTGGTGTGTCATTGCCTTATATGCTTGATTTCTTTTTGACTGGTGGCTTTAGTGGAATGACCAAGGCTGCAGGTAAGTTCGCCATCAAGAAAGCTGCACAAATGGAATTGGGTACACTTGGTAGAACAGTTACTAAATATATCGGTATAGGCTTAGGTGATGTGGCTAGCTCTTACGCTATGGCAGTCACAGAGCAAGGTTTGAAGACTGGTGCTGATGTGATGAGCCGTCACTTGGGTTCCTTGTATCAGGATAAGGATGGAAACTATGCTTTCGGTACATTTGATGAAAATGGTAATCTCCTGCATGAGGGAGGTGAATCGTTTGGTAAGGCTCTCTATAAGGGCGTAACTGCTGCAATGTTGGAGAACTATACCGAGAAGATGTTTACTCATTGGCATTTAAAACGTGGTGCATTTAAAATGATGGACTACTCACCATCCTTGAAAAAGTATGCAGATTTCTTTAGACATGTGGGGAAGTCTGGATGGTATGGTGGCTCAATGAACTTCATGAAGAAGTTTGGCATGGGAAGCTATCCTGAGGAGGTAGCTGAGGAAATCGTGAATATTCCTCTGAATGCTGCATTGGTTGGAGATAATAAGTTCTCTGAGTTAAAGGACTGGAAGACTTGGGAGGATATTGTTGGCTCTATGGCTATCAGTGTCGGCTCTATGGCTGGTATGGCATCTGCACCTCATATTGTACGTGGAACCGTAAATCAAGGAGTAAAAGCATACGACATCGCTGCTTTCTATGTATTCAAGAATAGATTGAATCAGGCAGACCAGCGTGCTTCTGAAATCCTTGGAGAAGATTGGGCAAGAATCAAGGATAGAATAGATTCTGCACCTAATGAGAATTTAGGTACAATCAGTGCAGACCTTCATAAGCAAGTTGCAGCCGGAACTTTCTCGGAAGAACAAATGGATGCAGCGTGGGCTTACATTCAGAATCTTCGTGTAATGCGTGGCTATAATCTTGCTAAGACAATGGAAATGCAAGCTAAGGCTATGACTGGTGAAGAGAATATGCCTGCTGATATTCGCCAGAAGCAGTTGAATGCTGCCTATGCTGCCGGTCAGGAAACAGAAGGCGAAAACAAGCATCTTGCTCAACTTGAATACGAGAAGCAGAAGTTCAATCTTGCCAAAGCACTCGGTGTTTCTGATAGTGAATTGGAGAAAATGACAGATGAGCAAATATCATACAACTTAGGTATGGATGATAATCTTGATAATGTAATCTACAATTATCAGAATGCCAAGGCAATGTATGATGGCATAGTAGATAATGCTCAGAGTGCAGTAGATACTGCTGCCAAGGTAGCTTCCCAGAGAGTGGATGCTATGACTAACGTAGAAGATGGAACTATACGACAGGCTCTTATCAAGGGAACAAACGGAATGAAAGATTATCCCGTCTATATCATCAGCGGTAACGTTGAAACCCATGATGATGGTGTTATCAACTACACTGATTCAGACAATATGATAATCATATACAACGAATCAACTGGAAGAAAGGAAACAATTCCTGTATCTATGCTGGCAGACGTTAATCCAAACATTCAGAATGCTGAGGAAGTAAAAGCCAAGGCTATACTGGAAGCCAAACAGAAGACAATAACTGATTTGTCGAATGTCGTTGATGGTAAATTGGTAAAAGGGTCTGAGTTTACTATGGAAGATGCTCAGGGTAATACTCATGGCTACAAGATAGAGGATGTTGATGAACTGGGTAATTGCATTGTGTCTATGGATGGAACCCTTATACCTGAGCCTATGCCACTGGACATAATTCAGCAGCAGTATGATCAGTCTAATGTTGCTCGTAGTGTTAAGAATGACCAGACTGCACAAGAACCTGAGCAGACTCAGCAGGAGTCTCAACCTATTGAAGACAAGTTTGATTATGACAAGATAACAAATGTGAATGATGGAAAGGTTAAAAGTGTTGTCGTTACTGACGAAGAAGGAAAGAATCGCTTTCCAAATGCCAAGGCTGTGTTCTTGATCCAAGATAAAGGAGCCATGCCTAAATTTGTCGTAATGGATGAGGAAGGTAATCTGACATCGTATGTGGGCAAGAGGGGTGATAAAATTCATCCATTGAATGAAATGACTGTTGATGAATATAAAAAGCAGCGTCAGGAAGGACTCCAAAGGATAGCAGCAGAGAATGCCAATTCCTCAATGATAGAGGATAATAGTGGTACAATAGAGGCTGATAGAGGTGAAATAGAGGATGCAGAACCAATAGGAACTGGTGTGTTTGGCAACATCTACAATCAGTTTAAGGGCAAAGTTAAGGAGGCTTTCAACTTCCTGATGCACCATAAGAGTGGAGATTTGCTTGGTGTCTTCCATCGTGATGATGTTGGAGACATTGACCTTGTATGGGGTGACGAAAATATGGGCTTGGCTCATATCCTTGGCAAGCATGTGGGTGAAGGAAAAGACTTTGAGACTCCTGATGATGCGGTGTCAATGATAGAGAATGTTATTGATAATGGTAACATTATGCAAGATACACCTAATAGATATGTTATTACTCTTGATGGTTTCCGTGTCGGTATAAGAAAAGAGTTTGATGGGGATAAAAAGAATTGGATTGTTACCGCTATTGATTACAATAGAAGTAAGGAAGAAAAAGGAATCGTCACCAATCCCACGTCAGCCTCTCATGGTGTTGAAGGGTCAGAGCTTGCTGCGCCCAACGATTCCAATGGCAAAGATATTAATAATTCTGCAAACGGCAATGAAAATAATGAAAGTTTAACATTTGAAGATGGTACTCCTATCCCAGTTGATGAGAGTGGCGAGACTGACCTTAGCCAGACTGATGCTGCTCATGCTGCAGAGTGGTATGATACAAACCTCGGTGAGGATGCAGACGATTGGCTGGATGGGGAAATCAAGAAGTATAAGAAGTTATTGGAGCAAGCAAAGAATAAGAAGCTGACTGGCAATAAGCCTTCCGAATTGGTTGCAAGCAAGAAGGAGAAGGAAGCTGCCATTGCCAAAGCACAAGCCGTATATAACTCTGCAATCTCTATACGTGATGCGTTGAAGGAAAGACGAATTACCAAGGAAGAGAATACTCCTGAGGGCAGAAAGAATCTCATTGAGAAGGCGAGAAGAAAGTTCGCTCGCCTGAAGAGTGCTGTGAATAATGATGCAGAGGCAGTATCTCAGCTATACAAAGATGTTGTCGGCTCTCTCCTGCATCGTCTGTATGATGGTACAGGCATTGATGTGACTGATACCATTCCGCTTACTGCTGAGGAGTATGTGGCTAGTAATCTCGGTGCTCACTCTCTCAACTATGAGGGAACCGAGACAAGCAAGGGTGTGAAGCAGGAGACTGGATTGAGCAGGGAAGACTTTGCCAAGACTCAGCTTCTCGCTGCTGATGGCAAGGGAACTACCATTGATGATCTCGTACATAGTCTGTGGGAGAATCGCCCATCCAACCTTGAATCGCTCGATACTCAGGATATTCGCAATGCCCTTATTGGTGTGCTCACTAGCGGTTTCAAGGCTTCGGAAGCTAGAAACTATGTTGAAAACCTCCGTATCGCTCAGACTGAGAACTTCCTTGAAGAGCAGAAGAAAGCGGCTGAGAATGCTGCATTCGCTGAGGAACATACTACTCCGGCTGAGCAACAGACTGAAACGGCTCCTGAATCTGATGAGCAGATAGAGGAAGAAACGACCGAGGAGAAACCAGAGGTGAAGGCGGCTGATAGTGAGAAGATAAATGAGCAGACAAATGAGAATATAAATGCTCCTGAGGTTCCTGAGGATGCAACGGACGAGAATCCGCTTGGTCAGCAGCGAGATAGTGCTCCTTTCTCGCCAAAAGACAATACAAAAGTAACAAATAGTAGCGAAGAAAGAAAAGCAATGGTCGAGAAAAATATTGTTCGTAGCGAAGATGTTCTTGATCATTCTATAGGCAAGAAGATGCGTAAGTCTTTGTCTCGTATTGCTAAGATGATGGGGGCTGATATTGTTTATCTGCACTCTGCTGACTCCAATGGTTGGTATGACGAAAAGACTAACACGATATATTTAGCTTTGGACTCTGCTGATGTATTAGGTACACAGTTTGTTTTCGGTCATGAAATGACTCATGAAATCAAGGCTAAGAATCCTGCCGCTTTCGAGGAGTTGAAGAGTCTTGTCAAGAACATGATGGGTGAGGATGCTTTTAATACTATTACAGATAAGGCACAGCAGAAATACAAGAAAGGTGGTGCTAGCTATTGGAACGACCGAAATGCAATGGAAGAAGAGGTTGTGGCAGACCAAATCGGTTCTTGGTTACAAGATGCCAACTATGCTCATACACTTATGATGAAAATGTCTCATCCTTTATTGGCTAAATTGCATGAGATTGTCAACAGAATTAGAATTGCATTTACTGGTACTGAGTATTCGGACAATGCAAAGTTGGTACTCCGCTCTATCGAACAAGCCTATGTGAAGACTGCCAATGGCGAGATAACTAACCCTGAGACTGGCGAGGATGTGTCCTTCTCTCTCCGCCAAAAGCCTGAGCCTAAGAAGAAGGGTATCGGCTACAAGGTATTCGTGCTAAAGGATGGCAAACTCTATCCGCCAATGGTAGCGAACCCTGATGGTGCTGCTACTCCAGTGGGTGTATGGCTCGATGCTGATGCTGCTCCTATTGCAGGAGAAAGCAAGACTGGCAGACCTCAGGTTAAGCAGGGCGGCAAGGGAACACAAGGCGGTAGCGGTAAGCTGGCCTATAGACCAGGCTGGCATCTTGGTGTGGTTTCTTATGCTATCCAGTTTAACCGCAAGGATGCTGATGGCAATAAGACGCTCTTCCCTAAGAATTTTGTGTTCGCTGAGGTGGAGTATGCTGCTGATGTAGATTATCAGGAGGAAGCTCGCCAAGAAGGTATCAATCCTTCCGGCAAGTATCAGCACTCACTCGCTGGCTTGAAACATCTGCCTACTGATGGCTATTATATGTATCGTACCAACCCGAACCCTGAGACTGACCCTTGGGTGATTACTGGTGCGATGAAGGTGAACCGTATCTTGACCAGAGCAGAGCAAGCGGAACTTGTGAAGAATGCTGGTCGTGAACCTCAGCAGATTCAGGAGGGCGATATTGTTACTGATGATGTGGTGAACAGCATCAATCAGGAGATAGCTGCTGCTCCTAAGTTCTCGCAGAAGGTGTACCATGGTAGCGGTGCTGACTTCACAGAGTTTGACTTCGACCACATGGGCGAGGGTGCAGGCTCCCAAGTATTCGGTTGGGGTGGCTATGTTACTTCATCAAAGAAGATTGGTAAAAGCTATGCAACTCTAATGGACAATGACCCTTCTAAGGCATATTATCGCATTCAGCGTTCCAATGGTACAAGATTTGCCAAGAAATATCCTACTCTTGAATCATTCCTGCATGGTGATAAGCAAATAGCCATGAATGACAAGTTTACAGAGCAGGAAAAGATTGACTACTACAATGAAATGAAGAAATTGGCTGAGCCATACCATAATCTCTATGAGGTGGATATACCTGAGGATAATGGCAGCAACTATCTGGATTGGGATGCTCCTATAACTGATGAACTGATAGATAAGGTAGCTAAAGCACTACCTTCTTTGCGTAGCTACGATATTAAGGACTTGAAAAAGGATAGAACCTTTGATAACTTCTATAAGACTATCTCAATGAGAAGTGTTAAGGATGATGCGTCCTTCAATGATGATAAGGCTGCAAGCAAACTTCTCTCTTCTCTTGGCTATACTGGCATCAAGTATAAGGCTGGTCGTAACTTTGGTGGTGCTGAGGTAGGTGATACCAACTATGTTATTTTCAAGCCTGAGGATATGAGAATCACAGAGCATACCAAGTTCTCGTTGAAGGATAATCAGGGAAATCCTCTGAATCAGGATGGCACTTTGAAGCTGGATAAGATTAAGTCCGTTGATGAATTGACGGATGAAGATTTCTTGCATCCTACTAGAAATGTAGAATTGCCAAAATTGCCTAAGAAGATAGCTGATGCTATCGGAACAGAAGGAAAGCCAGTTGTTATCAAGAAGAATATCTTTGAGCGTAATTATATGAGACACAAAGATGTTACTCCTGAATTGAGTAAGGCAATCTTTAAGTCTGCTTTGTACAATCCTGATTTGTATGGTCAGAACCAAAAGAAGACTAGACCATATAATTGGGTGCTTATCAACACGAAGGATGAGAAGGGCAATAACCGCACAGTATTATTAGAGGTGAATCCTAATAAAGACAATGTGGAAATCGTTCATTGGCACTTTGTTGACGAAAGAGGATTGGAAAAAATAAAAAAGCAAGCTGACCGTGAGGACGGGCAACTCCTCATACTGCCTTCCGATAAGGAAGAGGTCGGTGCCCTTTCCGACCCTACGGTCAACTTGTCTGCTGCAAAGATAGACAATTCTTCTGAAACTGCCAAGGAAAATGGCGAAAAAGTTGATAGTGAGGGCACAAAATTCTCTTTGAAGGATGAGAAGATTAAGAGTGTTGCTGAAAAGTTTGGGGTAAATGAGGATGATGTTGCTATGTATGCGAATGCAGTTGAACGAGGTTCTACTGCTGATGCGGCACGTGCCAGAGCCAACATTAAGCGTCACTTTTTGCAGGCAAACGAAGACAAGATTTCATCATTAAAGGAACTTATTAAGTACACCAAGCCGGTAAATGAAGCCTTGAAAGAGAACTTTGGTGACCTTGATGCAATGATTGAGGAACGAAGAAAGCAGGTGGAAGCTGAGCGCAATGCTATGGAAGCAGCAAGAAAAAGAGCGCAGGAAGAGGAAGAGAAGAGACAAAAACATCTGGAAGAACTTTCTCTGATCCCAACTGATGAGCTTGATAAGCGTTACATGGATGCTATTGACAATAATGATGAATCAACGGCAAGGGAAATGCTTGATGAATCAGCTAGACGCAAAGGCTATGATGATGCCGATAGCGATTACCAAGGTCAGGGAGCGTGGGCTGCTCCTTCAAATCCTCAATATGAGTCTGATGAGGATAGAAGAGCAGATATAGAAAACTCTCCTGATGTAAACTTGGAGGATATTGCCTTAGGTTATAGCTTGCAGCCTGATGATTATTTCGACAATCCAAGAGCATACATGAACAATACCGCTTATGGATTGGAGTCTGCTCATGTTATAAAGAATGCACTTGATGCTATTAAGAATGGCGAGAAAGATGTTAAGGTTAAGGTTTATCGTGCCGTTCCTACTTCTGTAAAGGAGGGCAAGTTGCGTAATGGTGACTGGGTTACTCCTTCTAAGAAATATGCCGAAATGCACGGAGCAAACCGACTGGAAGGCAAATATCGTATCATTGAGGATGAAGTGCCTGCTAGCCAACTTTGGTGGGATGGCAATGATGCTAATGAGTTCGGCTTTGATGATGGCAAGGAATACAGATATAAGAATGCCAAGAATAATCGTAAGTTGAATGACCTTATAACTTATGACAATAAGGGTAACGTGATACCTCCTTCAAAACGTTTCAATTCTCGCAAGAGTGACATCCGTTTCTCTCTCGCTGGCGAGCGTGGTGCGGCTGCTGCTGACAAGGCAGAGGAGCGTACCTTCCGTATGGATAATCTCTCTGTGGCTCGCAAGATGGAAGAGGAGAAGAAGGATGCCAAGGCTATCAAGATGGCTACTGGCTGGGAGCGTGGTGCAGATGGCAAGTGGAGATACGAAATGCCTGATGCCAAGATAAAAGACACAATGAATGTAGGCGGTGGACATATCGTTAAGCGTTACGAGGATGATATGCTCTGGAATGGCGGCAAACTATCTGAGGTGATTGATGCACCTGAATTATTTAAGGCTTATCCTCAGTTGAAAGATGTGCGTATTGATACGGATGCCATTATGAACGATATGCCTTCAAATGGTGAATATAATGCCAAGACAAACACCATTACCATCCATGCTGACGAGCTGAAATATATGAATAGTATATTGAATCACGAGATTCAGCATGCAATCCAGTCTATTGAGGGCTTTGATAGAGGAGGTAGCCCTAGATTGGTTAGAGGTGAGATTAAGAAGAGATTAGCAGAGGTTACTAAGCAGATTCGCCAGTTGCGTGCCGAAGGTAAGGAAGATGAGGCTAAGGCTATCGTTGAGAAGAACAGAGGTCTTTATAATGCTTATCAGGCGAATGATGATTACAATAGCTACAAGTCGCTTGCTGGTGAAGTGGAAGCAAGAAATGTGCAGGAAAGAATGAATATGACTTCTGAGGAGAGAAGAAAGACTCTCGCTGAATCTACAGAGGACGTGGCTCGCAAAGACCAGATTTTCTTGGGTGTGGGTGATGTGTCCTTCTCTCTCCGTGATATGGCTGACGGAAAGGAGAATGGGGCGGCTGATATGGCTGAGGACTTGAAGAGTCTGATCACTCCTGATGAGGGTAATACAAAGTTCTCTCTGAAACAGACAAATGACAAGTTCAATTCAGACTTGAAATCTTATGTAGAAGACGGTGTTATTCCAGAGAATAGCCGCTTCGAGTTGGGATTTCCGTCTGACATACTGCTAAGTGCTGGCTTTCCAAAACTTCCAATCAGTATGCGTGTGTCTTTGCTGAACAAGAAAGCTGGTATGGATCGGCATCCGTTCTCTCCTACAGACTTATATAACTTGGTGGATGCAATACAGAAACCTTTGGCTATCTTTGAGTACACCAAGCCTAATATGCGCAATCTGATAGTGGATTTGACCAAGGGAGAGAAACATTTCCTCGTTGGTGTGACTCTTGATTACAGAAAGGGAGATTTGGCAGTAAATAGTATCTCAGGATTGTTCCCTAAAGAAAACCACGAATGGATAAAGTGGATTCAGGACGGAAAAGCTATCCGCATAGATAAAAAAGACAAGGTTCTAAGCCTTATTGACAGTCTTCGGACTAATCCCGAAGAGGCTGAAAGAATAGGCTTGAACCTTGATTCTGCTGCAAAGATAATAAAAGATTTCGAGAATCCAAGCATTTCTGCAGAAAATCTTTCGTCTGACACTAAATTTTCTCTCCGTGGCTCAACTTCATACGACAAACAGATGGAAGAATGGAAGGAGAAGAACCATCTGGAAAAGGATGCAGCTCCTATGGAGAAGCCTATCAAGCAGGATGATGAGAACATCTTTGACTATATGAACAGAATGGTGGAGTGGACTCGCAATCAGAACTTATGGAAGACTGCACCGAAGCAGACTGGATTCCAAGATGCACTCGCCAAGTGGAAGGCTGATAATGGTCTGTCTCCTGATGCTTATCCACCAGTTCGTCCTCATCGTGAATACTATTCAAGTGAAATCGGTTATGCAGAAGACTTGGAAGAGTACAATAAGAAGAAGGAACTCTGGAAGACTGCTCCAAAACCAAAAGACTTTGATTTGTCGATTGACTTGGAGGATATGAACAAGCAGCTTCGCAATATCAGAAGAGCGGTATTGAATCAGAAGAACTATGATCAGAGAACGGTTAAGGCTGTATCTGACCTTGTAAGAAAGATGCTCAACATCGGATGGGGTGACGGACTGAGCAGGGGTAAGGTGGGTAATCTTCTCTCTGCTGCCAAGAATGCCACTGGAGCCAATGACGTGAAGAAGTACCTAGACAAGGCTATGGGAATCCTTGCAGAAAACTATCTCAATCGTCTCTCTACTGCTTACGACAACCTTATCAAGACCAAGGGTGCAAGATCAGACCAGAGCGGTGTAATCAAGATGGGTTCTCTTGATGCCAAGGGTCAGGCTTTCATGAGCGAATATAAGAAGGCTATCAATATGGATGATAAGTCTCTGAATGACTATATCGCAAACATTGAGGAAGATTCAGCCAAGAATGAAAACAATGTGGAAATGAATGACTACAGACTGGCTGGCATTCAGGCTGCCATTATGTTCAAGCAGCAGATTGGCGGCAATGATGCTGATATTGCCGAGTTGCAGAGACAGATTGGCGAGTTGAAGAATAAGAAGGATGCTACCAAGGAAGACAAGGATTTGTTGAAGTCTTTGGAAAAGAAGCTCTTTGAGAATAAGTTTGACCGCATTACCATGTACGAAAACCTCCTGAATAACATTCAGAGAATGGTGAAGGAGAGTAAGGGTAGGGCAAAGGAGTTCCGAGAGGAGATTACCGAGCACAAGAATGAAATCCTGCATCGTGCCAACTTGGATTTGGAAGGTGTAGATTCTACCTATTATGATACTACAACAGCCAAGAAGAAACTGGTGAACAATGACTTGCAGCGTGCTGTATTCTCTTCCACCTATACCTTTGAGCAGTTCTTGAAGTTCTTCGGCAAGAAAGCTGCAAATGGCGAGGGTTACTTATACAACTACTTCACGAAACTGAATCAAGATGCTCTTGATGAGGAACAGCTATATAATGAAATGAACCGAAATGCCCTTGATGAGAAGACCAAGGAACTATTCGGTAAGGAGAAGTTTATGAAGCTGGTAGGTATAGATGGTAAGGGTATGAAGGAAATGGATATTGAGGTAACTGATTACTCAAACAAGAAGACTGGCAAGCGAACCATCCATCTGAAACAAGGTCAGATGCTCTATATCTATCTTGTCAACAAGGAGACGGATGGAGAAATGAAACTCCGTGCTATGGGTATCACAGAGGAAGATGTGGCTGCAATCGAGGAGAATCTTGACCCAAGAGTGAAGGCTATGGGTGAGTGGTTGCAGGATGAATACCTTCCTGAGTGTCAGAGAAGATACCAAGCTACCCATACCAAGTACTTTGGTGCTCCTATGAAGGAGGTGGAGAATTATTTCCCTCTTGCTATCAATAACCGAGCAAGAAACGTTAAGGAAGATGTGAACCAAGATTCTGATGCTATGAGTCAGTTGGCTGGTACATCTACTGGTGCTATTGTTACTCGTAGGGTGAATGTGATTCCTCTTGATATTGAGAATGCTGATGCCTTTGAGGTTGCCTTCAACCATTTGCAGGACATGGAGGAGTGGTCGGCTATGCTGCCATTCAGACAAGACATCAATACGCTGCTGTCTTACACTCATTTCAGAAACCAAGTACAGAATATGAGTTCTGTGGCTTATGGAAGTGGAAAGACCTTGTGGGATGAGTTCAAGCAGACCGCACAGATAGCTGCCGGAACATACAAACCAAAGGTGAATGCTGGTATGATGGATAGCAGGATTGCTGCTGCTATGGGTGGTATCGCTGTCGCTAAGATTTCAGGTCGCTTGTGGACTGCCATCAAGCAGAGCCAGTCAGCAACGGTGTTCCTTCCTGAGTGTGACTTTACCCGATTCGTGAAGAATGGAGTTAACCCTTACGGCTCATGGAAGTGGGCGATGGAGAATATTCCTGATTTCAGAAAGCGTGTTGAGAACATGACCTATGGCGATGTGAAACTGAGACAGTATCTTGATGAACTGGAGAAGTGGCACGATTGGACTAAGACTATATCCAAGATAGGTATGGCTCCAAATATCCTTGTGGATGGAATAACTTGTGCTGTAGGTGCTCGCTCTGTTTATGAAACTGAGGTGAACCGCCTGACCAAGCTAGGCTATCCAAAGGAGAAGGCTGAGGAGAAGGCTTATTATAAGGCTGTGGCTGCTTACAACAAGACTCAGCAGTCTTCTGGTGGCATGTACTTATCACCTATGCAGGTGGATAGAACCTATGTGTCTGCTGCTCTCTCACTCTTCAAGAATGCCAACTACGCTTATGGTCGTATGCAGATTGAGGCTTGCCGAGGATTGGCGAGAACCTATGACTTCTGGGGCGGAAAGCATAAGACTGCACTCATTGAGTCTATGACTAGACAAATCATGGAAGAGGATGGACTTGACGAGAATACAGCAAGGGCTATTGCCAAAGCTACATACAACAGAACTTTCAGACAGAGCATCGGGCGATTGATTAACTTCGCTACTCTCGTTCCTATCTCTTGGGCTTTATACAAGGTACTCCCTTACTTGCTCACTGGCGATGATGATGATAAGAAGACGGATATGATAGAGGAAGGTGTGCTCAAAGGATTCGCTACATCTTTGTCTGACAACTATGTGATTCCGTTTGCATCGAACATTCTCAATGCAGGATTGAAGGTGGAGGATGGCAAACCAACGTTTGACCCAGAGGTATTCAGGTATCAGAATCTTTACATCAATCCTGCCACATCTGACTTGGCTAACATCTATTCAATGATAGGAAACCAGAAGTGGTATTCTGTAGCAAACAAGTTGGGTATGCTTGGAGTTCAATCGCTCATAGGATTCAATCCTGAGACCGTAGGTGCTTTATATCAGGCTTTCGCTGAGGCAGACTATGATAATGGTAATACGGCTAAGGAATGGCAGATAGGTATCTTGAAGGCTATCAGTGCTCCTGAGGAAAGCATCCGTGAGTTGTATATGGATGAACTTGGTTTGAAGAGTGGAGACAAAGATGCCATGAAGAAGTTCATGTCTTTGGCTGGTCTTGATGCCGATGATATAAAAAAGGTTCCATTGTCTGAACTGGAGAAGAGATATGCCGAGAGACAAATCAACCGTGATAATCTCCTTTCTCAGATTGGTATGGATGCCGAGACCTTCAACGGCTATGTTGACAAGTATCAGAAGTCCTTTGAGAAGAAAATCAAGGATAAGATGGATAAGTGGGATGAGTATGACAAGAAGAAGATTGATGAGTTCTTTGATACCACTTCCGACCCTAAGTTAAAGGATATGATAGCCAAGAAACGTGCTAAGGATGCCAATGCTGCTGCTGACGAGCAGATTGCAAAGGAAGGTCTTAATCAAGAGAAGAAGGGTAAGGAGCCTAGCGAAGAGGCTTACGATGCAGTAAAGATGTCTATTGATGTGGCAGAAGATAATGCTATCAGTACCTACAACAAGGTGCTCAACAAGCGATACGCTGCCCTGAATGATGAGTACAACAATCAGACAGATGCGATGAAGTATATCTTTATGAGCAATCATCCAAACTTCAAGGCATACAAGGATATAGAATCCGAGTACACCAATTATGGCAAGAAGATGAAAGAGTTGAAGGAAAAACTGGTTTCTGCTGACGGATATGATGCCAAGCAGACAATCCTGAAACAGATTCGTGCCGAGCGAGATAAGTTCTATGAACTGCAATCAAAGGTAAGATAAAACAAAAAAGGGGAGTAAGCGCAATGCCTACTCCCTTTTTTCTTACTCGTCTTCGTCCTCATCCTCTCCGAAAATCTCAGGGAATCTGACTTCAACATCTGGTCTGAGAACATCAAATGCTCTTCTCAACTCCAGCATTACCCAAAGTGCTCTTTGGACGGTTGGGTAACTTGACCAGCTCTCCAAAGGAGTAATAGCTAAGTCGAGTGCTGCTTCGTTAATCTCGTTACAAACCTCGTCAACGTCTCCAAATGTTGACTGAACCATCTTCATGAAAAGTGGTAAATTCTTGTTCTGTTCCATATTGTGGTAGAAACTTTAAAGGGGCAGACTGACCTTTTGTTCAACGCACTCTACCACACAACTTATGCGCCCATGCACCATTACATTACACGGAAAGGAGTCTGCCCCAAATATGTTACGCCTAGACAGCAGTTTGAACGTCTGCCATCATCGGATTTTTAAACCATATAATTTTATTATCGTGGTAGATAACTTTGAATTTTTGAACGAGGCAAAAGTACTTAGAATATTCCAAACTACCAAGTTTTGAAACCAGTTTAACACAGTTTTAACACAAGGATGCCTACAATGCCGAGGATATGAAGAGAATCCGTGAACTGAGAAAGCGAATCCTCTCCGTGCTGGAGCCAGCCAATAAGGTGGTTGTGGCTAACCAGAAGGCGAAGGCTGAGAAGAAGTAATGCAAATATGACTATCCCCCGAAGGTGCTATGCTTTCGGGGGATAATAGTCTCTAGGCAAGGAATCTGCTTTCAATCCGGCACAAAAGACCCTTGATTTGATAGGGAAAAGTTTCAATCTGAAAGTATTAACAAAGATTATAGTTTAAATTCCCTCAAAATAACCTCATTTTCAATAATTCTCATTATCTTTGCTGCATCTAAGAACATCTGTTTATCAGATATTTAAATCAACGGTTCAATACCATTAAACTTAAAAAACGAAACGCTTATGGATAAAAATGAAAATGAACAACGTGTCAGTAGAATGTTCGGTGAGATAGTTAAGCTTATCCCCGAACGCAGCAAGATCAAGACAGACTTGCTTTATTTCAAGTATGCGCCTATACTCGTCATGCTTATGAGATGGTATGGTATATCTCAGTTCTATGACAACAAAATGGAGATAACGCTGTGGTATGAAGAGAACGAGGAACCTATCTGGTTCTTCTACTTCATCACTTACATTCTCTATCCTATCTCCCTATGGAAAGGTCAGGTGCTCCACCGATTGTGTGTAGAGTGGCGCATCCCTATCCTCTATATCGCAGGAGTCAACGTGATACATGTGATGTTTGGTTCTATTGTAATAACAAACCAGATGTTTTATTGCGATGTCTTCCTGATCAGTCTCATCTTAATATTGTATGCTTATGTCGCAATTAGTAAATTACAGCATCATCGAAGCAGGACTTCGTGCTCTCGCTGACAAGGCTCACGAATCAGCAGTAGCCCAAGCGGAAGGCAAACCTATCCCTTGCGGTCTGTCAGAGAATGATATGGAACTGGTGGCACTCCTTACTGCCATGATGAATGACACCCAAGCCAACAAGGGCTGGTGTGCTCACGAAATGGGGAAGTCTATCTCCTCCTTCGAGAAGTATGTTCACGATGGTAAGATACCTGAGGGCATCCACGACCAGTTCGGTCACGAAAAGAAGTGGAATAAATCACTTATCCGATTCTTCGCCAACAAGAAGGCTTTCTTCCGCAAACAAGCCCGAAAGTATGGCATAAGCCTATAGCATCAGCTGCACATTATTATATATAGGAGAGACCCAATCGCCCCTCCTGTATATTTACGACCTTTTCCGTAACCATAAATCTTTGCTCATCATACACTTATAGAACCTTTTACGAGTTTATCATTTCATCGCCATATTATTCGTATCTTTGTGCTCGTAACGTTACGAAGTGAGTATCATTTATATGTTTAACAAAAGATTTCAGGATAATATGGAAAGTAAAACGTATGTATTCGGAAACGAAGGCTCAACATCCAATAATGGGATGCTCGGTCTTCTCGCACCCCTTCTCCAGAAGCAGGGTGTTGACCCAAATGTCCTTCTTGCCATGAAGGGAAACAATGGTTTCGGTGGCGAAGGTGGATGGTTTATGTGGGTAATCTTCCTTTTCTTCCTCATGGGCTGGGGTGGTAACGGCTGGGGAGGTTTCGGCAACGGTCGTGGTGGTCTTGCCAATGAGATCAACAATGACAATGGTCGTGCCCTCTTGATGGATGCCATCGGTGGCAACCGCAATGCACTCAGCAATCTTGCTACCCAGTTGAACTGTACCGAAGGTCAGATTCAGAGTGCCATTTCTGCTTTGACATCTCAGGTTCAGAACGTGGGCAATCAGGTAGGTATGAGCGGTATGCAGACAATCAATGCCTTGCAGCAGGGTAATATGCAGATTGCTCAGCAGATTGCAAACTGCTGCTGCGAGAATCGTCTGGCTATCTGTCAGCAGACTGGAACCTTGCAGAACGCCATTAACAACGTGGCAGTAGGTCAGGAGCGTGGCTTCTCCAATGTGGCTTACGAGACCCAGCGACAGACTTGTGATTTGCACAACGCTATCAAGGAAAGCACTCAGACCATCGTTGACGGTCAGAAGCAAGCTGAGATGCGTGAGATGCAGAACAAGATTGATTCTCTGCGTGAGGAGAACAGCACCTTCAAGTCTTCCGCTATGACCTCTCAGATTGTGGGTCAGGCAGTAGCACCTATCAATGCGGTATTGGCAGGATTGCAGAGTGAGGTAGCTGGTATCAAGTGTAAGTTGCCGGAGACCGTGACTACTCCTTACAGCCCATTCACAGCGGTTCCTAACTGCGTGGCTTATCAGGCTGGTTTGTACGGACTGAATGCTGCCAACAATGCAGGATTCTGGGGTTAAAGAAAGGAGGCTGCTATGTTATGGTTAAGACCTTATACTTGGGTGAATCGTAATGGCTCGGCAGCTATCGCTTCTACAAGCGTGAAGGTGAATACTTCCGATGTGGTGTTCACCTTCAAAAACCACGCTTTCGTGAATGCCAACTACAGAGGAACGATATTCGTAAATCTGCGTCAGGCTATTCCGACTGGAACGACTGGTACGCTGCCTATCCTTTTCGAGACCAACGGAGCGACACAAGCCGTAACCAAATTCAATGGTGATGCTTTGACGGTTGCAGATGTGCCGGGCACTGGAGTGGTTCAGCTCTGGTTTGAGAGAGACACTAACACCCTTCAACTTATGACGGGTATTGTTTAACAACAGAATAGTTAATAGGAGATTACATTATGTTTCAAGGTTTAAGAACAAATTCTTTATTCTATGTCCTCGACAAGGGCGAGAACCCTAGCTTGCGGATAGGTCAGGTTGTTTCGGTGAGCAACCCTCAGACGAGATACCCTTCTTTCAATAATGGCTTCACTCCTCAACCTATGGAGACTGTGGTGGACGTGAAGGTGAAGATCAATGACGAGGAAGTGGATTTCAAGCAGCTACCTGCAAACGGACAGATAGCCAACGACAAGAATCTTGTGGTAAGCGATAGCAAGGATGCCATGAGTTCCGAGGTCGATGCTATGCTGAGACAATCCAAGGCGATACTGGAGAGCGTAGATTACCACAAGAGGGTCGTTGATTCTTGTGAGGGAATGCTACTGCAGCTCAACCCCCAGATAGCCAAGGAGAAGGAGCAGTCTGAGAAAATCAACAAGCTTGAAGGTAAGGTTTCCGGCATTGAGGGCAAGATTGACAAGATGATGGGATGGCTCCAACAGAGCATCAATAAGTAATCTCCTATCTATTCACTTTAATATCTTATGATTATGGTAATGATTGAGATTACAGAAGATAAGTTCGATGATTTGTATGAGAACATCGAATCCATGCTTGGTTTTGGTAGCAAGGCTATGTCTTGTCTCAAAAAGATGAAGCAGGAGCGTATGGGTGAGCGTATGCCTGATTATCGTGACGATTGGCGAAGAGAACGTGAGGAACGTGAAGAGCGTGAGAACAGACGTAGATTCAACAACGTGAACGATGATTGGAACTACCCGAACCGCTATGGTGAAAGAGGTGGTGGCGGCTACAATGGTTTCGGTCGCTAGTGTTTAACTTGGGAGTTTTGGCACCGACATTTATGTCGGAACCAGACTCCCTTTAAAATTCAGCAATATGGGAAAATGCAGAATGCCATTGGATATGTATGACCTCAAACCTGAGGCTATGGTTGCCTATCTCAGATACAATGGCTATCATTTCAGCAAGAAGATGTGTGAGTGGGCAGTGAAGCAGATGTATAAGTATGATCCTTCCTCCAAGCGTGATGTAGCTATCTCGTTTTGGGATAAGGAGAAGGTGGATGCACTTCTGCTCGGTCAGGGAATTGAGGTGAAGAATAAGATAGGCTACGACCATGTATATGTGGCAAATATGGCGAGGGCAGACTTCTACAAGTCTTCCATCAAGGATGAGGAGCAGCTAGCACAGTTCATCAAGGATATGGTGGATGATGCCGACCAGAAGGATGGCTTCATCTTCAACCGATTCTATGCCGACTGCTGCCACAACGGAGTGCCTATCCCTTGGGAAGATGTGTTATGATCAGAAGAGTAATACAACTCCCGAAGTACGATTGGAGCATAGTATGTTTCATAGGTTATCAGCCGGATGATGCCGATGAGATATGCTATGCTCTTTCTGATATAGGATGCAGCGGCAATCCATTATCGGAAGCCCAAGAACATCTAACTAAGCAGAGTGCAGACAGAGGTCTCACGTATTCCAACCTTGCCCAGCGGAGAAGCGTTCTTGCCATAGGTAAGGGCAATACCGCAAGTATCATCAATACCATCGGTCACGAACTTCTTCACGTAGTAGCGCATATATGTGAGCAGGATCATATTGATATGTTCTGCGAGGAACCTTGTTATATGTTGGGTAGCTTATGCGAGCAGTTCTTTCAGCTTGTGCGTTAACTCAGCCAACCTTCCTAAGCGAGTAAAACCTTATGTTTTCGTAAGAAAATGGGGTGAAATCTGGTGGAAGGTTAATGAGTAAAAGGAAAGGGTGAGCCGCAAGACTCACCCTTCTTCTTTATCTGTATGGTTTACTCCCCATACTTTGGCTCCTCATACACCAAGTTATGCTCATCTACGTAAGTCTTGGCTTCTGGGTATGTATCAAACTCTACTGCGGTGGCAGTTACTGCTGGGAATACCTCAGCATTGTCACCTTCTTCTGTGAGAGGGAGCACCATCTTGGTTCCCTCATGTACTACCTTATACTTCTTTGTTAACTTATTCATATTTTGTTTCCTTTCTTACCTTTAATGTTAAACTTTATGTTATACAGGAGAGATTGAGACTGTATAGCCCTTGCTCTGCAAAGTCTGAATAGCACTGTCAGAAGCTTGTGTTCTATCGCCAATTACAGATATTGTCTTTCTTGTGACATCAGAACTTGAAGTAAATCCAACTACACAATTTGCTTGGTCTTGAAGCATCTTATCAATGTTAGTTGATTTGCCCCAGCTGGCAATAGCAATAATTTTAGATGTAGACGGACGATTGCTCCAAGAGAATTTTCCATATTTAAGATTTGCATAGACAAGCTTAGCTGGCATAATTGCCAAATCTCCACTTAATATTTCTGCAGAGATATCTATCATATTGCTGCAATTCTTTAAAGAAGTAAAGTCTCCAGATACGCTTGTGGAAGCTAAATTCAGAGATATAAGCTTGACATTTTCGGATAATGAAGAGATGTCTCCAAATACATTAGAGCTACAAATTGTTAAATATTCGAGCTTAAGCTTATTTGACAAAGAAGCAATATCCCCATAAAAGCTATTATCAATCAAGAACAGATGCGTCATATTTGCTTTATTCTTTAAATTGGCAATATCTCCTTTCACTCCGGTCGTTTGCAAATATAAATGCTTTAATGAAGTATTAGCTGCTAAGGAAGATAAGTCTCCATATACAGAAGTTCCTCTAAGTTTTAAAGATTCAAGTGAAGAAGAGTATCTTAAATCCTCTATATCAAATGATATTTCTTTTGGATTAAATACGCTCCATTGATTTTTGGAACCATCGTAAGTATCAATAGAGACAATAGAATATTTGTCTGATATAGACAACTCAACACTATTATTGCTGATATATACCATGTGTCCACTGCCCCAAGCTGTAGCATAATACGTCTTACCTTTATTTTCTGTAATAGTCTCATCTGTGAAGTAGCCATCACCAATGATTTCAAGTTTGACATCTTTTTTAAACATCATACTAAGACCTCTTGTTTGCTTGTTAGCAGTTTTGCTTACATCAAATTTAATTCTCATCTCACCGACTTTTTTTAAAGAAGAGTCAGAGATGCTTCCTTTAAGTTTTGTAACTAAACATGTTCCCATAATAAATTTTACTTTAATTGTTTAATCTTATATAATTATATATTTTGTCTAATTTCTTCAATCTTGTATCTATCCAATATTCTATTCTATAGATACTATCACTATGCTTAAACTCCATGATAGGAGAATAGTCGCTTATTGAATGAGGGTGATTGACCACTTTTGCTTCTGTCTTCTTCAAACACTTGAATTTATAGAACCCCATATTCAAAGAACGCCCAAATGAAACCACATCACCAGGGGAATAGGAAACCGTAGCATCAAATGTCTCAGACTCATCTGTTTGTGGTTCGCCATTCTCTTCAAGTAAAAGCTGCCAATATTCCTCTCTGACAACACTATTAGATATGCAAGGACTATCTGCCCATTTTTTATACTCCTCCTTGTAGTAATCAGTACCTATACGGCTCATCCAATCCTTTACTATAGCTAATATATTTTTTGTAGATATAATATTGTTATCTGACAAAACTTTATATCTATTTTCTAGTTCTGGCTTATAATACTTAAATATAAAGCCTGTAGGTATATTCAGAGATGTTCCCATGTGTTGGTCTATAGGATAATTAATATCAAATCCCATTGGTCCTCCTCCAAATGTTGAATCACAGTCATATAGACCAACCCACCACTTAATGCCTTTATATGTAAGCCACTGCCAGTTTTTGCTATATCCATCACCATTCTGTGAAACATCACCAAGTATACAATAATCAATAAGATTATCTACATCAAAGAATTTCTCAAAAACTTTTTTGAAGATAGTCAAGTCTTCGTCTGTCTTGCTTGAAGCCTCATAAGTTGATGCTGCGGCTTTTATTATAGTTATATAATCTGCAAAAGAAAGAATGTATTTCTTAACCTTTGCTGTTGTCTGTAAGTTCTTCTTTATCTTAGAAGTTATAGAAACTCCATTTGGTAAAGTACCATTAGATATCCAAGCATTCACAAGCTCCTCATCTGCAAGCTCTGCACCCTCATAGTAACTACCTCCACTTACGTTATATAAAGACTTTGGATTTCGTATTTCAAACTGCCCCCAGTTGATACTTTTGCTACCCCCAAAGATTGTTTGCTCATTAAGTGTGCCATCTAAGTGTACATTTTCAGCGATACTTTTATCCATGTGGTAGTTGTCTCTATGTTTTTTAAGCTGCCATGAGAACACACCATAAAACTTATCATTGAGATAGCAAGCAACAGGGAAACCATCAGGGACACAACGTGCTCCATTATCTGTAAGCAAATCAATATCTCCAACATGAGGATTATTGAAGCTTTTGGTCGTAGGGCTAAATTGAGTCATATCCAACAAGGCTTTTTTCCAAGGTCTGTCATACATATTACCTCTGGTGCGAACTATCTGATCGTAAAGTTTATATGTGATTGGACAAATCCCACGAAAGAAATCAGTGTAGTAAGCTTTCAGATGGAAACTATCCTGAGAAACCCACTCTCCAATTTTTATCTTTGGTGTAGCATCACCAATCCATTCATCGTTACAGATATCAACAGCAATGTTTTTCTTGACAAAGCCCATGGAAGAGTTGCCTTGTGCATTTAATATTACACGTTTTTTAAAGTAGTTGCCCTGCATATCCCAAAATTCCATCCAAGCATGAAGATTGTCCGTTTTAGATGTTGGCATTTTATCTATGCCAGTGATATTGAAAATTGCGAACTGTGGCTCTGGTATCTGAATAAAACTACTCTCACTCCAATCAATAGGTATCTTTGCACTAAATCCATTTGCTTTGAGTGCATTTTGAATATCAGTCACACTACTATCTTTGAGATTAATACTTGATACTTCAAGATGTTTGGTCTCCATGCTGGTCTCGTGTTTTTTCCCTGTTGAATCACGATAGGCTAATACTTTTCCTTCTGCATCTGTTGTAATCTCAGTTCTACCCTCTGGGTCTTCAATAGTAGAGTGTGCATTTGCAACATCAGCATCTATAAGAGATTTTCCTTCTTTCTTATCAACCTTAGCATCAATGGTCTCTGACTTCACCTTGTAGAGATAATGACTGCCATCAGGAGCAGTATATCCAAGCACCTTGCCATCTGCATCAGTCTCGATAGAAAGATATTCGTCATTCTCTATTGTAGAAAGATGGGCGATTCTTTCTTTGATGCCTTCTATATCAATAATGGTATTGGTGATAAATGTGCTAATATCAATACCGCCAACAATCATGTGACCATCGTCTGCACGGAAGCCACAAAGAACCTTATTCTCTGCATCAATGATTGCATAGAGCCATTCCTCATTGGTTATTACAGAGTACATTTCGTGGTTAGGGAAGTATGGCTCTCCATTATACTTGATTCCTGCAAGGATTCTGTCTTCTGCATCTACCACTGCTATGATGTACTCATCATTGGAGATATAGAAGAAGCTGTCAGCAATTTCCATATTGATCAAGCCCTTTCCATCTTCCTTTGGCTGGAAGGTTTTGAGCGTTTCATCAATACTTGAAAGTGCTTCCTTGATAGCCTTAATATCATCAAGCCATTGAGCCTTTGCAGCCCAGCAAGTACCATCTTCCTTGATACCAAGAAGAGGGTGATTTGCTGTATCAAGGATAATCCAAAGGAACTCCTCGTTATGAGATATGTGGTACATATCATTCAGAGGATAATATGGCTTGCCAGTAGCTCTATAGATACCAAAGAGAACTCTATTCTCTGAATCAACTACAGCCATGATGAATTCCTCGTTCTCGATAACCTTGAAAGGAGTATCTTGAATATTGCCTTCCTCATCCTTGATAACTGTCTTGTCAAGGTTCTTGGCTACGTTATCAAGATTAGCCAGTATATCTGTCAATGACTGAGTGTTCTCAATGTTGGCAAAGAAGGTCTTCAACTCATTCAGGGTATCAATGGTACTTGTGATATCCTCGTCACCTATGATGGCTGCTACTCTCTCTGCAAGAAGAGTTATCTGTTCCTGCAACTCATCCTCTACTTCACTTGTCTTGCCAAACTTTGGAGTACCATCCCACAGAATACCGAAGAGAAGTTTATCTTCTGCATCTACCTTGGCAAAGATGAATTCCTTATTCTGAATGTAACGGAAAGGAGTGTCAACTACAGTTCCATCTTCATCCTTAATTGTTACTTTATCAAGCTGCTCTGTTACATCAGATGAATCTGCCTTCTCTTTTGCAAGCTTATCAACAGCATCCTGAATGTTTTCAGCAGTCATACCACTATTAGTGTTATCATAAGTAACATTAGTAGCAGTACTTGCTCCACCAGTAGCAGCAATACCCTGAACGGTTTTGCTCAAACTTTCATGCTTGGAGCTTAAATCATTGTGCCTTGAATTGATGTCTTGGATTTCCTTTTCAACAGTCTGCGTATCTCCTTCAAGAAAGATTTCCTTGGCTGCGCCTAGCTTACCTTTCTTGGTGGCTGCATGTATCGGGGCTGTTACATTAATATTATTATCTGACATATCTTTTAATATTTACGATATTACTAAATTCCATGTAGCTGGAGTGAGAGGATTGACAGTTCTGTATGCCTTAAAGCTGCCTAGAGCGTTGGTAATAGTCTGAGGAGCAGCAAGAATCACATCAAATCCTGCACTGGTTACACGACTGATTGAGAGATAGTTAGGTACTACCAGCCAGATGTAATCATTATCATTTGTCGTTACCTTTGGATTGAATGATACTCCTGTGGATGATACCTTGCTGAGTGTGTTGAGGATTTCAGCGGTCATTGTGTCTGCTGAGTTTCCTCCAAAGTAGCAGAGATAGCGAGTCTGCGATGTACTCTTGCCAGTTCTACCTTTCTTGCCAACCTCAAACTTGAAGATTTCTCTTGATCCCTCTATCGGAGTGGATAGGTTCCCGCTAGATGCAGGGGTGTTTGATAGAGACTTTGGGGAGGCATCATTAATCTGCTTACTGATAAGGAGTGTATCAGGCACAAGTGGCTTGCCATCGCTGATAATGGAATAGCGGACGTCTGTCTGCATTGTGCCTACATTTGGGGTGAGACTGAATCCAAGAGTAATAGGGTAAACCGTATCATTCAGCTTAGCTAGATTCTCATCCACATTCTGAATACTCTCTACCAATTCTTCTGGAAGACCAGTGGCAGCAGCTATTGTCTGCCGGAGTTCTGGATCAAGCTTCTCTACACCAATCGTTCTATCCTTCAATTTGTCTTTGGTGATGGAGTTCACCGCCAACTTCTCATTGGTGACACTTCCATCTTCCAGTTTCTCGTTGCTGACAGAACTATCTTGGATATTGCCATTTCCTACAGAACCAGCAGCAAGCTTCTCGTTGGTGATAGCACCATTCTTGATCTGCTGAGTCTCCAATTCATCCGATACATTGACCTTTCTGTCGAGTGTTTCCTTTACGGATTCACCCGACTCCTCGTCCTTGATGTATCTCGAATATGTCAGAGTCTCGTCTTTGCGCCCACTGATCAGGATGCTATTGTATTTTTTCTTTTCTGCCATATTATTCTTTTAGTTTAATTTGATATTCGTTATCGTAACCAGCTACCAATTCGTCTGACCAATAGTAGTAGAGGTCACCCAGCTTGGTGGTGTTCATAGAAGATTCAAAACCACACTGAACAAAGGCTAGTGGCTGGCGGCTGACAAACCAGATGTATGGTTTCTCGTCTGTCGTTTCGATGGTGAGAGTCTTGCCAACAAGCGCATCTTCCAGCAGGGTGAGGTCTTTCATATTCAGCTCGCTCATATTCTTGGCGGATGATGCACCATAGTAGCTTGCATTGACGGTTCCGCTTGCGGTGATGGTTACATAACCTGATACGGCTGGGATGATAATCTTGTGGGTATCGCTATTGTAATACTCCTCGGTCACATCCTTTCCGTTCATCAACACCTTGACCATACCGATGCTGAATCCCTGAATAGGCATAATCTCAGCTTCCAGCTTCTTTCCGTTGCTGATAGCACCATTCAGCATAAAGTTCTCCTGATTCTCCACCAGTTGCGTTTCATCATTGATGGTGTAGCTGAACTTGGCATTGTGGACGATGAAGGAGATTGGGCAAGTTGACTGATTATCTGTGACGATGTAATAGCGGAGGTCAAACAATCCTGTATGCTCGCCTTCAACAATACCTACTGGAATATAGCTCTGTGAATTATGATCTACGATTCTCAGAAGGTTGCGCTCGATGCTGACCATTTCGCTGCCTTCATATTTCCACGAAACCTTGATGTTGTAGTTTCCGAGTTCAAGAGTCGGTGGAATGTCGCAAATCAGGATGTTTCCTTGGATTCCTGCAACTTGAATGGGAACGGAAACCGTATCACAGAAACAGCCATGCAGTTCCACACTGATGTCGGTAGCCAGATTCATATCGAAGTCGATGAGTCTCTGAAACTCCTTCGATACGTCCATCTTCCGCACCAAGACGTGAAGCTTGAAGCTATTTCCTTGCACAATTTTATAAATCATATTTTGATACACATTATTAATAATAGCGCAAAGATAGGCAGAATTTTCTCTACCTATCTCTTATCCATTAACTTTTGGGCATTAAATCAAGCCCTTCCATCTGAGGAACTTGCGCTTGCGGCTGCGCTTTCCTCTCTCGCTCTTGCAATTGGTATGATAGACACAATCACGGAAGAGGTCTCTCGACTTCATATCCTTATCTACCAGTTTTGTCTTCTTGAAAGCCTCGAAGAGTGGGCGGTTCATAATCATCAGGTTGCCCTTCTCCGTAGGTAGGACAAAGTAGATTTCACCCTTGTTCTTCTTGGCTGCATAGTCTGCCTTAGCCGTAGCTTGGCGGTACATAATCTCGCATTTGATGCGCTTGAAAATCTTAGTAATCTTCATAATCGTAATTATTAAAATTGAAACTATATGATGGTTGCTGCCGAAACAGAAACCTTTTTTCTCATTACCCTAGCCTGAATCTGAATCATCTTCGGCATTTCCATTTCATTGAAGCAGATATGGAGTCCGATGGCTCTTGTCATGAGCAAATCATCGTGCTTTCCGTCAATGGCTCCGTATGCTCCGTTCTTCTTACGCTCGTAAGTAAGAAACTCGTTCAGGCATCGCTGGTCTCGTTCAACGTATAGATGCTCTCTGACTACCTGAACCAGTACAGAGATAACCATTGGCTTGGTTGCTACATTGGTATGGAATCCATACTTGCGTGGAACACCTTCCTTGATGTCTGCTTCACTCTGCTTGCGTGCATAGAGATTGTCATACACATCCTTGATTTGATTCAGGATGAACTCAGACTGATCACCGCCTTCCAATATATGCTCCTTATCTTTCGTCTCCAAGGTGTTGGATTCGATTACCAAAAGGGCATTATCGTAGTACTTGGCTATCTGTGCAGCCTTCCATGCCAGCAAGTCCATATCAATATGCCCATACCATTGGGCTACTACATACGGCTTGCCACCTTCCATCATCCAGTATCGGTCGAAGACACAGATAACAGACCAGTCTGCCTTACTACCTCTACCACCAATATCCACTACAACCAAATATCGGTTGGTCACCTTGCAATCGTCAAAGTACTCAGGCTTACTCCATACCCACAATTGCCCAGTCTTGTCTTCCGAGAATCGCACATTCTGTAGGCACTTCTTGCCCTTGTAACCATCACCATAAACATCACCGATGAATTTAGGTGCTCGGCAACCTTTCGTGAACTGATCAACCTTCTCTTCTGCAAACACCTTGGCTCCTGAGTGCTTGAATGCCTCTACTGGGTCAGATGGGAATCCGCTAGCCATATCGCCATGGTCTGTGAATTTCTTGCGCTCCACAATATACCAGTTGATGGCTTCCAATGGTGCTCCCATCTGCCACAATTTCCAAAGGTATGTACCCGGCTCATCACGGTTAGACATCGTGTTGGTGTTGTTACGATTGTCGTATAACCATTTGGCAAACTCATCCTTCTTTTTCTTGCTTTCAAAGTCAAGATGGTAGAGGTCATAAATCTCAAACCAAGGAACGAAGAACGGCTCAAATACAGATTCACCTTTCTCTGCTGCCAGCCATTCCTGATGGAAGAAGTTGCCAGTACCATTGGCGGTTGACTCATATACAATCATGGTGTATGGTCTGTAGAGCACACCATTGGTTGCATTCTGAACAACTTGCTCAGGAGACTTGCCTTCTGTCTTCTCCCACAATCCTACCTCAGAACAATGGATGAGGTTGTAATCTTCACCATTGGCAGAAGTCGGATTCTGCATAGAACCTACCTTGATTTTGCAGAATCGCTGAGGAACCTTCTTCACGTTGCCGGATGTACCAAATCCTACAAACTTAGGCTCGTTCTCAGAATATGCTTCTCCCATTTCGTGCAGGAACTTGGTTGGAAATTCCTTCAACGCTTCATCAAACATTCCTCGGATGGTTTCTGCCGTGTCCTTGACCTGAGCGATGATGAGCGAGTTGAGACCCTTCTGCCACATAATTTGCAGCCAAAGGAAGTACATCTGAATGACCGTTGAGCCTCCCCATTGTCGTGCCTTCAAGAGGATGAGTCGGATAGGGCGGTTCTTCTTTCTTCTCTCCTCCAGCCACCTGAGCAGTCTGCGCTGCGGTCTTCTCAGCACAAAGCGGAAGGGGAGACCTCCACCTTTCGGTTTGATGTAGATGAACATGGCGAAGAAGAAGAAGGGGTCGTGCTTCATCCTGATTCGGGTGAACTGCTCCACCAGTTGTTCCATTTCCTCTTCAAGGTTGTATGGCTCATCCATATCCTCATGCAGTTCCTCAATCACCGCCTTGCAGCTACCCAGTTCCAGCAGCATCTTGATGAGCGGAATTTTCTTCATACTCATCGGGAGGTGCTGCTTCTGAATCGGGAAGTCAGGCAGAAAGAGCAGGAACCGCTTATCTCCACAACCTTCACCCTTGATTGGGCTGAAAGGAGTGTTGATTTCCTTGATGCGCTTCTCATTCTCTGTCAGGATGCTCAATACATGTTTGTCTAGTGCATCTGTCAGCTTGGTTCTTACGGCTACTTGTCTTGGCATATCGGAGAATTAAGATACCCCCACAACAGACCGACTACATAGCAATAGATGTGGATGCCCACTGCCATGCAAGGAATGAAAAATCCTACACATATATACGAGAGAATGATGATGTTGTATCTCACCTTCTTCTCTACGAATGGGGCGATATATCCCATATAGGCATATACGATACCGCTGAGACCGATAATGGGTACGCTAGAACTGGGGTAATAGCTTACGGCTATGAGATAGAACACCACCATATCTACGATGCCGCAAGGTCTGGCTTTCAGGCATTGATGCAGCACCCAAAGGTTGATGGCTGCATGGAAGACGTTCTGATGGAAGAACGGGTAGGTAAATCGGTTCAGCATAGAGCAACCTTCATAGAGACCCTTCCCATCATATCCAAGGAATGTGATACACATTATTATAATGTACCCAGCATAAAGCGCAATCTTTTCTTTCTTAGTTCGTAACATCTTTCCTTCTCCTCCTTTCTCACCTTATGAAGAATCACGTGTATGGATTTCGGAGAAAGATAGAAACTGGGAGCCTCCTGATTGCACACGTAACTAATGGCATCCAACTTGGTGACGGAAGGATGCTGCTTGGTATAAGCTATAAATCTGCGGTATATTTCACGAAACATTTCTCTCTTGGTCGGGTTCATGTTATTCAAGGATTTCCCTTTGATCATAGTCAGAATAACATTGTAAGCCCTGATATCCGAGACCCAAAAACGCTTGCTTGAAGATTGCAGTAATCTCTGCTCAATCTCCAAGAGGCTGATATTGTCTCTTACTGATATGATTTCCTTGTAAGCCCTCAATATGTCAGCGTTTCGCTCTTGTGTAAAGTCACATCGTGATCCTTTATGTTTCATTCTCTTATGATGCAAAGTTACAAAAAAGTATTGAAACAACCAAATTATTCATATACGATTAATTAAAGTTAACGGATAAGATTGATTATAGGCGGAAAAGCATTACTTTTGGGCATTGATTTATAAATTAATACATATATATATGCCTGATAATACAAATACGGAACAGAATGCTGGTGCTGCTGCACAGCAAGCTACGAAGACCAAGAGAGACTTGGCTTTGGAGCGTTTGAAGACTCGTCACCCAGATACGGAGTATGCGGATGATGAAGCTATCTATGGTGCTATCAATGATGATTATGATGCCGACCAGAAGTCTTTGCAAGGTTACAAAGATAACGAGAAGGCGATGGCTGACTGGATGGGCAGTGATCCTGCTGCGGCTACCTTCCTGCAAGCGATGAAGGCTGGCAAGAGTCCTTATGCAGAATTGATTCGTACCCACGGAGAGGATGCTATCGACTACTACTCTGATCCTGATAATGCTGACGAGATCGCCAGTGCTCAGTCTGAGTTCTTGAAGAATGCGTCTGATGGCAAGAAATTGCAGGAGGAGTACGACAAGAACATGCCAGCCAGCTATGCGGTCTTCGACAAGCTGGAGGAGAAGTATGGAGAGGAAGCGGTGAACGAAGCTATCGACCAGTGCTTTCAGACGATGAACAATGTGGTGAAAGGTATCTTCACCGAGGATATGATTACCGCATTCATCAAGGCAAAGAATCACGATAACGATGTAGCTGATGCTGCTCACGAAGGTGAGGTGCGTGGCAAGAATACCAAGCACATGAAGAACTTGGAGCTGCGCAAGAAGGGTGATGGTACTGCCGACCTTGACTCAGCGAATGCCGAGACCAAGAAGACCGACAACCAGCCGGAACTGGGTGCGCTTGGCAGGGCTACCCGAAGAGGAAATATCTGGGAGCGTGGAAACGAGAAGCGAACACGAATCCGATAAGATAGAGTTAGATTTATATAATGTTTAATTAATATTTAGGATAATGAAAGTAACAAAAAGTACATTTAATCGACTGTTCTCCATTTTCATTATGGTGATGGCAGTTATTTTTGGTGTCAATGGTCAGGTGCTGATGGCTGAGGCTACTCTTCCTGATGGCGGTACTTCTGAGAGTGGTCACCCTGCGGAGGCTGGCGGTGCTCCTGCTGCTGGTGAAGCTGGCAATGGTGGTGCGGCTCGTCAGGATGATGGTATCAAGACTGAGACCAAGGGTCGTGAGCACTTTAACGAGAAGGGCATTGAGTATTACAACAATGACATCAACGAGAAGATTATCAAGATTCGCCCGATGGCAACACCAGTGGATCAGATTTCCCGTTATGCCACAACCAAGCCGGCAAGCTCCTTTGTAGTTGAGTATTGGAGTATTGGTACTCGTCCTATCCGAACCACAGTAAAAGAGAATACTGAGGCAAGTACTGGTACATCTATGGTATTGAAGGTAGAAGACCCTGAAATGTTTACGCTTGATGATACCATCCGAGTGGTAGGTGTGAAGGCTGTCACTAACTACAAGGGTGTCGCTTATTCAACCATTACTGATGCTCCTACTCCTGATTTGGTACTCTGTGTGTGCGGTAAGGACACAGAAGGCTATCCTATCGTGTATGCCGTTAATGGTAACATGGTCAGCAAGCAGCCTATTGGTGTTCCTGCCTTGAAGCAGGGTCAGAAGTTGATTCGTATGGCAAAGAGCTGCGGTGAGCTGGATGTACAGACTGGTCGTTTCAACAACCTTCCTGATTCTGATATTCAGTACTGCCAGAACTTCATGATTCAGGTTGAGCAGAGTACCTTCGACAAGATTGCTGACAAGCGAGTGGATTGGGATTTCTCAGACATCGAGGAGGATAGCATCTATGATATGCGACTTGCCATGGAGGGTTCTTATCTCTTCGGTGATATGGCTTGCATCAAGCATACTACCAAGAACAACTCTGCTCAGTGGTTTACCAAGGGTATCTGGTGGATGGCTGGCAAGGATATTGAGGTAGGTCATATTGCTACTGCCGATGAGATCAAGAAGGGCTACACCAAGAATGAGCGAGTTATCACAGACTTGGAGCTGGTAGATATTTCCAAGGATATGTTTGTTGGTACTGGTATCGGAAACAAGCGCAAGGTGGTTATCGCTGGCTCAGACTTCGTTCGTGCATTCAGCAAGATTGATTCTGACAAGTTCCGCTTGAAGGACACCGTTGAGGTATGGAACTTGAAGTTCAAGAGCTGGGAGACAGACTTCGGTGAGGTTCTGATGATTCACTCTGAGTTGTTCGACCTCTTCGGTATGAGTGACTGCGGCTTCGCTCTTGATCCTGAGTTCTTGGTTAAGCGAGTACACTTGTCTTGGACTCGTAACGTTCTCGACTTGAAGAAGGCTGGAATCCGTAACACCGATGCAGTAGTTATTCAGGAGGTAGCTTGTCTGTACTTGAAGTACCCTAAGGCACACGCTCGTATGCGACTTGCCAAGGTTCCTGATGAAGAGGGCACTTCCAAGACAACTGAGGAGAATGCGGTTGCTGCTTAATGCAGGATCAATCCGACAAATTATTCATTAAATAGAGAGGGGTGTGGGCACTAGCCCCATCCCTTTTTTCATAACACATATATAATAAGGTATAATCATGTATAAGAAATATCAAGCTGGTACGGATTTGTCGTTCAGCGTTATGGTTGGTAACGAACGAGTGAGAGTTGTCTTCGAGGGTAAGACTATGGGTTGCAGTATCTATGGCACAAGAGACGAGAAGTTGCAGAAGGCTATCGAGTCTCATTATTGGTTTAAAGACAAATTCTTCTTGGTGGAAGCCGTTGACGAGAAGAAGGAAGCTGCCGAAGCCAAGAAAAGGGCTGCTGCCAAGATCAAGAAGAAGGCGGCTGAGGAGAAGAAGACTCATATCGTGACAGACTTTGAGGATGCTAGAGACTATCTGGCTGAGACCTTCGGTGTTAGCCGCTCGAAGTTGAAGACCAAGGAGGACATCTTGTCTATTTCCAAGGAAAAGGGTGTTGAACTAGAAGGACTTGAATAATGAAGAAGTATGCTGTATCTGATTTGGTGAAAGAAGTGAAGGTGCTCTTGGACAGAAATCAAGAGTCTTCCGGCTTGCTGACTCCCGATGATACTGATACGCTCTCTCAGGCAGAACTTATCAAGAGTAAAATCGTAGATGCAGCAAGTATCATTCTTTCCGATGCGCCAGTAGATATGGTGGATGGAATCAAGCTAGACAACATCAGCGTATCTTGGGCATCGAAGAACAATGCTTATGTCGGTACGGTCTATATGCCAGCCGATATGATCAGGCTGCTCAGTGTAAGAGCCAGCGACTGGAACCGCAATGCAGAAATCATCACCGAGAATGATGAAGCCTACAAGTATCAGGGCTGCAAATATGGAGTGAGGGGCAATCCTGACCGACCTATTGCGGCTATCATCCATACCAAGGGCGGTAGATACCTAGAGCTATATACGAGCAAATCGAATAGCGTGACGGTTGATTTCACCTATGTGGCTCAGCCGGAAATCATCATGGAAAGCAGTGGTGCAGGGTATATCAATCTACAGAGCAACCTGAAAGATGCTATCCTCTATATGGCTGGCTATCTCACTTGCGTGAGTATGGGAGATACCGATACTGCAGCTGGGTTATTGGGTGTAGCCAGAAAACTGGCACATATTGTTGAACCAACAACATCGTAATCATGGCAAAGAAGAAAGAAAAAGCAAAGTTGTTGTCGCTGAGCAAGGTGGTGGACAGAGAGGAACTGGATAGCGTAAAAGCTTCCAAGAACCGATTCGATAAGCCATACGAGCGTGCCTTCTCCATCCTGCTGGAAGCACAACGATACTATAACAACATGGATAACTTCCGAAAGCGTAGGGAGAGAAACAAGCGGTACTGTTATGGAGACCAGTGGGGAGACCTCATTGAAATCGAGAATCGGTGCGGCTTTACCAAGCGTATCAAAGAGGAAGACTATATCCGTGAGCAGGGTAGTGAGCCGTTGAAGAACAACCTGATCCGAAGGCTGGTGAAGAATGTGCTGGGTGTGTATCGCTCACAGAGCAAGGAACCTACCTGCAATGCGAGGGATAAGGATGAAAAGCGGTATGGCGAAACGATGAGCGTGGTGCTGCAATGCAACCGACAACTGAACCGAGAGACGGAAATGGATGCCCGAACGATGGAGGAGTTCCTGATCAGTGGTGCGGCTATCTACAAGAAGAAGTATGGATGGCGAAGGGGAAGGTTGGATTGCTGGACAGACTATGTGAATCCGAACAATTTCTTCATAGATAACAATATGAGGGATTTCCGTGGCTGGGATGTTAGCTGCTTGGGCGAGGTTCACGACATTACCATCGGCAATGTTCTGAGAGAATTTGCCAAGACTCCTGCCGAAGCAAGGAAGTTGAAGGAGATTTACCGACTGGCTGCTGACCGAGACTTCGTGATAGCCGACTGCACCCAGCGTTTCGGAGAGTTTGATCCTAAGACCATCGACTTCATGAATCCTGCCAATCCTTCACTCTGCCGTGTGATTGAGGTATGGCGCAAGGAGAGTAAGCCACGCTATCGCTGCCACGACTATAATAATGGTGACGATTTCAAGATTGATATTGAGGATAAGGCTGATATTGTAGATGCTGAGAACAGAGACAGAATCAGAAGGGGTATGGCTGCTGGCATGATGGAAGAGGATATTCCTCTGATTGATGACGAGTGGTTTATGGATGATTACTGGCACTTCTACTATCTTTCTCCTTTCGGTGACATTCTGAGAGAGGGTGAGACTCCTTATGCCCACGGAGAGCATCCATACTGCTTCAAGTTCTATCCGTTTATTGATGGCGAGATTCATAGCTTCGTAGAAGATGTGATTGACCAGCAGAGATATGTGAACAGACTGATCACGATGTACGACTTCATTATGAGGGCGAGTGCCAAGGGTGTGCTGCTCTGTCCTGAGGATTGTCTGCCGGATGATATGAGCTGGGATGATTTCTGTGACGAGTGGAGTAGATTCAACGGAGTGGTAAGATACAAGCCGAACAAGAGTGGTCAGGTTCCTCAGCAAGTAGCCAACAACTCAACGAACATCGGTATCGGTGACTTGCTCAATTATCAGTTGAAGTTCTTCGAGGATATATCGGGTGTGAATGGTGCGCTGCAGGGTAAACCAGGAGTGTCGGGTACGAGTGGTTCACTCTATGCCCAGCAGACACAGAATGCCACCATGTCGCTGCTTGACATCTTGGAGAGTTTCAGCCAGTTTATCATTGATGGTGCTTACAAGACGGTGAAGAATATGCAGCAGTTCTATGATGTGGCACGCAACTTCAACATCGTGGGCAGGGCTGGACAGATTGTACGCTATGATCCGAAGAAGATTCGTGATGTAGAGTTTGACATCAATATCACCGAGAGTACGGCTACTCCTGTATATCGTCAGATGGCAAACGACTTCCTGATGCAGTTGTGGCAAGCTCAGGCTATCACCTTGGAGCAGTTGTTACAGGTAGGTGATTTCCCATTCGGTGACGAACTGCTGCAGTCGGTATCATCCCAGCAGGAGGCAATCAAGAATGGCGAGACTCCACAAGGTTTCTCTCCTCAACTGCAAGCGCAAGTGGATCAGGCATCCCAGAGCAATCCGAAGGCTCGGGCGATGTTGCAGCAGATGATGAGTGGTCAGGGTGTGCAGCCTAGCGAGCAGTATGCACCGCTTTCGGCATAGTGATTAGTTATATTAATATTTAGTGTTAAGATATGATAGCAGACAAGGAGAATAATCAGAAATGGTATGGCAATGGGAAACCTGATGCCAGCCAAGGCAGCAATGCCAACAAGGGTATTGCTGCGGAGACCCAAGGCAGGGAAGACAATCCCGATCTTTACGAGAATGACGTACTAGGCAAGGTGGCGAAGCGCAAGAAGAACGACATCTGGTCGAGGGGTGGCGAGAAGAGAACTAAATTCAAGGACGAATAAAGAAAGGAGGTGTTTTATCGTAACTGTATTCTTCTGATATTCAGATGGCTACAGAAATCTTTGGGAGTTTATGGTGCTCAGCGCAAGATATATGTATCTTTGCAGCATCATAAACTCTTAATTTTTATATATTATGGATTTTGTAGATTTCGTTGATAAGTATCAGCAGGATATGACTCCTGAACAGATGTTGAGTATAGCCAAGGCTATGGGTAAGTATCTCTCATATAAGTTGAGCGATGTAGAGGTACATCATCTTTGTGCAATGGTGTATGGTGTATTAAGCGAAGAGCATTTTGACAAGCACTTTGCTGATGATGCTATCAAGAAGATGTGGTACGAGGATGAGGATGGAACCAAGCACATGGCTCCTTTCTTTACGGACGAGGAGATAAAGAAAGCCTTTGACCAGCATAAGGATGATATTTCCGACTACAACATCTTTGACTTGGCGGTTACGATGAATCTGCTCAGAAGCGACCATCATAAGCTGCTGAAACAATATAGCAAGGATGAGGAGGAATTGAAGGAAATGGTGGTGATGATGGCTATTGAATACCTTCAAGACCCTGACTGCTTGCATCCTACAAGCAAGATATGGCACAACATTAACGGATAAGATAATAGTTACGGGAACATATCTTATCTTTGCATATTATTAATTATATATAAAGATAAGATATGACTCCAAACGTGCGTGAAGGATTGCAATATGGTGCAGCTATTGGAATGTTAGTGAGTGGTGTTGTCCTCACCTTCCTATCATTCTTTCTCAACAATTATGTGGTGTCTGATGGTGTACTCTGGTACGTCAGTCAGACTTTGGTTTACTCTGGGGCAATCTTCGGAGTGAACATTTATTTTAAGACCAAACTGGGCAACTTTGAGAGTAAGGTGAAGGACGAACTCGCAAATATGCTGAAACAAGTAAAGGAGGGCAAGTAACTATGAAGGTAACAAGAGAACAGATTTTAGAGATTATGCCGAATGCCAAGGATAAGGTGGATGCTTTCCTGCCTTACATCAACGGCTATGCCGAGGTTTTCCATATTGATACACCGAAGCGAATGGCGCATTTCTTGGCTCAGATAGCCCACGAAACCAGCGAGCTGAGATATACCAAGGAAGTGGGCGACAAAGCTTACTTCCAAAGGTATGATGTGGGTAAGTTGAAGAATATGCTAGGCAACCTGAAAGATGGCGATGGCTACAAGTATAGGGGCAGGGGATTGATTCAGATTACGGGTAGAGCCAACTATCAGGCTTACCAGAAGAGCAAGTACTGCAGAGGTGACATCATGGAGCATCCCGAACTGCTGGAGCAGCCATTGGGCGCAACCAAGAGTGCGATGTGGTGGTGGTGGAAGCATGGCTTGAATGAGCTGGCTGATAGTGATAGCTTACTAGCAATCACCAAGACCATCAATGGCGGCACATACGGATTGGAGCACAGACGAACATTCTTGAAGAGAGCTAAGGCTGCATTAAAGGTATAGGCTTATGAAGAAGTGGTATGATTCAGATGTATGGCAGTTGCTGATCTACATTTTGGCTATGCTGCTGGTAGCATTTCTTATGTCGGGATGTAAAACTTCCTACGTCCCGATGGAGAAATTCGTATATCGTGACGTAGTAAAATGCGATACCCTGCACACTTCTGACAGCATTTTCGTGCACGATTCGGTATCAAGTTCACAGAAGGGAGATACCCTGTTCGTTGACCGATGGCACAAGAAGGTGGTTGTGAAGACCCAGTATAAGGTAAAGGTGGATTCCTTCATCCGAAGAGACTCCATCCCAGTACCCTATCCAGTAGAGAAGCAGCTCTCCAAGTGGGAGTGGTTTCAGTTGAAGTATACGATGTGGTCGATGGGAGCGATGTGCGCCCTGCTCATCATTTTAGGTTTAATCATCTATAGGAAACATAAGAATGGCAAATTTATCAATTTCAATCACAAGAAGTAGCATCTATGAGGAGGTGGCGAAAACTACCGCCTATCTGGGTGCGAAGAACAAGCTGGATGATGGCAAGTCTGCCTTCGACCAGATATTCGTTACGGATGCCGACTTGGCGATGATAGAGCGATTCTATAACGAGTCGAAGGATGCGCTGCTCAATCTCCTGAAAAGATTCATGCCGACCATCGGTTCTTCTACTGATGGCAACATCAACTGGACTCTGAGTATGCCGAGCCGATTCGATACCAACATGAGCGGTTCCATCACTTCATCCGCCACCTCGTTCATCGTGAACAGCATCGTAGCTAAATGGTGCGAGATTACGGCTAACGACAAGGTGAAGGAGTATGCCGATAATGCGGCTGCCCTGCTGCTCGACATCAAGGATAAGGTGTTCAACAAGACCAAGCCAACACGAACTAAAATATAAAATATAGAAGTATGCCAAGAAAGAATTTAACTATCACGTTGTATATGAGTGAACTCATCTACGACTTTCAGAACAAAGCGTTCCTGACCGGACGGAGCCGAAGGGCTGCGGATATGGATGCTGAGGCTGCCAGCAACATTCAGGCTAGCGATGATGATGAAGACAAGAATCAGGCATTGCGAAGCATTCAGAATGCCTATAGCCAGTTGCTGGTAGAGTTGAGTGAAGCTATCGAGAAGGGTTCGGGTACTACGGCTTCCAACAAGCTGATCAGCGATACCGCCAACATCATCATCAATCTCTCGCTTCCATCCAACTACTCGCTGGGCTTGAAGGATGCGCTGACCAGTTCCATCCACGACTATATCATCAACAAGGCATTGATGGATTGGTTTACCATTACCAATCCTAATGAAGTGAAGGTGTATAGCGAGTTGGCGGTTGAGTCTTTGAGAAACTTGCATGAGACGTTCAACAGACGTGAGCGACCTAGCCGGACAGCTCCTAGCGCATAGAAGGGAGGTGCAGTATGAAGACTTGCAACAAGGGTCACAAGGTGATGATAGAACTGCAGAAGAGTGAGCTGATCTACGACATCCGAAATACGGCTTACACTTATGCGGATTCGATTAGGAGTGGGGTAGCAGATTCCCACCTCATCCATAACATCTATGATGTGGCTGAGGATGGCAATCGGGATAAGCTGGCGAGAATGTTGGATTCCACCATTGAGGATTGCAGGGAAGTGCTCTACCGATTCACCAAGATGGAAATGCTGGGAAGCGGCTTCGATTCCAATGAATGGGAGGAGTGTATCGGTTCTCCTGCCAATGATGAGGAAGCCTACTATCTGGCTATGAGAATGCCAAATGGATTCTCTTCTACGAGTGTGCATACCATGACCGTGTATATTCACGACTATATCGTCAATCAGGCATTATACGAATGGTTGATGGTGGTCTATCCCGAAGGTGCAGACAGATTCTGGGCACTGGCGGAAGAGAAGAAGGAAAAAATAAAGAATGCAAGCAATCGCTCAGCGGTAAGAGCGAGGATCAGGCTTCATCCTTTCTAGACGTATGGTTAACGAAAAAGCAAGGGCAGCTATCTTCACAGACAGCTGCCCTTATTGATTTTAAAATTATGTATGTATATGAAAAAACTTATCTAAGCTTGTTTTGCAGTCTGGCAACAAACTCAGTACTTACGCTATGAATGGATTCATCGTAGCTGAGACTGCCCATTACTGCAAAGCGGAAATACTTGTAAGGTGATCCTGCCATACCAGCCAGAAGCTGGTTGACGGAAGAATGGATGTAGAACCAGTTGAAAAGGTCGTTGCTTCCATACAGCACCACACCCACCTTACCTTTTGCAGCGTTGCGGAAATAACCACGGATGATGCTCTTGAACATCGTCTTGTGGATATTCTCCTGACCGAGAGTCAACGGACGTGTACAGAAGAAATATGATACGCTATCCGATGGCTCCTTGACATATACATCAACAATCTTTCCGCTCTGATTGATGGCATAAGACTCAGGGTAGGAGTTGACGGTGGAACGGAACACGTTGTGCATCGTACCCCACATTCTGCTCTTCAAGGAATACACATACGCATAGGTGTAGTCGGGTCTGAACACGATGATGCGGTTATCGTAATAATCATAGATCAGACTCGCCTTCTGCAGGAATGTTCTGAATCGGATATATTGAGTATCAGATTCAGGAATGCCTCCAAGTGCAAGCAGCTTCTTCTGATAGTCGTTTTTGAATATCTGGGTGAAGACGAACGGATAACCATCAAGCACATCTGTGATGCACTCGGAATCCCTGCCTCGCTGCATCATGATACCTCGTTCCGTAGGGAACAGAACGGCATCATCAATCTGCAAGATACCCTTAGGGTTGGAGCAAATATCTCTGTTGGCTGGCTGTCGGGCATCGTAGGTTCCTTCCTGATTGGTCATTAACACCCATACACCTTCATCGGTGAAGGCATAGAGAGGGGCTTCGCCAAACTGACCTTCACTGATTGGTCGGGTATTGGCTGCAAGTGCATTGATAATGGATGATCCAACCTGAACCGAGTTCTTGGCAGGGAACACCATAGGATTCTCGGCTTCGCTGACCTTGATGAGAGATTGTGTCGCTTTTATGATTTTGGAGTTCTGACAATATCCAAGAACTCTGTTATACTCTTCTTTTGTAATCTCGGTAAAGAGTTTCGTATCTGTATAACTGTTTTTATCCCATTCGTAAGTACCATCTGTCTTTTCAACGTAACCATATTTTCTATGCTGGATATAGATAGGCAGATTCCTGTCATCATGTGCCCTAGAGTAAGAAATGTCGGTAGTACTTGTGTTATCACCAAGAGAAACATCTTTCACTCCACCTGTGTATCTATTGCCGAGGTTAAGATAGTAAGATAGCCCAAGTGATTCTGATTGTCTCAAAGCTACTCTCAGTTTGTAATACTTAGAATATATTGCATTGAAGTAATATACCTCCATTTCCGTAGCCATGGTGCTAGGGAAAGCCAACATTGGTTGAAATGGATATAGGATATACCCTTTATAATATATATCCTTTTTTACAACTTTATCTGAAATGCAGATATGATATATGGCATCACAATGAAGAAACTCTCTAGACAAATTGTTTACATCAAGTGTATCAAGCATATTATTGAGTGATACATGAGGAGTATTTGCCTCTGGAAAATGTTCATAAAAGTCGTTGATGTAGGTATTTCTAATTTCCGTCTCAACATTTGCAAGATGTAATCTGTTATTATAAACAACAGAATATTTCCCTCCGAATGCCTGTTGCTTGAAGTCAGATAAAGACAAACTCGTTTCTGTCTGCTTGACTCTCTTTAATTTGACTGGTGCTCCAAATTTATCAGTATCTATGTTTGTACTTAGATAGAATGAAGCGTTGTCGATAGTCTCATATACCTCGTTCATACTCTTAAAGCTAAACGCTGCAGACTTCAAAGAATCTCTATGATTTAATGGGAGATTCATGTTATATTTATTGTTTATGACTCTTGGAGCTACAGATGTATCAATAAAAGACTCTCCTGCTGTGACAAAGATGTCTATACCTTGGATGATGTCCTTCATGATGTCTTTTATCTCATTAGGTATGTTCAACGAAACTATCACATCATGCTTATGAAAATAAGAGGTGGCAAAGATACGTTTTAATACTGTATTACCCACTTTATGTTCGTAAACGAATTTGTTTCCAATATAATATGGTGCAAGTATAAATGGATTTGATATATTTATGTATGAACCATCGTATAACCTCACTGCAGCTACGGCAAAACTTACATACTTGAAATAATAATCTTCAAGGTTTTCTAGTTCTTTATTGAATGAAGCATCTATAGCATTAAATATGATAGAAGCTCCCTTTTTTGAAGGAGCACCTTCTCCATCGTTACCATTAGAATCTTTTCCAAACGCATTGTTCCAATCATCACCAAGTTCTGTTACGGTTTCACCCTTTTTATTACTATCGTTTATCGTAATTGTATAATGGATTTCAGACAAGTCTAACACATAATAACTAGAACCATTCCAATAGGCATATATGGTATTGCTATCGCTCACAAAACACAAGATGTTTCCGATGGCACTTACGGCATTGACTTGGAAGCCATTAAGACTGATGGTGTTCTTGGTTCCGTTTCCACCTTTTTCTGTCCAATACCAAGTATTACCATTACGGATGATGTAGTGGGAGTGAATGGTGTTATTGTGAGTAACCTTGTGAATCAGTTCGATGATGGCTCCATCAGGTATGGTGATGGCAGAATCAACCACCACTGGCTGGTGGATAGGGTGGAGTGCTCCATCCTCGTTGATGAGGTTCAGGCAAGTTCCCAACTCACCCTCCTGACTTTCGTGGTCGGAAGGCGAGTGGGAAAGACCTTGAAATAATACTTCTTTAATCATATTTGTATTGTTATGGGTTTGGACGGATAATCTCGTAGTACGGCTCGCCATTTTTGTTCTTGCGAGGAATGCAGGTCAGGCGCACCATCTTGTTGAGTGGGAGATTGTAATCGTCAAGGATGGCTGTAACCGATGGACGTTCGCTGCGGAAGCCAATCTTCTTGTGCTCCTGATTGTACTGGAGCGGACAGAAGATAGTCTGAGACTTGCGAAGTTCCTCCCAGTCCTCTCTCAGGCAGAATCCGTATGTTCCTCTGCTGGAGATACGGAAGACGAAGATGGAGCTATCTGTGCGCTCTATCTGCATAATATGGTTGTAGATGCCCTGCGAGAGAGTAACAGAATTGGCTCTACCATCAAGCACTACGAAATTCTTTCGATGCAGGAAACCTTGAATGTTCCGGCATTTGTCTTTAATATAACTGAATATCATTTTGCAAATATACGAAGTTTTGGTTAGAAAAGATTATTATCCGTTTACTTTTGCCTTATTCTTGTTGTACTGGCGAAGGCGAAGCTTGGCATTCTCTGCTCTGAGACAACCGCAAGACTGGGTTACTCCTCGGAGCAAATTGCAGGATAGAACAGAAACACCTCTACCACAATCACACTTGCAAATCCAATAGACACCATTCTTACTGGATTTGCCGGAGCGGCAGCAGACATAGAGTCTGCCAAACCGCTTTCCTTTCAGGTCTATCAACTTTCCCATACTTTATTTCTTGCTAAGTTCCTTTGCCTCTTCAAGAGATAACGGCTTGCCGCCAAGAGGAATGCGGAAGTCGAACTTGGAACGGAAGGAGTAGTAGCATACGAAATCGAAGCTCTCCTTCATTCTCTCGTCAGTGGTGATGTATTTCTGATAAGCGATAACATCTTCTTCTGAGCGATAGATGTTAGAGTTAACGAAGTAGTTGCTGGTTCCCTTGTTGGCAATAACTGCGATATAGAACTTCTTGCCAAGGATGCGCTCTGTGATGCGCTGAATAATTGAAATCTTCTTTGTTGCCATTTGTAATATGTTATTATGAATGAGTAATATAGTTTCATTGGATGCCGCAAGATACTATGCAATCTTCCTTGTTGATACCTCGGAAGTATTTGCATCGCTGGCAAGCGAGACTGCCCACCATCAGGATTTCCAAGGTGTACTTGCCTTGGATTCCGAAAGGGCAGGGAGTAGTGTATTCGGTATGACCTCCTACAAACTCATTGACGATATATTTTGGGTGTTTCATTGTCTTTTAGCGTGCAGAGTATAATTTTAAATTTTTGTAGTATTTTCTTGTAATGGGGAAAAAGTTTGTCTTAGTTCTGCCACATGTTTTCGGCTCAGGGCAGAATCCCCTATATACGCATTGAGGAACACAAGCGGATGCAAGCAAAGGTTCGATGCGAGCCACCTCATCAATAACCTTATACCAAATTTCTCTGGTCTCCTCGGATGCCTTGTTGCAGAGTCTCAGCTTGGAGATATTGATGATCTCCTGAGCATTGAGGGATAACTGCAAGTTTACTGGCTCATCCTGCGGCATATCGTGACGTGTAAGCTTGGAGCCAGTAATATCCGGTCGGGAGGTTGAAACGAACGGCTGTGCGTGAACGTGGCGAACAAAATGGTTACTCACCCAGTATGGTATGCCATACATCTTAATATCGAACTCCAGTAATCTCAGTGGCGAGTGCTCGCTGAGAATCATCTGTTTCTTGAACTCATCGCTAGGTTCCTTGTCTAGCGGCTCTTTTCGCTGTGTGAAGCGAGCAGCATCCACCACTCGCTCCCAATCTGTTACTTTTGTGATTTCTATTTTCATAACTATTCTTTATTTTAGTTTCTGTTCTTTACTTCTACCTGATCCGGCAGCTTTCTCCTTATCCCATTCAGCGATAGCTTCTGACAAATACTTATCCATAGCCTTAATTATTCTTTCCATGACTATTCGTCTTTACTTGCCTGATCGCCAAGAACATCCTTGATTTTCTTTTCGATGAACTCATCAGAAGTGAGTTTCTTAATGAGTTCATCTATATCAGGTAACTCTGCGTCAACTCCGTTTTCCTGATTCTTTGAGGAAACATAGTCCTTTAGTGCTTTTGTCCAAGAACTGTTTGCTAAGTCTGCCAAAGAATCTTTTTGGCTTTCGTAGGCTTTCTTCAACTCTCCGTTATCACGGAAATATCTGAGCACTTCCGTCAATGCAACAATGAAGTTCTTGTCTATCATCGGGTTGCTCTTTGCCTCTTCCAGTTTAAGCATCAGGAAGAGTATTGATGAATGTAAATCTGTTTTGCCCATAGCTATAATTGCTTTAACTTATTTATTATTGTGGCAAAGCGGTGCATATAATCGAAGTTTGGATTTTCATTATACTTGCACACCATTCTGTCATATAGCCAACGTAGGTGCTCTGCATCCTCGTGGAACTCTTTAATATCTTGTTCGTCTAAGATTATTTGTTTCTTCATACGCCACTTCTATTTATCGAATTTATTGCCAACTACATAGATGTCGCAATTGCCTACTGCAACAAACAAAGGCATTACGCCATCACGAAAAGATTTGCTACACAAGCAGAATCCGTAATCTTTGTATTCAACATTGCAAATCGTCTCCTCCCAGTCGACTGCTTTCACAATGTCATTTTCGTAAACTTCAACTCCATTCATATCTATCAGTCCTGTAAACTGGCTGATGGTAGAAGGGTCAACTTCTGATACGTTAAATCCATTTCTTAATATGGCAATTCTACCATCTTCTTTATGAATTAAATCACCTTGCACCCAAACTCCATCTAATGTGCTCTTTGCCTTGAACTTGATTTCTCTTTTCATAAGCTATAATTCCTCTTTTTCAAACTCTGTTTTTGGGACTCTGTAAGATGTACTATGCCATTCACTCTCATCATCTTTACCTATAGCATATTTGGAAAGCATATCTCTCAATGCTTTATAAGCTAAAGTGTTGTGACGAATCTGAATGCGTATAAAGTTCTCATTATCACACATTGTAAGTGGTGATTGATTATTCATATACACCCTACCTTTCTTTCCAAGGTTACTTCCGTTGTAACGTTGGTAGAAATACCCACTAGCCTTATGTTTAATTCTGTAAGGTTTAACCATAACTATTCTTCTTTAAGTTCTACTGGCTCATCGTCAAAAGTTAATTCTCTTCCGATGAGCTTTTTGATACTTCCATGAGGTATAAGAATACAACCACCGATACCAGAATATGTAGGATTCCAATATCCATATTCTCTATATCCACTTCTGTATGGCTTCTCTATAAAAAGAAATTCTAAACCATTTGCATTAGTTGCTACCCATGCCATAACTATTCCTCCAACTTTTCAATAGGTTTCCAATGAGATACGGGTAAATCGAACTCATCATGTGTAAAACCATTAGAATCAATGAAGCTATTTCTTTCTCCTGCTACCCTGTTCGCAATTCTCACATTGCATGGGAAATCTTTATGACAGACCAAGACTGCCTCATAATAAGGGGGAAGCTCATCCTCAACAGATACCCAGTCTGGCTTGTTGAGTTCCTTCAAAGCTTCTTCCAAACGACAAATGCAATTATTCAAATATGTCTGTCTGTTTTCATATTTGCGTAAAATTGCTAAATGTTTTGCTTCTTGTATCAGCTCTTTAACTTTCTTCTTATCCATAGTTGTCACAAATTAAAATATTCACGTATCTGCTCACCTGTCATGCGATATACCTCAGATATTCGGCAGTCTCTAATTGGGCTATCCCATACACCTGTATGTTCATCTTTACAACTACCATCAGCAACACGCTCTACGGCTTCTTCTGATCCTGTTGCAAAGTCAACGCTTAAAAGTACCTTTTCCTCGTCACTAAGCCCTTTTCCTTCCAAAGCAATATTTAGAGCGATTTGCAACTCGTCATGAGCCTTACCTGAATAGCCTATAGCCTTATCTAGATGACGTTTGATTGATTTTTCTTTCTTATCCATACTTCCATTTTCTCTTCATTTTCCCCTCTCCCTGTTGCCAAGGAGAGGGTGGTTAGTTACTCATTAACTTCAACAAACTTTCCGTTTTTAAGTTGATACCATGTTTCAGCCTTGATGTTTTCTCCGTCAACGTACTCCGTCTTAACGCATACTGGAACATCACGACTCTTCTCATCGCTCCATTTCCATTCTGCAAGCGTTATCCATGAGCCAATCTTTGCTTTCGCTTTGGAATCGTTACCAGCACACATAATAACGGAATCCTCTCCAGTGCTGTCAATCTGAGCATAGTAACCGCTTGAACCAATCTTAGCATAGTCACCGCTTGAACCAATCTTAGCAGAGTCACCGCTTGAACCAATCTGAGCAGAGTCACCGCTTGAACCAATCTGAGCAGAGTCACCGCTTGAACCAATCTTAGCATAGTCACCGCTTGAACAAATCTGAGCATAGTAACCGCTTGAACCAATCTTAGCATAGTCACCGCTTGAACCA
>ERZ1026868.170-NODE-170-length-51482-cov-6.159022_pt1 | contig 51482 bp, 39 predicted proteins | sample MGYA00380164_ERZ1026868 | MGnify/ENA primary metagenome ERZ1026868 (study PRJEB33269, sample SAMEA4719800) | human gut metagenome | biome: human-associated habitat; feature: organic feature; material: feces | place: Cameroon | collected 2013-10 ...
GTATTGGCTGTATCAACATTGATTTGATTCAATTTGTCGCAATTGTCAAACGCCCTATAGCCGATGCTTGTAACGCTGCTCGGGATGGTTATGCTTTTAAGGCTGCTGCAACCGGCAAACGCCCACCAGTCGAAGTCTGTAACGCCGTTGGGGATGGTTACGCTTGTGAGGCTTTTGCAATCTTTAAACGCAAATCTGCCAATGCTTGTAACGCTGTTAGGGATGGTGATGCTTGTGAGTCTGCTGCAACCGTAAAACGCATCATCGCCGATGCTTGTAACCGGCTTTCCCTCAATTTTTGACGGCAAAACGATGTCGCCGCTCAGCGAAGTATCACAATCGGTTATCGTAACCTTGCCGTTTTCTATCTCATAGGTCAGCTTGTCGAGTATCCCGGGAGTGGGGGTAGGGTCGGTATCTCCGCCCGGGTTCGGGTCGGGATCCGTGCCGCCGCCCGTGCCGGCGACATCGAGCTTGACTTTCAGCTCTTTTTCCGCATTCATCACCGTAAAGCTGACCGAGTACTCGGAATTGTCTTTTGAAGCAGTCGCAGTATGCTTGCCGTTGGCATAGTAAGCCTTGGCAACGCCTTTGTCGTCTGTCACCGCAACTTTTCCTCCCACCTTAACAGGCTTACCGTTCTCAAATTTGTAAAGTGCGCCGTCGCCTATATTCACCGAAGCACCCTCTAATGCCTTGCCGTCTTTGCCAACGACGGTGAAAGTGACGCAATAAAGTATATTCGGGCAGGTCTTGCCAAACTCAAGCTTGCCGGTGCTTGCCGAATAGTAAAATTTTGCCACAGTCCATTCGTTCGACGGAACCAGCGTGCTGCTTTTTTTCTTTCCGAAAAACCTGCCTGTTAAGCTAACCGTGCTGAACAGCTTGATGCTGCCGTCAATACAGACATTGCAGGCATGCACCTTGCTCTCGTCCGGCTTCCCGGTAATTTTATCCACCGGATTCAGCGAAAATGGTGTGCCGGACACTTTAATCCCGATTTCCGGATTAATAGCAACTTCCATGACTTTGATGAGCGAAACACTTGGTGATACTTTTAGTGAAAGTGAGACGCTGAGCTCCGATTTAAGAGTTGGGATCAGCTCTATCTTAGGCTTGCTGGATAAGTTTTTAAAGCCACTGTCTTTGTCAAATCTGAAGCCTATTTTAAAAGATAATTTTGCAAGGTCAAGAGAAATACTGCCCGAAGCAGCAAAGACAAGCCTGAATCCGACTCCGCAGGTTATCCCGCACGGAGTGACGAATGTTATTGAGCCGAGGTAAAACTCCTTTGAGAGTGTACCTGTTACCGAGCCGGTACCTTTTGCATTAAACTCAAAAACCGTTTCAAAAAAATAGTAGCTGGAATATGAATTCCAAAAGTCCCATTTCCATTCCCAATCGGCATCGTAATAGGCCTTAAGAGAATATGAAGCGCTTACTTTTATTTCAAACTTAAACTCTATTGTTGCTGTGCCCGTGTTGTTTCCGCTGCCGTCACCCATATAGCCGAATTTCTTATTGATTTTCCATACAGGGCAGTCGAGTGTACTCGATACGTCTACCTTACTTTTTTGAGGCGCTTTGGCAGGAGACTGCTGCTCTTCATCGAATTTCTCCATGCCCTCATAGACTATACCTTCCTCAACGCCGGTCATGTCAACCGACATCTTGTCCCCGTCGCCGTCGAACTCATTGTCAATTTTAAGAAAGCTGAAAAGCTCATCAATCGTCGCGTCCGCATCCGAGCCGATAACCGCCGTATTACCTTGGATTTTGACAGACGAAATCTTGATAACAATACTGTTTTGCTCGCCATCGGTGTATGAAATAACATCACCGACCTTCAAAGAATCAAACTGCGAATCAATATTATTGAATGTATAAACATCATTCTCGGATGAAGCAAGAATATTCTTCACGCCATCGGTGGTTATCTCAATGCCTTCATCGGCAACGACGGCAAAGTTATTTGTTTTGCTCTCGTCGAGATTGAGAACAACATTATCGGGAAAATCGTCTACAGTCTTGCTCTTGGCATCAATAAAATTGTGCGTATGCTCTATGTACCTGTACTCCTCACACAACGCAGCCTTTTGACTGTCAATGAGAAACACTCTCAGCAAATAATACTCCGGCACCTCTGAGACATTAAGCTCCACATCTACGATGTCCGCATCTTTCTCCGCATCGCAAAAACCGGAGCCTATCATCCTGCCGGTATCGTCATCATAGACCGCCACAACCACCGTACAGGATTCCTCGTTGTTAATCTGGACATTAACTATGTTTCCGGCGATTTCAACATCAATTATACCGTAATCGCCACTCTGCTGCGCCGTCTGCTCTGATGCCGCCTTCGCAAGTACTTTGCCAACGGCGTTTGTTGATTCCAGTCTGAGGCCATCCTGTTCAATTGAAGCTTCAGATGAATTACTGCGTCCGGCAGCAATTGACGGAATCACCGCTCCGAATACCATTATCATGCAGAGCAGCAATGATAATGCGCTTTTGAGTTTTTTCCTCATGTTTTTGCCTCCTGAATTCATTTTTGAGCCTTTCCTCAGGGCGCACTCGCCCTTATGAGAAACCCTCTCATGAATAAAGACAGAATTTCGCAAAATCGGTTCACAGATTTGTAAAAAAATTTGTGATTTTCAAGTTTTTTTCAAGAAAAACCCCGCTTGAAATTTTCTAAATTCCAAAATCGAATGAAATTCGCCTCGACTGTTCAGATTTTTATTGATTTGTCCGCAGCGGTATTGTATAATATTTATACAGATCACAGAAAGGGGCAAAAACATGAAAACTTTATTCAAAAACGGCACTGTATTCGACGGCAGCGGCAATGCTCCGTTTGTCGGCGACGTCCTTATTGAGGACAACAAAATTCTCAAGGTCGGCAAGTGTGATGAAGCGGCGGATGAGACGGTCGACGCAACCGGTCTTTATGTTTGCCCCGGCTTTATTGACGCCCATTCGCATAACGACTTCTTCTGCGACAGGGCGGACAGCGAGAAATTCTTCAGCCCGTTTATCAGACAGGGCATCACCACCCAGATAACCGGCAATTGCAGCTTTTCGCCGTTCGGAACGGATGAAAATACGCCATACAGAGACAAGCTCGGCGGCGGCCTCTTTGAGTCGGAATTCACCGGCAGCCTCGCTTCTTTCCGCGAGAAGCTCACGGGCAGGCTCCATGTCAATATCGTGCCGCTCGTCGGTCACGGCTCTGTTCGTGCGGGCATCTGCGGCTACGACTCGACGCCGCTCACCCCGGAGCAGCTCAAAAATGAGATCGACCACGTTCATCAGGCGATGGAGGACGGCGCATTCGGCGGCTCGATGGGCTTCATGTATGAGCCGAATAGATACGCGACCAAGGAGGAGCTTTATGCCTTCGCAAGGGAGATCGCGAAATACGACGGAATTCTCACCGTCCATGCGAGAGCCTGCTCGGCGGTCAGCGCGGAATATCCGCTCATCACCAAGAAATCCCACCTCGAGATCGCACTCGACGAGATAGTTGATATCATGGAGCAGACGGGCGTTCGCACGGAGTACAGCCACCTTATCTTCACGGGCAAGAAATCGTGGAAAAAGCTCGATAAGATGCTGAATGTTTTCCACACCCTCAAAGCTCAGGGCAAGCCCATTGCATATGATAATTACGCATTCCATTACGGCGCGTCGGTCATCACCGTCGTGTTCCCCGAATGGTATGCAAAGCTCCCCAAGGAGCAGGCGAATTCGCCTCTGAACCGCTTCAAGCTCAGCCTGACCATACTCATGTACCGCAAGGTGCTCGGCATCGACTGGGAGGATATGACCGTCGCGTATATCAGTGATGATCACCCTGAATACGAGGGCAAAACGGTCATTCAGCTCGCCGAAGAGGAGGGTGTAAAGCCACTGGATATGTATCTGAAGCTCGTTGAGCTCTCCGACCGCACGGGCAGAATCTATCTCGATAAATATTACAACGACACGATCGTGCGTACGCTCATGGAAGATGATATGTCGGTATTCATGACCGACGCATGGGTCGAGGAAAAGGGGAGACAGAATATTGCGACCTTCCAGACCTTCCCGCAGTTCTTCCTGCTCGGCAGGCGCTGGAATATCGCCCCCGAGAAGATAGTCCGCAAGATGACGGGCGCAACCGCCGACCGCTACGGCATCAAAGAGCGCGGCTACCTCAAAGAGGGCTACAAGGCCGATATCAGCATTGTCGACCCCGCAAAGCTCAGCGTTGACGAATCCCGCCCCGACGCAGCCCCCGGCGGCATCCACAGCGTCTATATCAACGGCAAAGCCGTCCTGAAGAACGGCGAATATCTCGGCGGCACCAACGGCGAATTCATTCTGAAAAAGTAAACATAGTTAAAAGCGGTCACCGAAGGCGGCCGCTTTTTGTCAACGGAAAGGGAGATTATATGAAAGTTCTTATCATCAACGGCAGCCCGAGAGCGAACGGTAACACTTCCGTCGCCGTGCGTGAAGTCGAGAATGTTCTCAAAGCGGAGGGCATTGAGGTCAAGACCGTGCAGATAGGCGGCAGGGATATTCGCGGCTGCATAGCCTGCGGCAGATGCTCAGAGCTCGGCAAATGTGCGATAGACGATACCGTCAACGAGCTCGCGGGCGAATTCGAGAGCGCGGACGGTCTTATCGTCGCAAGCCCCGTTTATTATGCGTCGGCGAATGCTACGCTTATTGCATGCCTCGACAGGCTCTTCTACAGCACTCCTTTTGATAAGACGATGAAGGTCGGCGCAAGCATCGTCTGCGCCAGAAGAGGCGGCTGCTCGGCGACGTTTGACGAGCTGAATAAATACTTCACTATTAGCAATATGCCGATAGCCTCGAGCCAATATTGGAACAGCATCCACGGCAGAGTCAAGGGCGAGGCGGAGCTTGACGAGGAGGGCAAGCAGACTATGCGAACTCTCGCAAGAAATATGACGTTCCTGATGAAGAGCATTGCTCTCGGTAGTGCGAAATACGGTCTGCCTGAAAAGGAACCGCGCGTCGCAACGAATTTCATCGGCTGAGCAAGCGCCCAAAGCTGTCAGACTGTCTAACGTTTAACACATAAACGATTTAAAACTATAAGCGGGAGAGGCCTAACTCTCCCGCTTGTTTTGATTTTAAGAGCTTTATGTGCGGCTGTATTAATACCATATGAATCCCAGAAGGAATATCCTGATAAGCGTTTGCCACCACGCATATTTGACATAGAGGGTCTCCGAGTCGACTGTTCCGTCCTCAAAAACGGCGGTAATAACCGTTGAGCCTATTCGGCGGGCGACGACCGTTCCGTTTGCATCAACACTTGCGACATTCGGGTCTGATGAGGTCCATTTGACCACATTACTGCCGTGAGAATCGATTCGATATATTGATTTGTACGGCACGAAGTCGGGAAGGTAAAAATAGCTTCGGTGGGTCGCATAGTCGAGCCCGAGCCATATGTTGTATTCGCCGTTATCCTCAATGAACAAGGTGCCTTCTTCTTTGTCATTTGAGCCGAATGTGCCTTCGGAAATATCCAATTTCCATTTGCTGATAAAGGTGCCTTTATCAGTATCGCTTTGCCCAATAAAATCAAATCCGAAATATGGAAGTGAATCGCTTTCAAATCGGAGCGTGCTGTCGGTATAGACGCTTTCAATGTAAAAATACACCGTGTCTATATTTCCTATATTTTCACCGCGCGGAGCAATAGAAACGGGAACGCTTATGGGGCAATTTAAGGACGCAACATTCACTGTGTTATCAAGCGTCAGTGTTTCGGTTTCTGTTATGTCATAGTCGGCATGTTCTTTGACATTGAAAACGAAAGAAGAGGCACCGCCGCATTCAAAATAAATGAAGTAGGTTTTGCCTTTTTCAAATTCGATTTTTCCGTCTACGATGTAGGTCAATCTGTCAAGCTTTCTGAAAAACGAACGTTCATAATAAGGTGTGCCGGCGGATTCGTTATAAAGATACATCCATACCGATCCGACGTCATCATCATCGGCAGGCGTATGCGTCACTTCAAAAGCAAGCTCGCCGTCCTTGGGCGCGACGAATTTATAGACAGGCGCCATATCGGATACCGTGACAGAGTCACCGGAGGATATCTCCGGAGCATCGTCCATTAAGGATGTTCCCTTGGAGCGCTCGACCGAGACGGTGTATTTATGCCCGAACCAATACGTTCCGCTCTCATCCTCGGCTAATCTGACCGAAACAGTCTTTCTCTCGCCTTTATCAAATGATGTGTAGATATAAGCGTCGCCGTTGATGAACATTGCATTTGCGTTTTTGTCGTTTAATTCTATCGTATAGTCATTCTTGTCAATATCACGAATAATAAAACGATAATTGCCCTCTTCTTTCGCCGTGAAGCTGTATTCGTGGCAAGCGGCGGCCGAATAAAGCTTGTCATCGATCGGCTCATTCTCTTTAAGCTCAACGCTGTGTGAGCTGCCGTCATATTCGGCTATGTAAAAATTGCCGGATTCATAGCAGATAAGGCCGAAATAGTATTCGCAGTCCTTCTTCAGATAATATGAATATCCGTTGCTTTTATTTGCGGCAACTCTTTCTTTATCTGCGTCAAACACGTTGACATGAATCCCGTTGTCGCTCTCAGCGCAATAAAATCCGCTCTTCTCCGGCACAAATCTGAATGCATAAACCGTTTCATAATCTTCGGTGAGCTCAACGTGCACCGTTTCGTTAAGGGCGATGTCAACGCTGTCTTTACACATATATTCGGCATAATTCACGGTCTCTATCTCAAAATCGACCTCTTTGCCGTCGGTGGAATTAATCACGATCTGCATAGAGTATGTAGAAGGCTCATCTTCTTCGTAGAACCTGTAATCGGTGTAAACCGAGAATTCATAATACCTGTTCGGCTCGATCTCACTGCCGTTAACCGTTATGTCGATATCCCCGCCGCAGACGATTCTGTAATATCCGCTGAAGAAGCTTTCGCTTTCAACGGAAAAGATGCTGTATGAATCGCCGGAGGTGCGGCTTTTTAAACAGTCGCCGGCCTCTATCCTTGTTGAAGTCCGCTCGTCATACAGAGTTTCGGTATCCGCCGTGACGGTGATTACGCCTGTTGCGGAGCTGCTCGAAAAGCCCGCGGTCAGGAATACGGAGTCACCCTTTGCTATGTAACAGGTTATGCTCTGTCCGCCGCTTGCGAGCACTGTGCCGAAGGGCGAATAAACCGTTCCCTGTGCGCCTTCACTGAGAGTGAAGGTGTATTCGGCACTGCCCGGTGAAGTGAATTTGAAGGTTTCTTTTCCGCCGGGTGAAGAGATGCTCGCTGAGCACGGAGTTCTCGCTTCGACGGTTTTATAAGAGCTGAATATCCCGTCGCCTGTGCCGTATTTTTTCAGAGTGTTGCTTTCGAGTGAAGCGAGCGCTGCGTGCGCCCAACAGCTGCCGAGAAATCCCTGATCTTTGACTGTCGAAACATAGCCGTAATCACGCAGATCGTATTTTGCGGGCAAAGATACCGCCTTTTGAGATGCCGTGTCAAAGCTGTATTTCAGCGGGGAAGGAATGAGCTCGCCGCCGTCGGGGTTTTTAAGATAATCGATATAATCCTGATTGATCTTGCCGCCGAGTTTTTGTATTTCTTCTATTGAGTAAGTTTTGGTTGAGGAATACTCTCGATTCTCATTGTCAATACCGAAGTAGCTTTTAAGCCCCTTGCCCGGAGCCATCATTCTGTCTGGGTGGTATGACGTGAAAGCCTTGATCGACCAGTTTGAGTTCTCAAGGCTGTCATAAAGGTCGATGATAAGATTTTTCGATGAATAATAGCTTTCGCCGCGATTCCCGCGAACTCCGGGCACATATGACACTTCCGCAGTGTACTGCTCCGCTATGCCGAGAGCGCCGTCGAGCTTTAGCACTATGGCGAATCTTGTGCCCTTTTTAAGCGTATACTCCCTGTCAAGGTCAATGACCGAATAGCCGGGATTGCTAACCTTTCCTGAAGCTATTTTAACAGCTTTCGAGTTACGGCTGCCGAGCCTTGCGTCCTCGGGATTCCTATAATCCTCTACAAGATATACGGAATAGCGGGTGTTGCTGAAGGTCGTATGGAACGAAACGGCTTTAAGAGTTTCATCGCTGTTCAGTGCCTTGCCCTGCTCGGGAAACACGTTGAATGCGTAATCTATTTTGTCATATAATCCGTAAAACGCTCCGTTTGCACCGTATTCGTCATATTGATAAATTTTGTTGTATCCGCAGCCCTTATCCGCAACGGTAAAAGCGGCAAATTCCTTGATGGATAACGGGCTGAATATCCTGTCTTCATATGAGATATAGATATATCCGTCATACCCGCGATCCGTGCCCCAACTGTTTTTGCACAGTATTGCTCCGTTCTTTTTCGGCTGAACGGGGAAATTCTCTTTCGGGTAATTATCGTCCCACCCGACCATCGTTACGGCGTGGCTCTTCCATTCTTCGCCGTCCTCTGTTTTGTAGAGCAGGGGAGTGCAATAATTAGAATCATCGGTCGTCTTGTCGGTGTAAGTGAACCCGCAATAGATCGCGCCGTATTCCATTACGGCGGATTTAACGGCGTTGATATCGTTGTCAATTTTGATAACGCCGTCCAAATAGGCAATGTTGTTCAGCTTTTTGTACTCAGCTTTGCTGTATAATGAGCCGTTGTATGGGTGAGCGTTTTCGCTTACGGGGCCTGCCCATGAGCTTAGATAGGCGGTTGCAAGAGAAGTGTTTCCGCCGTCCGAATAGTCACGATTGGTGTAAAAATCCGACCCGACGCTTGAAAGATAGGTTATCATGTTCATCTCGGAGAAATCGACGCTGCTTTGCTCGTTATGAAGCGGTTCTTCGGCTGCCAATGCGGAAAGAGCCGCTGAAAAAGCCGTAAGAATAATAATGGAAATCAGAACTACAGAAATAACTTTTTTGATTGTGTTTTTCATAAAAACAACCTCCTCATGTTTACTATATCAGAAAAAATTCCAAAATGCAAGAATAAATTTCACCGTCAGCCGCCCCGTCATCGACCGCAGAGTGATAAAAAGTGTAAATGAGCAATAAGACCGAGAAGGGAGATGCTTCTCAGCTCGGTTATGCTGTATATCTGACTTCCGCAGCAAATATGCTGCTTTTGCTCTTTTATCGGCCTATACGACGCATTCAGAATTCTCCGGATGAAAAAATTTTCAAATTATTTCAAAAGATATGCACTAACATGTTGAAATTTAGCAATGTTTGTGATAACATATGGTGTAAGAGCTAAAATATTACAATGAAAGAAAATGATATTAATGTTATCGCTGTATCTTAACACGATCGGCACGGAAGTTGAAAGAAAACGATTTGAGGAAGCTTATTACCAACACAGGAAGCAGATGGTTTTCATCGCAGATTCCGTAGTACACAATATGGATGACGCCGAAGACGTTGTCCAGGATGTCTTTTTTACGATCGCGTCGTCGCATATGGATATCCTAACCAAGATCGAGGACCCGACGGATTTGAAAAACTATATGCTCAAGGCGACCAAAAACAAAGCGATCAGCACGCTCCGACGGCAAAAGATACAGAAAGAATGCGAAAATAAGTTTATTGATTTCAATTTGGAGTTCAATGATTCGGTGTTCGTCGAGAGCGTTTGCGCCAAGGTCGAGTATGACGAGCTGCTCGACACGATTCGCTCGCTCGACGATAAATATCGTGAGGTGCTTTATTATAAAATCGTGCTCGATCTGTCGGTCGAGCAAATTGCGAGTACGGTCGATCGTACCGAGAGCACGGTTTGTAAGCAGATATACAGGGGCAAAAAAATGCTTGCGGAGATGTTAAAGAGAGGAGAAATGGCAGAATGTCTATGACGAGAAGCGAATTCAATATGGCTTTCAGCATGGTCATTGAGGAGGAATTTGCAAATATTCCCGATGAATCCGAGATCGAGGTCGAGTTCAGCGATGAATTCAACAGGAAGATGCAGGAGCTTATCGACAGCATAGGAGCGAACAACGGTCAGAAGCCGAAGAACGACCGTAAATCGCGCCTGAATATCAAAGGGCTCATTGCGCTGGCGGCGGCTTTAGCGGTATTGCTTGCGGGGCTGATGAGCGTCAATGCCACAGGGAATCCGATAGTGAATTTCATTGTCAAGACCTATGAGGACTTCAAAGAGATTCTGTTCGCGGGAGACGGCGCGGCAGAAATAGACCACGTTTATGCGTTCACGGAAGTGCCCGAAGGGTTTACGGAAACGGAACGGGTGCTGAATGACGATATGAGCTTCGTGCGGTATGAGAATAGCGAGACGGGCGCTGTTATTGAGTTGAGACAATCGGTAACAAATGACGCATCATTTGCCTTGGATAGTGAAAAAAGCAGTACAAAAGCACTTGTCCATAATGGCAGAGAGATAACGGTGTGTTGCTCTGAAACGAGCAAACTATGTGAAGCTTTTTGGATTGAAGGCGAATGTAGGATGAAACTAATATGTTCTGGAGTCACTAATTGTACTGATTTGATAGATATGCTAGATGAATTAGAGTAAAATTGCATGTTCGCACTTGGATGAGTTGCAGCCGTCACTGAAGTGACGGCTGCCAAATTTTTTTTATTCTTTGTCTCATTTTTGACGAATAAAGCGTTGTAGAAGCTGAATGGGGGAGAAGAGGTGAAAAATGCGGAAAAATATCATAAAAAGAGTCATTTGTGTTGCTGTCGCTTTCGTGATGGCTATGTCGACTTTCTCGGCTTTTGCTGAAGCACAGATGGTCGAACCGTATTTTAATAATACGATGGACGTATCTAACGAGGCTTCGGTTTCTTCGTCAGGTAAGCTGACAATTATGAATAGCCTTGTGGCGTACGACAATTATTTCAGCAAAGCCATTATAACCACCTACGTTGAAAAAAAGGTTCTCGGTCTGTTCTGGAGCAGAGTGGATATCGGTCAGACAAATGACAAGTGGATCGACGTGATATATGAAAATGTTTATACCGGATTCCACTATTTCCAGCTTTCCGACAAGGGTACATACAAGGTGACGACCGAGTTTGTCGTGTATGGCTCCGGCGGTCCCGCCGATACCATCACAAGAACTGCAACCACCCAGTATAAATAACCCGTAATCACTAATCAATAAGGCACTTTTTGAAGCTCCCCCCATGCTCAAAAAGTGCCTTTTGTTTGCCAAATGTCCTGTGATAGCAGACACCTTTTATTTCATGAAAATCCATGCGCCACCCATTACTGCTATCAACATAATAATGAGCACACTGGGGTAATTTCCACCTGCTTTTCCCCAAAAGCTGCTTTAATTCAGTCAGATGACTTTTTTCAGTTTTAGGAAACTGTGATTCCAATATATTTCGGAGAGTAAGGATTTCTTCTTCATAGCCTTTTTCCAGACTGTAAAAAAAGAATTCATCCATCTTTCTGCGTGATGCTGCTGATGAAGCAAAATCAAGCGTACGTGCGCACACGTCATATGTATTCTTTAATATTTCTTTAATCTCTTCACCATACATTGTTTATGCCTCCCTAATATTACACAGTTATCCTTGCGACTTTTCCCCAAGGTGGGGCGACGTTTTTGTTATTTAACAACCACAAAACCGGAATACCGCCCGCAAGCTTTTCTCTTGGAAACGGGGCATAGCCATCCGTTAAAATGATGATACAGGCAGGCAATTTTCCTTGCATATGCTTTTGGACATATTCAAATATAATCTGAAAATCTGTTCCGCCCCCGCCGGCAGGTTTGATGATTTTGAACTCTTCTTCATTTGTAAATGGCTTAGGCGCAACAATCGCCGCATCAAAAAAGCCAAGCCAACCTTTGAGCTTGCCGTCAAACTGATCAATGGCTCCTTTTACCTCGGAATACGCCGCTGTTATCATATTGTCCGACATAGAACCGGAAGTATCTATCATAAACAGAATATCTTCGACCAAATCATCCTTATCATTGAAATCCGGAAGAAAAAACGGGCTTTCATCAAATCTTCTGTCGGGCGGTGTAAAAGAATAATCGACGATTTCCTGCTGAACAAAATCATTCAAAATCATCCGCCAATCTGTTTGCGGGTTTTTTAATTCCTTAAAAAGTCGTTCGGCAAATAAAGGGAAAAGCCCTCTTTGATTAGATGGGTCTCTTATAGAAATGGCCTCACAAGCATCCTCAAACCGTTTTACCCACACATCGCGAAGTATTTCGTCATCTTCATCCATGCCCCAGCGAGTGTGATCGTCCCATACTGCCGCGGTTTTATTGTGTTCAGTTTGTTCTTTCTTTGCACGTCCTAATGCGCTGCCTCTTGCATCTCCGTAATTTTCATCATCGCTGCCGCTTTTACCCAGTATTCCTGTTATTGCCGATTTCAGTTTCGGTTTCCTGTTTTGAGGAAGCGGCGGGAGCATTTCGTATACCTGCTCTGCCGTGTATTCGTATCCCTCTTTACCATCAGGAGCAAGATGCACGGACTCGCCGTATTTCTTCAAGGTTATAGCTTTCAAATTCATTTTTTCAGACAGAAGTATGTTTGAGTTGACCACAATATCACAGGCTATATTAAACCTCTCGTTATCTCTGTCTCCTTGCCTCAAGCAGTGTTGCAAAACGACATGAAGTATCTCATGCATCATAATGAAGTCCAGTTCCGAGTCGCTGAGTTCGTCCAAAAAGTCCGGCCCAAAGAAAATCCTATGCCCGTCGGTCGCGGCTGTTTCACAGTTCTCATCAATAGAATAAATCATGTGCATCAAAAGCAAGCCGTAAAATCCGTTATTACACAGAATTCTCATTCGTGACAGTAAAAGACGCTTAATGTATTCTCTTTTCTTTTCATCTGACAGAACCATTCATTAAACTCCCTTTGCTCTGAAGCCATTTTGCGAACTCTGGTATCAGCATTAACCGTCTTTTGTAATCCTTATCTATGTACATATAGTCTTTTAACAGTATAGTGCTGAAATCCGGAGGCATTTTATCAGCATATCGGATTGAATTCGCAATTCTCACCATTTCATCCTTGTGACTTTTCGCATAAGCCGTCATAGATGCCGTTAGAGCGTACATAGCATCTGTATTTGTAGGTAATGTCGGCATCTTACCATCAAAAATATCTTTAATAGACGGGAGATTCCGGTATACCTTCGCCCATGTTCTAAATTCTACAGCTACGCCTGTCCCGACAATACCGGCAATCAATGAATACATTTTGTCGATATCATTGTCTATTCCATTAAGTATATTGCTCACCATTTCCCATGCACGCGGTGTCGGGAATGCAAGGTCATCATTTGAAGAATTAAAGCCCATAAGATGGTTCTGTCTGAAAGAGAGAAAGCCGATCACTTTGTCATTTACCCCAGATGTAATCGCCCATTGCTTCCAAGAACTAAAGCTTCCTTCGATTTCTATATGCATTAGTCTGTTTGCAAGTGCTTTCGGCATCTTGTATGCCACCGATTTATCTGTGGTACGGTTACCCGCTGCGATTACAATGCAGTTGTCGGGCAGTCTGTGCTCACCGACAACGCGGTCAAGAGTTATCTGATATGCCGCCGCCTGAACCGATTGCGGTGCGGCAGATATCTCATCAAGAAAGAGGATATTTACTATTTCATCGCTCGGATCCATTTGAAAAATCTGAGGTTTAAGCCAAACGGCAAGAGTCTTATCTGCATTTGAAGTCGGAATGCCTCTCAAATCGATGGGATTAAAAAGGAGCAGACGAACATCTGTCACCTTTACTGTTTTTCCGGTATCTCGTTCAATTCTCCTTGCTATCTGCCGTATTGCCTGCGATTTTCCGACACCGGGAGGTCCCCAGAGCATAACGGATGGCATTGTTTTGACAGGAAGTTTGTTTTGAATCACCGTGCTGTATACGTACGACAGCTTATCTACCGCTTTTCCAACAGTCATAGAAGGAATGTTCGTAAATTTCACATCGTTCATTTTTTGTTTACCCCCAGTTTCTTATCAAGCTTTTCAACTTCGGCACTGTATTTTTCTATTTGCTCGCTGTAATTCTCGTTCTTTGCAAGTTCCGCCTTCAGTTCAATCTCTTTTTCGATAAGATTAGATAAGCCAACTTTCAGCTTTTCAAGATGCTTGTCAAGTGTGTCGAGATAATTATCAATACGCAGAAGATTTCCAATTTCGGTGTCGCCGAGTTCAACATAATATTTGCCTTGCCGAGAGAGCCAAATATACGGTTTTTCCCGTGCCATATTGGCAGGAAGCAGAATATCAAAACCTCTGTAGTTCATCAACATTTTTTCTCTTGTTTCAAGGGCATAGCCCCTGACGGCCGAGGTTATATACTCGCGAAGATTCTTACGGTTTTCTGCTTCCTCTTTCTTTAAACAGATTTCTGTAGCCGGAGGATTTCCCATTTTCCAATCTCGATAATAGGAAAGATCTTCTTCGCATTTTGTTATTAAGATCCTCTGATGTTCGATCTTTCCCGGAAGCTCCAGAAGCTCTTTTTCCATTTGTATTCTTGAATCAATGAACTTGCGCTGCAGAGTAAGATACCTTGTCAGTTCGTTGGCTGCTTCTACTCTTTTTTTTACAAGCGGATTTCCGACAGCCAAAGCCTTGACTTCGGCGTAATCCAGTATGGTGTCCTCGATGTCTGCGGCGCTACGAGTCGTAAGTGATCCGGAAAGCAGGCTTGAAATAAACCGTTGTTTTGTTTCAAGTAACTGCCATGAATATGCATCAAAGCTTCCTTCGGTGATATATCTGTAAATATACACCTGCGGGTTGGCGTTGCCTTGACGAAGAATACGTCCTTCACGTTGCGTCATATCTGCAGGTCTCCACGGAACGTCAATGTGATGAAGAGCTATCAGCCTGTCTTGAATATTTACACCCAATCCGAGCTTAAAGGTTGATCCGATCAAAATACGGACGTCACCGTTACGTACCTTCATAAACAACTGCGCCCTTTTTGCTTCGGTTTCAGCGTCATGAATGTACGCAATCTGTGTCTCCGGAACACCGAGGTTTATAAGAACGGCTTTCAATTCGTCATAAATATTAAACCCGGATTTTGGTGTGGAAATGTCGCAAAAAATCAACTGTGTCGCTTTGTTTTGTGCGTTCCTAAAATAAATATCTGCCACATTTTCTGCACACCGCGCTACCTTGGATTGATATGTAAATGTTGCGTTGGGATCAACCAACCGCAAATCAAGCGCTGCTTTTCTGCCATCCGTTGTTATTTTCAGCATATTGTCATCCTCGCGGCGGACTCCGCCACTGCGCACATCATCGGCTCTCTGTGAAATATTATCGAGATACGCCGCAAAATCAGGCGTTTTGGATATGAGCGCATCCTTGTAGCCGCCATGCATCGGAATCCCGGCGGATTCGTCTACCCGATGAAAATCCGCAATGGAAGAAAGCAGTGAAGTAAGCTCAGGGAGGTTGTGAAACTTAGCAAAGCGTGTAGCCAGCCGATAGCTGCTCGTATCTACATCAATTTCAAATTCGGCGTTGCGCTCGGCAAACATTCCGATCCATGCGTCAAAGCTCTGCAAGTCTAGCATTGCAAGCTCGCCACTCTGTAAATACTGCTGCATGATATATGCATCGGTAATCGAGTTGGTAATCGGCGTGCCCGTGGCAAATATAACACCCTTTCCGCAGTTCTTCTTTTGAATCATATGGACCTTATCCATCATATCCTGGCATTTTTTTGATCCGTTTTCGCTGATGCCAAGAACGTTATTTGCCTTGGTTTCAAATGGGACGTTCTTGAAATTATGAGCTTCGTCAACAAAAAGACGCGTGATTCCAAGCTCATCAAAATAGACGGTATCGTACATATCGTCCATAGCTAAAGTCATCTCAAACAACGCTTTTTCAAGGGCTTCTTTCTTCTTTTTCAGTTTCGAAGTAGCCTTGCATTTCTGGGTGACAAGTTCGGACACCAGTTTCTTTTTCTCTTCCAGTTCCTCTATGTAGTAATCTTTTGATAGGGGAATCTGTTCAAAGCAACTGTAAGCAATAATTATCCCGTCAAAATCTTCATCCCGAATATACTCAAGCACTGCCTCGCGCTTAGCTGGAGTGAAATTCTTCGGATCAACGCAAAGGAGCTTTGCGTTCGGGTACATTGCAGTGAAAATGTTTTTCCACTGTCCGACAATGTTATTCGGTACAACATACATATTCTTTGTAGAAAGCCCCATCCTTTTCATTTCCTGACCGGCAGCAATCATGACATATGTTTTTCCCGCTCCGACATCATGCGCCAACAAGGTGTTAGGTGTAAAAATTATTCTTGCCACCGCATTTTTTTGATAAGGATACAGTTTGACAGAATCGGACATAGTGGGAAAATCCAAAAAAGACCCGTCAAAAATACGCCTGCGCACACAGCTAAAATTGTTTTCAAATATGGTTTCAAGACGCTTTTTCCGAGCGTCATCTGTCCACACCCATTTTTGAAACGCATTGATAAGTTTTTGCTGCTTTTCAATTGCGGCAACAGTCTCCATTTGGTTTATAATGCGCTTTTTACCGGATGAGTTCGAAGCACAGCTTACTTTCTCTTTAACCGAAATCGTTTTCATATTCAGGGTTTTCTCCAAAATATACAATGCTTCAAGTCTTTCCGTTCCGTATTTCTGTCTTACACCTACACTGTGATTATATCTGGACTTGCAAGGGATTTCCCATGTTCCGGTTATTTCATCATGAACGGTTTTATATCTTTCCATGGTTTTTTCCCTATCGTCGTAAAAGCAGGAATATCTAAACGGATCCCCGAATAAGTAAATTATAAAATCATCAATTATATCTGCCGGGACCCACGGCGAGCCAAGTGTTATGTATATATCCTTTGTAGCTACCGTCGGCGGAAGTACCTTTTCGATTGCTCCCAAATTATCTGCAAAATAACCATCATACTTTTGGTTCGCTTCGTTTGCAGCATTCCATTTGCGCATAAGATTGCCGGAAAGGTATTCTTCGGCGGTTTCCCAACCTTGATAAAAGCATTCGTTCCACGTCAGCGGATTTTGATAAATAGACCCTTTCAAGGTTGAAATAACGGTCTTATAATCTGCCCCCGTCACAGAAGATATATATTCAATATTCACCTTGCCTAATGTGTTCAGACTCATGATCAGCGCATCCGGAATGCTTTCTACGTGAACCCCCTGTGTTCGTACATCGGAATTGAATATATTATTCCAGTCCAAAGGAAGATCCATACAGGTAACTTCGCGGATATGTGCTTCTTTTCTCTCTTTTTCTTCACGGGCTTTACGATCCGATTCTTCTTTTTCTCTGTGCCGACGTTCATTTTCCTCATGCTTTTCCGCGGTACGCTTAGCTGCACGGAGTTTACCTATAACCTCCCCAATTTCTTTTGAGGAATACTTGCTGTCAATATTCTCTGCTAGTTTCAGAATATCAAAAAGATTCAACTGCGCACTGTCACCCGAATGGCTTTTATTAGACATGTACCGTCACGCTCCGATCCTCTTTCGTTCACCAATTTAATTATATTGTACAGCGACGAATGCACCAAATTCGGAACATAAAGAAAGCAGACTGCGTTTTCACAGTCTGCTTTTCTGCTTGAATTCAAATGAGTTGTTAATCTAATTCGCTTGGTTTTCATCCGCTGGATAGGGGGGAGCATTGAAAGTGAGGGTGTATTTTATGTAGAAAAACGGTCCGTTTTTCATAATTCAGCTCCATATTTGGAAGATTCTATAGACGAAATTAAATCAGTTGCCTTAGCCCAAATCACTGAATAATCTGACTCCTCGTCGTTTTCAAACTATATATTCTGTCCATGAGCCAAAAAGTATAACTGAATTCAGCTTTGATCCAAATTCTGCTTTTGCCTGCTAAACAACAACGGACAAAATGCCGTCAAGGCTGTCTTTGCTGAACATAAAATCACCCAAGCTCATTTTACATTAAACTCTTGAGCGATGCAAGAAGATTTGCCCCCCCCCAAAAAGTAATTGTCATAACCTGTAATGACAACATGTCGTCGTATATGACAACTCGGCAGGATAAACATCTTTAAAGATTTTTCACAGATAAAGCAACTGCTTTTGACTCTTTGGCGAACATGATAGAATTTGTGCAGAATCTTTGTTTTCTCAGGAAAACAAAGACCTTTGACCTCGATAAAAAAGAAGATCAAAAAAGTACAATAAAATATAAAATCCTGTACAATTATTCGCGTTTGCTGCGTTGTATATTTATAGAAGCATTAATGGAAGTGGGTGATAAAATAGAAATGTGAATACCCGATCTCGACAGAAAGAACTTATGCGTAAAAGCGATTACCGTGGTGTTCAACTGAAACGAAAGGAGAAAGCAAATGACTTCCAAAGTGAAAATAATGTCGGTTATACTTGTTTTTGCTCTATTAGTTGGCGTACTTCCTCCGCGCATTATGGCAATTCAGAATTCAAATTCGGCAGAACAAAGCGAAGAGAAAATCGGAAAAGAAATTTACGGAAAAGATTATATTGACGCTGAGACAACATTAATAACAGGCGAAGATAAAAGCCTCAGAAAAGAAAATGAAAAGCACTTTCGGCATAAGGACGGCTCCTATTCTGCCGTACTGTATGCTGCACCCGTCCATTACAAAGACAGTTTCGGAAATTGGCAGGATGTCGATAACAGTCTCGTTATGAAATCCGATGAAAGCGGAAATGCTGTATATTCACCGACGGCTTCAGGGAACAATATTCAGATCCCGCGAACATTTTCCGACGGTCAGACAATGCTTGTTGAGAAAGACGGATATAAAATTGAGCTTGGAATCATGACGGATCGCTCAATCGAAGATATGCAACCGGGAATTATTGCTTCCCCGGAAGTACCGATAGGTGAAAATCCTAATGCAAACAGCTCTATTAATGCAAATGACATATTGTCGGCACTGCCGTCAGAGGACAGCATTGCCGATATTCAAGGTGTTGTCCGCGAAGAAGAAAGCAACGCATTTAACAGCCTAAGCGCTTCAACGCCGTTGTCGGCAGAAGAAGCAAATGCGAGAACGGTGAATGCGGATACACACGATTCCACGATCAGCTATTCTGATTTGTTTAACGGTGACAATTTAGAGTATACCGTATCATCTGACAGAATCAAGGAAAGCATTATTGTCCAATCACAAAAGGACAAGTATATTTATGCGTTTTCATTGATGTACGACGGCTTGAATCCGGTTTCGAATGATGATGGGTCGATTTCTTTCTTCGGCGACAATGAAGAGACACCGGTATTCAAACTGGCAGCTCCGTATATGTACGATGCCGCTGATGAAATAAGCGAAGATGTTGAAATGTTTCTTTACGATTCGATGCTGTTTCTTGTTGCAGATGAAGAGTGGATAAACGATGAGGAGAGAGTCTTTCCGATTACAATTGACCCAACCGTAGTGTTGGGATCATCATCGTTTAAGGATACATATGTGAGCTCGGCGGCACCGCTGTTGAATTATTCCGACAAAGGAATATTGAAAGCCGGCTCGGGCGGCTTGCTGTTCCATTTCAGAGCATATATGAAGTTTGACCTACCTTTGCTGCCGGCTGGGAGCGTCGTGTCAAATGCGACACTGTCTATTTGGCAGAGTTCGGGTATTGTGCAGGATCAATCCAGGTTTTGCGTTTATGATCTGACAGGAAAGGGCAGTTGGGATGCCGACAAAATAACATGGAGAAACCAAATCGTTAATAAAGACCTCGATGGATATACAAGAGATAAGTATAGCATAGTCGACTGTGTTGTTCCGAATGAAACCGAAGGGTATAATTATCTGTTCAATCTGACTCGGGTTGTCAGAGGATGGTATGAAAACGGTAATAATAACGGGATAATGTTTGCCTACAACTTTGAGGAGTTTGCACATGCTACCTATTTTTGCTCCGCTCAAGCATCGAGCGGCAGGCCGTCATTGATTGTTAACTATAATCACAATGTGGGCCTCGAAGACTACTGGTCTTATCAAACGGCAGATCTCGGGCGGTCAGGAGAGGTCAGCATAAATAACTATAGCGGCGGAGTTACTTATCTACACTCCGATATTGCTATGACAGGCAATCGACTGCCTATATCGGTGTCACACATTTATAACAGCGAAGGAAGCTCGGCTTTTAACTCAGTATATCCTAATATGAACCTGGGCGGTAACTATCACTTAAACATTCAGGAGCTGCTGCTTCCGATTTCTGCTTCTGATTCTCTTTACGGCAAGGGTTATCGTTATAGGCTTTATGACAGCGACGGCACGGTGCATTTATTTAACATACACACGAATTCTGCTGCGAATAGTGAATTTGTGGCTCAGGAATATGATGAGACCTCCGTTGTAACTCAGAGTGGCTCTTCGTTCATATTGACCGACTCGCAGGGGAACAAAAAGCATTATAATTCCTCAGGCCAGTTGTATAAAATAGAAGATAGAAACCACAACATCCAAACGATTGAAATCACAGACGGAAGGATTACCAAAGTTACGGATCCGGCAAATCGAGCGGTTATATTGAATTATTCCGGGAATCTGTTGACTTCCATAACCGATCCCTCCGGCAGGGCTGTAACATATGCTTATACCGGTTCCGGCAGCAATTCTAAATTGACCCGAATAACCTATCCCGGCGGTAAAACTACCGTGCTTGAATATTTCTCTGATTGCTATCTTAAAAAAGTGACTGCCGTTGACGGAAGTTCGGTTGCGTTAACATATTATCAATCGCACGGCTGCGGCAAGCGTACAGAGCGTTTCTATAAATACAATAAATCCGGGGCAGAAACCGATTGCTTGTATTTTGTATATGCGCCGATCGTGGAGGATTGGACTTCATCGGGCAGTACACGGGTTACAAATAAAGACGGTGACTATGTTAACTTTGGGTTCGATACATATGGCAGAGCAGTGAGTGTGACCGATCAGGATAACAGGTCATTTTTCACGAGTTACGGCTCGTCTGTTTCCGCAGAAAATATCAATACCTTTAATGATGTTTTGGCTGTATCAGAAATGCAGTCAATTGCAACAAATTTTGTGTGGAACAGCGGCTTTGAATACGGCGTATCCGGATGGACCGGGGCGGACGGAGTTATCAGCGACGAGATTTATTCTGCAGGCTTTAAATCTGCCTGCCTTGCAAATGGGCATTGGAGCATTGAGCAAAATATAAAAGACCTGATCATCGGAAAAACATATATACTGTCTGCGGATATATACATCCCCGAAAGAAAGCAAGACTCATATTTAAATGTATCCTTTTCGAATGAACGCTTGCTTTCGATCCAAAGTACGGAGGGATGGGAACGCATTTCTGTTCCGATGACGTCTATAAGCAGAGACTATGTTGAGTACTTGGAGTTTTCCATAACCGGTTCAGGAAACGGGTTCGTCGCATATGTCGATAATGTTGCGCTTGAGAACGGAGAAGGCACGACAGCTTACAATCTTGTTGAGAACGCTGATTTTATGAATTATAGTGATTCAACCAGTCATTGCGTCGGAGCCGACGCATCACGCTGGAGCGAGTTCGGATATGGGATTACGCGTAATTACAATAGTAATTCAAACACCATTTTGATGAACGGCGATATGATTAGTGACCGTGTCCTTACGCAAAGTGTAAGCGTCAATGCCGAAGCGGGAGAAACAGTTATTATAGGCGGCACTGCTGCGGCGAGAGCGATGAGCAGCAACTTCGACGGCGTTAACACATTCGGCATCCGTGCCGTGCTCTATAAAGACAGTGATACGGTCGACGAGACGCTGTATATTCCGTTTGATCCTTTAGTGGATGGAGGCATGCAAACCGTAGCGCGCTGCTATAAGCTGAAGAATCCATGTCACCATATTGTATATTCGTTTGTATACGAAAAGAATATAAACGAGATGGCGCTTAAAAACGCTTTCATCTATGTTGACGGGTTCGGTGAGCATTATGGATATAACGACATCGGCCTCGTGAGCGACAAATATAACGATGAAGGCACCGCATATGAATACTCATATGAAAACAACAATGTTTCTTTGGTTTCCAGAACGGTCAGCGGAATCGAAGAAACTGTTGCGGAGAACACCTATGACGCAAACGGCAATCAGACCGAAACGGTCAACAACGACGGCACAAGCATCACAACAACATATGCCGGCGGGTTGCCGATATCAAAGACTGTCTCAGGCTCCGGTGATGAGACATACACAGAGCAGTTCAGCTACTATCCCGGCGGGAACTATCTGGCGACCTATACGGATTATTCCGGCGGAGTAACGCAGTTCTTCTATGATAATAACACCGAAGTTACCGCTCCGATCCTCAAAGGTCTGTTAACTAAGATCATTGATGCAAACGGCAATGTAAAAACATTCGCTTATGACGCGAATACGAATGAAATGATCTCTGCGTCCGGTGCGGTCAGCGTCAGCGAAAACGCAGTTACCGCACTGTCGTATCAGGATGGTAATGTCAGCTCGGTGGTTCGCGGAGGCACAACATATTCTTACAGCTATGATGGCAATAATAATGTCACTCGGACTAAGGTCGGTGCAAACACGCTCTCTCAGCTTTCATATAATGATCGTGGATTGCTAACAAGTCAGACATACGGCAACGGTGCGGTATATACGCCGACGTTTGACAGCCGCAGGAGGCTTGTTTCGGAGAAGTGGGGCGACACTCAGACCGCCGAATATTCTTATGATGTCAAAGACAGAGTGATGACGTCAAAGGATCTGATAACGGATGTTTCATATCGTTATCAGTATGCGTTCTATGACCTGCCGCACAGAATTACGGGCAGCGACGGTTCGGATACGGTTTATCGTTATGACCGCTCAGGCATGATGACCGAATTCACATTCTCAAAAAATGCCGGTACGCTTTACAACAGCAAATATCGGTATAATTCCAAGGGGAACCCGGAGGATATTGAGATACCGACATTTAATAACGCCTTGCTGCACTACAATTATGATGAGCTGGGCAGGGTTACCGGATTCTCAAACGGAAAGACGATAACCGAAGTCGAGTATACCGGCGCAGACGTTTCGGGCTATATGATATCCAATACCGACGGCCAATCGCTTTATCAGCTTTCTTACACAAGAGACGCTAACGGCAATATCACCGGCGTTATTGACCCGAATTATGATTTCCTCTCGGCTGAGTATGAATACGACGGCCTGGACAGGCTTATAAAAGCCGAGCAAAAAAATAAGCTGCTATCATTTGACACAATGGATGAAATTGTGTATAATTATAATAGCAGCGGCAATATAATGTCTGTTAAACTCAATGGCGAAACAGTGCATACATACACTTACGGCAATGTGTCATGGCCGGATCAGCTGACAGCTTTTGACGGCAAATCAATAACATACGACGCTTCGGGCAACCCGCTTTCCTATGGAGCCGAAGCCTTTACATGGCGTAACGGCACGCAGCTTGCAAGCTACTCTGCGGACGGATCATACACATACACTTATCAGTATGACGCCAACGGTAACAGGATAAAGAAGGTTTGCAGCCCGAGCGATAACAGGCATTGCCCCACGGACTATGTATATGCAAACGGCTTGCTTATCAGCGAAAAAACTGATTTGGACTCTGAGATCCGCTACGCATATGGCGCCGATAGCGAGCCTATAGGTCTTTACTACGAAGGAGACTATTTCTATTTTGTCAAAAACGTCTGCGGAGATGTAATTGCCATAGTCGATTCAACCGGCCGCGTTAAGGGCGAGTATCTGTATGACCCCTACGGCAACCTGCTTGACATTGAGGGCTGGGTCGCTCATCTCAATCCGTTCCGATATCGCGGATATTATTATGATAAAGAGAGCGGATTGTATTATGTGGGTTCTCGCTATTATAACCCCGAATGGGGCAGGTTCATAAGCCCGGATTCGCTGTTTATAGCCGGGGACCTTGTTTCCGGCAGCAATATGTATGCATATTGCGATAATAACCCAATTATGCATACCGATTCTCAGGGCACGGCGGCAAGCGGCAATAAGGCGGATCAGATCGCGGACGGTGTCAGAAAAACCAGCAAGGTCATTTCGATTGCTCTATGGCCTGCGACAGGTCTGTTCTTCTTGGGCGCTAACCGAGTTGTGCTGCCGGCGGTTAAGAACTATTTAAGCAAAGACAACCCTGCGGCGAAAGATGATTTCGCTCAAACAGACTTTATGCAGAATTACGGCATTCCGGCGCTCAGTAATATGTCAAAGGCTGCGCTACCGATCTTCGGCGGCGATAGGACCCACGGGGTGCCGTCGGGCTTGCGGCACATTATGCCGGTCGATATGCGTCGCGGAGCCGTATGGGCTGCGTACTTCTTAGGGTTTGAAAGCTCAAAATATTCGTGGAATCGCTTCGGCCTCTTCCCATTTGAGAATTACACAACGGTTGAGGGCAAGTATATGTGGCAGCAGGAGGTCGGCTACTCCTGGTGGTATGACTATTTCTTCAGTCTCGGCGGCCCGATCAAAAGGCTGATGCTGAAATTTGACACCTCCGGCAACGGGAACTCATCCCCTGTCTACTATGTCATCTGGTGCTGGAAAGCGGATTATTGGAATCTCGGTGCAGGCGCTGAGATAGGTATTTATTCAACCGATGTTGCGAGCAACGCAAGCGCAAACTTCTATGAGATCGATCCGCAGCTCACGGTGCATACCAGGATGAAGATAGACTATACCTTCTATCAGAGCACCTCCGCCCTGCCGACTGTCAAAATGACGTTGAACGACTTCCACCAGACCAACTGGTGGGTCACCTCGTTCACGCCCTCCGTTCAGCTGCCGGATATCAATCGCCTTGATGTCGAGCTGACTGTGCGTTTTACCGGCGATAATTATTACCCGCTGATGAGGGCGTTTGTAAATAAGTATAATTCTGACAAAAAAAGCGAGGATGAAGTTAAGGATTGGTTGCATGTTGGATTGCTCAATCCTGTCAACAAATCCCGACCGGCGGGTCATTCGGCTCATGTTTGCGGTCAAAGACCGGAATTCTGCACCTGCGTCTGCCCGCTCGGAGACAGCAACTGCTCTTGGCCTTGCAAGTATTATCCGCTTAAATGCACAGAAAACTGTACCCATATTAACGAACCGGAAAACGGCTTTCAGTTCAAAATAACATATTAATGAGGAGGTCAATTATGAAAAAATCAAAGAAACTAATAAGCGTTATTATGGCTTTGCTGTTCGCCCTTGCGCCTTTAAGCTATGTATTCGCCATTAAGATCCCCTGGCTGACGACCTATCCGAGCGAAAAGGAAATTGTCGAAACCCTCGGCAACTTCCTGAAAGCAAGAGACGCTGAGGGAATAGCCGGTATGTTTAACGATGAAATCAAAAAAAGAATGCCGGATTTAACCGAAAAGGTTGAAAGTTGGCTAAACCAAATCGAATGCGATATTGACGACTATACCTATTCTGGACGTGGAGATTATGTAGACAGAAACTATGGCTATTTTCATAAAACTTGCAGCTTTGACCTTAAAATCAAAGAAGCTAATATGACTTATGCTGTAATAGTTTCATATGTTCAGGCATGGACTGATGATGACCAAAAAGTGGGCTTGCGTTCCTTGGGACTGACATTGCTTGACTGTAACGGTGGGGTGATTGACTATTTAAATGATATTTCACTTCCCGTCAAGGTTTCACTTAACTATAAAGAAACATATCAATGTCTACCCGGCACAACACACTGGGTTAATCAGTATGCCTCTCTCGGATACAAAAAAGTTGTTTTTGAATCATCGGATGATTCTGTCGCAAAGATTGACGAAAACGGCGTAATAACAGCGACAGGCCGTGGAACCGCTTATGTAACTTTTACATATGTCAATGAAGAAACCGGAAGAAAGCAACTGTATGAATATGATGTCACTGTCACCTTTACCCGTTGGCAGTGGATCATCTGGTATGTGTTCTTCGGCTTCCTATGGTATTGATCTTTGGATTAATGATTCAAAAAAATTTAGCGTTATAACATAACGCCATTACTGTTCACCCTTGCACCGCTAATCATTCAATAATGTTTTGATTGCGTAGTGCAATGGATTAACCTGACCGGTAGTCACAGCGAAATGCATAATGTCTTTCATACTTGTCACCATGCAATTTAATCTATAATGCTTCTAATGATGATAACCACGGCGCGGGTCTGTTCCCGTCCGTGGTTATTTTTTTCTGTTGCCGAGCTGTAAGAAATGAAGCCGAAAAATGAGACGGTTTTTAATCCTCCGAAATCGGTCGTCATAACCTGTAATGACAACATGTCGTCATATATGACAACTCGACAGGTCAGACACCTATTCTGCGTTTTCCATACAGAGCTCAAAAAGACGTTCCGGCGGATTTTTCAACAGTCCAATGTAACCGCCCTTCAACTTTTATTTCAACTGTATAAACAGCCAAAACGATCTTCTGACCGACTCAAAGCGAGAACGTATTCAGAAGCAGTCATTCCTGAATAACCAACCGGACAATAGCAGAATATGAACTGAACATTCATCGGAATAACTCGCGAAATATGGTTTTCACATGATTTTTCGTTGAGATAATTTCGCATGCCGTTTATGAATGAGCTGATCAGCAACCGAATTAACCGACAAATTTTGACTTTGTGCAGTAAATTTCATTGCAATTCTTCTGCAATTGTGCTATGTTATAATTAAATTATTATATGGAAATATTTATAACCATATACAAGTTCCGTTAAAATTCGATTTTGTACAGCGGATGAGGTGAAAGAGATATATTATCGGGATGACCCTTCCAGATGTCATGTTTTATCGAGACTTGGTTATACGGCGAAATCATACGCAATTGTTCACATCAACAACCGATATTTACGGCATGGAGACCTTAACATAAACGATTTTTAAGCAATGTACCGATTATGTCCCGTGAATCAGTGGTATAATTTTTTGAGTACTTTGGATTGAAATGCTAAAATATTAACAAAGGAGCAGAAAATTATGGAGAGCTTTGAACCGAAAAAACTGGCTCTGATACGCATCTGGCAGATATTAAAGGAATATAGTGACTGCGATCATACTCTTACTCAAGACGACATTGCACAGCATCTTGTCAGTGAATACGGGATCGTAATTGAGCGCAAGGCTATCAGCCGAAATATTTCTCTTTTGAAAGAGGCGGGCATTGAAATTGAATCGAGACGCGCCGGCAGTTACCTCGCGGAAAGAGCTTTTGAAGATTCCGAACTCAAGCTGCTTATTGATGGCGTTCTTTGCAGTAAACATATTACGGCAAAACATTCAAAGGACTTAATAGATAGGCTGTGCGGACTTTCCAATAAATTTTTCCGCTCCCATGTAAAAAACGTCTATTCGGTTAATGAATGGAGCAAAACAGATAACCAGGCGTTATTCTATAACATCGAGTTGGTTGATATTGCCATTGAGCAGAACCGGCGTATTGCATACGATTATAATAAGATCGGGATTGATAAGAAGCTTCATAAATCGTCTTATCAGGTTGTTAGTCCTTATCAGTTGATTCTTCACAATCAGCGGTATTATCTGATGGCATACAGCGAGTTTTGGGGCAATATGGTCTTTCATCGGCTTGACCGCATCACTAACATGAAAATATCGCATAAAAAGGCAACGCCGATAAGGAGTGTTCCAGGATATGAAAATGGAATCGATTATAAAGAGCTTTCTTCCGCTATGCCGTATATGTACTCGGATACCCCCGAATGGATTAAATTGATTGCCGATGCCTGCATTGTTGATCAGATCGTTGACTGGTTCGGGACGGATGTTCGGATGTCAACGCTCGAAGATCAGGACAAGGTTTCGGTTGAAATCAAAGCCAGCCCCAACGCGATGGAGCATTGGGCTATGCAGTATATCAATCATGTGGAGATCATTTCTCCGGAGTCACTGAGAAACCGGATAAAAGAAGCGCTTGAGAGTGGATTATCAAAATATAAAATATAAGGAAGGTAAAAAAATCATGGCAAATTACTATATGGTCAGAATAATGCAAAACGTTGAACACTATGTCAAAAAAAGTGTCGTAGCGGTCGGATGGAGTGAAATTAACTTTTCAATTTACACCGATGCAGACAAGTTATGCAAAGATGTAAAGGATTATTATTACAATAATTCTACAGATATGCGTTTACCAGGTCGAAAACTGGGTGAAGTTAAACGATTCTATAGCATTCAGAAAGACGACGTTTTGCTTATTCCGTGCTATAAAGGGTTTTACATAGCCACATCAAAGGGCGAGTTCATTTACGACACAACTTCTGAAGATCTTATGAATCAACTGCGAGTGACCTACGTCACAGATTTAAACGGCGCTCCGATAATTTTCGACAGAAATGATAAAAATACCGCACTGTCTACTAAACTAAAAGTCAGAGGTTACACGGTTCTCAACATTTATGAGAAAGAAATAATCAATACTGTTGATAAACTGATTTCAGAAAAAGAAGATCTCCCATATCTGAGTAAAATTATCTCCGAGGAAAACAAAAGACTTTTGGAGTTTAAGACAAGTCTGACGACAATACTTCCGGACTATAAAAAAATCGGATTGCAGGCCGGTGGTATCGGATTTGAAAAAATGATCAAGTATTTATTTGAAGCTGATGGTTATTCGGTGAAACGGCTCTCAAAGCAATGCGGAGGGTCAGATGTTGCAGATGCCGATATTCTCGCGGTGAAAAAATCAAAAATCGGTGATGAATTTTCAAGCGTGCTGTATATGCAAGTCAAACACTATTCGGGTAAAAGTGACAATGGTATCGATCAAATCATTGCTTTTAAGGAGAAGATTGCTGCCGAAAGCACAGATAAAAATGCTAAAGTAATCACTGATGAAGGCGAATGGTCTGTTAATGTTTCAGATATAAAGTATGTACTTATATCAACGGGTACATTTACTGACTATGTTATAGATAAAGCCGAGGAAAATGATATTACGTTGATAGATATTGATAGGTTGGCTGAAATGCTGTATGAGGTAATGGACGATATTCCCGAAATAATTCACAGTCTCGGGTATGTTAAAACATATCAGCATGTTGATGGTTAAGCAAATTTCCGATCAAATCCGCCTTTGACTTATCGGACCACGTCACGGCAGAGGACGATCACTATCACTGCAAAAAGTGTGTGGGAGCGCTTTTCGATGACTGATTGACCATGAAGCCAAGCAAAAAATGAGCAGACCGCAACGCGGTCTGCTTTTTTATGTACCCAATATGGTGCGATGTTGGGGCTATAATGAAATCACCAAAATAAATGCCGACTATTTTCGGCACAGGAGGATCTATATGAGAACAAAACAAATCATTTCAATTGCATTAATGCTCGCCATGCTGGTGACTGTGATCACCGGATGCAGCACAAAAGAAGGCTCTTCAACAAACAGCACTGAAGAATCCGCCGCTTCTTTTGCTTTTCCCGAAACGAAAGAAAACGAAGAAGTCAAATCAACAAGTGAACTGACAGCAGTGAAAAATACACGCAGTGAATATGTAAAAACTTATTCAGTTTATGCTGAGCAAGGGGCAGTTGTAACATGGTCTGATCCTAAAACAGGGCAATTCAGATATAAGGATAAATGTGAAACTTGTGGGCAAGTAGCGCATGGCGAGCATAGCGGCGGATTATTTGTCGGAGAGGGATCGACCTATAATGCCGGCTTTACTTGTACCAATTCCGATTGCAGTATGTGGGGGAAATCTCAGCGTGCAATAATTAGCTGCAGTACAAGCGGCGAATGGATTGTGGTTGACGACTGATCGGATATAATTAAATTGAAATTTTGAAGATGTTATGAAGCGCTTGGTAGAGAAACCTCCGACAAGTATCATTATACTGATAACGAGGAAGTGAATCCTCCTTGGGGAAAAATCGCACGAATAGAAGTATGAAGGAGTCTTCGGACTCCTTTTTTACGCACTTGTTTTCCGCCTAATTGCTTGAGAATCAAATGATAATGCATTACGCATTAAACAAAGTAGCTAATCCTAACCTCCCACTTTTGGTACATTACTTGTGGTATAAAATATTATAGTAAGACACGATGAGATGAATTAATGATGGAGGATTTGCAATGTTGTTCTATAAAGTCACAGGAATAATGGAAGCCAACGAAGCCCCGGAAGAAGATAGACGAGTTAGAAGAGAAAATCAGAGAAAGATTGAAATGAAGAGCGAAGAATTCAACCGTAATCATTCCAGCAATTCATTTTACTTTATTTCCGAGATTGACAACACCGTGGTAACTGCAGGTGTAATTGCTGACAATAAGAATAAAGTTGAATCAGATCTTGCGGAATTTTTCAAATATCTTGATTTAACGCTGAAAGACGTTTCGATCAACGAAATCACTTTCAACGGAATAGAAAATCTCCTCGGTGCAGCAAACCGATGGGATTACATTGAAGATGACGATGACATCATGGAACGCTTCGGCCTTGACAAAATCACCGGAAGATGCGGACGCGGAATTGCATTTGGAGATAATATTATTGAAGATTGCACCAAGGAAAAGATTTACGAATCGGCGAGGAAGTGCCTGTTAAATGAGACTTTCATCCCGGAGCTTGATCGAATTTATTCTGCAAAGCCAAATTCAAAAGTGTATGGTCATCCTGTTCATTACATGATTCAGACCGATGATATGGATACAAGGAAAGATGTGTATAATCTTCTGCTTCAGGCTTTATATGAGAATAATCGTTTAAGCAGCAGACGCTATTCTTTTCTGAATTTCAAACCGGGAGAAAGATTCTCGGAAATGGCTTATGACACTTTATACAAGGTTAGTTCGGGCGGTGCTGTGGTCGTGCGTTATCTCGCAAATGACGATTCGGAAGAAAATGGACATGCACTCTGTGATAGTGAAACGATTGAAAGTATCTGTGAGTATGCCAAACGGTATAGGAATCAGGTGCTGACCGTGATTTGCCTTCCGAGAGAATGTTCAAAAGCGAAAAGCCTTTTCTACGAAAACCTTGGGACATTATCCATGATTGAACTTCTCGAAGAGTTTGTAGACGGCGAAAGAGCAAAAGCATTCCTTTCCATGCTGGCAAAGAACGCAGGTGTCCGTACAGACAAGATACTGTTCAACAAACTTGAAAACAATAAAGGATATCTTGCTCCCGATCTTCATAATCTCTTTGACGATTGGTTCAACAACAAATTAAAAACATCAATATATCCACAATACAAAGATATTGCGGTTGCAAAGAAAGAAGTTATAAAAGCGACTCCGAAAGGCTCCGCCTACAATGAGCTGCAAGAGATGATCGGCCTGTCGGATGCCAAGCAAGTGATTCAGAAGGCATTGAACTATTACAAGATGCAAAAGCTTTACGAAGAAAAAGGCGTAAAGAGAGATAGACCGGCAATGCACATGGTCTTTACCGGTAATCTGGGTACAGCTAAAACTACAGTTGCGAGACTCTTTGCAAGAATTATGAAAGAGAACGGATTGCTTTCTAAAGGTCAGTTGATAGAAGTAGGAAGAGCTGATCTTGTCGGTAAGTATGTTGGCTGGACGGCACCTACGGTCAAATCCAAGTTCAAAGCGGCACTTGGCGGCGTTCTTTTCATTGATGAAGCGTACTCGCTTGTAGAGGACCGTGACGGATTATATGGTGATGAGGCTATCAATACGATAGTTCAGGAGATGGAGAACCATCGCGACGATGTGGTCGTTATATTTGCCGGATATCCGGATAAGATGGAAGGGTTCCTTCAGAAGAATCCCGGCCTGCGTTCGCGCATTGCATTTCATGTGCCGTTTGCAGACTACAATTCTCAGGAGCTGTGCAGTATCGCAAAACTTATCGGAAAGAATAAAGGACTGAGTTTTTCTGAGGATGCGGTTGTAAAGCTGGAAACCGTCTTTGATTCAGCGCGTCAGCAGAATGACTTCGGTAATGGAAGATATGTGAGGAATATTCTGGAACAGGCAAGAATGTCTCAAGCAACACGTTTGATGGAAGCAGACTTTGATTCGATTACTACCGAAGATGTTGTAACCATCAAAGCTGAAGACATTGCAGAGCCACCGGCAAAGCCTAAAGAAAAGCGACGCATAGGCTTTGGTGTGTAAAGCGCCATGATCTGTGTATTGCATTTGTTACACAATTCTCGTTAAAAAAGAGAGGTTACTGATATGAACGCATTTGATAAGACCATCGGCTGCTTGGCGATCGAGAATGGACTCGGACAAATCGGTGTTACGCCGAAAACCAAGGGTATTTATTTAAGTTTCGGAGTATCTGCCACGAAGGCGCCTGTTGCTCTACGATGAACCCGATAGAATTGCTATTTGCTGTTGACTGGTGATATATCCTCTTTTACTTACAGCAAAACAGAAGGGATCAAGCAGGAATTGAATGAGATGATCCGTCTTCAGGAAATGTTGATTTCAGAAATCGTCGGAAAATCCATGGTTAAATGGGAAGGGTGGAATTAATATCATGAAATATTATGCTGCATACTTACCGTACATTATAGACGATGATTATGATTGGAGCTATCCTTCAGCGGAAATTCAGCTCCTTTGGCGGCTTGATGACCTACAAGATCGCTTAGAAGAACTGATTACTAAAGACGCACCATATAGAGATGGATATATGTACTCGGAGGACGACATTAGATACGCTTTGCCCGAACGCCTTTTTGATATCGGTAAAGTTGAACGAGCAATTGAATTCGTAAAAGATGAGATGGTAAACAAATATGGATTGCCGGATCCTGACTCTCTTATACTTGATGAGTCGGAGAGTGCTGATAATGATTGCGTCGGACAGATGACTATGTTCGACCTTCTCCATGAAAATTTGCCGAAGGCAGCATAAATTATGAAAACTAAAGTAGAAATCATGTCGCGTAAAGCAATGAAAGAGTTGATCGAATCGGGATTCCCTGAGAATACAGCAGTAATCAGTTTTTATGATCCTAATGATGGACGAGGTCTTGCAAGATTAAAAGAGTACGAGCCCATAAATTACAACGGGATATGCGATTATGTCTTTACGGTTGGGGTACATGATATTGATATTGAAACACTCGAAGATTATGGCTTGTCATACGAAACTTATTTCCCCGAAGTTGAAAAACTGGCAGATTTTATATGTATTGTTGTTAAGAACGGAAAAGATATTATCTGTCAGTGCGAGCACGGTCAAAGCCGTAGTGCCGCCTGTGCTGCAGCAATAAAGGAACACTTTGAGAAATCCGGAATAGAAGTGTTTGCTGATTACAGATATTATCCCAACCGGTTGATCTTCAACAAAGTATATGATGCTTTACGCGGGCGAAAACATAAATAGCAAAAGTGAAATAGTTTTATTATCATAGCCTTCGGTAGTTTTCAAAAAGCCCTGAAAGACCTTATTGTATTACAATTAAATATAACATATAATACCCAAAATTCCATCTGCTTACCGCCGCACCTAATCTTACATACTTTCAATGATAAAAACCACGACAGGAGATAATTCTCTTGCCGTGGTTCTTTTTGCTGTGAGGCGGTATGAAGCGCGGCGAAGGATCGGCGGCTTCTTCGCCCGAACATCTTAAATGACAGGAGGAGATAACAGAGCGTAAGAAAAATGTGTAAAGAGGCGGTGATTGATTGAAGCCACCGTAACGGCAATGTCGGGTTCTGTGGGGTTCGGTTAAACGACCCTGCGGAGTTGCGACGGCTGAGCAGGCTAACCATTGGTGTGCTTTCAAGAGGTTAGGCTGTACCTTCTGTAATTTATGGTTAGTGCCCGATAAGTCGGCAATTTGATTTTCGTTGTTCAGAAACTTTTATGCGCTCGGCAATCTTACATACTTTCTTTACCGGGACAAAACGGCAATATTCACCCGCTTGTCCTTCTAAGGCAGAAAACGCGAAGCAAATCTTACATACTTTTTGCGAGTCGAAAAAGAAAGGAGGCTTATCACCGTCCATAATGCCCACAAAGGCCTGTGATTTTAGCCGTTCGGAAACCGTCCGACGGCGGAAGATAATATCGACTTACGGCTTTTACGGTATTGAATTAATCCTAAATGAAAAATTTAAAGTTTTTAACGAAAGGAATGATGATTATGTCAACCGGTAAGGTTGGTACACCCACAAGCACTGTTTTCAGAATCAAAAAGCCCAATAAGATCCCCTGCGACTGCGCTCGTTGCCGTCACAGCGAGAACCGCAACGGCAGCATACTTCACTGTATGTATTTCGGTCTGTATCCGCCGAAAAGAACCAAATGCGAAAGGTATTGGCCCACTAAGCCGCCGAAGGTCAAGGGTAAGAAAAACAAGCAGAATCGGAAGAAAAACAACAGCAAAAACAAAAAACCAAAGAAAAGGAGTTGATCTTATGCTGTATAAAGAAATGCTGCTCATAGGAGAGGATTACGATTATTTCATTGAAATGGATCCCGCCGGCAACGGGATACGTTTTATGAGGGTCGGCGATGACGACATACGGAAATGGGTGGCGGCGATAATCGACACCGGTGACGGCTTTACGCTTGCCATGCTCTCGGAGCAAGGCGTAGTTATGAAAAAGCTGGATCCTAAGGGGCTGTGCCGCGTGAAAGCCAATTACAGAGAATTATTGCTGACGGGCTTTACCGGCGGTCAAACGATCTACGATCACGTATTCATAATCAATTACACAGGCATAGACAGCGAAGGCGTGACTATCAGCTATTGCGATGATGATACGATCTACACAATTGCGATCTGTGAAACGGAACAAAACCGACTGAGGTTTCGTTGTGCATAGTTAAATGACCCTTTCTTTATTTTCCTTCTTTATTGCTTATGCGGTGAATCCCGATTAATACTCGGGGTTTGCCGCAAGGCAACGTGCAGAGACTATCCGTAACAACTAAACAACATTAAGTAAGATAGATATTATATATGCATTAGTTTGCATTCTTTATTGCATTATTGTTTGCATTTAATGCTTTAATTTGCCTACTGCATATGTTTGCCTAAGTAAAGATAGTTATTTGCCTGTGACTGCCTTCAAGGATATTGCGGTTGTGATGCTAAAGTCTGTCGCTGCCTGTCTAAGCCTGCGTGTGCCTGCCTTCGCATTGCCTCTTCGGCGGTTTTGGAGGCTGAGTTGCAGCAGTTTCCTAAGTTTGCTTCGGAAGTTTTGCTTCATAGCTTGCCTAACCATGGTCAATTGTTGCGAGGATATGGCATTGATATGCATAACAAAGTGTATTGACCGTTTTGCCTGCAATATGCCGATATAGATGCCTTGACTATGCATTTAACCGATTGCTGCAAAAATTAAAACCAAATCTTACATACTTTCAGTGACGGACAGAATAAATCCGCAAAAACATGAATTCACGGGAGGTGAAAACAAATGCGATGGCCGTAGATACGACAGCGATAATTGCTGCTGACAAGGTTTGACAGACCTTATCATATTGTCTCAAGCGACATAATTGCAAATCACTTCAAAAAGCCAAGACAAATCTTACATACTTTCAGCGACGGGGCGAAAAGCGGTTTGTATCGACATCGACCCGTGACTCTATCGTCCTTGGAGAGGGACATAAAAAACTACTACTTTATTATACGAGGTGACAATTAAATGAAAGATTTTTTATCAATCACAGTCGATGATGAGCTGGATTTCAGCTCGGTATCCGAGAGAAAGGATAAATTCATCCTTCTCAATGAAGGGTATTATTCGTTTAGAGTTTTGGGAGTTAACATGGATAGATATCAAGGCTCTGAAAACTCCAAATCGTGCCCCGTAGCTAAACTGCTGCTTTCGATAGAGAACGACAAAGGAAATGTAGTGCTCAATCACTTCTTTTTCCTGAATAACTCTTCGACACAGCAGATCGCCGACTTTTTTGAGTCAATCGGTCAGCCGCTTACAGGCCGTTGCAATCCTGATTGGGATGCAACCGTCGGTCTCAGCGGCGGCTGCTATCTGACTCAAAAGGAGCTGACTTACAGGACAATCAACAAAGTTAAACGCTTTGTTCCTGCGAGTAAGCCAAATCTTGAAAGAAAGGAGGAGCCGTGGTATGTATAATTCGATTAGAATAAATGATGCGGATGAGCTTATGCCCCCGCCGTTCATTCTCAGCGCTAAGAAAGCTGCCGAATTAACCGGTCTCTGTTATGCGACGGTCATAAGGCACTGTAAGGACGGCACGATCAACGCATTCAAAAACGGCCGTGAATGGTGTATTTACGGTGACGATCTTGCTGCAATGATGGGTGTCGGCCGTGCCAAGCCCGAACGCAAGGCGGTAACGGAATGCTGCCGTGAAACCGTTATCAGCCATACCGTTTTTCAGCACATTGAACGGAAAGTCAATAAGTAATCTGCGGTAAAAACCGCGAATCGGCCACTTCTGCATCATTGAATATTTGCGGCATACTCAACAATAATAAAATCAGAAGGTAAAATTTAGTGGCGTCCGCCGCTCTCGATATGACAGAAGAATTACCCGCTTTAAGCGTAGAAAAATAACGGAGGCGACAAATGATTCAAAAAACAAAACAGAATACTTTTGAGCAGCTGTGGCTTTCGTATTATAATGACACGCTATATGAGAAGGGATTCATAACCGAGGATGAGAGGAATAAAATGCGCCTTAAAATAAAGGAGTACACCTCAAAGAAAGCCACATAGAAATCGAAAAGGAGAAGGCGATCGATCAAAAATTCCGCATTAAACATTACATCCGTCGTTTTGCATTCTGCTCATTCGGCGGAGAGGTGTTTGGAGTTTATGCTTGAAAGAGCTGCCGCTTTTATTGCGGCAGCTCATTTCCGTAACGGCAAAACGCAGATGTAAAAAATGGTAATCATGCGCTTTGACTTGATTAAATTCCGAATTGACGTATAATATAGGTGACTTGTTTTTAACGATTCGGATCGTCAATCTACCGTGAAAGGAGGAAGTGATTTGGATATACATGAGGTTCGCCAAATGCTGCGGACAAAGTCGATTTATGATATCCCGCTGAGGGTAACATATTATGCCCGAGTTTCTTCGGATACGGATGAACAGCTTAATTCTCTGGATAACCAAGTGAGCTATTATGAGGAGTTTATCAAAAGAAACGCAAAATGGTCTTTTGTCGCCGGGTATGTTGACGAAGGCATCTCCGGCATCTCCACAAAGCACCGTGAGAATTTTAATCGAATGATAGAGGATGCGGCAGACGACAATTTTGACCTTGTGATCACGAAAGAGATTTCTCGTTTCGCCAGAAATACCCTTGACTCGATACAATACACGAGGCAGCTTTTATCGTGCGGAGTGGGCGTGTTCTTTCAGAATGACAACATCAACACATTTGATGAGGATTCCGAGCTGAGACTCTCCATAATGTCGTCGATCGCGCAGGATGAATTGAGAAAGCTGTCAAGCCGTGTAAAGTTCGGTCAACAGCAAGCTATTAAAAACGGCGTTGTTATAGGCAACAGCCGAATTTTCGGGTATCGGAAGAAGGATAAAAGGCTTGTTATTGACGAGGAGCAAGCCGTTATGGTGCACGAATTGTTTGAATTATACGCCACGGGCAAATACTCAATGAAGCAGATCGAGAATGTCTTTTGGGAGAAGGGTTACCGCAATAACAACGGCAAAAAGATATCGCACACCACAATGTCAAACTTGATCTCAAACCCGAAATACAAGGGATACTATGTCGGGAACAAGGTCAAAGTGGTCGATATGTTTACAAAGAAGCAAAAGTTCCTGCCCCCGGAGGAGTGGGTCATGTTTAAGGATGAAACGGGGGAGATAGTGCCCGCTATCGTTTCTGAGGAGCTTTGGGATCAGGCAAACTTCATCTTAAAACGTCGCAGCGATGATGTGAAAAATCGCAAGAACATCTGCAATCACGCTAATCTGCTGACCGGTAAGCTGTTTTGCACCTGCTGCGGAGCTCCGTATTATCGCCGTGCGTCAGCTGACAGGCAGGGTCGGAAGGACAGCAGCTGGGTTTGCTCGAGCAAGAAAAATAACGGCAGCGATTCATGCGAGTCGTTTGTGATTTATGAGAGCGAGATCGCGTCGGTTCTTTTTGAAGTGTTTCGCGATAATTACAGCGATTCAGAGAAAATGATCGGCGAATATGAGCGGATGTATAATTCGCTGAGAGATGACGGCGGCCTGCAAAGGCGGATCGAAACGCAGGAAGCGAAAATCGCATCGTCACAAAAGAAAAAACAGAAGCTGCTCGAGCTTGTTACCGAGGGCAATATTTCGGATACGGATTTCAGAGATATGGCCGCTCAATGCAACAAAGAAATCGAGGCCGCCGAGCAGGAGCTTTCGGAGCTTAGAAGCCGCAGGGATTCAAGCGATGAATTCAAGCGCCATATGGATGAGATAAGAGCCGCGATGAGAGCCGCCGAGCGTAATATAGCCGATGGCGTGGTGACAAAAGAGTTTATCGACACCTTTGTTGACAAAATCCTGGTCACGCCGATCGAGAAGAATAAAATGAGACTGGATGTCAGGATTTTTACGGGTGAGAACAGCGATAAATACCTGAATCGCCTTAAAAACAGGGCAAATTCACTTGTTCCTACGGGTCAAATGCCTAAGAAGATGATCGAGGCTTATGAAAACGGTATAAAATAAGTAAAGCTACAGCTTTGCGGCAGGGGGTCGGGCATTGGCTCGGCTCCCGTTCTTTACACAAAAATAAGCCTCCCGAGCGATACGGGAGGCTTGAATTATGCTTAATTTTCGGTGAATTCGTTTTTTATGCTGAGGCCTGCGAGGGCTTCTTCTCTCGAGATTTTGCCGATATTGCAGTCGGTCATGAGCTGCACGTCTTTATCCTTCAGCCTATAGAAGTACCAGATCGCGCCGGCGATGACAAGGCCGATAACTGGCAGCATCGTGTAGATGAACCAAAGGCCGTTGAGGGTGTATTCGGACTGAATAACGGGGTTCGCCTGAAGCTCCTGGAAGCTCTCCGCTTTGACGGTGCTCCACTTGAAGAAGCTCAGGAGCGTCAGCGGCAGGGCGGAGGAGACGGCGGCGGTGAGCTTCACCATGAAGGTCTGGATCGCAAAGGTGATGCCCTTTGCGTCGATGCCGGTCTTGAATTTGCCGTATTCGGCGCAGTCGGGGGTGAACATAAAGAGCATAACGCCCGAGATGCCGCCGGGGATATTCTTGAGCACGGTGAGGATCGCAAAGATGATTATGTTATTGTAGCCGACAAGCCAGGTGATAAGGCCGAGCAGAGCCGACGCGGCGGTGCAGGCGAGGTATATCTTCATCTTGTCGAAGCGCTTGATGAATTTCGGCACGAGCACGGAGAATATCAGCATGGGCAAGACCGAAAGGGCGCCGACAAAGAGGCTGAAATTCTCATTGTGGAAGAGATAATAGGATACGAAGAGATTGAGGCTTGCCGAAACATTCAGGGCGCTGAAGAAGAAGTAGCCGATATAGTAGATAAGCAGATACTTGTTTGAGAACAGGTACTTGAACATGCTCCTGACGGTGAAATTCTCGTCGTTCTCGCCGCTGTAGCGCTCCTTGCCCTTGAAGCAGATGGGAGCCATCGTTGCGAGGGCGATAACGGAGCAGACTATTGCGACCACTTTATAGGAGAGGCCAAACTGCTGGTTGACGAAGATAGTGCCGACGACGGTCGCAAGCGCAGTGCCGACGCCCGCCCAAATGCTCTTGTAGGACATCAGCGAGGTCCTCTCGTCGAGCCTGTTGCTCATTGCGGTGACATAGCCGAAAATGGGCACGTCGCAAAGGGTGTATGCCGTATCCCAAAGGACATAGGCTATCGCGAACCATGCGAGCTGGAGCATTTCGTTGGAGCCGTTATTCTTCGGGATAAAGAAGAGCAAAACGGTGGTGATGGGTATCGCGAGCAGGGAGATACGCAGCCAGGGTATAAATTTCTGACCGTTTTTGAAATGAACCTTGTCAAATATGCAGCCGAATATCGCGTCGTTCACGGCATCCCAGATCTTGACCGCCAGCATGACCGCTGCAGATTTGGCGGGGTCAACGCCCTGGAAGAGCAGGAATGTTACAAGATAAGTGCTTACAAGGGCATAGATGACGTTCTGACCGCAGAAATAGAGGTAATAATTCATCCTCTCCTGCTTTGAAGTTACCCATTCGGGATTTGCATTTTTTAATGTCTTACTCAATCTCTTACCTCCGAACTGACCGGCGAAACGCCGGAAAGATATATAATAATTATACAATAATCCGGCGGCTTTTTCAATTGACCGTATTTATAAAAAACCGAGCCGATATCTGTGCAACACGGCAATTTGCCGTGAGGAATTCATTCCATATCCTTAAGATGTGAAATATCGTTTGAATACATGACCTCGGGCAGTCTGTTCTCACGAAGCCTGATATGCGTTACGGAGCAGTTCAGCGCGCTCCAGCGTATCGTTGCGGGCAGCCCAAGCCCAAGTGCGGCTCTGATGAGGTATCCGAAGAAATCGTGGTGGCTTGCGGCTATCACTCGGCAGCCGTCGCCACCCATATCAAGTATCTTTTTTATCGCCGATTCGGCTCTTGCGGTCATCTTCTCGGGGGATTCGGGGTCGGGCAGGAATACATCCTCGTCGGGCGTGACGGCCTCGGGTATGAGCAGCTTTACTTTCTCACGGGGCGTGCCCCGCACGAGGGTCTCCGCCTCCATAAGCTCGGGCAGCATTATTATCGGCTTGCCGAGCTTCCTTGCGGTCGGCTGCATGGTCTGCGCCGTGCGTATGAGGGTGCTCGAGAATATCATGTCAATGTCGCCCGGTTCAAATCTCTCGGCCAGAGCCTGCGCCTGTTCCTTGCCCAACTCGCTCAGAGGGGCGTCGTCTATAGTGAATTCCGGCATATATTCCTCGCCCGAATTCTCGCGGGATTGGGCGTGGCGGATAAGGTAAATATCGGCGTTAACGGTCTTCATTGTCTGCCTCCGTTCGGTTTTGAACTATATAATGTATTATAGCAAACCGTTTGACAAAATTCAACAGTCGCTTCAGCACCAAAAAGCGCTGAACTTTTTTCGCAAAAGCCCTTGAAAAGCCGCTCGATTTATGTTAATATAAGCGATAATAAGTCAAAAACGCTATGAGCGGGCTCAAGTAGCCGTGCAAAAGGATTCTCAGAGAGCCGTCGGTCGGTGCAAGGCGGCAGTCGTTGCATGAGTGAATTACTCCCCGCCAGTTGCGCTCCGAACGCCTTCGGGTCATTAAGAGTCGCCGGGTAAGACCCGTTACAGTCTTAAAGTGAGATTGTCACTTGTCAAGGCTTCTGCCGTGAGGCAGAGGTAAATTGAGGTGGTACCGCGGTATATCCGCCCTCTGGAAGCATTAAGCTCGGAGGGCGCTTTTTTATTGTCTCTCCGACAAAGAAAGGAAGCAGAAGAAATGCCTATCACCGACATTCTGACTAAAAATGCGGACTTTTATCCAAACGACGTGAGCCTCGTGGAGATAAACCCGAAGCTCGAGGATAACAGAAACATGACCTGGCGTGAATTCGCCCTCACCCAGTCCACCGCAGCGGAGACTTACAGGAAAGAGATCACCTGGGGCGAGTTTCAAAAGAAATCAAACCGCTTTGCAAACCTTCTCCTCTCGAGAGGAATAAAGAAAGGCGATAAGGTAGCAATACTGCTGATGAATTGCCTTGAGTGGCTGCCCATCTATTTCGGCATCCTGCGCGCGGGCGCGGTCGCCGTGCCGCTGAATTTCCGCTACACCGCCGATGAAATAGCCTATTGCCTTAATAAATCCGACTCCGAATATATCGTTTTCGGCCCCGAATTCGTCGGCAGAGTTGAGGAGATATGCCACAAGGTCAAGCGTATCAAGATGTGGATATATGCGGGCGAGGATTGCCCCGCCTACGCCGAGAGCTATGACAAGCTCGTAACGTATTGCAGCTCAAAGGCGCCGAAGGTCGAGCTGACTGACGACGATTACGCCGCAATTTATTTCTCGTCGGGTACTACAGGCTTCCCGAAGGCGATACTTCATTCGCACCGTGCGCTCATGCACGCCGCCAAGACCGAGCAGGCGCACCACGGGCAGACCAAGGATGACGTTTTTCTCTGCATACCGCCGCTCTATCACACGGGCGCCAAGATGCATTGGTTCGGCAGCTTCCTTGTCGGCGGCAAGGCCGTGCTCCTTAAAGGCACGGATCCCAAATGGATAATCAACACCGTTTCCGAGGAGCAGTGCACGATAGTCTGGCTGCTCGTGCCGTGGGCGCAGGATATCCTTGACGCTATCGACTCGGGCGAGATAGACCTTAAAGATTATAAGCTCGACCAATGGAGACTGATGCATATCGGCGCTCAGCCCGTGCCGCCGAGCCTTATCAAGCGCTGGAAGAGCATATTCCCGCACCATTTGTATGACACCAACTATGGCCTGAGCGAATCCATAGGCCCCGGCTGCGTCCACCTCGGAGTTGAGAATATCGACAAGGTCGGCGCTATCGGCAAGGCGGGCTATGGCTGGCAGACCATGATAGTCGATGAGCACAGGCAGCCCGTTGGCAAAAACGAGGTCGGCGAGCTTGCCGTTAAGGGCGACGGCGTGATGCTTTGCTATTATAATGATGAGGAGGCCACAAAAGAGGTCCTTAAGGACGGCTGGCTCTTCACGGGCGACATGGCTATCGAGGACGACGACGGCTTCATTTATCTTGTTGACAGGAAGAAGGACGTCATCATCTCGGGCGGCGAGAATATTTACCCCGTTCAGATAGAGAATTTCCTGCGCCGCAACGATGCGATAAGCGACGTGGCGGTCATAGGCCTGCCCGACCGCAGGCTCGGCGAGATTTCCGCGGCGATAATTCAGGTCAAGGATGGCGCGAGCCTCACAGAGGAGGAGGTCAACGACTTCTGCCTCGACCTGCCGAGATACAAGCGCCCGAGGAAGATAATCTTTGCCGATGTGCCGAGAAACCCGACGGGCAAGATAGAGAAGCCGCTGCTGCGTAAGAGATATTGCGCCGACGGCCTTGTAGCCAAAGAGAACGAGATCAAGGAAGGATGATATATATGAAAAAGCTGATGCTCGGCAACGCTGCCGTAGCGAGGGGAGCCTATGAGGCGGGCGTTAGAGTCGTTTCGTCTTACCCCGGCACCCCGAGCACCGAAATAACCGAGAGCATGGTTCAATATGAGGACGTCTATGTTGAGTGGGCGCCCAATGAGAAGGTAGCCGCCGAGACCGCGATAGGTGCTTCCATAGCGGGCGGCAGGGCGATGAGCTGCATGAAGCACGTCGGCCTCAACGTCATGGCCGACCCCGTCTTTACCGTCAGCTATATCGGCGCTAATGCAGGTCTTGTATTCTGTGTCGCCGACGACCCCGGAATGCATTCGTCTCAGAATGAGCAGGACTCCCGCCACTATGCAAAGGCGGCGAAGATACCGATGCTCGAGCCTTCGGATTCGGGCGAATGCCGTGACTTCACGAAGCTCGCTTTCTCGCTCAGTGAGGAATATGACACGCCCGTATTCATCAGGCTTTCAACGAGAGTTTCGCATTCGCAGAGCCTTGTTGAGCTGCATGAGCCTGAGAATATTGAGCTTAAACCCTATGTTAAGAATATCGCGAAGAATGTTATGATGCCCGCAAACGCCATCGGCCGCCACGTCGTGGTCGAGGAGAGGAGCAGGAAGCTCGCCGAGTTTGCCGAGACATGTGAACTGAATACCGTTGAGGATAACGGCAGCAGGATAGGCGTTATCACCTCGGGCGTCTCTTATGTTTACTCCAAGGACGCTCTCGGCGATAAGGTCAATTATCTGAAGCTCGGCATGGTTTATCCGCTGCCCGAGAAGCTGATAAAGGATTTCGCCGCCTCGGTCGATACGCTCTATGTTATCGAGGAGCTTGACGGCTTTATCGAGGAATTCGTCAGATCCCTCGGCATTGAGGTCAGGGGCAAGGATCACTTCACCCTGCTCGGCGAATACAGCCAGAATATGATAGCTAAAGTCGTTCTCGGCGAGGAGACCGCCGCCGCAGAGCCTCTGCCGCTGCCAAAGAGACCTCCCGTCATGTGCGCGGGCTGCCCCCACAGAGGCACGTTCTATGTGCTCTCAAAGCTCGGGCTCACCGTATCGGGCGATATCGGCTGCTATACCCTCGGCGCAGTCGCACCGCTCAAGAGCGTTGATACAACTATCTGCATGGGCGCCTCCGTCAGCGCCGCCCACGGCATGGTCAAGGCTAGAGGCCGCGATTTCTCAAAGCAGCTCGTCTCCGTTATCGGCGATTCGACCTTTATCCATTCGGGCATAACAGGTCTTATCGACATCGTTTACAATAAAGGCAACAATACCGTTATCATCCTCGATAACTCCATCACCGGCATGACAGGCCACCAGGATAACCCCACCACGGGCTTCACAATCCGCAAGGAGCCGACCGTTCAGGTCGATCTTGAGGCTCTCTGCCATTCTGTCGGTGTGCGCAGAGTCAGAGTTGAGGATCCGTTTGACCTCAAGGGCTTTGAAGCCGCCGTCAAGGAGGAGCTTGCTGCGGACGAGCCGTCGGTCATAATCGCTCAGAGACCCTGCGCTCTGCTCAAGACCGTCAAATACACCGGTCACTGCGCCGTGGACGCCGAGAAATGCCGCAAATGCAAGAAGTGCATGAAGCTCGGCTGCCCCGCGATTTCGGTTGACAACGGCTGCGTTAAGATAGACGAGAATCAGTGCAACGGCTGCGGCCTTTGCGTCGGCGTTTGTCCGTTCGGTGCGATAAGCAAGGAGGATGAATGATATGCAGAATACAAAGAATATAATGATAGTCGGCGTCGGCGGGCAGGGTACTCTGCTTGCCAGCCGAATTCTCGGCAACGCCGTCATCAGCGAGGGCTACGACGTTAAAGTTTCCGAAGTCCACGGTATGAGCCAAAGGGGCGGCAGCGTCGTGACCTATGTCAAATACGGCGACAAGGTCTTTTCTCCCATAATCGACAGGGGAGAGGCCGATATGATCCTCGCCTTTGAGAAGCTCGAAGCCGCAAGGGCGCTGCCCTACCTCAAGGAGGGAGGCACTGTCATACTCAATGACCGCGAGATAGCCCCGATGCCTGTTATCACAGGCGCGGCCGAATACCCCGACGGGCTGGTCGCCGATATTGCCGCAAAGGCAAAGGTGATAGCCATTGACGCTCTCTCGCTCAGCCTCGAAGCAGGCTCCGCAAAGGCGGTCAATGTCGTGCTCATCGGCGTGCTCGCCCGCAGCAGCGATATTTCAAAGGAAGTTTGGATACAGACCATAAAGGACACCGTACCCGCAAAGTTCCTTGACCTCAACCTCAAGGCGTTTGAGCTCGGATACAATTGCGGCTGCTGATGAGGGAAAAAATATGAGTAAAAAAGAAAGCACAGCCAAAAAAGCGGCGATAATCGGCTACATAACGGCGGCGATATTGCTCTTTGCCGTCGTGCTCGTTATCCCGCAGTCGAGAGCGGTGTTCAAATCCCTCTCGGGCGCTCATCCGTATTTAATGGGCTTTGCAAAATTCGCTTTGCTTGCCACGGCGGGCGAGCTGATAGCGGCTTATATTGCGAATTCCGCGCCGACAGTACCCGTCAAGATAGCTGCCCGCTTCGTCATTTGGGGATTTATCGGCGTTTGGATTACCTTTATGATGAAGGTTTTCTCCGTCGCCGCCGCTCAGATGATGGCGTCGGGGCTGCTCCCGGGCGGGGACAGCAGCTTCCTCAGAGCGCTTTACACCAGCGTGATGATGAATACATCATTCGGCCCGACTTTTATGGCAGTCCACAAGTGCAGCGATAAATGGCTTGAGCTCCGCAGCAAAAAGGCGGATTCGTCGCTGAAAAGCGTTATAGGCTCGATCGACTGGTCGGCTTTCGTCGGCTTCACGCTGCTCAAGACCGTGCCGCTGTTTTGGATACCTGCGCACACCGTCACTTTCATGCTCCCGAGCGAGTATCAGGTGATGATGGCAGCCGCCCTGTCGGTCGCCCTCGGCGTATTCCTCAGTCTCGGCAACAGAAAGAAAAAATCCAAGGAGAAATAAGCATATGTCTGTCAGAACACCGGAAATCGAGACGATGCCCCGCGAGGATATCAAAAAGCTTCAGAGTGAGCGCCTTGTGTGGCAGGTCAAAAGAATGTACGAGAGAGTGGAATGCTTCCGTAACCGTATGGATGAGAAGGGTCTCAAACCCGAGGATATCCATGGCATCGAGGATCTTCCAAAGCTCCCGTTTTCATATAAAAAAGATCTGCGCGATTACTACCCATACGGCCTCTTTGCCGAGCCGATGTCAAATATCAGGCGAGTTCACGCTTCAAGCGGCACTACGGGCAAGAGGATAGTCGTCGGCTACACCGATAATGACCTTGGCATGTGGGCAGAGTGCGTCGCGAGGATGCTCAACGGCATTGGTCTCGGTAAGGACGATATCATTCAGGTGTCGTTCGGCTACGGCCTTTTCACCGGCGGCTTCGGCCTCCATGCCGGCGCCGAGAGGATAGGCGCCACCGTTATCCCGATGTCCTCGGGCAACACGGCGCTCCAGATACAGACTCTCATCGACTTTAAAGCCACCGCAATCTGCTGCACTCCGTCCTATGCGATGTATCTTGCGGAGGAGGCGGAGAGGCTCGGCGTTATCGATCAGCTTTCACTGAGGGTCGGTATCTTCGGCGCGGAGCCGTGGAGCGAGAATATGCGCCACGAGATAGAGAATACCCTGCATATAAAGGCTTACGATATCTACGGCCTCTCTGAGATAATGGGCCCAGGCGTTGCCTGCGAATGCGAGTGCCAAAAGGGAATGCATGTCTGGGAGGATAATTTCATTGTTGAGATCATCGACCCCGATACCGGCGAGCAGCTCCCCGACGGCAGCACTGGCGAGCTTGTGTTCACCTCGATCACCAAAGAGGGCTTCCCCGTTATCCGTTACAGGACGAGGGATATCTGCTCGCTCAATTATGAGAAATGCGAATGCGGGCGCACCCATGTCCGCATGAATAAGCCCAGCGGCAGGAGCGATGATATGCTGATAATCAGGGGCGTCAACGTCTTCCCGTCTCAGATAGAGGGCGTGCTGCTTGAATTCAACAGCGGCGAGATAACCCCGAATTACATTATCACTGTAGACAGGGTCAACAATACCGATACCTTCGACCTCGATGTTGAGATGAGCGAGAGCATGTTCTCCGACGATATCAAGAGCATCAACGTCGTCGAGAAGCGCATCACCGAGAAGCTCCGCTCCGTGCTCGGCCTCGGCGTCAGGGTTCACCTTGTCAACCCGAAGTCCATCGCCCGCAGTGAGGGCAAGGCCAAGAGAGTTATAGATAAGCGAAAGATTTGACAGGAGGGCATAAAATGTTAGTTAAACAGATTTCGGTTTTCCTTGAAAACAAGCCCGGCAGGCTCTCGGAGGCCGCCGAAGTGCTCGCAAAGAACGGCATTGATATCTCGGCGCTTTCGCTTGCGGATACCGATGAATACGGAGTCCTCAGGATGATAGTCAGCGACCCCGACAAGGCAAAAAATGCTCTCGGTGAATCGGGCGTCATCTGTAAGGTCACCGACGCGCTCGTCGTCGCCATAGACGACAGACCCGGCGGCTTCTCCGAGTCGCTGAGGATCCTCACCGACAACGGCATAGAGGTCAAATATATGTATGCCTGCGTTTCGAGAGAGCAGGGCAAGGCGATAATGGTGCTCAGCGTTGCCGACCCCGCAAAGGCGGATGAGCTTATCCGCAATACCGCGAGCGGCAATGTCGACCCCACGCTGATATACAGAATATAAATACTGATTCGGGAGTGCTCGCAGCTGCGGGCGCTCTTTTGCATCTATGTCAAAAAACAGCCTGCGGCATATTATGTATCAGAGGATACACCGTCCTCAAGAACGAAAGGAATGATATATATGGCCGATTACGCAGGCTACCGCTATCCTCAGCGCCGCCAGACCCCTTCGGAGCCGTGCTCCTGCACCGTTTCGCCGCTGCCGTCGGATTATACCGTAGCGATGCTTTATGTGCCTATGCAGACCGATATCACCATGTTTGACGAGATGAAGGCGCTCGAGTGCGGCACTCTGTTCCCCGTGCTCAGCAAGCCGTTCGCAGGGAAGTGCTGCAAATGAATAAACGTGAGACAGCGCTCATGCGGCTCAGCGCCGTGCAGTTCACCCTCTGGGAGATGCACCTTTATCTCGATACCCACCCGTGGGATATCCGTATGGTCGAGCAGCATAACCGCATAGAGGCAAGGTACCGCACGATGAGAAAAGCGTTTGAAGATGAATTCTACCCGCTGACAACTTCGGAGGGTCATGGCGTCGAATGGCTCAAAGGGCCGTGGCCGTGGGAATATGAGGAGTGTGGCTGCTGATGTTTAGTTATGAGAAAAAACTTCAATACCCCGTTAAGATCAAGAACCCTAATCCGCTCTATGCAAAGCTCATTATAAGTCAGTACGGCGGCCCCGACGGCGAGCTCGGCGCTTCGCTGCGCTACCTCAGCCAGCGCTTTACAATGCCGTTTGACGAGCTTAAAGGACTGCTGACGGATATAGGGACCGAGGAACTTGGGCATCTCGAAATGATCGGCGCGATAGTCTATCAGCTCACGAGAAATCTCACCGAGGATGAGATAAAGCGCTCGGGCTTCGACGCATATTTCGTTGACCACACTGCCGGTGTTTATCCCGCCTCAGCTGCGGGAGTGCCGTTCACCGCCGCTTATATCCAGAGCACGGGTGACATGATAAGTGACCTCACCGAGGACCTTGCGGCGGAGCAAAAGGCGAGAAAGACATATGACAATATTCTGCGGCTTGTCGACGATCCCGATGTCCGCGACCCGATAAAATTCCTGCGTGCAAGGGAGATAGTCCATTTCCAGCGGTTCGGCGAGGGTATGCGCCTTGCGACGGATAAGCTGAATTCCAAGAATTTCTATGCTTTCAACCCGTCCTTCGATAAGAATTGCCTTAAATAAACCCCTGATACGCAAATTTTTGTTGACTTTTTGACCCTGATAACTTAGAGCAGCTTCGGCTGCTCTTTTTAATTCCGAATGCCAAAAATCAACTTGTCTTATTGGCAAAAAATTATTAATACATTATAATATTTTTGTTTACTATGCTCTAACGGATTGGGGAAAAGGAGTGTTCGGATGAAAAAGTGGCAAAAAGCCGTATTCATCGTGGTGCTTACCGTATTCGTGGGCGCTTCGGTGTGGATGACCTTCAACTCTGCATCGGCGACGCGCTTGCCTCGGGCCTGAAGCTCGCCGAGGAGGATATGAACGTCAGGATCAACGACTATCAGATGTTTCTCTCGGGCGAACGCCTTGAGAACTACGCAGGGGTCATAGGCTGGTTTACAAGCCCTATTTCGGCTCTCATCAGCCTTATAATCCCGCTGCTTTTCTACCGCTACGGCTTTACCTCGGATTGGGATGTCCTTTTTGTTGACTCCATCCGTACAAAGTGCATGATAGTGGGCGTTGCCTTTGACCTTGTCGGGCATCTGCTCTGCTGCCTGCCGTATCTCTTCTTCTGGGATTATACCGACGAGAAGCATGCCGAGGTCATGCAGGCCCTGAGCGAGCGCGCGGACGCCGCCGAGCTTGAAGCTATAAAAGAAAAGGCGCAGGCAACGGCAGATTAAGCCTTTTCGGTCAGATATGGTGCGAATTATCAGTTTATTAACAAAAAAAGCTTGCATATTCAGCGGCTGTAATGTATAATTGTTACATTAATGTTTTGGAGGTCATATTAAATGAATTTTATCCCCCTTCTTGCTCAGCTCGGCGGATCGGCCGGCGGTGCATCCTCAACCCAGCAGAGTAACCCCATTATGATGATAGTAATGATGGCTGCCCTTTTTGCCGTTATGTATTTCGTTATGATCAGACCGCAGAAGAAAAAGCAAAAAGAAGAGCAGAACATGCGTGACAGCATCCAGGTCGGCGATGAGATAACCACCATCGGCGGCATCATGGGCAGAGTCGTCACCGTCAAAGAGGATTCCATCATCATCGAGACCGGCGCGGACAGAAACAAGATGAAGATCACCCGCTGGGCTGTTTCGACCAACAATACCGCCACCGAGAAGGCGGAGGCTGAGAGACAGGCCGCCAAGGAAGCTGCCGAAGCTGAGAAGAAAAAGAAGATGGACGAAGCCGTTGAGAACAGCAAGGCAAGCAGAAAGAAATCAAAGAAGAAGAAGGACGACACCTTCGACAGCTGAGAATAATTTATTCGCCCCCCTCATATCATGTACTAACATGACGTGAGGGGAGTATTTTTATGCCTGCGAAAATCAAAAAAGCGAGGCGTGAGGAGCAGTCGGCTTCTCCGTTTAAGAAGATTGCCGTCGGTGCGGCGATAGGTGCGGTGCTTTTCTTTGCTTTTACGGCGGCATTTGCCCTCGCTTCGCTCAAAAGCGGCATAGGCTCGGGGGCATATTTCCCCGTAGGCTTGATAATCGCCCTGCTCTCGGGGCTTGTTGCGGGCTTTGCGGCGGCGAAGCCTATTAAAAAGAACGGGCTTGCCTGCGGTGCGCTTGCGGGGCTTTGCGCCTCGCTGCCCTGCGCCGCTGCTGCCGCTCTGCTCAGCTCGGGCGCGGGCGTGCGGCTGATAGCCTTTATCGGCGCAATGACCCTCGGCGGCGCTCTGGGCGGAGTTGCGGCGGTGAATATCAAAAAGAGGGCGAAGTATTGAGCCGCCGTGCCGTGACCGCCGTCGTTTTGCTGATATTCGCGGCGATCGCTCTCTCTTCCTGCGCGCTGCAAACGGAGATGTCGCCCGAGATATTTCTTGAACGTCTTGCCGAAGCCGATAAAACGCTGAGCGTTGACTTTGACGGCAGATATTACAGCGGCGACCGCTGCTATTGCTTTGTCAGCGACGGGGGAGGGACCGAATATGTGCTCTCCATGCGGACCTGTGCTGACGGCAGCGTGCAGTCCGTGAGCCTTGCAAGCACCGCGGTTGACAGGACGGCTGCTTTTATTTCGCTTGCGGGCACGGTGACATCGGTCTATTCTCCGCAGGAGGATATCAAAGCGATTGTTTCGGCGCTATTTGCAGACGGTAAGGTGGGGGAGCGGTGCAAATACTATAACACCCGCCGCTATGAATATTCCTCGGCTTCAAGCGAAAACGGGCTGTATTTCTCGATCGACGATCTGCGCCTCGGTGAACGCAGCACACCCGCCCTGACCCTCGGCGACCTCTCGGGCTATCTGAATAGAACAAAGCCTTCGGCGCAATAGCGTCGGAGGCTTTATCTTGTTAATAAAAAAGTTGAAAATATATATTGACAAATATGGGCTATATGTTCTATAATAATAGTAGAAAGAGGTGATTCCAATGGTTTAGACAACTCTATTT
>ERZ1026868.176-NODE-176-length-51079-cov-36.473601_pt1 | contig 51079 bp, 36 predicted proteins | sample MGYA00380164_ERZ1026868 | MGnify/ENA primary metagenome ERZ1026868 (study PRJEB33269, sample SAMEA4719800) | human gut metagenome | biome: human-associated habitat; feature: organic feature; material: feces | place: Cameroon | collected 2013-10 ...
TTATAAACACAAAGTTGCTTAGTATAAAAAACTATCAAGTAATTATTATCTTGATAAAAATCTTCTATATCCCCATTACCATTTTTATATACATTCATAAGCCTTCCTTCTAAATTAAAACGGCTTAGTTCATTATTCGTTGTTGTAGCAATTATAGAATCACAAGCTTCATTTTTAAGAACAAATTGTTGTCGATAATTTGAAATATGTTTTGAATTAAATTCTATCTTCTTTTTATTTATTAAATCAATTCCATAATATAATTTCGCTTCCCCTACGCCTAAATACACTTTATTAGAGGCATTTTCCTTTATGTTATACCACCAAATAAAATCTTCCACATCCACTTGTTTTTCACAACTCTTTACATCATCTTCTCTACAGTCACTTTTCTCTATTTCCAAGAAATCATCAATAATTATATCTGTTTTTTCCTTTGATTTTAAATCATAAACAACACAATCCTCATTTGAATAAAAAATACATAGATATTTTTCATCTTTAGAAATCTTAGCTGTTTTTTTCCCAATGCAAAAATATTCTCCAGTTTGAAAATTGGCAATATAAAAAATTTTACTATCAATAAGAGATTTTAAAACTACACAAGAAAAATCGCTTGTAAAAGCTACTGGCTTGCAATTAATACCCAATATATTTTCAACCCAAATTTCAGGTTCATCAAGACTTTTAAGCCCCAAAGTCTTTTCCGCAACAATTCCTCTTGCTGAATTTTGAGCAGAACAAATGCTTACTATCAACACAAAGAAAAACAATGCAGCAATACTTTAAGAATCTTTCTCTTCATATTTCTACTCCAATTTGAATTCTGAGATTGGCTCTATATAAAGCAACCAAGGCAGACTAGCTTTATGCAAAGAAATCAAGAACTAAAGAAAACGTAAAAAATTGTATTGAACACCAACATTTATAGCATTTGATTTTAAACAATAATCTCCATAGAGTAAAAATTTATTATTTATTCGTAATTCCAAATTCAATGGAAAATACATTGAGGTATAATCTGTACCTGCACCAACAGCGAAGGCAATACGTTTATTATTGAATAAATAAATTCCCAACTCTAAGCAAGGAAATTCAAACGAACTTTCTGCACTATCATTTATATAATAATTAATCCCTAATTTCATTTTACCAAAATTAAGTAATTCAAAATTAACACCTGCATTGAATCCTACATTATCATTATCAAGAACAGTTCTGTATCCACCGAATAGCCCAAATCCTATAGAACCATTTCCCCAAGAATAAGAATCCACATTGAAGAATGAATCATTTTTATAATTAGTTAACTTAACAGAATATGATTTTCCGCTTATATATGAGTTGCTCCAGTTTCTTGTTTTTCCAGACACAACTTCTATATTATGCTTTCCCTCAAACAAAGGAGAATCAACATTAAAAGTTCTATTTTTAGTTACATAGCCATAATAAATGCCATCAATATAAAGTCTTCCATCAATAAGACTTTCAACAGCAAGTTTTGTAGTCTTGAAGTTTATTTCAAATGAACTTTTATTAGCAGTAGAAATTTTCTCTTCTTTAGGCTTTTGTTTTCCAATAGTAAAAGAAAACTTATATTCACCATTAGGCAAAAGAACAACCTTATCTTTTTTTATTTCTACAAAGTCTTTTCCATTTATAGCTAGCTTTCCAGGGCTATTTACCTGAACTGTAACTTTTACAGCCTGAATCTGCACAGAAGTTTTCTCACCAGTTTTTACCTCTGCATTTTTTGTAAAGACAAATCCATCAGCAGATTTTATTTCAACCTTATAGATTCCAGAACCAAGTTTTGAAAGTTCCAGTTCCTTTTCTGCCTCTACGTATCCATATCGTTTTCCGTTCAAATAAACTTCGCCAGAAACATTGCTTAAAAGATTAATTCCACCTGACTTTACAAAAACATCCAAAGTCTTGTCAGCCTCTACCAAAATATTCTCAAAGAACTTTTTTTCACCAGCACGAATCTCAAGATAATATTTTCCAGACTGCAAGTCTTCTATTTTTTGAGGACCGTTTTCCCTTATATGACATTTAAAATCACTGTCAAGATATAAATCACCCTCGATGTCGCTAGTAACAATTATGCCGCCTGTCTGCTTTACCAAAGAACTTGAACGTCCTGCAAGATAAACATCGCTTACAAGCTGGCGGTATTCTCCGGGAAGCTGCTGACCTGCCGTAGCACGAAGAACATCATTTCTAACTTCCTTTAGAACTTCTTCAATAGATTTTCCTTTTTCCGTAATTCTTTTTGTAAGCGCGGGAGTATAAACTCCGTCCAGAGCCGTTTCTCCAGCTTCCGCAGAATAAACGATAATCGAATTTTTAGGTTTGCGACTTACGGCTGCAAGTCCACGAGTGTCTCCGCCGCGATGCTTGCCATTCGGAAACGGATCATTGCGGCACGAATCCAGAACAACCACATTGGATTCCCCTGTCATACTGTCCATAACCTCGTCAAGTTCAACACATCTGTAACGAATTTGCTCTTCATCATCGATTTTTGAATTTATAGGAATAAGATAGTTTTTTCCGTCAATCTGAACTGCATGACCGCCATAATGAAAGAACGCAATTCCACCTGCCTTTTTTGTCTTGTTTCTAAATTCCAAAAGAGAATCAAACATTTCATCCCGATTTGCATTTTTCACAAACATTACGGAAAAACCTATGCTTTCAAGAGCGGTTTTAAGTTCCTCACCTTCCGGCACAGGCTGGCTCAAAGACTTTATCTCGCTGTAATCACTGTTTGCAATGAGCAGAGCATTTTTGGCTTCCTGAGAGAAAGCAGATGAAAGAAGTCCTGCAATAACAAATATGCTAAAAAGTTTTTTTATTCTTAACATGATTTTATCCTATTTATTTTATTATTTACTCTGAAAAAACAGTACATCGCTCTTTTCAAAATCTTTTATATAATTTTCATTCTTGTTTTTTACATACTCTTCCAGTTCTTTTAAAACAAGTATCAATCGGTTCTCATAATCTTTTTTAGCATCAAAGTCCTTGCACTTTTTACCGTAATCAGAAATTTGAAGAATTTGCTCTAAAAGCTCACGATATAAAAGATTTTGTTCAGACAACTTTTCATTTTGAGAATTTACCATGAGTGCACTACACAGACATTTTGCAAGTCCACCTATAAGTTTACAAACCGGAAGCAGAATTGACTTATTCTTTAAATCCTTATTTTTAAACTGAACGGAATACTCAAAATCAACAATGTCTTTTACTGTTCTTATGGCAAGCCTTTTTGAATCATTACCGGAATCTTCTGCTTCTTTTTCCAATGCAGACATAACAGGGCTGATTTCGTTTTCTTTATTTTTTATCAATGTAAAAAATCTTTGAACGGAGCCTTCTATAACAGTTTTTCTCAAAAACTCCACAAAATCAAAATATTCAACAAAGCCAACAGAATTTGGGTCAAGTTTTTCATATCGCTTTAAAGAACGAATTGACCAGCCGATGCTCCATACAGGAAATTCTTCCTTTAAGTTAAAAGCAATCATTCTGGAAAGGTGCGCATCACATTTGTTCAAGGAATTGGACACAGAGTTGAATTTTGAATCAATATATTTATCCGCTTCTTCTTGAACACGATTTTTAACAGTATTTTTAATTTCCTCTTGAACCGATTCATCAACCTCTTTTTTAAGAAGAAATTTTGGAATAAAAATTGAACCGCCAACAAGAAGTGAAAGCGATGTAAGAATAATTGAAAAATCAATCCGCTCAGCTGTTTCTTTTGGAGAAAAATTTGCAATGCTTTCTAAAAACCTACAGTTCCAATTTTCAACCAAAGGTTTGCTGAAAACGATAAGCAAAATCGCAACAAGAGAACCGATGAGCAGCAGAGCAACCAGCACAAATAAAATAAAAAAACAAATCTCGCTGATTGAATGCCTTTTTCCTGATTTCATACAAAACCTCCTCTATTTTTCTCTTACTTCATCACAGTATATGTAATCTTGAAAACACTGGTTTCGTAGTTTTCGGCGGAACTTTGTTTTACAGCTGTAATTCCGCGTGTGATTTTCTGAATGTCGTTCCTTGCGTATCTTCCAGTTGAAGTCTGCTCAGGAAGTCCTTTCTCCGAAGTCGAGGCATAAATCAGAATCTGCTCCGCTCCGTAAACGCCGTCAACAACCTTAAAAACAGTGTCTTTCAAATCAGGGAAAGTACGGACTTCACCTGCACGGATAAAATTGTTCTCAACAGGAAGCCAGTTCTTGTCACCGTTAGCGTCAATGCAAAGAATCGCAATATAAGAATCCTTTTCCACAGAAATCATGAACTTCACAATGTCATTCGGATAAAGCATATTCACAAGATTATCCTCGCTGTCGAGCATCGCCGCAGTTATGAGATAGTCTGGCTTGGGGATATTACGCACAAAATCTTCGTTAATGGATTTTACAAGCTCATAATTTGCAGGCTTATAATTCAGACCGGGCAAGTTCTTTGTAGAAAATTCAACGGAAGTCTTTTTTGTGTTTCCCGCAAACTGTTTGTATGAAAAATAAACTGAAACTTTATTGTCTTTTTCTATAAATGAGGAATATATAACTCCTTCCGGAAACTGCCGCTTTGCCCAATCAGAAGAACTCATGTCATAAACGCCGCTGTCGCTAAGCTGCGCCAAGAACAATTCCGACTGCTGGTCTGCTTTCAAATCAAAAATTTCTTTTCCGCAATCCGAAAGCGCAACTTCTATCACGTCTTTTAGAAAAACAGTGAATTCAGAAGCTGAATTTGTTTCCGAGTCAACAGGAAGCTCCACCTGAACCAAAGATGCATTCTTTGGAATGATTTTTGAAACTGCATTCCTGACAGTCACCGAAAAATCCTGGGCAAAAACAGAAACTGAGCAAAACAGGATTACCGCAAATAAAATATTTTTTTTCATATCAATTTTCCTCTTCTTGATTCTTTTCAACAAACTGATTTTTTACCTTCTCAAAAAACTCTTTATCCAAAACAAACGACTGCTCAGCCTTTTCAAAAGCCGCCATCAAAGATTTTTCTTCGTTAGAACTTAATCCCATGCCGGAAAATGATTCGCCCTGAACTTGAGCGACTCCGTTTTTCTCCAAAGTAACGTTGCACAAAACTTTTGTTTTTGAAACTGACTCATGGCTTGCAAGTCTTTCGCTGTCAACAAAAATCACAAAGTTCCATGCTTTTTCTTTCTCACCAGATTTATCTATAAAAACTGGAATTCCATATTGTTCTATCATCTTTTGCAGTTTACCCTGCATTTTCTGCTCGATATTTGCATTGGAACGCATATTTTCTGAATACTTGAATTCAAGCCCGGCATAAACAGGAGTTACTTCAAAATTCAAAACTGTCGAATCGGCGGTTATTTCGCCAAGAAAATTTTTTTCAATATCGCTTACAAGCCTTACATTCAGACTGTAGCTTCCATAATTCAAAGACTGAGTATTTCCAGAAATTTTTATTTTGTTTTCAGAATTGATTTCATACAAGGCGGCACCGAATGATTTTTCGTTATTAAAAAGTGTAGCCTCCGCTTTTAGGGAGGAAAGATTTTTATATTCATCGGAATGAACCTGCAGAACAGACAAAAATTCACTGCCCTTTTCAACTGCCTTAGGATAACTTTCATTTTGAATCTTGCAGTTCTGAATTATTTTTTTTGCATACAAAAGAGCATACTCATCTAAAGCGGCTTTTCCGCCGGAAGCCTCAACAAACGCCACCGCTTTATATAAAGGATTTTCAGAGACAGCCTTGTAAACTGCGATGCAGTTTTCCACATCTGATTTTAGAGAGCTACTCCTATTTCCATTGTTTTCCGGAAGCAATGAAGAATATCTTTCAGAAATCTCTTTTGCAAAGGAATCCATTTCACGCTTTACTTTTTCTTTTGAAACACTGCATTTTACATAGCAGATATACTGCTCCTGATTTCTTGACGTTAAGTATTTTTCTATATAATAGTTCTCAGGCAGGATTTCTGAGACATACCGCTGCGCAAAACTTTGAATTATTTCTTCATGCTCGATATAAGGATTTATGATTTCGGAACTGAAATTCTTTGAAGACTTTGTCTCCTGAGCCTTTGACTGAATGATTGTTCCGTAATATTTTACAACCTGATTAAGAGCGTCATTTCTTGCTCCATTCCTTGCATTTGTTTCATTCGCAAGATAGCTTGAAACACCGATAAAAAACAGACTTTCTTCCGAAACAGGAACAGAATTTACCCACTCAGGACGCTGCGGCGGAAAAGATTCCACAAAGACTTTTGCATTTCCGATTGTAGATTCATTTTTCTCAATCTTATGATTTTTGAATTTCAATGAACTGCATCCGCTCCACAAAATCGTTAGAATACAAAAAATCAATACAAGAAAACGCTTTTTCCGCCACATAAACTTTTCCTAAAAAAATCAGAACATAGACGATGGCAAAGAACCGCCGAAGAATTCTGAAACTTTCTCAAGCTGCTTGCGTTTTTCCGCATCTTTTTCAGCCTCGGCCTGTTTCTGATATTCAACCGCCTTCTGATTGCAGTAGTCTTTCAACGCTTTGTCAGCCTCAGTCTTGTCAATTATCATAAGAACGTAAGCTTTGTAATAAAAATCAGAATCAGGTTTTACGTAAGTTTCCACATACCAATCTTTTGCAGGAAGAGCTTTTGCCAATCCTTCTGCCATAAATTCTTCAAGTTCTCTTGAAGCTACCTGAGGATCAAAAACATCACTTGTTATTCCATAAGTAGCTTTAACAGTCTGTCCTTTGTCTGATATAAGTGTTCCATAATATTTCACAAGTTGATTGCGACCATCTGCAGAAGCCTCATTCCTTGCATCTTTTTCCTCTGCAGATTTTCCGCTAAGCCCAACAAAAGCAAGTTGTTTGTTAGTAATAGGAACAGAAGTTGTCCACTCAGGCTTTTTTTCAGGTTCTGTTTTAACTGGCTTTAAGGATTCAATTACTGCTGCACGAGCTTTTACGGCATCTTTTTCTGGTGAACTCGCACATCCAACAACCATCAATCCAAGCATAGCGGCAAGTGCCACACATCCAAGTTTTTTCATTTCTTCCTCCAACAATCAGGGAATTTCCCAATATAAAATTATATCAAAAATAATATACTACTATATCAAATTAATCAATTAAAATTATATATAAATATATCTATCTTGATATAAAATGGACTTAGAAAAGACAGTAATCGACAACATAAAAAGAATTCGCAAGGAAAAACATATCACGCAGGAACAGTTGGCAGAAGCGTGCAACACGGCAACAAGCTACATCGGGCTTATGGAGACCTACAAAAACGTGCCCAAACTTTCCACAATCGAAAAAATCGCCGCCGCATTGAATGTTGAGCCTGAAATACTTTTCAAAAAATCAGAAGTCGAAAAAAAAGATGAGCAGAAAATCCGCATAATCACAGACACAGTCATAGAAAGTATGAGAAAAGAGCTTTACAAGGCAATCAGAGAAAACTGGCGAGCGGACTAAAGACAAATTTTAATGTAGACTTATCGACATATTATCTTCATTACCAATGGAGTATACGCTCCATAGCTCATAGGCATATCTCTTTCTCAACTTATAATGCACATATTTATACAACTTAACAGCACACCCCTCAGCCAAGTTGTATGTAATACAGTTCATCAGGCTATTTTCATAGCTCTTTGTCAGAGTATTCATGCAAATCATTACAGCTTATCTATAAGAATGCGTACAGCTTATATGCATCCTCATAGATAAGTTATCCAGCAATTTACATACAGCAAATATAAAACACTGCGGATAGCTTAGCAATAAAAACAACCATAACCTAAAGCAACCTTGCTCAATAGCTTATGAATTATTTCAATAGTAAATTAGGAAAAAATAAAAACTTCTATATTTTTATCTAAAAAATCGACAATTTTTTTTAATTTAAGGCAATAACATAGTTATAAATAAAAAATAAATACACAAACAGCATTTTCAAGTTTTTATTGAAAATCTAAAAATAAGGAGGAAAAGAAAATAAAAATAAGAAACGAGACTTTTTAACTGATATTAGGCAGTAAAAAAAGTCTAAAAATTCGGTTGCGGAAAACAGGCTAGAAAAATTCTATACAAAGTAAAGAACTTCCGCAGATTTTTCAAACCACCAAAAGAAAAAAGACGTTGTCTAAAACTTTAGTGGTAAAAACAACAGACAAAGAAAAATAATACAAAGGAGTCAATATTATGATAAATATCGACACAAAACGTAAAACTAATTTCGCTGTAACATTAACACCTTGCTATTTCAGGGAGCATACATACATTGCACGTGTTCCAAGAAAGATGATAACAACAGATCAAATTTTAGACTTAGTTGCAGCTCATAATCAGGGAATTGACCGTTATCAGGTAGGTCATGCCATGGAACTGCTGAAAAAGGAAATTCTTGAGCAGGCAGAACTTGGTTTTGCAGTAGACATAATGGAAATCTGCAAGCTTTACATTGCCCCTTGCAATGGAATAAAGTCACTTACACCAGAAGCAGAAATCATAACAGGCTTTGAAGCGCGTTTTTGTGCAAACGAGCAGTTAAACGAAAAACTTAAAACTATAAGTGCATCTGTAACCTCTGTAATAACTCCATCTCCTCAAATTTCACAAATTGAAAATCCTGTAGACGGAACAAAGGACAAGACGCTAAAAGCCACATTCAGCGCACGTCTTATCGGTAAAAAGTTAAAGGTCGGAGGAGCAGAAAGCGGAATATGGTTTGTTCCAGAAACAGAAAATAACGAGCCAACAGAAGATGAATCTACCTGGATAAAAGTTCCAGAAGAATTTATAACAAGGAATACATCTAAAATGCTTGAATTTCATCTTCCTCGTTTACTTACAGCCGGAAAGAAATACTTTATACAAATCTGTACATCAGAAAGAAGTGGCTATGAGCTAAAAACTCCAATAACAGGAATAAGTAAAATTCCTATTACAATAGAAGAATAAAACAAAAAATCCCGAAGCATAGATGTATTACCATTATGCTCCGGGATTTTCGTTTATAGCTTAGGTTAATAAAAAATTAGCCTTTCAAAACTTTTGCCAAGTCAGCAGAAGTAAACTTGAGATCTTCAGCTACTTTTGCAGCAGGTCCAGACTCACCAAAACGGTCGATTGTAAACAAGTCCTTTTTGCTTGAAACATATTTTTCCCAGCCAAAACTTACACCGGCTTCTGCAACAACAACACGTTTTGCATTTCCAATTATTTCTTTCTGAAACGACTCATCCTGTTTTTCGAACAAAGTCTTATCCATAACAGAAACGACACGGATATTTTTACCAGAAACAAGCTTTGCAGCATTCAAAGACATTTCAACTTCAGAGCCTGTAGCAAGAATTGTAATATCAGGATTCTTTGTTCCTTCCTGAACTATATATGCGCCTTTTCTTACAGTATTCTTCCAGTCTTTGTCGGCTTTTTCATATACAGTAATTGCCTGTCTTGTAAATGCCATGCAAACTGGATGATTTGTGCTTTCAAGTGCCATTTCCCATGCAACAGCAGACTCTTCTGCATCGCCCGGACGCAGGAACTGTACATTAGGAATACAGCGCAATGCCGCATTTGTTTCAACAGGCTGATGTGTAGGACCGTCCTCACCTACATAGATTGAATCATGCGTGAAGATATAGATGTTAGGAAGCTTGCTCAAAGCCGCAACACGCAAAGAAGGACGCAGATAGTCGCTAAACACAAGGAATGTAGCCCCGAAAGCTCTAAGTCCTCCATGCAAGTTGATTCCGCTCATAACCTGGCTCATCGCAAACTCACGGATTCCATATTCAATTGTGCGACCTTTTCTGTTTGTGTTGCTATAAACACCGTCATCGTCTGCAACTTTTGTCTTGTTAGGTCCCTGTAAGTCAGCAGAACCGCCCACAAGCCATTCATAGCGTTTAGCCATGCAGTTAAGGCTTTTTCCGCTGGCATCGCGAGTAGCAAGCTTGTCTCCAACCTTATAAGAAGGGGATTCACACTCGCCTGTTGCCTTGTGATTCCAGTAAGCATCCCATTTCTTTGCAAGTTCTGGATTTTCTTTTGCCCATTCAGCAAATGTCTTGTTCCAGTTTTCTTCCGCTTTTGCCCATTCAGTTCTCTTTTCTTCAAAGTACTTATATGCTTCAGGAGCAACCCAGAACTGCTCATCAGATGGAATTCCAAGAGCAGTCTTTGCAGACTTGCAGCCTTCCTCTCCAAGAGGAGCACCATGGACATCAGCAGTTCCCTGCTTTGGAGCGCCTTTGCCAATTACAGACTTAAGAATAATCAAGGTAGGCTTTGAAGTGTCGCGCTTTGCAATCTCAACGAGGTCTGCAATTTCACCTACATTATACATAGAACCACGCAAAACCTTCCAGCCGTAAGAAAGATAGCGGTTTTCAATGTCATCTGTGAATGTTATATCTGTATTCCCATCGATTGAGATTTTATTTTCATCATAGAATACTATAAGTTTTCCAAGACCAAGATTTCCGGCAAGAGAACTGGCTTCTGATGAAACTCCCTCTTCAAGGCAGCCTTCACCAACGAGAGTATAAGTGTAATGGTCAACAATTGTGTGCTTTGGAGTATTAAAGCGGGCGGCAAGCATTGTCTCTGCAATTGCCATTCCAACTGCGGCGGCAATTCCCTGTCCGAGCGGACCAGATGTACATTCAACGCCATCTGTTTCACCATATTCAGGATGTCCAGGACATTTTGAGCCAATCTGACGGAATGACTTTATATCGTCAAGTGAAACTTTATATCCTGAAAGGTGAAGAATTGAATAAAGCAACATCGAGCCGTGTCCGGCAGAAAGAACAAAACGGTCTCTGTCCACCCATTTTGAATCAGCAGGATTGTGCTTTAAAAGCTCGCCGTAAAGAACAGCAGCGACTTCTGCGGCGCCAAGAGGAAGTCCCGGATGACCTGAATTTGCCTTCTGGATTGCATCCATAGAAAGGCTTCTGATTGACAAAGCAACAGCTTCGATAGCTTTTGTGTCCATAGTTGTTACACTCCACTAAAATTAAGGAAAATTTTAGTGGTATTCTACAACTAAGCGTCTGTTTTTTCAATCATCTAAAAGCTTAAAAAGAAAGACTTCTTCTATAAGAGTTCCGGACGTGAAATTCTCCGTAGCAAATCCAAAAGCTCGCCTTTTGAAGGACAAGCTTGAATTCCTTTGCGGAATTTTTCATTCTTAAACAAAGTCGCTAAGGCAGAAAGAACTTTTATATGGAACTGTGCAGAATCAGAAAGAATAACAAACATGACGTAAACCTCCCTTACATCAGGAGCCTGCATATCCATAGGCTCTCGTAAATACGCAACAACAATCTTGCTTTCAGAACTGTTTTTTACAAGTGGATAGCGCGGATGAGGAATTGCAATTCCATTTCCAACAGCTGTGCTAAGGACTTTTTCACGTTCAACAAGCTCTTTTTGAAGCTGGTGCGCAGTAAGACCAGATGGCACAACAATTCTATCGCATATATATTCAAAGATTTTTGCGCAAGAATTTCCCGGCACATCCTCTAAAACTTCTCCACGCTCAAAAAGAATACCAATATCAAAATCTTCCATAATAGAACACTCCTCGTAACCCACTTTTACTTTTTCTTAAAAGAACTCATTCTGCTAGCAACACATGAACCGCCTTTTATAACCTTGAACTGGCTTTGCTTTTCCTTTGCAAGAGAAGACTCAAGGATTCCCTTTATATCCTCAAAGTTCCATTCCATTCCGTCTAATGAAAGAAGCAACGCATCCGCAGTTTCTTCTGCAGTCGGATCAGAAGCAATAGTTTCAAGCATACGCAGTATATGACCATGAAGCTGAGCCAAAACCACAACTTCCTGGCTTGGAAAGTTCAGAATCAGTTCACCAAGGAAATCAATTTTCCTCACTAGAGATGAAACATTTCCATAAAGTTCCAGTGTCTTCTTTCTGACAGCTCCAAGAGTCTGATCTGCAAACCAATTGTAATCTTTCTGAAGAATAGCATATCTTTCTTTAAGCGACAAGATAATTTTTTGAATCTGAATATCGTCAAGAGAAAAGTCATCTCGACAGATAAAATCCAGCGCATACTTTACATAGTCTGTTTTCTTCTGGTAAAGAGCATCAAGCACAATCTGGTCATAAACAAACTCTGGAATAGAGTTAAGCGTGTATTCCGCAAATGTAATGTTCTTTTTTAGCTCATTGTTTAACAGTGCAAGCGTAGAATTCCATTTTCCGAACGCAGGAACCTCTTCTCCTTTTCTCCACAGTCTTGTTTCCACTCCGTAATGCTCAAAAGAAATCTTGTTTGTATGTTTAAAAAGAAACTCTTCCATTGAGCCGCAGTAAGGAACGCATAGAGTCCTTCTATTTTCAAAAAAAACTGTAACAAGCTGTTCTTCTATTGAGGTCATTGGTCCGCGTTTTTCAAAACATTCAAGAAGTCTTTTTTCAAGCTCCGAAAACCACTCAATCCGCTTTTCTCCAATTTCGCCTTTGTCGAATCTAGTTTCATCACTATGAAGAATCATCATATTAAGCTTGCCTGCATTCCAGTCAGTAACACAGCAAAGGATTCTGTCGCCTTTTTTATATCCGTATTTTTCTGCAAGATAGTCCAAGTCAAGCCCCGTAAGCTTAACTGTGTTTGAAAGCTCAAAGTCACGTGAAACCAAATCCAAGTCTTTATTCGCAGGATCAGATGCTATATACTGTGGAGCATATTCTTCGCCATAAAGCATGAACATATCTATAGCATCGTCGCTGTCAAACACACCAACCTTGTAAGGAACTTTTTTTCCTTTTACGTAAAACCGAAGCGTTGAAGAAATTCTATCTGTTTCAACAAAAGGCATACATCTGTCGCCCGGAACAAAAACTCCCTGATCCGCCTCTGCGGCAGTTGGAACTATGCTGAAAATTTCACCAGTAAAAGCTCCTGCGTGCGTAACAAACCTGCCGTCCTCAAGCTCAAGAACATTAGGACTTGAGCAAAGAAAATCCACTGCATCTTCCAGCGAAGCAGAAAAGCCAAGGGTGTTCAAGACTTTTCTCATATCCTTTGCGGTGAAAGGCTTTACATAAGTCCTCAAAAATTTTTCCGCTAATTCTTCTCTTGAAAATCCCATGTTACAATATTAATACTTTTTCAAATAAATAAAAAGATTTTATAAAAAAAATTGAAAATAATAAGCAATAAGTTTAATATATTCTATAGAGTAGGAGGAAAAATGGATTTCATTGAACTTTCAAAAAAAAGATATTCTGTAAGAAAATTTTCAAGCCAGAAGGTTGAAGATGAAAAAATCGAAAAAATTCTTGAGGCAGGGCGGCTAGCTCCAACAGCAAAAAACAGCCAGTCGCACAAAATATTCATCATAAAAAGCAAGGACGCACTGGAGAAAATTTATAGCGCAACTCCAATGTCTTACCATGCGCCTATTGTGCTTATGGTTTGTTATGATAAAAAAACAAGCTACAAAAACACTGCGGACACTCATTATCCAGACTATGACGGAGGAGGAGTTGACGCAGCTATTGTAACAACTGCAATGATGATGGAAGCCACAGAGCTGGGACTAGGAACGTTATGGGCAAGAGGATATGACAGCCAGAAAATCTATGACGCTTTTCCTCAGATAAAAGACCTTGAGCTTGTATGTCTGCTGGACATTGGCTATCCGGCAGAAGACTCTTCCCCCAAGTGAAAGGCACTTTATGAGAAAAGAACTTTCAGAAACTACAGTAGAACTTTAATGTGTTCTGCTCACGCAAAATATCAATTTTACATTCCTATGCAATAAGCGCACTGCAAGGTGAACTTAGAGCATGGGAATATCTTAGTTTTTTCAGTTTCTTATTGCATCAATATTGGCACTTCCTGCCTTTACAAACGGAAGTACATTTTCATCTCTCTCTATTCTAAGCCGTACAAATCTAGGACCTTTTGAAAATGCCTTCTCTGCCCATAAAGTGTCTGAATTCGCGTCAATAGATTCAATTCCGAATCCCTCCGAAATTTTCAGCAAATCAGGATTTTTTATAAACTCACTTGCACTGTAGTTCTTTTCAAAAAGATACTCCTGCTGCTGATGAACCATTCCAAGCACGCCATTTTCAAGAACAATAACTGTAACATTTAGATTAAGCTCGCTCAGAGTCGCAAGTTCCTGAAGATTCATAAGAATACTTCCGTCTCCAGAAATACACACAACCTTCTTTTCAGGATTTGCAATGGCAGCTCCAATAGCAGCAGGCAAACCAAAACCCATGGTTCCCAAAGAGCCGCTAGTCAAAAACTGACGAGGATATTCCACAGGATAATACTGCGCCGCCCACATCTGATGCTGTCCAACATCTGTTGTAACAATTATATCTTTTGAAGAAAGCCCCGCTTTTTTTGCATTCAAAGGAATTTCATTTATAAACTTACGCGGATTTACTGAATTTGATTTTTTTCCACGTCCAAGCTCAAAACTTTCTGTCTGCTCAAAAACAGAATAAAGAGATTCCAGCCAAGCTTTCCTTTGAGCGGCAAATTTTTTATCATCAGATTCTTTTATTTTAGAAACAAGAAGCGGAAGAGCTGCTTCCAAATCGCAGACTAAAGAACAACTTGAAGGAAGTATTTTGTTTATTTCAGCAGCGTCAATATCTATATGGAGAATTTTTGCTTCCGGGCAGAATTTCGCAATCACACCTGTCGCCCTGTCATCAAAACGCACACCCATCGCCAGAACCACATCAGCATCATGCATCGCCTTGTTTGCCGCATAAGCGCCGTGCATTCCAACCATGCCAAGATTGTTTTTAAAGTTCTTAGGCAATGAGCCTATTCCCATAAGGCTTGTTACAGCCGCAGCATCAAAAGACTCAAGAAGAGTTTTTATAGAAAATGAAGCCACAGGTGAATTACATCCACCTCCAATATAAAGCACTGGACGTTCAGCAGACAAAAGAACCTGCGTCATTTCTTCAACAACACAAGGAATTTTATCTTCTGGGGTAGAAAACTTTCTTGCAAAAACAGATTTCTTTACCTCTTCAGTGGAGCGGATTTTAGGCCATTCTTCAAATTCTGCAAATCCGGTCTGAACATCGCGCGGAACATCAATAAGGACCGGTCCCGGTCGTCCGCTGGAAGCAATTTCAAATGCAAGAGGAATTGCTGTCAGAAGCTCTGAGACAGACTTTACCATCATGCTGTGTTTTGTAATAGGAAAAGAAAGCCCGAATGTATCAGCTTCCTGAAAAGCGTCCGTTCCAATCAAAGATGTGTTAACCTGCCCTGTAATTGCTACAATTGGAATTGAATCGCACCTTGCATCTGCAATAGCAGTAAGGAGATTCATTGCTCCAGGTCCGGAAGTCGCCATGCAAACAGCAGGAATTCCTGTTGAGCGCGACATTCCTTGAGCAATAAAGCCAGCCGCCTGCTCATGGCGCACTAAAATATGTTTTATTGAAGATTTGTTCAATTCATCATATAAGGGAAGAATCTGACCTCCCGGAATTCCAGCGACATACTTAACACCTTCCATTTCAAGAAGCTTTAAAATAATCTGTGAACCTGTAGCTTTTATCATTCCGCCATTCTATAAAAAAAAACGTCTGTTTTCAACAACAACTTTTACTGTCATTATCCAGTGAATGAACATTACAGGGCAAACTCATTATAAATAATTTAAGTAAAGTTTGCGCGAAGGAACGGTTCGTGAGGGCAAAAACACTCTGATTGTTGCGACCGCGTGAGCGGGCAATTCTATAGTTACTTTGCAACAATCAGCGTGTGGCGCATTATTGCGCGATTTTGAACCAGGAAACCGTGTCTGGAAGCCAGTTTTATGCTGAATACATTTATAATGCGTTTGCCATGATGAACATTAGAACATTAGAATCTACATTGACAAAAGTTTTTTTTTTAGCGATTATTAGCAAGTTATGAAATTTGCATCCCGACAGCAACTAGAGGCAATGTCAACATCACAGCTTATAGCCTTTGCTGATAAATATGGAATAGATATTCCGAGCGATCTTGACCGCCGTTTTATAATTGGAGAACTTTTGGAGGCGGAAGAAGAGTTTGATTCGTCAGAAAAAAAACCGGAAGTCCAAATTTCAGACGATGATGAACCAGTTCCAGACACACTTCCAAAAACATACAACAACACTTGCATAGACGCAGTTATCAGAAATCCAGCATGGCTTTTTGTATTCTGGGATATGAAGGAATCTGACATTTCTGCACTGTCGCAGGAATTTTCATTTGAAAGCGCGTTTCTTCATATTTCATTTTTTGACTCTGCAGAATCAGAAAAATCAGACGATTCATTTGATGTGAAAATTCCGCTTGAACCTAATGAGCAGTACATTATGATTCCTGGCGGAAAAAAATTCGCAAGAATAGACTTGGCGGCTTCTTTCAGCGGAAAAAGCGCAGAAATTCTCGCGTCAACCAGAATGATTGAAATTCCAGAGGAAAGCAAAAAAATTCTTGAAATGCAGCCAGGAAAAAAGCTTGATTTTCCACCGCTAGTACAACTTTCTGGAATAAAGAAAATTCTGCATGATAATTTCCTAAACCATAGACAGTCATTTTCAAACTAAAGGAATCAATAATGTCTGAAAAAAAACTTGTTTTAATAATAGAAGCAAACCAAGGCTATATTCCGCAGACCGAAGACAAAGAAGGCTTTCAAGTTCAAAACAGCATTCTTTTTTCCGCAATAACAGAAACTTACATTCCGCTTTTGAATATGTTCTGCCAGCTTGAAAAAGAGAATATTCCGTTCAAGCTTGGACTTGTAATTTCACCATCAATTTACGCGCTTCTTTCAGATTCCAGCATTCAAGACAAATATATAGAATACCTTGATGAGCTGATTAAACTTGGGAATGCAGAAGTTTTAAGATGCAAAGATTCCAATTGTCTTGAACAGGCAAAGACCTGCCTTGAGTCCATAGAAAAAACAAAGTCGGACTTTACAGAAACTTACGGAAAAAATCTTCTTGAGAAAATAAAATACTTTGAAAAGCTCGGCATTATTGAACTTATTCCAACTGCCGCAACCTTTTCGTATCTTCCGCACTACAGCGACTATCCAGAAGCAATCAACGCTCAAATTGAAACAGGACTTTATTCACAGAGAATTTTTTTTGGAGATACTGGAGACGGATTCTGGCTTCCATATATGGGATGGAATAAGAGTCTTGAAAGACCACTGCGCTCCTATGGAATAAACTATACCATTCTTGACGCAAGGGCAATCCTGTTTTCTGAACAATGCCCACAAGAAGGAATATTCTCGCCTGTCAGAACCAAAAGCTCGCTTGTAATCTTCGGAAGCGATCCGGACACTCCGCAGGACATAGCAGGAGAAGACGGATTTTCCACAAACGAAGCTTACCGCTCTCAAATCCGCGACATAGGATTCGACCTTGAGCAGGAAAAACTTGGTGATTTCTTTGGAAAAACCGATGCAAGAATTCCAACAGGATTTAAATATTGGAGCAATGAAAGCGAAGATGATGACCTTGTTCCTTATAATTCCACACAAGCAAAAAAGCAGATTATAAATGATGCTCTTAGCTTTTACACTTCCAAGGCTGAAAAACTTGAGCAAGCGGCAAACATAATGCAGGAAAAAGACACAGTTTTAGTATGTGCAATTCCAGCTGAATTTCTTGGGCAGAAATGGCATGAAGGCGTTGAATGGCTTGAAAATGTAATCAGGTGCCGTGCAAGCAAAAGAGGATTTGAATTTGAACTTTGCAAAAACCTCTTGGACAATCAGTTTTCTTTGCCCAAAATTGAGCCTTACCAGTGCTCTGCAAATGGTCTTGGTTATGGGGAAGACCTTTTGGACAACACAAATAGCTGGATGATACGCTACACAAGAAAAGCAACCCAGCGCATAATAGACCTCGCAGAAAGATTTCCTTCTGAGACTTCACTAAAAGAACGGCTTTTGAACATGGCGGCGAAACAAGTTCTTTTAGCTCAAAGCGGAGACTGGCCGGCAATGATTCACGATGGAAAAACACCGAACTATATAGAAGAACTTTTCAAAGATGAAATTCTTTCTTTCACGCGTGTGTTTGACTCATTGGCAAGCAACACTGTAAGCACAGAATGGCTTACCTCATGTGAAAGAAAAAACACAATATTTCCATGGCTAAACTACAGAATTTTCAGCAAAAAGAAATAAAGAACTTTATTCCGAAAAGACGCAAACATTTAGTTGTTTTATGTTATTAATTGATACATTTAGTTTTATATGGTAAAATAAAAAAGACTATGGGCGTATTTTTTTTCACAATTGTAATTTATCCATTGACCCAGATTATAGAACTGGCATTTACATTTAGCAACAAACTTCTGAAAAACACAGGGTTTTCGCTAGTGGGTGTAAGCCTTGCGGTAAGCCTTCTTACACTTCCGCTTTATGCAGTCGCAGAACACTGGCAGGAAATAGAACGCAATATTCAGGCAAAAATGAAGCCTCAAGTTGACAGAATCAAAAAAGTATTCAAGGGCGATGAGCAGTACATGATTCTTTCAACATACTATAGACAGAATCACTATCACCCGATTATGTCGCTTCGTTCCGCGTTCGGAATTCTTATACAAATTCCATTTTTTACAGCGGCATACACTTGTCTGTCCCATATGCCTGCGCTTCAAAACCATCATCTCTTTTTTATTGCTGACCTAGGAAAACCAGACGCTCTTTTTTCCATAGGCTCATTTTCTGTAAATATTCTTCCAATTCTAATGACAGTAATAAACTGCATTTCTGGAGCAATATACACAAAGGGTCTGCCCTTAAAAGACAAGTTTCAAGTTTATCTTCTTGCTCTTTTATTTGTTGTGCTTTTATACAACAGTCCGTCTGGACTAGTTATATACTGGACAATGAACAACATTTTTTCACTTGTAAAAAATATATTCTACAAGCTTAAGAACCCTATAAAGTCTTTCTACATTGTCTGCGCAATAGGTTCTGCTGTGGCAATAATTTTTACACTGCTTACAAAAAGATTCAATCTTGAGCAAAAAGGATTTTTTATTTTCCTGTGCGCACTTATTTTATGTTCGCCTGTTATTGTAAAGGCTTTAAATTTTGCCGTTGACAAGCTTTTTATTTCATTAAGAGACAACAAAAAACAAAGAACCGTTTTGTTTTTAGTAACTTCCGCAAGCATAACAGCCCTAATAGGTCTTGTAATTCCTACACTTTTAATCGCATCTTCGCCTATAGAATTTTCAGGGATAGACAACTACCCGAACCCAATGTTCTTTATAAGAAACACATTCTGGCAAAGTTTAGGATTATGTCTTTTATGGCCTTCGCTGATTTTCTTCTTATTCAAAGAGCGAATCCAAACACTTCTTTCCGTGGGATTCTTATTTCTATTTTCAGCGGCAATTGTAAACGCATTTTTGTTTCAGGAAAAGTATGGCTACCTTTCAAGAATGCTGCTTTTTACAGAAGTTCCAAGCGTGCAGTCATCAGCAGCCCGCATACTTACAAACTTGTCAGTTCTTGCCGCTATAGTACTTGCCTGCATTGCAGTTATAAAATTAAGGCTTGAAAAGCCAGTCTGTATAATAGGAACTTTTTCACTTGTTTCCCTGATGCTACTTTCTTTTATTCAGATTGGAAAAGTAAAAGCCGGATACAAGGAATATCTTAGAGTTTCAGCGGAAGGCGGAATTTCTGGAAAGGTAAAGCCGATTTTTCATCTTTCTAAAACTGGAAAAAATGTAATTCTAATTTTTCTTGACAGGGCGCAGAATAATTTCGTAGAGCCAATGCTTGAAGAGTCTCCAAAGCTAAAGGAACAGTTTTCCGGCTTCACTCTTTACAAAAACACAGTTTCGTTTAACTCGCATACATTGATTGGCGCGCCACCAGTGCACGGCGGTTATGAATATACTCCTGCCGAAATAAACAAAAGAGCAGACAAGCCTCTAGTTGAAAAGCACAATGAAGCAATCTTAATGCTTCCGCGTATTTTTACAGAGCAAGGAGACAACTTTTCTGCGGCCTCAAGCGATGCTTCCTGGGCAAACTACAGCTGGATTCCTGATATTTCTATTTTCAAGCCTTATCCAAAGATTGAATCATTCGTAACAGAAAATGCGTATCTTGCGCAATGGTACAAAGATCATCAGGGAGTCGGAAACTTCACAATAACAAGCGACACACTTAAAAGAAATATGCTTTGGTACAGTTTCTTTAGAACTTCTCCATTAATTCTGCGCCATGTTATTTATGAAAGCGGAAGCTACTGGTCAACAAACACGCAGAATGAAGACTTGAACAAATATCTTGGAAACTATGCTGCAATGGATTACCTGAAAGATCTTACAGACTTTTCTTCAAAGACAGAAAATTATTTTTTAAGTTTCACAAACAATGCCTGCCATACTTCGTTTGCGTTACAAGCTCCAGACTATGTTCCTTCCGCAAAAATCACAGACAGGGGAAATTCGGAATATGCAGGCGACAACTCTTACTCCTCAATGGCAGGCGTAATGCACAGGCTCGGAGAATGGCTTGAATACTTAAAGCAAAATGGAGTCTATGAAAACTCAAGGATTTTGATAGTCTCTGACCACAGCTGCTCATCAAAAGAAAAGCCATATAAATGGGACGAAAAATTCAGCAGGATTTCACCGGGAAAATATCATCCTATATTTATGTTCAAGGATTTCAATGAGTCTGGAGAATTAAAAACAAACAACGACTTTATGACAAACGCAGATTCTCCGACAATTCTTTTGTCGGGAATTATTGAAAACGCAGTGAATCCTTTTACAGAAAATCCTGTAAATTCCAAGCTAAAGGAAGACGGCGCTCTTGTAACAATAAGCAATTTATATATGCCGCACCATTTTTCAAGCAAAAATATTTTCACTGTAAAGCCTGATGATTGGTACAGAGTCAGCGATAATATATTTGAATCAAAAAACTGGAAGCAGGAAACAATGGAGGAATCTAAAAAATGACAAGCAGTTTATTGTACATAGATCCTGGCACAGGAAGCATGTTGTTTTCCATTCTAATAGGAGCAACAGCAACTTTATACTTTCTGGCAAGGGCAGCAGTATTAAAGCTAAAGTTTCTTTTCACAGGAAAAAAAGGTACAGCGGATGTTTCTGCGCATAAATATGTAATATACAATGAAGACAAAAGATACTGGAACGTTTTTAAGCCAGTTCTCGACTCATTTGAAAAACATCATACAGAAGTAACTTATTTTACATCCTACAAAAATGATGAAGTCTTTTCATCTGATTATAAATTTGTAAAAGCCGAATACATCGGCGAAGGAAACACTGCATTTGCAAAGCTGAATCTTCTTTCTGCGGATATTGTTCTTATGACAACTCCGGGACTTGATGTTTACCAGATGAAACGCAGCAAAAATGTAAAGCATTATGCCCATTTGGAACATTCAACTGGAGACGCCACAATGTACCGTCTTTTTGGAATTGATTACTTTGATTCTGTTCTTGCTACAGGAATGTACAAAGAAAAAGACGTTCGCTGGCTTGAAGAGCATAGAGGCATAAAGCACAAGGAAATTGTAAGTGTGGGCTGCACATATCTTGATGTCTACAAAGAAAAGATGGAAAAAATTCCAGTCGAAGAAAACCATAAATTTACAGTTCTTCTTTCGCCTTCCTGGGGGCCAAGCGCGATTTTAAGCCGCTACGGAGAAAAGCTCCTGGATCCGCTTTTGCAGACTGGCTGGAATGTAATAATCCGTCCTCATCCTCAGTCAAAAATTTCTGAAAAGGAAATGCTTGAAAAACTAACAGAAAAATACAAAGACAATAAAAATCTGATTTGGGATTATAACAGCGAGAATATTTACTCAATGAAAAAAGCCGATATTATGATTTCAGACTTTTCAGGAATCATTTATGACTACACTTTTCTTTGCGACAAGCCAGTTATGTATGTAAATTCCGATATGGATTTAGGACCTTACGATGCCTATGATGTTCCGGGAAAAAGTCCGTGGCAGGTAAATGCAGTCCACAGCTTTGGAATCGAACTTAAGGAAGATCAGTTCAAAAACATAGCCCAAGTAATTCAAAATGCAAGCGACTCCGAGGAACTGAAAAAACTCCGTGCAGATGCTAAAGCAAAAGCTTGGGAGCATCAGGGAAATGCAGGCGAAGAAGTCTACAATTTTATGATAAAAAAAGATAAAGAACTTGAAGAAAAGATTTAAACTTCATTTTCATAGACATATCAGGAGAAAAAGATGACAGAAAAAGAATTTGACTTGCTTTATGCAGCACATAAAGGAAAAGAATTAGCACAGTTTTCAAAAGACACACTTTTTATGTGTGAGAAAAACGGATGGCTTAAATCTGGAAAACTAACAGAGTCTGGATATGAAGCACTATCCCCTTACAAAGTTGACAATGCAATTATAATGGCAGCTGGAAGAAGCCGACGCTGTATGCCTCTTTCAAACTATCTTCCAAAAGGACTTTTTGAAATCAAAGGCGATACAATGGTTGAACGCCAGATAAAACAGCTGCATGACGCTGGAATAAAGCAGATTATTATTGTTGTCGGCTATCTGAAAGAAAAATACTATGAAATGGCAAAAAAGTACAAGGATCTCATTGTCATAGACAACACTGAATGGGAAGAGAAAAACAACATTTCATCTATCTATGCGGCAAAAGATTACTTGAAAAATTCTTATATCTGCTGCAGCGACAACTGGTTTGCGCACAACGTTTACTGCGACTATGTTTATGATTCATACTATGCCTGCAAATACACAGATGAATTCCTTGATGAGTATTGTGTAAAATCCACTGACAAAGAAGGCTACATGACTTCCGTAAAAAAAGGCGGAGAAAAATGCTGGTACACAATCGGTGAAGCTTTCTTTAACAAAGAGTTTTCTGCAAAATTTGTTGACTATATGGTAAAGGAATATTACGATCCGGAAGTAAAATATATGCTCTGGGACGATTTCCAAATCCGTCACATTGACGACCTTAAGCTAAAGGTAAAAGGCTACAGCGATGATGAATGCAAAGAGTTCGACACAACAGAAGATATTCTTCAATTCTATCCGAATTTTAAAGATTTTATAGAGCAGTTTTTTGCAGAAGAAGAACTTGTGAATTCCTCTACAAGACTTAACTATCTATCAAACTATGCTGACACAAAAACATATTCAGTTGTCGCTACAGAACAACTTACAGGCCGTCTTCATGTAAATGAAAATCTTTTCAAGCCAAGCCCAAAAGTAATGGAAGTTCTTCACAATGCAACTTATGAAGATGTTTATCTTTACGATCTTACACGCGAAGATGAGCTTGCCGTTGAAATCAGCAAGCGCGAGGAAATTTCAACTGACCACATTTTGATTCATTCTGGCTCTTCTGATGTTATAAAAACTGTAATGTCGCTTGTGCTTAATAAAGGCGATACAGTTCTTATTTCTGCGCCATCTTGGAATTACTACAAATCCATTGTTGAGCTAAAAATGGCGAAGGCTGAATACTACGATGTTGTGCCTGGAAAAAATTCTTATGAATTCGATGTTTCAGGACTGATGTCAAAAGCCCGCGCTGTTTCTCCACGAATCATCATTATTACAACTCCGCACAATCCGACTGGAGCGGTAATTTCAGCTTCTGACCTTGAAACTATAATAAAGGAAAACCCTTCTTCGCTTGTTATTGTTGATGAAGCCTATCTTGGTTTTTCTGAGCAGAAGTTTGATGTAAGACATCTTCTGGCGGCTTATTCAAATGTCGTATTCAGCAGAACTTTCAGCAAATTGTATGGACTTGCAGGAATCCGTGTTGGCTACGGACTTTGCGCTCCAATGGCGAAACAGGTTTTCAGGCTTGATGTGAATCCATTCAGGGTAAACAACATAAGCCGCAAAATGGCGGTAGCAGCCTTAAGAGACGAAAAATATTATAAAGGGCTTCTAAAAGACATTACAGAAAGCCGCAATTTCTTTATAAACGAAATGAACAGCATTCCTGGTGTAAAAGCTTTTGATTCCGCCGCGAACTTTGTATTTATACATTTCTCCGAAAACACAGATGTTCAGGCATTGAAAGACTATCTTGCCCAGAACGGCTATCTTGTAAGACTTTGGACAGAAGGAAGCAGACTCGCAATGAGAGTAACTTTGGACAGAAAGGAAACAATGGAAAAAGTTGTCGCTCTTATGAAAGAGTTTTTAGAAAAATAATTTTGAGTAAGAAGTTTAATTTTCAATAGACTGCCGTGTTTAATGGCAGTCTATTTTTTTATTCCATAAAAATCCTGTCAAGCCATTCAAATCTTTTTTCGCACCAGTCCACGAGAAAGTCAACTTCACTCTTGTAGTTTTTTCTTGAACGGTAGCCCGGCGCACGTGGCCAGTTTGCGCTTCCAATTATGTGCCAGACAGAATCGTTGAGCTTTGCAGAATCATCCAAAGTCCTGCCCTGGTTGCGAATCCATTCAATAGATTTCTTTAACGGCTCTCTTGTTTCCGCCCAGCGTTTTTTTACAAGGGTAACAAATTCATCATCACCAAACATTCTGTTGTACCAGCCGCTTTGGTTGATTAAAAATCCTTCATAGTCTTTTGCCGCAGATGAATTCTTCACTGGATCAAAAAAGTTGAACATCTGAATCCAAGCATTGTTGCTTAAGAGCGAACCATAGCTTCCTGGAGTAGTCGAACTTTTTGAAGTGTTCCCAAATCCGATGTCATGATCCCATGCAGGTCCCATGTAAAGCTTCTCCGTCGAATAGTCATAGTTCATAAAGACAGAGTTGTAGAAATTCGCATCGTAGTTTTTGGAGAATTCTGCAAGCAAATACCAGTCAACAAACGAGTCCATGTCAAAATATCTCTTGTAGCCGGCCGCGCCATTCCATTCATCAGAATAAAGAAGTTTTTCAATCGACTCTACTTTTTCCGCCCATTTCTTGTAGTTTTCTAAAGTTGACTTTGGCGAGCGGATATTAAAGCGTAGCCTTGAATCCGTAGAAAAACTGTACGGTCGTCCATCGTGGCTGTCGATTTCAGCAAGGAAGCCTTCGCCTGCAAACTCAATGCGATTTTCCGCAACCTCAACCTTTTCTGTTATTCCATAAAGCCCACGGTATTTTCCGTTTATAAAAAGCGTTACATAGCGAGACTCAGGATTCCACCTCATTCTGTTCCAAACATTGTGTGTAAGATATTCGGCGTAGTAATTTCGGAGCATTGAGCGGTCACAGGCGTTTGCCATCAAAATCCATTTACGCGCGCCTTTCATTCCAAGAAGACTTGCGGGACTTTCAAGTTTTAAAAGGTAAGGCTTTTTCTGTGTAAAAGTTGTTTTCCAAGTGGAATTTCCGTGTCCACGGATTTTGCAACCGCCTGAAATCTTTTCATACTCAGAGGAATTTCCAAGCGTGAATGAAGCTTTTACATATTTTTCCTTGCTTTTTATTTCCTTAAGTTTGTCCGTAGAAATTTCAAGAATCGGAAGACCTAGCTTTTTGCATTCAGCAACTGTAATTTTTCTGTCAGAAGAAACAAGAAATGCAAAAAGAGCTCCAAATGCAAGCAAGAAGAGCGAAAGACCAAAAACATACGAATATTTTCTTATTCCGTGAATAATTTTCATTTCCCGCTCTTCCTTGTCAAAATGCGCAATAAAAACACAAAAGTGAATTTAGTATGTAACTTCGCCGTCGTGCGCGAGGATTGTCGAAGAGACGACATTTTCCGTGTTCGCAACTTTCTGCAAGAGCGCGGAATCGTCTTTCGAGCGGATTTCAACAACGAGATTCACTTTTCCGTTTGAAAGCGCGCGGCTTTTCACTGTGTAATACTTACAGAATTCTTTTACAATCGCCATGATTTTCTCTTCAAGCTCGTATCCGCTTCCGCTCACCATAAGGATTTTCGGAGCTTTCGCCACAGGAATCCGGTCAAACACAAAAAGAGCGACAGTCAGGATAAACGCCAGAACACAAGAAATCTGGGCAAGACCAGCTCCGCAGATAATTCCGGTTGAAATCGCCCAGAAAAGGAAAACCAAGTCCATCGGGTCTTTAATCGCAGTCCTGAAACGCACAATAGAAAGCGCGCCGACCATACCAAGCGAAATCACAACGCTCGACTGAATCGTAAGAATAACGCCCGCCGTAATCAGAACCAGAGCCGGAAGCGCGATGTTGAACGACTTTGAGTAAAAAGTCCTTCTCGTCAAAAGCCTGTAAGCAAAGAAAATGTAAAGCGCGAAAAATCCCGCAATCAAAAACACGACGATAATGTTCTCAGGCGTCGCGTCGTATCTCGTGAATCCCTGAATAAACGACTTCTTGAAAATATCTTTAAATCCCATAAAAAACCTCGATTTTTGATTTCTATTAATATGTAATTTTGAATCTTAAGCACGGAATCCGCAGCGGAGTCCCTGAATATCGAACTTTCTGCACAGATAGTATTTTGAAAACGAATTCCATTGCAATGCGCTCGTCTGCAGAGTTTCGTTTATAAAATCCGGCAAAAGCTCGTCGTACTTAACCTCAATCATATTTGTTCCGAACGGAAATATTGATCGGAAAGCCGCATCCTCATTGAAAAAGTCCTCAATGTTGCTTGAAGATCTCAGATTCCTGTCAAAAGTGATTCTCACGTTTCCGTCTTCATAAGTGAAAGGGACACGCTCGTAGGCAACAATCTCAACCGGCCGGAGCGCGCGGAACTGCATCTGGCAAATCAGCTTTTTCAAAAGATAAGGCATTTCGCTTGTAAAATCAGGAATTTTTCCTGCAATTATCTCCTCAAGAATTTCCAGCGGAACGTGACAAGAAGTCTTTAGGCACATCCCTCTTTCCTTCCTTTTTAACTCAAGGGAAATTCTTTCTTTCGAACAGTTGTAGATTCTGATTCTGAATTTCTCGCGCGGGTCAGTGCCGTTCTCGTTTTCAAGATAGCACGTATTGAAGATGTCGTCGAAATAGATGCTTCTGATTGCGTACTCGCCTTTCTCGCCGGTGTTCCTGTCGCGCAAAAGAATCGCATCCATACGCCGCTCAATCGCAGAAAGCGTGATTTCAGGAGAAAGATATTTGAACTCGTGGCGATATTTGCCTTTCATAAAACTCCTTGTAAAACCTTCAGTTACCGAATAAACGGTAACTAAATCTGATATTACAACTATTATACTTCATTGTCAAGAGTACGGGGGGGTAAAAACCGCAAAAAAGTTGAAGAAAAATGCAAATAATGCTATAAAAAAGTATGCAATTAAAAACAAACTCTTTTTTGCACTTGGCAATTCTAGCAATTCTTTCTTTATTTTTGATTATGATGTTTTCAAATTCATCAAAAAATCAGATCTCGCCTAAAAAATGCGAAGAAATAGGACTTTCTGTCATGCACATAGACACAATGGCAGGCAAAAAAATAAATTCAAAAATAAACTATGTAACGGCAATGTACGAAGCCGAAGAGTTTTCAGGTTCATGCAAAATCCGCGGACACGGAAACACAACATGGCAGACAAGGGAACTTTACAAAAGACCGTACCTTCTAAAACTAAACAAGTCCGCTCCGCTTTTTGGAATGAAACAGTCAAAAAAATGGATTTTAATGGCGAATACTGCGGACAAAACTTCGCTCAGAAATGAATACGCTTATTTTCTTGCAAAAAATGTCTGGAACAGAATGAAATGGACTCCAGATGCAAGATTCGCCGCGGTTTTTATAAACGGAAAATTCAACGGACTTTATCAAGTTACAGAAAAAGTTGAACACGAAAAACTTTCGCTCCCGGAAGGCTCATTTCTCGCCACCGTAAATTCAAGGCTAAACAAGGAATGGAATTTCCGCACACAACGTGGAACAAAAATCAGCATACGAATGGAACAAAAATCCGAGGCAGAATACAAGAAAATGGAGCAGATAATTCAAAATGCCGAAGATGTGATTTTTTCACCTGATTTCAAATCCGCGGAAAAAGGCTGGCAAAGTGTAATTGACGAAGATTCATTTGTTGACTGGTACCTTATAAACGAATTTACCAAAAACCACGATGCAAAATTTCAAGCTTCCTGCTATTTTTATTATGACTCACAGGCAAAGAAAATTTTCATGGGACCGCTCTGGGACATGGATATTTCATGCGGAAACATAAACTACGACGGCTGTCAAGACCCAGAAGGATTTTGGGTAAACAAAGACCAATGGTACAAACGGCTTTTTGAAGATGAATATTTTGCAGAAAAAGTCGCAGAACGATGGAATGAAACAAAACAAAAGCTTATTTCCTCTTTCGACTGGCTTGAAAACGAGTCAAAAAATGTAAAGCCGTTTGTAATGCTAAATGATTCAGTATGGCACAATCTTGGAAGACGGCAATGGCCTCATGCTCCCGGATGGAAAAACCGCAAAACTTACGAAAGTGAGGTTGACTATATGACTGACTTCCTAAAAAAACGCGCGCAATGGATGAGCAATGAATATTCCGGCAATTGAATTTCCGTTTTCAAAGTGATATAATTTCCGCCAAGATTCCGGCAGGCTTACATTTTTAGCCGGATTCATATTTTTACATATCTCGAGGTAAACGGTATGAAGTACACTGCAGAAGTGGAGCACATGTGCCCGTTGGCAAAAGGTGCTTATCACGGACCTGCTCCCATCCCTGAGGAAGGCGCATGGGTTCAGGCAAAGACTCAGGAAGATATTTCCGGTTTCACACACGGAATCGGCTGGTGCGCACCGCAGCAGGGCGCCTGCAAGCTGACTCTCAATGTCAAGAACGGAGTCATCGAGGAAGCTCTTGTCGAGACAATCGGATGCTCAGGAATGACACACTCGGCAGCTATGGCTTCTGAAATTCTCATCGGAAAGACAATCATCGAAGCCCTCAACACAGACCTTGTATGCGATGCGATCAATACAGCTATGCGCGAGCTTTTCCTTCAGATTGTGTACGGACGCACACAGTCCGCATATTCAAAGGACGGCCTCAAAGTCGGAGCATCGCTTGAGGATCTCGGAAAGAACCTCCGCTCACAGGTCGGAACAATGTTCGCGACACGCAAGACAGGTCCGCGCTACCTTGAGATGACAGAAGGCTACGTTGAAAGCTGCGCGGTTGACAAGGACAACCAGATTATCGGCTACAACTGCATCAACTTCGGAAAACTCATGGACGCTCTCAAGGCAGGAACAGATCCGAAAGAGGCGATTGAAAAGGCACGCACACACTACGGACGCGTTACAGAAGATCAGGGCATGGTCAAGCTCATCGACCCTAGAAAGGAATAAGGAGGAATACAATGGCAACATTATTTGAAGATTTTGAAGGTCGCATTCCTCAGGTAAACAAGGCTCTCAAGGAATACGGATTCGCGGAAGGAGAGGCCGGACTTCAGGCTGCGCGCGATCTGTGCAAATCAAAAGGCTTTGATCCTTATGAAATCTGCCAGTCAACACAGCAGATCTGTTTTGAAGATGCAAAGTGGGCTTATGTTCTCGGCTCTGCAATCGCCCTCAAGAAGGGTGAGAAAGCCGGAAGCATGACAGGAAGCGAGGCCGCAGCAGCAATCGGTGAAGGACTTCAGGCATTCTGTCTTCCGGGCTCAGTAGCTGATGACCGCAAGGTTGGTCTCGGACACGGAAACCTGGGCGCACGTCTTCTTTCCGAGGAGACACAGTGCTTCGCATTCCTCGCAGGACACGAGTCTTTCGCCGCAGCTGAAGGCGCAATCAAGATCGCGGCAAACGCGAACAAAGTCCGCAAGAACAAGCTCCGCGTAATCCTGAACGGTCTTGGAAAGGACGCTGCTCAGATTATCAGCCGCATCAACGGCTTCACTTATGTCCAGACAAAATTCGACTACTTCAACGGAAACGGAACCGACAAGGCTCTTACAGTCGTAAAGGAAGTTCCTTACGGAAGCAATCCTGACCGCCTCATCGTAAAATGCTACGGCGCTGACGATGTTCGCGAGGGAGTCGCAATCATGTGGCACGAGAATGTCGATGTCTCAATCACAGGAAACTCCACAAACCCGACAAGATTCCAGCACCCTGTCGCGGGAACTTACAAGAAGGAACGCCTGCTTGCCGGAAAGAACTACTTCTCTGTAGCTTCAGGCGGCGGAACAGGACGCACACTGCATCCTGACAACATGGCCGCAGGTCCTGCTTCCTACGGATTCACAGACACATTGGGCCGTATGCACTCAGACGCTCAGTTCGCAGGATCCTCATCTGTTCCGGCACACGTCGAGATGATGGGATTCATGGGAATGGGCAACAACCCGATGGTCGGCTGCACAGTTGCCTGCGCAGTTGCTGTAGCTGAGACTTTCAAGAAATAGTCTGAATAACTTCTGCAAATACGACGACTGAAGGCAGCCGTGCGAGTTTTTATGCTTTTTGCACAGCAAAAATGCGAGCATTGCGAGCAAATAAAAACTCGAGTTTCATCCGGAGGAAACGACGGATGAATACTTGCACTGTTGCCTGCGCAGTTGCTGTAGCTGAGACTTTCAAGAAATAAATTAAAAGCAATTTCAGCATTTGAGATGTTTTTATAAATCTCAAACACATAAGGGGTTGTCTTTTTAGTTGTCAAAACTTTTTAAAAGACAGCCCTTTTTTTTGCAGTTTTTATCGTCTTGTTTTTTCTTTAGGCATTCATTAATCGAACCAGCTGCTTAAAATCATATCCAATCATCAGCAATCCCCATTCAGTCCCGGTTTTTGCTTTCCTGCGGAGATGGAAGTTTCTGAATCCCGAATTGCCTTTTGTCTGGTTGAAGACGGTCTCGCACTCCGTTGAGCGTTTTTTCATGAGTGTCTTATATTCTTCACTTGCGAGAAGTTCCTTTACTTTTTCTTTCTGCTCAAGCCAGTGCTCGTTTTTTTTTGGACCATACCGGCCGTATTCCGACTTCGTGCACAGCTCACGGAACGGGCAGCCATCTTAGTTGTCGCACTGGTAGCCCTCATAGGCCTGTGGATACCTCCCCGGGGCTATTTTTTTTTTCTTCGTCACTGTCTTTTTGTAGGGAACCGGATTTCCGCATGGACATGTGTATTTCTTCTGTTCGGCGTCATACATCCAGTTCTCAAAGCTGAATGAATTCTTCTTGAGGCTTCTCTTTATCTCTTTCTCATAGCTTGTATATTTGAGCGTACCGACAATATTTTTCCTGTTCAGGAGCTTCACTGTCGATATGAATATTTCTTCTGTCGGGTCTTTCAGCTTCTCGCTTCAGAATGTGCTGATTGTCATGAAGTCCGTCTTCAGGAAGGCTGTGAGCCGCTGCCCCGCCCCGGTTATATGCTTTGTATGTGATTTTATCGCTTACGCCTCTGCTTATATTTAAATTTTAGCAGATTTGAATTTGCTTGTAAATTTAAAATAATCAGGGCTGTCCATTTCTTTTTGGACAGTCCCTTCTCTAAATAATTGCAATATATATACAGTTAGATTTTCGGGTCAAGCCCGAAAATGACATTTTTGAGACATCCCCAGCTTTTTCATAGCATTACTACACTTTACTTAAACTCAAGCTCACGTCCGTTGCTCGAAACATTTATCGTGCAGCCTTCGGCGAACTTTCCTTCAAGCAGTTCTTTTGAGAGCGGATTTTCTACCCAAGTCTGAACGGCACGCTTTACAGGACGGGCGCCAAACGCAGGGTCGTAGCCTTTTTCCGCAATGAAGTCCACGGCAGAATCATCAAACTTAATTGCAATTCTTCTGTCTTCAAGGCGTTTTGCAACACGCTCAAGCTGAATCTTTACAATTCCACCAATGCAACTCTTGTCAAGACGACCGAACATTACGATTTCATCGATTCGGTTCAAGAATTCCGGGCGGAAATGAGTTTTAAGCAAACCGTCAATCTGTGTTCTTGCATCTTTCATCTTTTCGTCTGTGTCAGCGTCAAGAATCAGCTCGCTTCCCAAGTTGCTCGTCATTATGATAATTGTATTCTTAAAGTCCACAACTCTGCCCTGTCCGTCTGTCAATCTTCCGTCATCAAGAACCTGAAGAAGAACATTGAAAACATCAGGATGAGCTTTTTCAACTTCATCAAACAAAACTACACTGTAAGGACGGCGGCGAACTGCCTCTGTAAGCTGACCGCCTTCATCGTAGCCAACGTATCCCGGAGGCGCACCAATCAAACGGCTCACGCTGAATTTTTCCATATACTCGGACATATCTATTCGAGTAAGCGACTTTTCATCGTTGAACAAGAAGTCTGCAAGCGTTTTTGCAAGCTCAGTTTTACCAACGCCAGTCGGTCCAATGAACAGGAAACTTCCAAGAGGACGGTTCGGATCACTCAAACCAGAACGGTTACGGCGGATTGCATCGCTTACAACCTGCACAGCTTCATTCTGACCGATAACACGCTTGTGAAGAACTTCCTCAAGCTGCAAGTATTTTTGCTTTTCGCTTGAAAGCATTTTTGCAACAGGAATTCCTGTCCAGTTGCTTACGACTCGCGCAATGTCTTCTTCCGTAACTTCCTGACGCAAAAGGGATTCGCGTTCCGGATTCGCCTCAACTTCCTTATCGTGGGCAACGGCCTCAGCAAGCTGCTTTTCAAGAGCAGGAATTGTGCTGTACTTTAATTCCGCAGCTTTTTCAAGGTTGCCTTCGCGAGTGTATTTTTCTTCGTTAAAGCGTGCCTCTTCAAGCTCTTCCTTTACTTTGCGGCTCTTGTCGATGCTGTTCTTTTCGTTCTGCCACTGAAGTTTCATGGCATCGCGTTTTGAACTCAACTCGGAAAGCTCTTTTTCAAGTTTTTCAAGACGCTCTTTTGAAGCGTTGTCGTCTTCCTTGCTCAAAGACTGCTTTTCAATCTGAAGCTGCAAAAGTTTTCTCTCAATCTGGTCAAGTTCCGTAGGCTGGCTTTCAATTTCCATCTTTAAGCGGCTTGCGGCTTCATCAACCAAGTCAATCGCCTTGTCAGGCAAAAAACGGTTTGTAATGTAGCGGTTTGAAAGAACTGCCGCACTGACCAAAGCCTCATCGTTAATTCTAACTCCGTGATGAATTTCATACTTGTCGCGAAGTCCACGCAAAATGGCGATTGTATCCTCAACGGTCGGCTCGGCGCAGTAAACCTGCTGGAATCTTCGTTCAAGGGCGGCGTCTTTTTCAATGTACTTGCGGTACTCGTCAAGAGTTGTGGCACCAATAACGTGGATTTCGCCACGGCTCAAAGCAGGCTTTAGCAAGTTTGAAGCGTCCATAGAACCTTCGCTTGCACCAGCACCAACAATCGTGTGAAGCTCATCGATGAACAGAATTATCTGACCTTCAGACTTTGTAACTTCAGTGATTACGGCTTTTAGTCTCTCTTCAAATTCACCTCGGAATTTCGCTCCGGCAACAAGGCTTCCCATATCAAGCGAAAGAAGGCGTTTGTTTTTAAGGCTTTCCGGAACATCACCGCTTGCAATTCTGCGTGCAAGACCTTCTACAATCGCGGTTTTACCAACGCCAGGCTCACCAATCAGAACCGGATTATTCTTTGTTCGTCGGCACAAAACCTGCATTACACGGCGGATTTCCTCATCACGGCCGATTACCGGGTCAATTTTGTCCTGACGCGCACGTGCTGTTAAATCCGTGCAGTACTTTTCAAGAGAACGCATTTTGCTTTCAGGATCTTGGGAATCAATGCTCTGATTTCCGCGCACGGACTTCAAGGCTTCAAGAACTGTATTCCTGTCGCATCCTGATTTTCTCAAAAGCTCACCAACATTGTCATCAGCCTGAATCATCGCAAGAAAAACGTGTTCAGTAGAAAGAAACTGGTCTTTTAAAGAAGCCATTTCCTTTTCTGCCTTGGCAAGAACTTTCTGCGCGCTAGAAGACAAAGACATTTGAGTCTGGCCTTTTACTACAGGATATTTGTCCAACAAGTTTTCAAGATTTTTTTGCAAAGAAGAAGGCTGAAGTCCAATCCGTTCAACTAACGGCGGAATCATTCCGTCTTTTTGGTTAAGCATGGCATACAAAAGATGCTCATTGCCTATTTCGCTATGGTCTCTTTGCTGGGCCAAGCTGCTTGCGCTTTGCAGCGCATCTTGCATTTTTAATGTCATCTGTTCGTAGTTCATAAATTTCCTCTAAAAAGGAATATACAAATTTCCGAACTAAAAATCAAATTTTCTTTTAAAGATTATTTTTCAGCTGTTTCAAGGTTGCCGTATTCGCAGATGCACTTGAGGATTTCGGCCTGCTCCAAAAGCTCAAGGTTTTTCTTCATTTTTTTGTACAACTTGAATTTTCCAGTTCCAGAGCCGCTTGCAAGAATCCGCATAACTTTTCTTCCGCCGGCAGGACTTTCAAAATCGCGCAGAGACATATCCTTTGTGTTGCAGAAAATATCAATGTCAATTACATAACGCCTGTCATGGACACTAACAGACCAATGCAGTTTAAGACCTTCGTCTTCCGTCCCGTTCATTTCCTGGCAGTCAAAGCTTATCTGCTTTTTTTTCAGCTTGTTTGCATGAAATTCAATGTTTTTTCCTTCAATTGAAACAAGCACTGAAACTTTATTCTTGTATTCGCCCTGAACCGCAAAAACAGAAGCGTCCAAAAGCCGCCCGGAAATTTCGCTTGTAAAATTTGAAGAGCTTAAATGGAAATATGGAGAAGAAAAATCCCTGCCCCAGTTTTTATCATAATATCCAAAGGAATTCCGCGGATTTACATTGTATTCTTCGTTGTTGAAAATGATTGTGCCGGAAAAATCAGTCTTGCCACCAAGAACAGCCCAGTTTATGTCTTTTGCTCTGTAGTCTGAAGAAAACGAAATGCTCCGTGAAAACTTTAAATTCCAAGACATAGTGCCGGAACTTCCCATATATTCCGGGTGAGCGCGCAAGTCTTCGTCTGTAACTTTTATTGCGCCGGAAGTGTAATCGTGCGCCAAAATGCAGGCCGGCAATTCTTCCTGTTTGGCTGAAATTATATATTCGCTTTTTTTTGCTGAAAGGATTTCAGGCGGAAAATAAGAATTCATCTGGTTTGCGCTTGCAGAAAGAACTCCGGTTTTTATCATAAAAAATGAAGGCGAAACATAAGTTTGAGAAGTGAAATTTTTTGCAGTTTCAGAACCTGGCAAAACATACTGAAAATCTTCCGTAGACTTATTAAAGCGGTTTTTAAATCCAAGCACACATTCTTTGGGAGACAAGGCAGGATTCACAGCATAGAATTCAATGAAGAAAGTCTTTTCTTCGCCGGAAACCGAGCTTACAGCATTTGTAACAAGCCGCCAGCGATCAAAACCATTTTTCTTAAGGGAACCTTTTAGTTGTAGTTTTTCATTACGGCAAATTTTTTTTGCAGCCATATATCTTCCCACCAAAAACAAGACACAGCCAGCTCTAAAAAAAGCACGGCATTTTTGGGCAAACCTAAATAATTTTACAAAGATTGCCTTAGGTTTATTTTCGGCAGGAAGCTATGTTTATTTAAATATTTTCTTTAGAGAATCTTTGAATTCAGAATTGTCTAGCGGAAAGTGCTGCTCCAAAAATTCAAAGCAGTTTTGAGCGCCGCGCTGAACGTGCTCATACCAAATTGAATAAAGCTCCGGCTCTATTTTTTCGCTAGGGAAAGGTGCGCCCTGAACATCAGAAACAAGCTGTCTCATCAACTTTGTTAATTCTTCTACGTTTTTGTTGGTCATTTTTTTCCTTCATTTTTGCAAAAGCATATAATGTCTTATTATTATAGTGAAATCTTTATTATTTTTCCACTTATTTTTTTAATTTTATCAGAAATCATGTCTTTTCCGCAGATTGCAACTTTTTTTCCGCAGAACACAGCGTTTTTGTAACAGCAGACTGACTTTTCAATATCACTTTTTTTTAGGCTCAGCAGATTTTTTATTCTGATTTTATCAAGGGAAAGGGAAATTCCATAAAGACATCGCATAAGCCCAGTTCCGCCTCTCATTGCCGGCGTGTACGGCTCGATTTCATCTGAATAAACTCCGGCAATCGCTTTTTTTATATCATCAAAAGAAAATTCATCTTTTTCAAGAAGCGGAAGCTTTTCTTCAAAATATCCAAGCGAATCAAAAGGCTTTGGATCGCGATATGTGGCAAAGCAAGTTGTGCCGCTTGAGCTTTGAACAGAAAGGAAAACACCGTAAGCTCCGCCGCTAGTTCTAATCTGCTTCCATAAGTCGGAAGTTTCAAGCAGATGTGAAAAAACTGTGTCCGCCATGATTTCTTTTCCTTTTTCACCAGAACTTTTTACAGCGGCAGAAGCAAAGCCTATGTTCCCCGGCACAACAAAAACTTCATCCACGCAAGGATTTTTTTCGCAGTAAATTTTTCCTGCAATCTCTGTCTGCTTAAAAAATTCCTTGTCAGAAACTTTCTTCTTCGGCTTTGGAAATTCAAGGCAAAGATTTTTTACAAGAAAAGCAAATCCTTTTTTGGCCGCAGAAATTCCTGAGATTCCGGCTGTTACATGAAAAAGGGAGCCGCTTGAGATTATTTTTTTATAAATCGATTCAAGCTTTTCAGAAATTTCAGAAAGCTTCATTTTTTTTATTTCATTTATCGCAAAGACAGAAGTAAGTCCGTCCTTAATTTCTTGAACAGCGCACGAACGGTTTAAAAGCCTGCAAGATCTAAGCATTGCAAAATAATGTCCGCCGGGAACAACAGACGCATTTAAACTGGAGCACAAGCCGTTTACAATTGTCTTGAGTCTTGGCTTGTCTAAAAAATCAATTGAAGAAATAATTTCACTTGCAAAGTCAAAGGCTTGCGCGGATTTTTCTTCTATAAATTTAAAATGAATCACAAGCCACTCGCGGCCAATTATAAGAGGATTTTCTTCGGCAAGTTTTTTGGAATATTCTGGAACTTTTGCGCTTCGTATATAAGCTCCAAAATCACCCATAATTCTGTCAGAATACGAGATTGTTTCTTCCCAAGACCTTTTTTTTGTTCCAAGCCCTGAAATGCAGCTGGAAAGCAAAGGAAGAAATTTGTAGTCCGCAGGATCAAGCCGGTCAACAGGAAAAGAAACAGAAGCATAGACAATTCCATTGCAGGCTTCCTGATTTACATAGAAAGGAATTTTTTCACACAAAGTTTTGCGTGTTTCAATTTTTTCAGCAGGATTTTCAAGTTCTTCAATATTAACAGCAGGAATCAAATTTTCATTTTCTGAGCCAGCTTGAAATGCGTGAAGTTTTTCAAGTGAAAGAAAAACGTTCCTTTTCCCGATTTTTTTATAAAGGCAAGATGCAAGTTTTTTTTCTTTTTCGGCTCTGTCAAGGCTCCATTTTTCTGACGGTGAAACTGTTACTAAAGTTTTATTTTTATTTTCAACAAAGAACTTTCTTATAAGATTTTTTAGATATTCCGGCTCATCTTTTATTTTTTTCTTTATCTGTTCAAATGATTCAATAAAAGCAAGCGCATCTTTCGGATTTGCTCCATAAGTCCAGGAACGCAAAACACGCTTAAGAAGAACAAGCGAATACGGGCCGTGCGACGGAGACCTTTTTACTTCCCTTATTGAAAAATCAAAGCTCATAAAACTGCGCTCAATGTCTTCTTCTTTTATTCCGTTTTCAGCAAGCGATTTCATAGCATCATCAATGCAATTCTGAAATTCCTGCGCCTCTTCCGGCTTAAGTCCATTCACGCCGACTGCTATGGAAAAAAATCTTGAGCTTATGCTGCATCCAGTTTGCAGCGCAATATCACAGCCTTTAAATTTGTTCAGCAAAAGTTTTATCACCGGCGCAGAATCGTTTCCCAAAAGAAGCTCGGACAAAAAGCTTATTTCCATTGGCAGTGAAAAAAGATTTTCATTTTCCGCGGAATCTCCGATTTTCCAAACTAAAGCCGTTGTATTTTTTGAATTCTCTGCAGGACCAAAAGCGTCAATCCGCTTCTTCATTTTTACACAAGAATTTTCAGAAGCAAATGAATATTTTTCGCCGGGAGATTTTATGCTTTTTATTACATTTTCATCAAGAAAATCAAGCTGATCTTCTGTCGGAATATTTCCATATAAAAAAACAAGGCAGTTTGCCGCGCAGTAATATTTTTTATGAAACTCTCTAAACCGCTCGTAAGACAAAGTTGGAATTTCCAAAGGGTCTCCGCCGGAATCTTTTTCGTATCCAGTGCCAAGAACAGAAGCATTTAAAACCGCGTCAGTCGCAACAGAATTAAAAGACGAATAGTTTCCCTTCATCTCGTTAAAGACAACTCCCTGAATCACAGGATTTCCGTTTTGGTCGGTTTCGATTCTCCAGCCTTCCTGCAAAAAAGTTTCAGCATTTAAAATCGGAAAAAAAACAGCGTCCGCATAGACAGACATCAAATTAAAATAATCAGTTTTTATAAGAGAACTTGCCGGAAAAACAGTTCTGTCTTTTGCAGTGTAGGCGTTAAGATAAGTGTTTATGCTTTGGTTTCTAAGCTGAAGAAACGGATCTTTTATAGGAAACTTTTTTGAGCCGCACAAAACGCTGTGCTCAATAATATGCGTAACTCCAGTGCTGTCTTTGCAAGGAGTTCTAAAGGCGAATGCAAAAAGATTTTCTTCATCGTTGTTCAGAATGTGAAAAACTTCCAAGCCGGATTTTTTGTGGCGCAGAAAAATTCCTTCTGAATCGTAATATGGAATTTTAAATACATCCAGAACTTCAAAGCCTTTGTAAACATCATTTTTTTTCATACATAAACCTCGCCTTCATCTCTTCCAGAAACACGCAAATCTCCGTTTTCCCAAGCGCGCCTAAGAACGGAATAAAACGATGAAGTCATTTTTTCACTGTCGGATTTTGTCAAATGATGAATCATGCTTTCTTCATCAAGAATAACGCGTCTTCTGTTCTTGGAAACATTCGAAAGAATTTTTTCTCTAAACGCATCATTTTTTCCATAAATCAAAACTGCAATGTCGCGGTCTTCCATGTCATGCAGATAATTCTGAATAAACCTGTCGTCCGAGCCGATAACATCTTCTTCTGTAAAAAGCCGTTTGCGCAAGTCCTCGCCAAGTTCCGGGTCCTGCTCACTCAATGTATTGATAATTGAATTTTCCGCGGAAGGATTCATTCGTTTTAAAATCTGGGCAAGAACTCCGCGTCCGTCCATGTTCTGTGAATTTTCCGTGTTCTGGGTAAGAAGCTTTTCGTGCAGGCTCCTGTCAATTTCCGCAAGGACCTCAGGAGCAACCGGCTTCATTTTTGCAAGACGCAGGACAATCTTTTTTTTATCATCAACGTCCATTAAGTTTATGACTTTTGCGGCTTTTTTAGGCTCAATCTGCGAAAGAACAAGCGACTTTACAGCATCAGATTCTCCGTCAATCAAAACTTTTATCCGTTCAGCATTCGCATCCGAAAGATAATCAAAAGGTTTTCCGTCCGGATACTTTACAGATTTTTTGAGCATATCCTCTGCTTTTTCAGAACCGTAAGCCTTGGTCAAAATATTCCGCGCAGTTTCAAGTCCGCCTTCTTCCCTCGCCTTTTCAACAAGAGATTCAAATTCCTCAAGGATCGAAGCTGACTCTTCCGGCGTGATTTTTTGAATTGAAGCGATTTCTGGAATTATTTTTTCTGTCTGCTCTTCTGTCAAATGCGGAAGAATTTTTGCAGCCTCGTCAATTCCGACTATCACAAGAAATTTTGCAACTCTTCTATATATACTGTCTTTTTCTGTTGAAGAAGCTGGAATCTTTACAAGCCCACCGCTCGTAAGATTTTTTGCCGCGTTTTTCACATCGTCTGAAGTCGCTGATTTTTTCTTTTCAAACCAAGTTCCAGTTTTTGCCGCAATTTTTGCCTGCTCGATGTTTTGCCTTTCCGCATGCTCTTTGTTCTGCTTTTCAATTCGGTCTATCGCTGAATTTACATTTTCAAAAACCGGCTTATGGACAAGTTTTTTATTCTGACCGGCTCCAGCTGAATAAGCGTTAAGCCTGTAATCTTCTAAATTCATAGAAACATTTTAATTTATGATATGATTTTTTTCAATTTGAATGTAATATTTTTTTCTGAAAACTATGTAACTCTTTGCAAAATTTGTTTATTATTTTAGTAAAGAAATTTTTAGCATAGAAAACTTCAAAAATCAGGAGGTTTTAGTTTAATATGAAAAACTTAGTAAAAAAAATTGCGTATATAGCCGGAGCCGCAGTAATGGCAGCCGGAATATTTTCGCTTTCATGCAAAGTAAACAAAGGCTCTGCAAACGTCGCTTTTGCAGAAACTCCAGCCGCGCAAATTCCGCAGGACTCATTGGCAGTCACTCAGGCTTTACAGGACTCGTTCCGCTCAATAACTTCCCAAGTGCTTCCAGCCGTTGTAGAAGTTGATGTAAAGGAAACAACAAAAGTAAAAACATTTTCTCCATTTAAAGACCTTCCATTTTTCTTTGGAATTCCACGCGATGAAGAAGAAGGAGACGGAACAAAAGAACTTGAGCAATCTGCGCTTGGTTCCGGCGTAATTGTAAGAAGAACAGGCAACACAGTTTATGTTCTTACAAACAACCACGTTGTAGGAAACGCGACTTCAATAAAAATCAAACTTAACGATGAGCGTGAATTTGAAGGAAAACTCGTCGGAAAAGATGAGCGCATGGACATTGCTCTTGTTTCATTTGAAAGCAGCGACAAGTCAATTGCAATTGCAAAGCTCGGAGACAGCAACACAATTCATCAGGGAGACATCGTTCTTGCACTTGGAAGCCCTCTTGGATATTTTGCTTCTGTAACACAGGGAATTGTAAGCGCGACAGGCAGAAGTGGAGGACAAATCGGCTCAATCAGCGACTTTATCCAGACTGACGCGGCAATCAACCAGGGAAACTCAGGAGGTCCTCTTGTAAATATTCAGGGAGAAGTAATCGGGATAAACACTTGGATTGCTTCAAATTCCGGTGGCTCTCAGGGGCTTGGATTTTCAATTCCAATAAACAACATCAAGGAATCAATAAACCAGTTCATTGACAAAGGAAAAATAACTTACGGATGGGTTGGAATCAGTCTCGTTGAAATTACAGATGAGTACAAAGAGCAGCTCGGAATAGACAAAAAACAGCAGGGTGCGCTTGCAAGTCAGGTATTCCTCGACGGCCCTGCGTATAAAGGCGGAATTCTTCCGGGCGACTTTATAATCGGACTGAACGGACATGACATAAAATCCGTAGACCAGCTTATCCGCGAAATAGGAGGCATTCCGGCAGGAAAAACAACAACTGTAAAAGTTCTGCGCGGAAAAACAATAAAGGAAATTTTTGTAAAAATTGACGAGCGCAACGAAGAAGTTACTGCAAACGACACAAAGCTCTGGCCAGGATTTGTAGCATCTCCGCTTACTCCAGATTTACGAAAGCGGCTTAACATTGAAAAAGAAAAAGTTGAAGGCGTTGTAGTTGCAAGAGTATTTGAAAAATCTCCTGCCGCAGCATTGAGGCTTCAGGAAGGCGACATTATCTGCGCTGTAAACGACAAGAAAGTTTCAAATCTTGAAGAATTCTATGCGGCTTTGGACACCAATTCAAAGAAAGAAATATGGTACGATGTATACAGCAATGGACACGTTGTAACAACAGCAAGATACAAAATCGGAAAGTAAAGAAAAAAATTCTTCTTGCTTAAAAATGCATAAAAATGCCACGCCACTTGACGCGGCATTTTTTGTTTGTATAAAAAACAATTTTCTGAAAAACTTATCTTTTTTTTTAGAAATAAATGTAACCAAAACAAGTGATTTATGTTGTTATTATTGAAAGACAAGAGACCTCCTTTCTTCATAAGAACTCCTTTTTCAAGCTCCAGCGGGTGCTGGGGCTTGTTTTTTTTACAGAGCGTTGCAAGATTAAATTACCTTTACACAACTTTTCTTCACAAATATAATATCCGCCATGTCTGTACTGGAATTGTTTATTTTGGCTGTAGGATTAAGCATGGACGCATTTGCAGTTTCAATTTGCAAGGGACTGGCTGCTGCGAAGAAAGTTTCTATCAAGGAAATGTGCATTGCAGGCGTCTGGTTCGGCGGATTTCAGGCTTTGATGCCATTTTTAGGCTGGATTCTAGGCTCAAGATTTAAATATTATATAGAAAACTTTGACCATTGGATTGCATTTCTTCTTTTAGTTGCAATTGGCGCAAATATGCTCCGGGAAGCTTTTTCTGATGAATGTGAAAAAGTTGACAATTCATTTGCCTTAAAAACAATGTTTGTAATGGCGGTCGCCACAAGCATAGACGCGCTTACAGTCGGAATAACATTCGGACTTTTACTTGACAGTTGGAAAGAAATAATCCTTGCAAGCCTTTTTATCTGCTCAATAACATTCTGCTTTTCCGCAGCTGGAGTAAAAATCGGAAGCGTATTCGGAAATAAGTACGAAAAAAAGGCAGAAATTGCAGGCGGAATAATTTTAATCTTAATCGGAATAAAAATACTTTTAAATCATCTTGGAATTTTATAGTTCAATATTGCATTAAAGAATTTTATAGTCAAGACCTTCATCCGACTCAAAAATCTTTACAGAGCAACTTTCCATCGTAACATTTTCGCAAAAATCCGCAATATTCATCGCACAAGGAGAAAGCAAATCGTCCGGGTTGTAAGAAGTCTCAACAATGCTTTCTTCATTTTCACTTGCAAGCCGACTAAAAGCTCCGTTCAGACTTACAATGTCTTTTACTGCAGAAAAAAGATGCATTTTGTTTTTTTCTTCAAACTTTTGCTTTAAGAACAAAAACTGAAGTTTTTCAATAGCCTTGTGTCCTGCAAGCTCCGGGTCAAAACCAGTTTCAAACGAGCAGTTACTGCAAAGTTGAAATTCCTCAAAATCAGAAAAAAATGAAGAGGCCTCTATTTTAAGCGCATTTATTACACTACAAAACCAAGGCACAGCTCTTCCCTCTGAATAAAAAGTTTTGCAGGCAAACGCCATTCCCCTGGAAAAATCAAGATCTTTGGAAGAATAAATTCCAGTTGGCTTTGGCTCGCGGTACAGCTTTTCTTCCAGCTGCGGAAAATCAATGTGGTTCGGATAAAGCGAAACTGCAAAATCAAGGCGGCTTCTAAAGCTTTTAAAAGTGTCGCCATTTTTTATTCCCCAGTCCAGGTTAAAGCCAAAGACAAGTCCCGCTTCATTTAAAAGCCGAGCCTTCTGCGAATAAAATTTCTTGTCAAATAAAAGCGTGCCGTTCTTTTCTGTTCCGCCAAAAGGAATTTCCAAGGAGCAATATATTTCCTGAAATCCCTGCACAAGTGTTTTGTCAAGAATTTCAGGAGAAACCAAGATTGAAAGAAAAAGCTCCGGACAAAACTTTTTTATTTGGCTTATAAGGCGAAGAATTCCATTTTTATCGTACGAAAACTGCTTGTCAGAAATAGAAAGCTCAGTGATTCCTTGCCTTTGAAATTCCGGAAGAGTTTCAAATATTTTTTTTATTGAAAAGACAGAAAGAGACGTCTTAGAGTATTGCAATTCCGTGCTTCTCACATTCATCTATCATGGAATCCGGCCAAATGCTGACCTGAGTTTCCCCGATATGGGCTTTACGTAAAAAATACATGCACAAGCGCGACTGTCCGATTCCTCCACCCATTGTCTGAACAAGAGAACCGCTCAAAAGCTTTTTATGGAAATCAAGCTCCGCACGCTCCGGGCAACCGCGTTCCTTTAGCTGGGCAACCAAAGATTCCTTTGAAACTCTTATTCCCATAGAAGAAAGTTCCATTGCCTGATTCAAAACAGGATTCCAGACCAAAAGATCGCCGTTAAGTCCTATGTGTCCGTCGCCGCTTTCTGTAATCCAGTCGTCATAGTCTGGAGCGCGCCCGTCATGAATTGAACCGTCCGGAAGTTTTCCGCCGATTCCTATTACAAAAATTGCTCCGTGCTTTTTGCAGAATTCATTTTCACGCTCTTTTGGAGTAAAATTTGGATAAAGCCTGTACAAATCATCTGAATACACAAAAGTAATTTTCTGCGGAAGAATCGGAGTGATTTCTTCATATCTGTCATAGACAAAAAATTCAGTCTGCTTAAGGACTCTGTAAATCCGCTCTACAGAATCACGCAGGAACATTACGTTTCTGTCGTTTTCATCAATGTGCATTTCCCAGTCCCACTGGTCAACGTAAAGCGAATGAAGATTGTCCAAAGTTTCGTCCGCGCGGATAGCGTTCATGTCTGTGTAGATTCCAAATCCGCAACCAAGCCCAAGTTCGGAAACTTTCAGACGCTTCCATTTTGCAAGCGAATGGACAATTTCCATCTGGGCATCTTCCATGTCTTTTACAGGGAACTTTACAGGCCGCTCAACTCCGTTCAAATCGTCGTTTATTCCAGTGCCTGATTTTACAAACAAAGGCGCAGTAACCCTTGTAAGTCCAAGCTCCGTGGAAAGCGCAAGCTGAAAAAAATCCTTCAGCAAAACAATAGCTTTTTCAGTTTCCTTTACGCTAAGCAAAGGCTTGTAGTTTTCAGGAATATACAAATCAGGCATTTTAGTCTCCGTACATGAACTTATTTAGAATCTCCACATACTACAACGATTTTATAAATTTTTCAAATGCTTTTTTGCCTGCTGTATTTCTTTTGTAAACACCGGCATCTTCAAGAACTCTTGCAAATACTATTCCCACTTCATCCTGAAGGATTTTTCCAACGTTGTCTTTTGTTATGCTGCTGTACTTTGGAACAAATGATTTTACCCAGTCGTAATGCTTTCCAAGAACTTCATCCGCGCTAAAGTCTGTTCCGCTCAAAACAGCATCTTCCAAGCCCGCAAGTTCCTTTTTAAGCCTTGATGGAAGAACCGCAAGCCCCATAACTTCAATAAGCCCGATGTTTTCCTTTTTTATGTGGTGAAGCTCTGCGTGCGGATGGAACACACCAAGCGGATGTTCGGCAGTGGTTATATTGTTGCGCAAAACCAAATCAAGCTCGAATTTTCCTTTTTTCATGCGGGCAATCGGCGTGATTGTGTTGTGCTTTTCACCGTCAGTTTCTGCAAAGATAAAAGAGGCCTCATCTGAATATGTTCTCCACTTTTCAAGAATCTTGTCAGCAAGAAGGCAGACTTTTTCAGCATCGTTTCCGTCCAGGCGGATTACGCTCATAGGCCACTTTACGATTCCGCATTCAACGTCCTCGAAACCTTGAACTATGAATTTTTCTTCAACAGGAGCTTTTGCCATAGGGAACTCGTAGTTTCCGCCCTGAAAATGGTTGTGGGAAAGAATTGAGCCGCCAACAATCGGCAAGTCGGCATTGCTTCCAATTATGTAGTGCGGAAAAAGCTTTATAAAGTCAAAAAGATAGCGGAAAGTTTCCGGGCAGATTTTCATTGGCTCGTGCTCATAGCTAAACACAATGCAATGCTCGTTGTAGTAGACATAAGGCGAATACTGAAGTCCGAACATTCTTCCATTCAGCTCAACAGGAATAATCCTGTGGGTCTGGCGCGCGGCATGGTTTACACGTCCTGCATACCCTTCGTTTTCCTTGCACAAAAGACAGGCTGGATAACCGCCCTGTTTTGCGTTGCGTGCTGCTGCGATTGCCTTTGGGTCTTTTTCAGGCTTTGAAAGATTGATTGTAATGTCGATGTCGCCGTATTCGGTGCTTGCCTTCCATTTTAAGTCCTTGCAGACTCTGTAGCGGCGTATATAGTCAGTGTCCTGGCTGAATTTATAGTACCAGTCTGTAGCTTCCTTTGCGGATTTCTTATAAAGAGAGCTGAATTCAGCCTGAACTTCCGAAGGGCGTGCAACAAGGCAAGACATAATCTTTGTGTCGAACAAGTCGCGGTAGACAATGCTGTCTTCTATGAAGTTTTTTTCCACCGCATAGTCCAAAAGGCTTTTTAGAATATTTTCAAGCTCGCAAACTTCTACGGAAGGAACAAATTCCGCCTGCCACTCGTTTTCAAATCCATCGAGAGCAAAAAGCTCAAGCAAACGGTTCTTGGTATAAACAACATCTTCTTTTTTGATTAGACCAGTTGCAAGACCATAGCCTGCAAGGGAATTAATAGATTCGTAAACATTCATACTGCGATTTTAAAATGATTTTCCCCAGCTGTCAAACATAGATTTGCAAAGGCGCGCAATCAGTTGCTCAAAATGTTCGCCCAGTTGACACACACGCTTTTAGAATTAAAATAGCTTTTATGTATGAACTTTAAGCATAAAATAATCCTTGTTTCCATGCATATTTTGCTTGTGGCATCAGTTTTTCCGCAGGAAATATCAGAACTTGAAATTCCGCTCTGCCCCGTCTCAATTTGCGGCGAACCCTCAGGCGACCACGAAGTCCACAAATATTCCGGTTTCTCACTGTGCTTTAGGAACAGCTACAAGGACGCAGAATGGGTAAGCTACACGCTCACGCAGGAAAAACTCATAAAAAACGCCCGGCGGACAAACAAATTCACCGAAGACAAGAACATTTCAACAGGAAGCGCGAAACTTTCAGACTACAAGGCAAGCGGATATGACAGAGGACACCTTGCTCCGGCAGCAGACATGGCTTGGAGCGGGCAAAGCGAAAACGAAAGCTTTTTAATGAGCAACATAACGCCACAAGCTCCGCAGTTCAACAGGGGAATTTGGAAAGAGCTTGAAGCCCAAGTCAGAAAATATGCGAAAAGCCTGGACTTTCTGATTGTAGCGACAGGCCCGGTTCTTGAAAAACAGCCGGAAGAATACAGCTTCATAGGGCAAAGCAAAGTCCGTGTCCCCGAATATTTTTACAAAGTGCTTCTTGCAAAAGACAAGGCCGGAAACTGGCAGTCAATAGGATTTATAATTCCCAACGAAAAGAGCGGACATGACATTTTCTCGTACAAAGTATGCGTAAATGAAGTGGAAGAAAGATGCGGCATAGACTTTTTCAGCGCGCTAGACGATTCCATTGAAGAAGAAGTTGAAAGCCAGACAGAAAACATATTTACAAAAGATTATCCAGTCAAACCGGATAATGACAATAAAGACAAGGGTAATAACAACGATAAAAATTGCAATTTTCAGAGGTTGACTATATAATTTCTATCAATGAAAAGAGTGTTTATTAGTGCAATCTTTCTAGCCGGACTGCTGCTTGCTTCATGCGAATCCTCCAAAGTAGAAGAGCCTAAAGTAAATGAATTTGAAATAAAAGAAGACGAGCTTGTTACATCTCAAAACTTTCTGGACGGAAAGCTTCTGCTTACATTTGCAGGCGACATAATGGCGCATTCCGAAAACACAAGGGGAAACTTCCAGGACATTTACACGGAAATTGAAGACATCATAAAGCAAGCCGCCTTTTCATTTGCGAACCTTGAAACTTCCGTGGATGACAAAAAAGACTTTTCTTCATATCCGCGGTTCAGTGTAAAAGAAAGCTATGCAGACGCAGCTATCGAAGCCGGATTCAATGTGTTCAGCCTTGTGAATAACCATTGCAATGACTTTGGAAAAGCGGGGCTTGAATCAACCCGGAAATACTTTGAAAGAAAGCAGAACCAGCTAAACGCGCAGAACAAGGAGCTTTATTTTGCCGGAATCAAAAAGCACAAAGGAGAGCAAATAGAGTTCATTCCAATTGAAAAAGACGGATGGAGAATTCTTTTTGCCGCTGTAACTGAGCTTGCAAACCAGTGGACAGACATTGAATACTTTGACTTCCTTAAGCCCGCGAAAAAAGAGCGTGAGAAATTCCTTGAGCTTATAAAGCAGAAAAAGACTGAATGCGACTTGCTGATATTAAGCTTTCACTGCGCGGAAGAAGAATATGTTCTGACCATTGCTGAAAATCAAAAAAAATTTTATCATGCACTTATTGATTCCGGCGTTGACGTTCTTTGGATAAACCATCCGCACGTTGCAAAAGAGTGGGAACTTATATCTTACGATGGAGTTCCTAGAAAGATTATCTTCTATGCAATGGGAAACACAATCAGCGGGCAAAGAAGAAATCCTGAATTTTCGAATCCAGCCAACAGACGGGAATACACAGGAGACGGCTATGTTTCGCAGGTTGCCTTTGAAAAGGATTCCGGCGGTGCAAAAATCTCCTGGGTGAATCCAGTCCTTGTTACAACGCTGATTACAGATGAGAAATATTTCGTCATAAAAAAGCTGAATGATGAATTTCTAAATACACTGGAAGAAACTTCAAAATGGAAACCGTATCTTTCAGAACGAAAAAGACTTATGGAACAAATAAAAGGAAAAAATAGATGTCAATAAACTACAAAAGCCTTCCTGTCTATAAGCAGAAAGAAAGAATCCTTGAGGCGTTAAAAAGCAATCAAGTTATAATAGTGCAAAGTCCGACCGGCTCTGGAAAAACCACGCAGCTTCCCGTTATTCTGCATGAAGCCGGATATTCGCAGACAGGGACAATCGCCGTAACCCAGCCAAGAAGAATTGCGGCGTTAAGTGTAAGCGAGTTCATTGCAAAGCAGCTAAAGACAAAATATCCGGGGCTTGTAGGCTATAAAGTGCGCTTTGAAGACAAGACTGATCCAACAACAAAAATCAAAATAATGACAGACGGAATTCTTTTGCAGGAAATGAAACTGGATCCTTACATGAGCAAGTATTCCGTTATCATGGTGGACGAAGCGCATGAACGCAGCTTGAACATAGACTTTGCGCTTGGACTTTTAAAAAGAATTCTTGCAGTGCGCCACGACTTTAAGGTAATAGTAAGCTCTGCGACAATGAACGCGGAAAACTTCAGCAGGTACTTTGGAAACTGCCCTATCATAAATATTGAAACACAGACATTTCCTGTGGCGATGGTTTACGATCCGCCTGAATCCAAGCCGACCACAACAACAGAAGCCGGGGTTGAAGCAATCCTTGGAAAGATAGAAAAGACAATCGACCGTGTACTGGACAACAAGGAAACAGGCGACATTCTAGTTTTCCTTCCGGGCGAAAAAATAATAAAGGACTGCATGCAGCGGCTTTACAATTCCACATTCAGAAACAAGATCCATATTGTTCCGCTTTACGGCAGGCTTCCAAAAGAAGAGCAGGAACGGGTTTTTGACAACGCTCCATTCGGAAAAAAGAAAGTTGTCCTTAGCACGAACATTGCAGAAACTTCCATTACAATAAACGGAATTACAACAGTAATTGATTCAGGACTTGCAAAGCTGAATTTCTACAGCCCAAAGACATTCACTTCAAGCCTTGTGGAAACTCCAGTAAGCCGCGCAAGCTGCAGCCAGAGAAGAGGAAGAGCCGGACGCACCTGCGAAGGAACTTGCTACAGGCTTTATTCACGCAAGGATTTTGAAAGCCGCCAGGAATACACAACAGAAGAGATTTACAGAACAGACTTGAGCGAAGTCGTTTTGCGCATGGCAGAGCTTGGAATAACAGAATTTGAGAAATTCGATTTTATTTCGCCCCCTGGACACGAAGGTCTTGTAGGTGCAGTGAACACACTGAATATGCTGGGCGCGCTTGAAAAGGACGGCTCCCTTTCCAGCATAGGAAAACTTATGGTACAATTCCCGCTTGAGCCTCGCATAAGCCGGATAATCGTAGAAAGCATAATGCGCTATCCAAATGTAATGGAAGAAGTTTTGATTGCATCTTCATTCTTAAGCGCGCAGTCTCCGTTTGTGCTTCCTGTTGGAGAAGAAATGGACGCACGGCAAGCCCACCATTCATTCAGAGATATGCAGGGAGACTTTGTTGCCTACGTAAAAATGTTCAGGACGTATTCAGAAATGAAAAACAAGGAAGCGTTCTGCAAAAAAAATTATCTTGATGAGCGCGTGATGGCTGAAATCCAGAACATAAAAATTCAGCTTGAAGAAATCGTGTCGCAAAAGCTTCAACTTCCAGTCTTGAGCAACGGAAACATGGAAGACTATCTTTGTTGCATTGGATGTGGAATGATTCAGTTTGTATGCGTGCGCGAAGGAAGAGAAAACTACAGAAGCCTTACGCAGGACCATATTTCAATTCATCCCGGCTCATCGATGTTCAAGGCGAATCCAGTTTACATTGTAGCCGGGGAAATTGTTCGAACAAGCAGAATGTTTGCAATGAGTGTTTCGCCTCTTACAAAAAAAATACTTGAGCAGATAAGTCCTGGACTTGAAGAAAAACTCAACAAAATCCGCGCGGAAAAAGAAAAGGACAGAACAGAAAAAGTACAGACAGCGAAAGAATCAAAGAAAAAAGAAAAGCAGGAAAGTAAAAAAGGCGCAAAAAAAGAAGACAAGAAAAAGGATGAAAACACAGTTTCATTCGGCGGAGAATCATTCGAATGCAAAAAAATCAAAGGCAAAAAAACATTACTTCTTCCTTGGAATGAATTCAAAAGCGCAGTCTCAAAAGAAACAAACGAAAGCCTCCTGAACAACGTCGCAGGAATGAAAGGCGTAATTCTTATGAATGGCGGCTTCAAGCTTCTTTCCGGTGAAAAAATGGAAGTAATAATGAAGATTTCAAAAACGCTCAACTTGAATCCGATTGATGAAAAGTCCTGGCCGCGCAAACTGAACATAAACATCTTTGAAAACGGCGGACTTGAACAGCTTGTAAAAAACATTGACTTTGCAATGCGCATTACAATCGCAAAAGCCGCTTCAAAAGAATTGGGGTTCGTCTGCCTATTTACAGACGGAAACGGAACCTACTGGTTCAAGGTTTCAAGAGGATTTACAACTGCGCTTAATGAAAGCCTCGCTTCTCTTGAAAAACTCATCGACGATACAAAAGATTCAGAGCTTGATATTTCAAAAAAAGAAAAAATCAATATGCTCTACAGACTTTTGAACGGAATGTATAAGTAAATAATTAAAACTTTACTTTCTATCAATCCCATGAAAAATCATGGGATTATTTTTTCCACTTTTAAAACCACAACAAATCCCTGCTTCTCATAAAAAACTCTTCAAAACCGTGCATTTTTTGTATTTTTTCGGCAATAAGTATTT